>Ga0079224_100011499_pt1 | contig 12195 bp, 12 predicted proteins | sample Stecom2015_FD_80414 | JGI IMG/M metagenome (GOLD analysis project Ga0079224, IMG submission 80414) | Agricultural soil microbial communities from Utah to study Nitrogen management - Steer compost 2015 | ecosystem: Environmental > Terrestrial > Soil > Agricultural land | place: USA: Utah... | reverse complement strand
GGCTCGAAGGATCGCTATTTCCAAGAGGGCAATAAAAAGCTAGTGCCAGAAGGCATTGAAGGTCGTGTCCCTTATAAAGGACCTGTCGCAGATACGATATTCCAATTGGTTGGTGGCTTAAGAAGCGGTATGGGCTATTGCGGTGCAAGAAATCTTGAGGAATTGAGGGAAAATTCCCGCTTTATTCGGATCACAGGGGCCGGACTCCGGGAAAGCCACCCCCATAATGTTCAAATTACAAAAGAGGCTCCTAACTACTCACTTCAATAATATGCGAAATCCCCATTTATTCATTGATGGGGGTTCTTTCATTCAATGGTAAAATTTTTATTAAATGGTTACTTTTTCCGTTTGCTGCTCGTCTATTTTTTTAAAGAAACTTGTGTTACACTTATCAAGGACAGACTTTGTTAGCTGGAGGGAGAGAAATTGTCAAAATTTTTGAGAACGGCTATGATTTTAGCCATAGTCATCCTTATGTTTCCCATGTCTTTACTTGGAGGACATAAAGCCTATGCGGCTGAAGATAAATTGGCTTTAGATGTTCGAGCAGCTATTTTAATAGATGCGAATACCGGAAGAGTTTTATATGAAAAAAATGCGGATGAATTGCTGGAAGTTGCCAGTATGTCCAAAATGTTAACCGAATATTTGGTGCTCGAAGCCATTCATGAAGGGAAAATTAGTTGGGATCAGGAAGTCATTATTAGCAATTTCATCCATGAACTATCAAAGCCCCATCGCAATCTATCAACGGTTGGTTTGACTGAAGGAGAAGCTTATACTGTAAAAGAATTGTATGAATCGATGGCTATACACTCGGCCAATGCTTCAACGGTTGCTTTAGCTGAATTAATCGCCGGAACTGAAACGAACTTTGTGAATATGATGAATGAAAAAGCTGAAGAATTAGGGTTGGACAATTATCATTTTGTTAATTCAACAGGACTAAACAATTCGGATATGCTAGGGAACCATCCTGCAGGAACCGATGTGAATGATGAAAACAAAATGTCAGCCCGGGCAACAGCAAAACTTGCCTATCGTCTTATTAAAGACTACCCGGAAGTGTTGGAAACTGCTAGTGTGCCGGTTCTTAGATTCCGGGATCAGCAGGATTACTATAACTTTAACTGGATGTTACCAGGACTTGTCCATGAATATGAAGGTGTTGATGGATTAAAAACGGGTAGTACAAAAGCGGCAGGCTATAATTTTACAGCCACTGCGGAACGGAACGGCCAACGTTTCATTACCGTTGTTATGAAGGCAAAAGACCAATCCCATCGCTTTGAAGAAACTAGAAAACTATTAGATTATGCTTTTGCCAACTTTGGTGAACAAGAAATCTTCCCTGCTGGAATGACAGTAGAAGGTAATGAATCACTTCCGGTCATTAAAGGGAAGAAAGATGCAGTAAAAATTAAAACGAAAGACGCCTTAAGTCTTGTAATTAAACATGGAGATAAAGAAAATTACAGACCAAAACTTGTTTTAAATGAAGAATTGTTGAATGAAAAAGGCGAGTTGACTGCCCCCGTTAAAGAAGGGGATGTCATTGGTTACCTAACCTACGAATATGTAGGAGAAGAGGGAGATTACGGCTTTATTGAACAAGGAAAAGTTGCCAAAGTGGATGTTGTAGCAGCAGAATCAGTTGAAAAGGCCAACTGGTTTGTATTAATGCTCCGTGGTATCGGTGAATTTTTCGCTAACCTATGGAACACAATTGTAACAACTGTTAGCAGCTGGTTCTAAACTTTTTTCTAATTTGGTTGATAATTCCTGCTTGATTGGTTACAATGTTTAATAACAAAATTGTCCATATGGAAAAACGATGACAGGAACTAGTAGCAAGGTACAGGGTTTAAAGAGAGCCGGTGGCTGGTGTGAACCGGTGACATGTCCTTGTGAATCCATCCTGGAGTGCCATGCTGAAGCTTAAATAAGTGGGTAGGTATGGCCGGCAAAAGCCGTTAAACTTTCGAGTGGCAGGTACTCATCTGCAACTAGGGTGGCAACGCGGGAATGAACTCTCGTCCCTTTTTGGGGCGGGGGTTTTTTATATTTAAAAATGTTATAAAGGAGGAATTACGAGTGTTTGATATTAAATTGTTGCGCTCTAATTTCCAGGAAGTTAAAGAGAAATTGAAGTATCGGGGGGAAGACATCTCCGAACTTGATCGGTTTGAAGAGCTTGATTCCAAACGGAGAGAATTGATTGTTGAAAGCGAACAGCTAAAAAATAAAAGAAATGAAGTATCTGCCCAAATTGCCCAACTAAAAAGAGAAAAGAAAGATGCCGAACCGTTCATCTTGGAAATGAGGGAAGTTGGCGAGAAAATTAAAAAGTTGGATGAAGAACTGGCTGTCATTGAGGAGCAGTTGAATCATCTTCTTTTATCCCTCCCAAATATTCCTCATGAAAGTGTTCCAATTGGGGAGTCAGAAGATGATAATGTTGAAATTCGGAAATGGGGGGAACTTCCGAACTTTACCTTTGAACCGAAACCCCATTGGGATTTAGGAGTGGAACTTGGCATTATCGATTTTGAAAGAGCTGCTAAAGTTTCGGGAAGCCGTTTTGCTTTTTATAAAGGATTAGGTGCAAGACTGGAGAGGGCTCTCATTAATTTCATGCTCGACTTGCATATTGAAAAACATGGCTATACTGAAATGTTGCCGCCCTATTTGGTCAACCGGACAAGCTTAACGGGAACCGGACAATTGCCGAAATTTGAAGAAGATGCCTTTTTAGTGGAAAAAGAAGACTACTTCCTTATTCCGACAGCGGAAGTACCGGTAACGAACTATCACCGCGATGAAATTTTGTCGGCGGATGAACTGCCGATAAAATATGCAGCGTATAGCGCCTGTTTCCGTTCAGAAGCAGGATCTGCCGGCAGAGACACGCGGGGTCTAATCCGCCAGCATCAATTTAATAAAGTTGAGCTCGTTAAGTTTGTTAAACCGGAAGATTCCTACGATGAATTAGAATCACTGGTTCGTGAAGCAGAAGAAGTGTTAAAATTGTTAGGTCTTCCTTATCGGGTATTGAATATGTGTACAGCTGATTTAGGTTTCACAGCAGCTAAAAAATATGATATAGAAGTTTGGATGCCAAGCTACAACACATACCGGGAAATTTCATCCTGCAGTAATTTTGAAGCATTCCAGGCCCGCCGAGCAAATATTCGCTTTAGAAGAGAACCAAAGGCAAAACCGGAACATGTCCATACATTAAATGGATCGGGCTTAGCGGTCGGCCGGACAGTCGCTGCCATTTTGGAAAACTTCCAGCAACCCGATGGCAGTGTAAAAATCCCGGAAGTATTGCGTCCTTATTTTGGCCGGGATGAAATTCGTCCGGAGAAATAAAAATAGGAAAATTTACTATTTGAAAATAGGTTTTATTGGTGCTATAATGATGAACGTGTCATGAATAAAGACTTTATACATGGCGTACCCTTGAAAGAGTAATGTACTGGCAAAACGCATAAAAATTGGAGAATGATTCGAACTGGCTAAAGAAACCGCGCACTTTCTTTAGCCAGCTTTTTTTTATATTCTTGAATGAATTGCTTTTTTACAATAAAAAAGAAGCAAGGCATTCGACCTTGTTTCTTTTACTCTTACTTTTTATATTGTCTTGTCTCTTTTAAGATGTAAGCGATTTTGCTCACAATATCTTCAATCGTTTTTTCATTCCCATCAAACAAATCGTAGTCGCTAATGTTTAGCCGCAGTACCGGACAGGCGTTAAAATTGTCGATCCATGTTTGATAACGCTCATACATTTCCTTCCAATATTCAATCGGGGTTTCCTGTTCCATTTTCCGTCCCCGTTCTTTAATGCGCTGCAAAATATCTTCAAAAGAACCTTCCAAATAAATTAATAAGTCGGGGTGATGGAAAAAGGGTGTCATCACCATGGCATCAAATAAACTTTTATAAGTTTCATAGTCAATGGGAGACATCGTTCCTTTTTCATAGTGCATCCGGGCAAAAATGCCGGTATCTTCATAAATGGAACGGTCCTGGACAAAGCCGCCGCCGTATTCAAAGATTCTTTTTTGCTCTTTAAAGCGTTCGGCCAAAAAGTAAATTTGCAAATGGAAGCTCCATTTTTTAAAATCGCTATAAAACTTGTCCAAATATGGATTGGTATCTACCTTTTCAAAAGACGTCCGGAAATTTAAAGCTTCGGCAAGCTTTTTTGTTAAAGTAGATTTTCCTACGCCGACCGTTCCCGCAATTGTTATTACTGCATTGTTAGGGATGTTGTATTTTTCCCGCAAATTCATGATTGTTTAGCTCCTTCAAGTAGCAATTTTTCTAGTTGGGTAAAGATTTTTTCTAAATCTTCTTCTCGTTCTACAAAGTCATATTCATCGCCATTGATTCGCAATACGTGGACGTCCGGATGTTCCTTTTCAAAGGCGTTTATATAATTTTCATAATCAATGGAGAGATTTTCCAAATAGACCGGACTAATATTTTTTTCAAAAGACCGCCCTCTTTTTTCAATCCGTTTCAGGAGGGTATCGATATTTGCATATAAATAGATAACGATATCCGGTTTTGGCAAGTCTTCATTTAAAATATGAAAAATCTTTTTATATTTTTCGAAATGGTCCTTTTTTAAAGTCTGGTTGGCGAAAATTAAATTTTTAAACATATGGTAATCGGATACGACCGATTTGTTTTTACTTAAATAATTGTTTTGAATATCTTCCAGCTGTTTAAATCGGTTGCAGAGGAAGAACATTTCTGTCTGGAAACTCCATTCTTCAATGTTTTCATAAAATTTGCTTAAAAACGGATTCTCGCCGACAATCTCGTTTAGCAAATGAAAGTTGTACCGTTCTGATATTTTTTTTGCCAAAGACGTTTTGCCAACGCCGATGACACCTTCCACAGCCACAAAATGCATTTAGAATCCCCCAACTTGTAATTGTAAAAAATAAAAAATAAGAGGGCGAAGAAAGACTCCTCTTTTTATTCATACAATTTATTCAAAATTAATTTTAGCATAGACCTTGCGTTAAATATACCATTTATTTTAGGAAGGGAATTACCATTTTTAGTTAAAGTTACAAAAGAAAAAAGCCTTCCAAAATTGGAGGGCTCAACAAATATATTTTAATTAACGTTTTCGTACCACGAAATTTTCGGTAATCAAAAGCCAGTTTTGCGGGAAGCTTAACCCTAATTTCCAATAGCTCATTCCCCGTAAATTTAATTCTTTCATAAGATCAAATTTAGCCTGAATGCTTCTGGCATCCTCAAACCAAACGCGATGTCTCCGGCCTTGTTCATCGGTATATTCAAAGGTCGGGGCCATCGTTTCCCAGTCAAATTGAATCGGAACGTTGTAGCGGCGAGCGAGGTCAATGGCTTGCTGGGGACTGACCGCCCGGGCTGTATCCCCTTGTTGAAAGGGTAGGGTCCAATCATAACCATACAAATTTTGTCCCATCATAATTTTTTCCGGGGGTATCTCGGTGATGGCATATTCCAAAACTTGCCGAACCGGACCGATGGGGGATACCGCCATTGGGGGACCGCCACTATAGCCCCATTCATAGGTCATGATTACAACAAAATCAACAATTTCTCCATGAGCTCGATAGTCATGGGCTTCATACCATAACCCCGGCTGATCTGCTCTTGTCTTCGGTGCAAGGGCAGTGGATAATAACCAACCTTGCTGGCTAAACCGTTCCTTTGCCCTTCGTAAAAAAGTATTATAGGCTTCCCGATCCGCCGGCCGTAAAAATTCAAAATCAAAATGAATATCCCGAAATCCGAGTCTTTGGGCTGTTGTAACAATATTATTTAATAAATTCGTTTGAACTTCTTGATTATTTAATATGATTTGCCCTAGTTCGTCGCTAAAACCACCCTCTTCCAAGTTTGTAACGACCATAACGAGGACATTATTGTTTTCCCGGGCAATTGCCGGAAATTCATTTAATGGTGGATCTACTAACGTACCATCCCGTTGAACGCGAAAACTAAAGGGAGAAAGATAGGTTAAATAGGGAGCGGCATTTCTCGCACTGTCCTCTAAATTTTGGGAAACTGTCTCTCCGAAGGGCTCAACATATGCATTGAATTCCTTTGTCAACTTAGGCAGTGGCGGAATATATAAACGCATGCCGATTTGAAGAGGTCGATTTAAAGGAATCCGGTTAATATTCGCCAATTCTTGATAGGAAATCCCAAAACGTTGGGAGATGGACCAAAGGCTATCTCCGGGTTGTACCCAGTAAAAACGGCCGATTATAGGAATAACCAAGGTTTGGCCAACGACAAGTTGATTTGGATCTGGAATTTCATTGGCTCTTACGATGTCATTTACCGTTGTATTATAGGCCTCTGCAATACCGAACAATGTTTGCCCTTGTTGGACCACATGTATTTGCATTAAACACCCTCCATCCATTCTGCGCTATAAATAACTTATGATAGAATTTAGAAAAAAATGATAATGCGAAAAAGAGAATTCTTCCATTTAGAAAGCAAAAATAGTACATTGGGTATAGTAAAAAGATAAGGAGCATTACGCATGGACCGAGATGTTTATTATATGAGGGAAGCTATTAAAGAGGCAAAAAAAGCAGAAGATATTATGGAAGTCCCGATCGGTTGTGTCATTGTTTTAAATGATGAAATTATTGCTCGGGGCCATAATTTAAAAGAATCTTTGCAAAATGCCCTTTATCACGCGGAAATGGTAGCGATCCATGAAGCGTGCAAAAAACAAAAGTCGTGGCGTCTAGAGGATGCAGAACTTTATGTTACGCTGGAACCTAGCCCGATGTGTGCAGGGGGAATGATCATGTCGAGGGTGAAACGGGTCATTTACGGTGCAAAGGATCCAAGGGCTGGTTGTGCTGGTACCCTTATGAATTTGCTTGATGACGAACGTTTTAACCACCGTTGTGAAGTCGTATCAGGCGTGTTAGAAGAGGAATGTGCTGAGATGCTTGTTTCTTTCTTTAAAAAACTGCGGGCAAGAGGCCGCCGGAAAAAGAAAGAAATACTTGCGGAAAGAATTGACAATGAGTAAACCATTGCTTTTTTCAACAATCACTAGTATACTTAATTATGCACCAAGTTTGGTGCTTAACAATTGGTAACATCTTTGCCGTGCTAGGTGGGGAGGTAGCGGTGCCCTGTACCCGCAATCCGCTCTAGCGGGACTGAATCCCTTCTTGCGGCTGTTTAGCTGTAGGGCCTGTCTTCCGTAAGTGGTGTTGACGTTTGGGTCCTGCGCAATGGGAATCCACGAACCATGTCAGGTCCGGAAGGAAGCAGCATTAAGTGGAACCTCCCATGTGCCGCAGGGTCGCCTGAACTGAGCTAACTGCGGAAGCAACGCTTATGGCTGGCAGTCAAGGGAAGGTGCACGGCAGTTAATAAAAAATATGCAAACACCCTTGCTGAAAAAAGGGTGTTTTTTTATATAGTAAATCCCCGTCCGTTTACGTTATAATAAGACTAATGCAAGTTTAATCCTGGAATCCGTGATTGGCAAGGAGGGTTATGGACATGGGATATCAGGCTTTATATCGGGTATGGAGGCCGCAAAATTTTGAAGATGTCGTAGGCCAGCAACATGTCACAAAAACATTACAAAATGCACTACAAGAACAAAAGATTTCCCATGCCTATCTTTTTTCCGGGCCAAGGGGAACAGGGAAGACTAGTGCTGCTAAAATTTTGGCAAAGGCCGTCAATTGTGTCCATGCCCCGACTTCAGAACCTTGTAATGAATGTGAAATCTGCCGGGGGATTACCGACGGAACAATCCCCGATGTTATTGAAATAGACGCTGCTTCCAACAATGGAGTGGAAGAAATTCGCGATATCCGGGACAAAGTAAAATATGCCCCTAGCAGAGGAAAATATAAAGTATACATTATCGATGAAGTACATATGCTTTCCATCGGAGCCTTTAATGCTTTGTTAAAAACGTTGGAGGAGCCTCCGAAACATGTCATTTTTATTTTAGCAACAACGGAACCACATAAAATCCCGCTTACGATTATTTCCCGGTGCCAATGTTTTGATTTTAAGCGAATTACTCCCCTGGATATAGCAGAACGAATGAGCTATATTCTTCAGGAGTCCGGTTATGAATATGAAGATGAAGCGCTCTCTATCATAGCCCATGCTGCCGATGGAGGTATGCGGGACGCTCTTAGTTTACTGGACCAAACGATCTCCTTCAGTGAAAATAAAGTGACGGTTGAGGATGCCTTAACGATTACCGGTTCAGTCTCCCAACAACAATTAAATACGCTGGCTTTAGCCATTGCGGAAAAAGATTTGCGTCCAGCAATGGAAACGATACATAAACTGTTAGATGAAGGAAAGGACCCTTCCCGATTAATTGAAGATATGATTCAATATTATCGGGATTTACTGCTCTTCAAAAGATCGGAAGACATGAAGCCGTATTTGGAAAAGGCAGTCGTAGGACCCGATTTTATAAAGGTAGCAGAACAAGCAAATGCAGAAGATATTTTTGAGATTATTAACGAATTGAACCGGACCCAACAGGAAATGAAATGGACCAATCATCCAAGAATTCTTTTGGAAGTTTGCTTTGTAAAATTGTGTCAACCGAGGAATTACTCATCTAGCCCCGAGCAATTAGCGGAAATCGATGCATTAAAAAGGAAACTGTCTGATTTGGAATCTACCATTCATCAACTGAAGGAATCTGGCATCCGGGTGGATGTGGGCGAAAGAAGAGAGCCGAGCCAACAAAAACCGGTTAAAGTGGCAAAGAAACAGTTTAAAGTTCCGACAGGGAAAATTGAACATATTTTAGATCATGCGACAAAACAAAATCTCCAATTAATTAAATCGCAATGGGGAACCCTTTTGGAAAGACTGAAAAAATCCCATGCTGCTCTCTTAAATGATGCTGAGCCGGTCGCCGCATCTGATAAAGGTTGTGTCGTAAAATTTAAATATCAAATCCATTGCCAAATGGCGATGAATAACCAAGAATTCCTTCAGGTTATGAATCGACTTCTTGTGGAATTTCTCGGGCAGGAAGCGGAAATTGTAGGAATTCCTGAAGATGAATGGGCAAAACTCCGTGCCAATTATATAAACAGCCATAAAAATGCGGAAGGAGAACAGCCAAAACAACAAGAAGATCCTTTTATTGAAGAGGCCCTCAAATTAGTTGGAGAAGACTTGTTGGAAATTAAAGAATAAATATTGGAGGTTAAAAATTATGCGTGGAATGGGAAATATGCAAAATATGATGCGTCAAATGCAAAAAATGCAAAAGAAAATGGCAGAAGCCCAAGAAAAATTGGGTGAAGAAAGAGTTGAAGGTGTGGCCCAAGGTGGCTTAGTAAAAGTCGTTGTCTCTGGCCATAAAGAAGTCCTCGAAGTCATTATTGATGAAGCTATTGTTGATCCGGAAGATGTGGAAACCCTTCAAGATTTAATTCTTATTGCGACAAACGATGCATTAACAAAGGCAGATGAACTTGCAAGCCGGACGATGGGACAATTTACGAAAGGATTAAACATCCCTGGAATGTTTTAGTAGGAGGCTTTTTTCATGTACTATCCAGAACCGATCACAAAATTGATCGACAGCTTTATGAAATTGCCAGGTATCGGACCAAAAACGGCTTCCCGTCTGGCTTTTTTTGTCTTAACGATGAAAGAAGAAACCGTCCTTGAATTTGCGAAAGCATTAATTAACGCAAAGAGAGATTTAACATATTGTTCAATTTGTGGGCATATTACCGATAAAGACCCCTGTTATATATGTGAAGATTCTCATCGGGATAAAACAACCATTTGTGTTGTCCAAGATCCAAAAGATGTAATTGCGATGGAAAAAATGAAAGAATATTCAGGGCTTTACCATGTACTCCACGGTTCCATTTCTCCGATGGAAGGGATTGGACCAGAAGATATTAATATTCCATCTCTACTGAATCGTCTTAAAGATGAAACGGTAAAGGAATTGATTTTGGCAACGAACCCGAATATCGAGGGAGAAGCAACGGCCATGTATATTTCTAGACTTGTTAAGCCTTCAGGCATTAAAGTAACGAGAATTGCCCATGGACTCCCGGTCGGTGGAGATTTAGAATACGCCGACGAAGTAACGTTATCAAAAGCCCTCGAAGGAAGAAGGGAAATTTAACAGACCGCCGTAAAGGGGGAACGTCTGTGTTTTTTAGAAGAAAAAAGTCATTAAAGAAAGAATACGACCGAAAACTGTTAGCAGAGATGGAGCGGCTAAAAAGAAATTGGCAAGCGGAAAAGGAAATTTTAGACCGTAGCTATAAATCCAGTCAAGACTTAGAAATGCAAGTAAAGTTAGCAGAAATTAAATATTTTTACTTATTTAAGGAAGCAAAGGAAAGAAATATTCGAATTTCCGCCAATCTATTCAAGTAGTTTATAAACCGGTTTTCAATAAAACCGGTTCTTTTTTATTTTTCACCTCATATAAATGGTACAAGCAGATTTATGAAGAGGGTGGGGTAGTAGAATGGAATCCCTTTGGATCATCGGCAGTTTATCTTTACTCATCGTTCTATTATTAATTTTTGGTATTCCCACAAAACCATTAAAACTTCTTGGACAAGGGGTAATTAAAATTGTCATTGGGGCATTGCTTTTATTTCTGTTAAACGCCTTTGGCAGCAATTTTGGTATCCATGTACCAATTAATATTGTAACGGCAACGATATCCGGCTTTTTAGGAATTCCCGGAGTCGCCGCCTTAACGGTTATTCAAGTGTGGATTATTTAAAAATGGCTTTTATAACGACCGAAAGTTGAATCGGAAAAGAATAGAGGGAATTTGTTAAAATAAAAAATGTAGAGACGAAAACACTATTAAAAAAGAAAAGGTTGAACAAAATGGAACGCATTGCAGAAATTTGTTGTGGCAGTTTGGAAGATGTAATAACTGCAGAAAAGGCTGGAGCAGACCGGGTTGAATTAAATGCCGCCCTTTCTTTAGGGGGATTAACGCCATCGATTGCGTCCGTCAAACTTGCAACGGAGATTTGCCCAAATATAAAAATTGTCCCGATTTTGCGTCCCCGGGGCGGAGGTTTCCATTATAACGAATGGGAACTTCAAACAATGATAAAGGATCTTGAGGAATTCGTTAAGCTCCCTATTGAAGGCGTTGCTTTCGGCTGTTTGAATGTTGACGGAAACATCCATAAAGAACAAACAAGGAAAATAACAGAATTTTTACATCAACACGGAAAGATTGCGGTATTCCACCGAGCTTATGATTGTGTCAAGGATCCGTATAAAGCCATGGAAACGATCATCGAAATAGGGGTAAATCGGGTCCTCACAAGCGGCTTAGCCCCAAAAGCGGTGGATGGTGTACAACTTCTTGCTGAATTGCAAAAACGATTTGGGGAGCGGATTGAAATTTTAGCGGGAAGCGGTGTGAACGAAGCGAATGTCCGGACACTCATTGAAAAAACGGGCATTACTCAATACCACAGCTCCTGTAAAGGCTGGCGAAAAGATCCGACAACGGTTGGGAGTGTTTCTTATTCCTATCTCCCGGCACCCCATGAAAGCGACTATGAAATTGTCAGCAGTGAAAAAGCAAAAGCCTTTGTTGAGGCGGTAAAACGTGGATAGAGCGTGAAATAGCTATATGAATAAAAACAAAATAAATGAAGCACTTTTAGATAGGAAAGAGTATCTTTTTCGGATAATAAAATCCGAAAGATGCTCTTTTTTATTTGTAACAACCTAAATTTGAAGAAAGGTTCGACTCATTGGGAGAAAAAACCTCTCTATTCCCAAAAATAAACAAACTGTTAGGCCTTAAGTCAATAAATAAACACTCGTGAAAATAAACCAAAGGTTCCTTGAGAATGACAAAGTCCATTTGTAATATTGAAAAGTCATGTGAATTAAAATAGGAAAATGCAGGAGGCTACTATAACCGATGATTATTATTAACTTTTATACGGCAGAAGAAATTGCTACCCAAATGAATAATGCATCAAAGTTAATTGAAAATGCCGGAAGTAAAAGCTTTGTCATTGATGATAGAACATCTCTTGCCGTCAACAGCAAAGCCCAAGAAGCGAATAAACAGATGATTGAACTAGTTAAACAATTTAATGAAGCCTTTCAAATAACGATCAAGAATATCCAGTT
>Ga0079224_100011498_pt1 | contig 12195 bp, 9 predicted proteins | sample Stecom2015_FD_80414 | JGI IMG/M metagenome (GOLD analysis project Ga0079224, IMG submission 80414) | Agricultural soil microbial communities from Utah to study Nitrogen management - Steer compost 2015 | ecosystem: Environmental > Terrestrial > Soil > Agricultural land | place: USA: Utah... | reverse complement strand
GAGCGCCGTCCGATGCCGCGCTCCAGCACCAGCGCGCTCATGGTGACGTTCCACCCGTCGCCCATCTCGCCGACGGTGTTCGCGACCGGTACTTCGACGTCGTCGAGGAACACCTCGGCGAAGGTGCGCCGTCCGTTGAGCTGCCGGATCGGCCGGACCTCGATGCCGGGGCTGCGCATGTCGATGAGGACGGCCGTGATCCCGCGGTGCTTGGGCGCGTCGGGGTCGGTCCGCACGAGGGCGAACATCCAGTCGGCGTACGTCGCGCCCGACGTCCAGATCTTCTGGCCGTTGATGACGTACCGGTCCCCGACGACGCGGGCGCTGGTGCGCAGGGCGGCGAGGTCGCTTCCTGCCTCCGGCTCGCTGAAGCCCTGGCACCAGACCTCTTCGCACCGCAGGATCGGCTGCAGCCAGCGGCTTCGCTGCTCCGGGGTGCCGTGCTGCATGAGCGTCGGCCCGACCAGCATCAGGCCTTGGATGTTCAGGCGCGGCGGGGCCGATGCACGCTCGTACTCCTCCTGGAAGATCATCCGGTGGGCCGCACCCATGCCCTTGCCGCCATACTCGACCGGCCAGTGGATCGCCGCGTAGCCGTTGTCGTAGAGCACCCGCTCCCACGCGCGCCTGCGTTCGAGTACCTCCGGCGACGTGAGCGGGCGTGCGCCCACCAGGTCGCGTGGCACGTTGGCGCTCAGCCACTGACGGATCTCTGCGCGCCACGCGGCTAGATCCTTCGCGGCCGCCGTCTCCGTCGTCATGCGCCAGACTCCTTCCCTGTCACGAAAACCAGCGCGTCCACCGCGCACACCCCGTCACCGCGTCGTCCGACGATGACCGGGTTGATGTCGATCCCCTCGATGCAGTCGCCGACTTCCCCGACGAGGTCGACGACCCTCATCACGCAGTCGACGAGGGCATCGACGTCCGCGGGTTCCTCTCCGCGGTAGCCGTCCAGCAGCGCCGAGATCCGCAGCTTGGACAGTGCTGTTCTGATCCGCTCCGGGTCGGCGACCGGCAGCCGGATGACGACGTCGTCGAGCAGTTCGGTGAGCACGCCTCCCGAACCAAGCACGACGAGGAGGCCGAAGTCGGGGTCGCGCTTGACGCCGAGCAGGATCTCGCGACCGGGCGGTACCGCCTGCTGGACGGTGAACTCCACGGTGAGCGCGAGCTCTTCCTCGATCCGCTTCGCCATCGTGCGCGCGGCGGTGGCCACCTCGTCGGCCGACCGAAGGCCCAGCACCACGCCGCCGTGCTCCGACTTGTGCTGCAGCTGCGGGTGCAAGGCCTTGAGGACGACCGGGAAGCCGAGGGTTTCCGCGGCGGCTGCGGCGTCCTCGGGCGTCGCCGCCACCTTCTCCGCCACGGTCGGGATGCCGTAGAGACCAAGCAGCCGCTTGCCGGTGGCCTCGTCGAGGACACCGCCGGTGTTGCCGCGCGCGATGAGCTCGCGGGCCTGCTCGCGGCGGGCGGGATTCACCTCGACCGGCTTCGGCCTGCTTCCGGGCGGAACCGGCCGGCGTGCGGCGATCGCGCGGAGCGCGTCGAGCGGTTCGCGGTAGCACGGCACCCCACGCGCGCTCAGCTCGGTCTCCGGACGGCCGCTTCCGCCGACCCAGACCACCACGAGCGGCGTCTGCGATGCGGACGCCTTCTCCGCGATGATGTCGACGAGGGCGGCCTCGTTGTTCTCCAGGTTTCCGAGCATGAGCACGGCGACGTCGGTGTCCGGGTGCGTGAGCAGTGCGTCGAGCACCGGCGCGAGAACTTCCGGGCGGCCCCCGGCCCCCGTCATGTCGATCGGATTGCCCAGGGCCGAGTAGCTCGGCAGCGCCGCCGCGAGCTTGCTCCGCCATTCCGCGTCCCATTCGGCGAGCGTGAGCCCGAACCGCTCGCAGTAGTCCGCGGCCAGGATCCCGGCGCCTCCGGACGTCGTCGCGATGCTCAGGCGAGAGCCCCGGGTGACGTGCTCTACCGCCGCGAGCTCGACGTAGTCGGCCAGCTCGCGAATGGTGTCCAGCCGGTGCACGCCGTAGTGCTCGAAGACCGCGTCGTAGACCCGGTCGCTTCCGGCGAGCACCCCGGTGTGCGAGGCGATCGCGCGCTGACCCTTGTCGGAGCGCCCTGCCTTCATCATCGCGATGGGTTTGCCGGCGTCCTGCGCGCGCTCGAGCGTTTCGATGAAGCTCTTGCCGTCGCGGATGCCTTCGATGTACCCGACGATCGACGTGACCGCGGGGTCGTCGATGGACGCGTTGATCATGTCCGTCAGCGAGACGTCCATCTCGTTGCCGGTGCTGAGCATCGATCCGAGGCCGACGCCCTTCCCCTGGCACAGGTTGAAGATGAACGCACCCATCGCGCCGCTCTGCGAGATGAGGGCGACGCCGCTCTGCCGGAACCGGAACCGGTCCTGGTCGAGCCCGGTGTTGATGGTCGCGGCCAGGTTCACCCGCGTGGAGACGATCCCCACACAGTTGGGCCCGAGCACTCGCGTGCCGCTCCCCGCGACGCAGGCCCGCAGCTCGTCCTGCATGGCCCGCCCGGCTTCGCCCGTCTCCGCGAAGCCCGCCGAGACGATGATCACCGCGGGGATCTCGTGCTCCACGCAGTCCCGCAGGCCTTCCAGGACGTGGCGGGCGGGCGCCACGACGACGGCCAGGTCCACCCGTTCCGGCAGGTCCCGGACCGACGAGAACGACGGGAAACCCTGAACCTCCTGGTGAACCGGATTGACCGCGTACGCCCGCCCGTGGAACCCGTACTTGCGCAGGTACCTCAGCGTGCGGCCGGACGGCTTGCGCGGGTCGGTCGACGCGCCGATGACGGCGACCGACTCCGGCGCCATGAAAGCCGCGTACTCTCGCGCGTTCAGCATCTTGAGGCCATCTCCGCTCTCGTCGGGCTCAATAGACCGCCCGGCCACCGCTGAGGTCGAACACGGCGCCGGTGGAGAAGCTGCATCGGGACGAGACGAGGAACCCGATCATCTCCGCCGCTTCGTGCACCTCGCCGGGACGGCCGAGCGGGATCCGGGAGATGAGGAATTCGTGGTAGTCCGGGTTGACCTTCTTGTTGAGCGGTGTGGTGAACACCGTCGGGGCGACCGCGTTGACGAGTACCCCGGTGCGCGCGAGTTCCTTGCCGAGGCACTTCGTCATGCCGATGACGGCGGCCTTCGCCGACGAGTACGCGGACGAGCCGGCGTTGCCTTCCTTCCCGGCCATGCTCGCGATGTTGACGATGCGCCCGTACCCGTTCGAGGTCAGGTGAGGGATCACCGCCCGGCACATGAGGAAGGTGCCGTCGACGTTGATGCGATAGATCATCTTCCAGTAGTCGTACGACGTCTCCCACAGCGGCGCTTGCGGCCCGGTGGTGCCTGCGCTGTTGACGAGGATGCTCGGACTCCCGGCGGCGTCGACGATGCTCGACACCGTCCGCTCGACCTCGTCCTCGTTCGACACGTCGCAGCGCACCGCCTCGTAGCCGAACCCGTTTCCGGAGACGGGGACGACCTCGCCCGCGGGCGAGTCGTAGCTAAGGTCGACGCTGAACACCCGCCCACCGCGACGGGCGATGTGCTCGACGGTCGCGGCGCCGATGCCGCTCGCGCCGCCGGTCACGATCGCGGTCTGCCCACTGAAGATCTGCTCGGGCGTCATTTCTGCTGCACTCTCCTCATTGCGTGGCACTGGCGACGGCTCGGCTCAGACGCGGTGGTCGGCGTGGTCCTTGAGGATCGTCCAGAGGCGTTCCTCCAGGTCGCGGAAGCCCGGCGAGGTGCGCAGCTCCGGATCGCGCGGGCGGGGGAAGGGGACGTCGACGGAGTCGACGATCCGTCCGGGACGTGCCGACATCACCAAGATCCGGTCGCCGAGGAGGATCGCCTCCTCCAAGCTGTGGGTCACGAACACGACCGTCCTGCCGGTGTTGCCGACGATCTCCAGCAGCTCCTCCTGCAGCCGGCGCCTCAGCTGGGCGTCGAGCGCAGCGAACGGCTCGTCCATGAGGAGGATCTCCGGCTCGGCGACGAGGGCGCGCGCGATGGCGACCCGCTGCAGCATGCCGCCGGACAGCTCCATCGGATAGGCCGACTCGAACTTGCCGAGATCCATCCGGTCGAGCCATTCCCGCACGCGCTCGGCCTTCTCCGCCTTGCTGAGCGTGCTGCGCGCGAGCCCGAGCGCGACGTTGTCGAAGACGCTCATCCACGGGTAGACGCTGTAGTCCTGGAACACCATGGACGTGAGCGGCCGATCGCTACTCGCCTTCGTGATCTCCACGGCGCCCTCGCTCGGCCGCTGGAGCCCGTCGAGCATCCGCAGCAGGGTGGACTTCCCGCAGCCGGAAGGCCCGACGATCGTCAGGAACTCACCCTCGTAGACGACGGCGTCGACGGTGTCGAGCGCGGGAACGTCGGTCCGTCCCCGGTAGACCTTGCTGACGTTGCGAATGACCGCCTTGACCGGCCTGGCTGCGTTCTCCACCACCTGGCTGTCCTCCGATCTCGGTGGGTTGGCTCGTCACTTGATCGCGATGGCGTTCGGGGGCGACCCGACACCGCCGACGATGCCGAGCGGGCTCGAGGTGACAAGGCAGTCGGCGAACCCGTCGGCCGAACACTCGGCGGCCAGGTCGTCCAGCCACCACAGCTCGCCCAGCGGCATCCCGAGGCGGGCCAGCAGACGGTGGTGGAGCGACCCCTCCCGCTTGCTGGGCAGCGCCTCGACGCCGGGAGCGTCCGAGGCGATCGCCAGGAATCCGTGGTCCCAGAGGTATTCGGCCACCGCCGCCGACGCTTCGAGCCCTGGCGCGACGCGCGCGTCGCGAACGGCCTGCCGCCGTTCGAGCGGTTGGCTGCGGTACCAGGAGATCCAGCCGGTACGCACCAGGAGGATGTCGCCGCGGCGGTACTCCACACCGGCTGCTTCGCGCGCCGCCTCCAGCGCGTCGATGCCGACGGCCGTCGACGCCGCGAATGCGTCCGTCCCGCCCGCTGCCCACAGGGCGTCGCTGATGTCCAGCACGACGCCGCGCCCCACGATGCCTCGAGCCGCCCAGTGATGCACCCCGTGCACTTCCCGACCCAGGCCGTTGTAGAAGCCGAGCTCGGGATCCGGCACGTGCAGGAACCCGTCCCACTGGGACGAGGACTGCGGATAGAAGTTGTCCAGCACGTCGTCGAGGTTTCCCCTCGGCGTGGTGAACACGTCGTGCCGCGGCAGCTGGCGCTGGAACAGCGGAGGGTTCGGCTCGGTCAGCGGCAGGTTGAGGGAGAACACCTTGCCGCTGCGCACGGACCGCACCGCCCCGAGGACGGTTTCGGCCGACTGCCGGTTCAGTGTCCCGAACACGTCGTCGGCGCCGAAGACCCCGTGCGCGCTCCCACCGGGGAGGTCGGCCCAGCGCTGCTCCCGCGTGCTCGGTGCACGGTCACGCGAAGACATGCGTGTCCTCCGACTTCCACAGGATCTGCGCGTAGTCGTGCAGGCGCCACGGCATGTTCACGTTCTGCCGACCGAACGAATTCACGTAGTAGTTGCGGTCCTTGGGCGCCTCACCTTCCCAGATGAGCCGCTCCATCTCGATGTCCATTAGCGCGTTGTACTTGTCGAACGCCTCGACGGTGACCTCGCACCGGCGGTGGCCGGACTCGATGGTCTGCACGATCAGGCCGGCTGCGAAGTCGATCCACAGCTCGAGCGCGGCCACGTAGCTGCCGCCGCGCGGCTGTCCGTTCGGCCCGTACATGATGAAGAAGTTGGGGAAGCCCGGCACCTCGACTCCGGCGTAGGCGCGCGGGCCGTCCTTGGCCCAGACGTCTTCCAGGGTCCGGCCGTCCGGCCCGTAGTACTTGGCAGGCAGCGTGTACTTCTCGACCTCGAATCCCGTGGCCAGCACGAGCGCGTCGCACTCGTAAGCGGTCCTGTCCGCCGCGATCACGCTGTTGCGTCCGAGCGCGGCCACTCCCCGGGGGATCAGGGTGACGTTCGGCTTGACGATCGCGTCGTACCAGCCGTTGTCGACCACCAGGCGCCGGGCCAGCGGCGCGTAGTCGGGCGTGCACGCCTCCCGCAGGTCCGGGCGGTCGGCGAGTTTCGTCGCGATGTAGGCCTTGAGGTTCTCCCGGAGGCCGTCGTTCCTGCGGCTCACCAGGCCCCCGGCCGCCTGCCATGCGCGGTCGTACTCCTGGGCGTCACCGAGCGAGCCGCGGATGAGGCGGGCGTTGAAGCACGACCACTTCCAGTAGAAGGGCACGTTGTCGTGCAGCCACTGAATCTGTTCGGAGACCTTCTCCTTGTATTTCTCCAGCGGCGAGATCCACTGCGGCGTGCGCTGGAAGACGGTCACGTGGTCCGCCTTGTTCGCCAGCCACGGCAGGATCTGCACGCCGGTCGACCCGTTGCCGGCGATCGCCACCCGCTTCCCGGTCGGATCGAAGCCCGGGTCCCACTGCGCGCTGTGCACGATCGGTCCCTCGAACTCCTCCAGGCCGGGGAACGCGGGGATCTTCGGCGTGGAGAACAGACCGGAACCGCTGACGACGAAGTTCGCCGTCTCCTTCCACTCCGCACCGGTCTTGTCGCGCAGCACGAGCTCCCACATCGAGGTCTCGGCGTTGAACCGGCCTTCGACCAGCTCGGTCTCGAGGCGAATGTGCGGCGTCACGCCGTACGAGCTCGCCACGTACTCGAGGTACTGCCGCACCTCCTCCTGCGACGCGTAGTGCTCCTTCCACGGGTACTTTTCGACGAAGCTGAACTGGTAGACGTAGCTCGTCGTGTCCACGCGCGCCTCGGGGAACTGGTTCCGCTCCCATGTCCCGCCGATGCGCGGCTGCTTGTCGACGACCAAGTAGGGGATGCCGAGCTCTTGCAGCCGCACCGCCATCCCGATGCCGCTGAAGCCGGCCCCGACGACGAGGACACGCCAGCCGGACGGGTCGACGTCGGTGGACCACCTCGCTCGCGTCGACACGCCGCACGCCTCCTCGAGGCCGAGCTCGCGGATCGCCAGCCGGAACTCCGCCTCCCGCGGTCGGGTTCCCAGCAGGAACCCGACCGCGTCGCGGATGCGGTCCTGGTCGAAGTCCAGAGCCATGGCCGACTCCGGACGCTGATCGAGGTCGGGCGAGGTCAGCAGCTCGAACGCCAACTCCCGCACCCTTTGCGCGTCGCTCTCGCTGAGCGTCTGCTCGATGAAGGCGCCGCCACGACGCTCCACTTCGATCGTGCGCATCACCAGCAGCTCGGGGTTGCCCGTCATCAGATACGTCACCGCTCGCAGTACGTTCGGATGGGCGTGCTGGAGGCTTTCCTTGACCTCGTGCGGGTCCAAGCGTCGGGTGTCTCCGATCGAGGGCACGGTGCATCCCGCCTCGTTCTTCACTGGATTTCGGTCCTCTCGTGCGCTCTGGTCAGTCGCGGGCGAGAAGCTTGTTGGCGAAGTCCATGAACCGCTGGTCGATGACCTTGTCCTCGGGCAGCGGCTCGTCGTACTGGAGCAGGTCGTCCCAGCTGCGCCAGGTCTGGTCGAAGGTCCGCGCGTAGTTCTCCGGGAACTCCATCGGCAGGCTGTAGATCGGCGTCGTCATCTTCTTCAGCGCGTCGACCGGCTGCCCGAGCAGTTCGGCGAAGTACTCCTCGCGGCCGCGCAGCCACTCGCCTTGCAGCTCGTCGCGGTAGAGCTCGGCCAGCGCAGCGACGAACGCGTACCCGCGCTCGGGGTGGTCGCGGAGGATCGACTTGCCGAAGGCGACCGATCCGTTGGGGAAGCCGAACTCCATCTGGCGCGCGACGAAGACGGCGTGGCCCGCCTCCTCCACCGTGGCCGTGATCGGCTCCTGGATGAGGCCGCAGAACAGGCCACCCTTCTCCAAGGCGGCGACCTGGTCGGCGGTGCTCATCTGCACCACCTCGACGTCGGTGACCGGGATGTCGTTCTCCTTGAGGTTCTTGACGATCTGGATCATCGACACGCCGCGGTTGGCCTGCGAGGAGCCGATCTTCTTGCCGCGGATCATGTCCCAGGAGAACGGCTTGCCGCCCATGTCGTCGACCCGGCAGTACAGGCCGTCCTTGGCGTCCTCGGCCTGGATCTGGGTCGGCGCGACGACGGCGAGGTCGGCGCCGTTGTGGATCGCGTTGAACATGCCGACGTCGGGTGCGCTGTAGTTCCCGTCGAGCTGCCCGGTGGACATGAGCGGATAGGAGTCCGTGCCGGGCATGTTCTCGATCTTCACGGTGAGGTTCCGGCGCTTGAACGCGTCGTGCCCGGCCGCGGCCATGTACAGCGGGATCGTGAAGGCGGTGGGAGCAGCCGTGGCGATGGTGATCGTCGCGGGCTCGGCGAGCACCCCTTCTTCGTCCATGACCCCGTCGGCGATCAGCTGCTCCGCCGAGCCGGCGGCGGAAGTGTCGTCGCCGTCACCCATCCCCGCGCATCCGGTGGTCAGCAGGAGCGCGCCGACGACGAGTCCTGCACTGAGTCTCTTGGCGTACACTCGCAGGTTCCTTTCTCTCCATTGAGACAAGGGATTCGCACGCTTGCGGCCTGGCCCGCTCGGCGGGAGCGGACGGGCGGCTAACGGCGGCGCTTCATCGACTTCGGACCCCAGGGCACGGCCACTCGCGCCGCGATCGTGACGAGCTTGGTCAGGACGTAACCCAGCAAGCCGACGCAGACGATCCCGGCGTACATCCGCTCAGTGGCGAAGATCTGCCACGACCGCCAGATCAGGCTGCCGATTCCTTCGCTGCTCATGACGAACTCGACGCCGACGATGAGCAGCACGGCGTTGCCGACCGCGATGCGCAGGCCGACGAAGTACTCGGGGAGCACCGCGGGAACGAGCACGCGGCGCAACCGCTGGCCTCGGGTGAGCTCGAGCGACTCGGCCGTCTCCAGGTAGCCGTGCGCGACGCCCATGGTCGCCTCGAGCATCGTGATCCACGCGATGAAGAAGGACCCGATCGCGACGACCACGATGCGCGGGGGTTCACCGAGGCCGAGCAGCAGCATGAACAGCGGCAGCACGGCAAGCTTCGGAACGGTGTAGAGCCCGGACAGCAGCGGGTCGAAGGCTGCGCGCAGCGGGCGGACCAGCCCCATGGCCATGCCGACGACCGTCCCGACGACATTGCCGACTACCAGGCCGATCAGCAGCGTCCGGATGGTGACCAGCAGCGCGGTCGGCAGCATGCCGTTCTCCACGAGCTCCCAGCCGGTGACGGCGATCGAGCTCGGCGGGGGGAAGAAGCGCACGTCGATGATCCCGCCCCGGGCCGCGAGCTCCCACAGCAGGATCAGCACAATGGGCGTCGCGACGGCCAGGATCGTGTTCTGCCTCTTCAGGCGCCGTTCGTACTTGTCGGGATCTCGGTCGGTGACCCGAGGCTCGATGACGACTTTGACCGGGTTCGGCGTCGCTGTCCGCGACTTCTGTATCACGTTCATGGCCCCTACTCGGTCTTCCATCCACGGAAGTCTGGGCGCCCTCTGGTCCGAAGTGAGCACCCCGCCCGCGGGTGCGACGACTCCGCTCGGCTACGTCTGATTGCTCATCCAGTGAGAGGAGGTCAGGGTCCGTCTGCCCCTCCGTACCACCACCCGACCGATTGGTCGGTCGCGTACACGATGCCTCATGACGGGGGCCTCGTCAACAGCCGATTTCTCGGCTTTGCCGAATTCCGGTCGTACGCTCAAGCCGGTGGACGTGAACCAGGCACGTGCTTTTCTCGCGGTCGCAGAGGAGCTGCACTTCGGCCGGGCGGCGCTCCGCCTGCACATGGCCCAGCCGCCGCTGAGCCGCCTCATCCGCGCGCTCGAGGCGCAGCTCGGGGTCACCTTGTTCGAGCGCAGCCCGCGCAAAGTGAGCCTCACGCCTGCCGGCGAAGCGCTCATCGAACCGGCCCGTGAACTCCTCATGCAGTCCGAGCGCATCCGTCCCCTGCTCCAGCGCGTGCAGCGCGGCGAGATCGGCCGGGTGCGCCTGGGGTTCTCGGGCGCGTCGGTGAACTCGATCGTGAGCGCGATCGTGCGTGCGGTGCGTGCTCGGCGCCCGGGCATCGGGATCGAGCTGTACGGGTCCCAGCTGTCCTCGCCTGGCATGGAACGCCTGCGCTCGCACGCGCTGGATGCGATCGTCGGTCGCTGGGACGTGCTGCCTCGGGACGTCGCATCCCACGTCGTCGCTCACGAGGAGCTGGTCATCGCCCTTCCCGACAACCACCGGCTCGTCTCGGCCGAGCGCATCACCGCGGCGGACCTCGCCGACGAGTCCTGGATCGTCCTGCCCGGCGGCGGTGGTGCCACGCTCTCGACGCGGCTGCACGAGCTGTCGATTCGTGGCCGGTTCGTGCCGAAGATCGTCGCGACCGCGCCGGACTCGGCGACCCAGCTGCTCATGGTCGACGCGGGCAACGGCATCGCGCTGACGTTCTCCGGCGTGCGCGAGAACATCCCCCTCCCGACGGTCGTCTACCGGCCGCTGGCGGCCGAACTCGCCGCGGTCGAGGTCCGGCTCGCGTGGCGGGCGTCGGATGCGAACCCCGCGCTCGCCGAGCTGGTGAGGATCGTCAAGGCCATGCCACCCGTCACCGGCCCGCGACGGCGGCGCGGCCGGGCGTGATCGATGAGCGATACCGAACAGGTATTGCTGGGGTACGAGAGAAGTAATTCACATCATCGTTCGGTTCGGCGACACTGATCGCATGTCGCTCCCCCTGGACGGACTGCTCGTCGCGGACTTCAGCCGCGTGCTCGCGGGCCCGTATGCCGCGATGCTGCTCGGAGACCTGGGCGCACGCGTCGTCAAGGTCGAGCACCCGAAGGGCGGCGACGACACCCGTGCCTGGGGTCCGCCGTGGACGGACAACAGCGCCGCCTACTTCGAAAGCGTCAACCGGAACAAGGAGTCGGTCGTCCTCGACCTGGCCGACCCGGCCGATCTCGCGGTGGCCCGCCGGCTCGCCGAGCGCGCCGACGTCCTCATCGAGAACTTCCGGCCCGGAACGATGCGCCGGTACGGCCTGGGGTACGACGACGTGCGGGCGGCCAATCCGGGCGTCGTCTACTGCTCGATCACCGGCTTCGGCCGCACGCACGGAGCGACCCGTCCCGGCTACGACTTCATCGTGCAGGCCGTCGGCGGCCTGATGTCGATCACCGGCGAGCCTGCCGACCGCGGCGGGAAGCCGGTGAAGGTCGGTGTCGCCCTGGTGGACGTGCTCACGGCCAAGGACGCCGTCATCGGCATCCTTGCCGCGCTGCACGCCCGCCGGGCCACCGGGCAGGGCCAGCTCGTCGAGGTCAGCCTCCTCAGCTCGCTGCTCGGGTCGCTGGTGAACCAGGCGTCGAGCTACCTCACGACCGGGGTCGCACCGCGCCGGATGGGGAACGCCCACCCCTCCATCGCGCCGTACGAAGCGCTGCCGTGCGCGGACGGCGACGTCGTCATCGCTTGCGGGAACGACACGCAGTTCCGCCGGCTGGCGGCAGCTCTTGCCGACCCCGGTCTCGCCGACGACGAGCGCTTCGCCACCAACCCTGCGCGGCTGGCCCATCGTGCGGAACTCGCCGAGCGGCTGTCCGCGCTGCTCGCGGACGGAACTGCCGAGGAGTGGTCCGAACGGCTCAACGCCGCGGGGGTTCCCGCCGGGAAGGTGGGGACGGTGGCGGACGGGTTCGCGCTGGCGGAGCGTCTTGGCCTGGATCCCCTTGTCGACGTCGGACCGGGGCGGCCGGCGCAGGTCCGCCACCCGATCAGCTACTCCCAGACCCCGGTCGTGCGATACACCCCACCGCCTCGCCTCGGTGAGCACAGCTCCCAGGTTCGCGAGTGGCTACGAGAGGACGAGAAGTGATGAGCACTGTCGACCCCATGCAGCTGCCTGCCCCGGACCCCTCGGATCCAGCCGGGCTGGACGACCTGCTGACCGGGGACGAGAAGGCCGTGCGGGCGGCCGTGCGCCAGATGCTCGACCGGACCGCCGAGCCGTATGTCGCCGAGTGGTTCAAGCAGGGCGAGATCCCCAATGTTCGTGAGCTGGCCAAGGGGCTGGGCGCCCTGGGCGTGCACGGCATGCACCTGGAGGGCTACGGATGCGCCGGGATGTCGGCGACCGAGTACGGCCTGCCGTGCCTGGAGATCGAGGCGGCAGGTCCGGGGCTGCGTTCGCTCGGTGCGGT
>Ga0079224_100011497_pt1 | contig 12195 bp, 11 predicted proteins | sample Stecom2015_FD_80414 | JGI IMG/M metagenome (GOLD analysis project Ga0079224, IMG submission 80414) | Agricultural soil microbial communities from Utah to study Nitrogen management - Steer compost 2015 | ecosystem: Environmental > Terrestrial > Soil > Agricultural land | place: USA: Utah... | reverse complement strand
GCGCCGCGGGCGCCGCGGGGACGGCGGGGATTGCCCGGGCGACGGCCCCCGGGGACACCCGCCGGTTCATGCGGCTGCCGGGCCCCTGGCGGCTGGAACTGGGCGGCGTGCTGGAGTATGTGGACGTCGCCTACGAAACCTACGGCCGGCTCAACGCCGCCGGTGACAATGCGGTCCTGGTGTGTCACGCCCTGACCGGCGATTCCCATCCGGCCTCCCACCATCCGGGTGACCGCCCCGGGTGGTGGGAGGGGATGATCGGGCCCGGCCGCTACCTGGACACCGACCGCTGGTTCGTGGTCTGCAGCAACGTCCTGGGCGGCTGCGCCGGCTCCACGGGCGCCGCCTCGCCCCATCCCGAGGACGGCCGCCCCTACGGCCTGCGCTTCCCGCTGGTGACGGTGGGCGACATGGTGCGGGTCCAGAGGCGCCTGCTGGAGGCGCTGGGGGTGCGGCGCCTGGCCCTGGTGGTGGGCGGGTCCCTGGGCGGCATGCAGGCCCTGGAGTGGGGCGTCGCCGCCCCCGACCTGGTGGAGCGCGTGGTGGCCATGGGCGCTCCCTGGGCCAGTTCCCCTCAGGCCATCGCCTGGAACGAGATTGGCCGCCACGCCATCATGACCGACCCCGACTGGGCCGGCGGCCTGTACAACGGCCGGGGCCCCGCCCGGGGGTTGGCGGTGGCCCGCATGCTGGCCATGATCTCGTACCGCAGTTGGGAGGACTTCGCCCGGCGCTTCGGCCGCGCGCGCCCGGCGCCCGGTGAGGACCCCGTGGCCCGCCGGGCCGGCGACTACGCCACCCGGCTGCCTGAAGGGCACCCCTTCCGCCTGCAGTTCGAGATCGAAAGTTACCTGCACTATCAGGGCGAGAAACTGGTGCGGCGGTTCGATGCCAACGCATACCTGTACCTGACCCGGGCCATGGACCTGTTCGACCTGGGCGTCCACGGCGACGGGGCCTGGGAGCGGGTCCGGCGGGCGGGGGTGCGGTTCACGGTGGTCGGCATCGACACCGACCTGCTCTACCCCGCCGAAGAGGTGCGCGACCTCCACGCCCAGCTGCGGGCCCGGGACGTGGACGCCGTCTACCGGGAGATCACCAGCCCCCACGGCCACGACGCCTTCCTGCTGGACATCGAGCAGGCCGGCGACGTGATCCGGGAGGCGCTGGGGTGACCCGGATCCGGGTGGGGCTGCTGGGCCTGGGCGTCGTGGGCGGGGCTGCGGCCCGGCTCATCGACGCCCAGCGCCACCGGTGGCGGCGGCAGTACGGTCTGGACATCTCCTGGCGGCGGGCCCTGGTCCGGGACCCGGCCAAGCCCCGGCCGGTGGACGCCGCCGGGCGGCTCACCGTGGACCCGGCCGAGATCGTCGAGGCCGGCGACATCGACGTGGTCGTCGAGGCGATGGGCGGCGTCGAACCCGCCGGCACCTACGTGCTGCGGGCCCTGCGGGCCGGCAAGCGGGTGGTCACCGCCAACAAGGCCCTGCTGGCCGAGCGCTGGGAGCAGCTGCAGGAGGCGGCGGCCGAGGCCGGCCAGCGCCTGGGCATCGAGGGCGCCGTGGCGGCCGCCGTGCCCTGCCTGGCCGCCTTCGAGCAGGTGCTGGCGGCGGCCCAGGTGGAGCGTATCGACGCCGTCCTCAACGGCACTTGCAATTTCATCCTCCACCGGATGGAGAGGACCCGGGCGTCGTTGGCGGAAGTCCTGAAGGAGGCCGAGGCGCTGGGCTATGCCGAGATGGACCCCACCGACGACATCAGCGGCCGGGATGCGGCGCGCAAGGGCACGGTGCTGAGCCTGCTGGCCTGGGGCCGGCGGCCCGCCGACGTCCAGTGCCGGGGCATCGAGGACGTCACCCCGGCCGACGTGGCCGCCGCCCGCGACGCCGGCGGGCACCTGCGGCTGGTGGTGTCGCTGGAGGCACCGGCCGGCGGGGAGCCGCGGCTGCGGGTGGGGCCCCAGGTGCTGCCGGCGGGCCACCCGCTGGCCGGGCTGGAAGGGCCCGACAACGGCCTCTGCATTCAGGCCCGTCCCCTGGGACGCCTGTTCCTCTCCGGCCCCGGCGCCGGGGGCGACGCCACGGCCTGCGCCGTGGTGGGGGACGTGATCCGGGGAACCCTGGCCCGTCCCGCGGGGTCCAAGCTGGTGGTGATCTGCGATGAACGCGAAGCGACGGCGGCTGCGCCAGGCCCAGGCCATCGCGCTGCTGACGATCCTCTCGCTGCTGCTGACCGGCTGTAGCTTCAGCTTTTGGGACTGGCTGGCCGGGCGGCCCATCACGCGCCCGGCGGAGATCCCGGTGGGCGAGGAGACGGGCGACGAACCCGGCGGCGGTCGCCGCGACCCGGTGGTGTCCACCGGCGGCGACGCGGCCCCCGGCCAGGGAGAAACCGGTGAAGGCGGCGGCGCGGCCCCCGGGGCCGGCACCCCGTCGACGGGAGACGGCGAGACCGGCAGCGGGGACGGTGCCGGTGGCGACGGCGGGGCGGTGGTCCTGCCCGGGCGCTGCGCCATGTGGGCCGGCGGCCTGGAACCCAGCCCCGGTCCCTTCGAGGAAGTGACGCTGGAGCCGGTGGACGAAGGCAGCCAGGATGCGTCCTTTGCCGGGTTCCGGCGCTCGCTGCTGGAGGCCCTGGCCCGCCGCGACGTGGAGGCCCTGGAAGCCGCCGTCGCTCCCGACATCCGGACCGGCTTCGGTGAAGACGGCGGCCTGGAGTCCTTCCGGCGCCAGTGGGGCCTGGACCGGGACCCCGAGAACTCGCTGATCTGGGAGATCCTGACCGACATCCTCAACCTGGGCGGCATCATGACCGGCGGGTCCGACGGTCCGAGGGTCTTCACGGCGCCGTACGTGTACGCCCTGTACAGCGGCCCGCTGGATGCCTTCGGCCACGCGGTGGTCACCGGCGCCGGCGTCAACATCCGGGCCGAGCCGTCCACCGAAGCCCGGATCCTGGACCAGGCGTCCCACCTGGTGGTGCGGGTGATCCGGTCCGAGCGGGAACTGCCCACGGTGGAATTGAGCGGGCGCACCTACTGCTGGGTGCAGGTGCAGCTGCCGTCCGGCGAGATCGGCTACGTGGCCGACCGCTTCCTGTGGAGCCCGGCCGGGTGGCGGGCCATGTTCCAGGAGGGCGACGACGGCTGGCGGATGACGCTGCTGGTGTCGGGCGACTGAGCGGCGCGGCGCCGGTTAGAGGCCGTAGAGGATCCGGGCCGCGTTGAAGTAGATCAGCAGCGACACGGCGTCGCCCAGCGTGGTGATCAGGGGTGCCGAGGCCACGGCGGGGTCCACGCGGGCGGCCCGCAGGATGAAGGGCAGCAGGGTGCCGATGCCGCCCACCACGATGACGTTGCCCCAGATGGCGGCGGCCACCGCCATGCCCAGCCGGGGATCCCCGGTGATCAGCAGCGCCACCAGGGAGGCCACGGCGCCCAGCACCAGGCCCAGGCCGAAACCGGTGGCGATCTCCTGGGCGAAGACCCGCCAGAAGTGGCGCGGCTCCACCTCGCCGGTGGCCAGGCCGCGGACCGCCAGCGTCACCGACTGGGCGCCGGTGTTGCCCGACGTGGCCATGATCATGGGGATGAAGACGGCCAGCGCGATGACGTCGGCCAGGGTCTGCTCGTAGAGGCTGATCAGGCCGCCCGAGAGGACCTGGGCCACCAGCAGCACCACCAGCCACGGCAGGCGCCGCACCAGCCGTCCCAGGAAAGAAAGCCGGAAGTACTGGTCGCCGGTCTCCGCCGGCGACATGGCCGCCAGCCGGGCGAAGTCCTCGGTGGTCTCGCGGTCCAGCACGTCCACGGCATCGTCGACGGTGACGATGCCCACCAGGCGGTTCTCCGAATCCACCACCGGGATGGCCAGCAGGTCGTGCATCTCGATCAGGCGAGCCGCCTGCTCCTGGTCGGTGTCGGTGTGGACGTGGATCACGTTGCGCTCGGCCAGGTCGCCCACCACGGCGTCGGGGTCGGCCAGCACCAGCTGGCGCAGGGACAGCACTCCCTGCAGGCGGCGGGCCTCGTCGGTGACGTAGAGATAGTAGATGGTCTCGCTGTCGACGCCGGCGCGGCGGATCTTCTCCAGGGCCTCCCGGGCCGTCGTGGAGGCCCGGAGGCTGATGTAGTCCGGGGTCATGATGCGGCCGGCGGTTTCGGGGGCGTAACCCAGCAGCAGGGCCGTGGCTTCCCGGTTCTCCGGCGTCAGCCGCGCCAGCAGCCGGGTTGCCACCTTGGCCGGCATCTCGTCCAGCAGGCGGGCCCGGTCGTCGGCCGACATGCCCTCCAGCAGGTGCAGGACCTCGTGGTCCTGGAGGGCCTCCAGCAGTTCCTGCTGGTCGGCGGGCTCCAGCTGCTCGAAGGCCAGCAGGGCGATGTCCTTGTCCAGGAGGCGGAACACCAGGGCCCGCTGCCGTTCGGGCAGTTCCAGGAGCATGCGGGCGGCGTCGGCGGCGGGGACGTTTTCGAAGGCCGCCTTGATGTCCTGGTAGCGACCTGCTTCCAGCAGTTCGCGCAGCCCGGCTGCGGTGACCACGGCATCCACCTCCCTTCCGCTGCACATCCCCAGTATAAAGGCCGCCGAACCCGAAGGTGAGCGGCGGGAAACCGCGGCCCGGCCGCGAAACACGGTGCTGGAGGTGGGGCGGTGACGGTGCCGCGGACGACGCCGGTGTCGACGACGGCGCCGCCCGGAGGCGGCGGCGGCGGGGCGCTCCCGGAGGAGTTTTTCCGGCGCCCGTCGCTGGTGGTGGCCCGGGCGCTGCTGGGAAGGGAACTGGTCCACTGGACCCCCGAGGGGCCGGCCTCCGGCATCATCGTCGAGGTGGAGGCCTACTGCGGGCCCCTGGACCGGGCCGCCCACTCCTATGGGGGCCGGCGCACGGCCCGGACGGAAGTAATGTACCATCCGGGCGGGTGCGCCTACGTATACCAGATTTACGGCATGCATTTCTGCTTCAACGTGGTGGCGGCCGGGCGCGACGAACCCGAGGCCGTGCTGGTGCGGGCCCTGGAGCCCCGCGTGGGCGCCCCCCTGATGGCGCGGCGGCGCGGGCTGCACCTGACGGCGGACGATGAGGCCTGGCTGGAAGCCCGGGCGGGGTCGCCCCCCTGGGAGCCGCCGCCCGGCCGGCCGCCGGCGGCCCTGCGCGGCCTGACCGCTGGGCCCGCCCGGCTGTGCCGGGCGCTGGGCATCGACCGCCGCCAGAACGGGCTGCCGCTGACCCACGGTCCCCTGACGGTGCGCCGGGGGTTCGGCCCGGCCCCGGAGGATCGGGTGGCCGCCGGTCCCCGCATCAACGTGGACTACGCCGGCCCTTGGGCGGAGAAGCCCTGGCGTTTCTGGATCGACGGGAACCCGTTCGTGTCCCGTTGAGCGGACCAACCTGGGGGTGGCCTCATGGACAGGCGCAGGCTGAGGGTGGCCGTCATCTTCGGCGGCCGGTCCGGTGAGCACGAGGTGTCCCTGATGTCGGCGGCCTCGGTGATGGCGGCCATGGACCCGGAGCGCTACGAGGTGGTGCCCGTCGCCATCACCCGGGAGGGCGCCTGGCTGCTGCCTGAGGACGCCGCCGGGTTCCTCAAGGAGGGCATCGACCCGTCCCGCGGCTGGCGGGTGGGGCTGCTGGCGGACCCGCAGGTGCGGGGCCTGATCCCGCTGCCGCCGGGGGCGGGTGGGACCGAGGCGCCGGCGCCGGCGGGCACCCCGGCAGGGACGCAGCCCAGCGCGCCGGCGGTGCTGCGGGAGATCGACGTGGTCTTCCCGGTCCTGCACGGTACCTACGGCGAGGACGGGACCATCCAGGGCCTGCTGGAACTGGCCAACGTGCCCTACGTGGGGCCGGGTGTGCTGTCGTCGGCGGTGTCCATGGACAAGGTGGTCATGAAGGACCTGTTCACCCGGCACGGCCTGCCGGTGACCCCGTACCGGGGCTACCGCGTCCACCGCTGGCGCCGGGAACCCGAGGCGGTGCTGGACGAGATCGAAGAGGCCTTCGGCTGGCCGGTGTTCGTCAAGCCGGCCAACCTGGGATCCAGCGTCGGCGTCCACAAGTGCCGCGACCGGGCGGCCCTGAAGGCCGGGCTCGACGACGCGTTCCGCTACGACCGCAAGGTCATCGTGGAAAAGGCCGTGCCCGAGGCGCGGGAGATCGAGGTCAGTGTGCTGGGCAACGAGGACCCCCAGGCCTCGGTGCCCGGCGAGGTGGTTCCGTCCAGGGAATTCTACGACTACCGGGCCAAGTACCTGGACGACGCCTCCCAGCTGCTGATCCCCGCGCCGCTGACCGGGGAGCAGGCCGAGGAGATCCGCCGCCTGGCGCTGGCGGCCTACCGGGCGGTAGACGCCGAGGGCATGGCCCGGGTGGATTTCCTGCTGAGCCGGACCACCGGGCAGGTGTTCGTCAACGAGGTCAATACCATCCCCGGCTTTACCCCCATCAGCATGTACCCGAAACTTTGGGAAGCCAGCGGGCTGCCGTACGCCGAACTGATCGACCGCCTGATCCAGCTGGCCATCCAGCGCTGGCAGGAGAAGCAGGCGCTGGTCACGTCCTACGATCCCGACGCCGCGGCGGAAGGAGGTGGTGCCGGTGAGTGACTGCATCTTCTGCCGGATCCGGGACGGCGAGATCCCCAGCGATAAGGTCTACGAGGACGACCTGGTGCTGGCCTTCCGCGACATCAACCCCCAGGCGCCGGTCCACATCCTGGTCATCCCCAAGAAGCATGTGGCCCGCCTGGCCGACCTCAAGGAGTGCGATCAGGAAGTGGCCGGCCGCATCCAACTGGTGATCGGCGAGATCGCCCGCCAGGAGGGGATCGCCGAGGACGGGTTCCGGGTGGTGGTCAACAACGGCGTCCGCGCCAACCAGACGGTGTTCCACCTGCACTATCACGTCCTCGGCGGGCGCGACTTCTCCTGGCCCCCGGGCTAGGACCCCGGGCCAAGCCGTGCCCACGGCCGACATGGTTCGCGGCGCCCCACCGGTGCCCGGCCCCGCCCGCATGGGAGGGGCGGCCGCCGAGCGGGATGCCGTTGGGGGGTGAGCAGCAGTGGACCTGCGCAGTCGCCTGGAGCAGGATATGAAGGAAGCGCTCCGGGCTGGGGACCGTGTGCGCCTGGCCACCATCCGCATGCTGCGGGCGGCGGTCCAGAACGCCGACATCGCCGCCGGCCGCCGGCTGGACGAGCAGGGGATCATCGAGGTCCTGGCCCGGGAACTGAAACTGCGGCGGGAAGCCCTCGATGAATATCGCCGGGCGGGCCGTGCGGAGCAGGTGGCCCAACTGGAGCAGGAGATCCAGGTGGTCCAGGGCTACCTGCCGGAGCCGCTGTCGGAGGCCGAAATTGCCGAACTGGCCCGGCAGGCCGTGGCCGAGGCGGGGGCCAAAGGCCCCCAGGACATGGGCCGTGTCATGGGGCTGCTGATGCCGCGGGTCAAGGGACGGGCCGACGGCAGCGTGGTCAGCCGCATCGTCCGCGAGGAACTGGCGCGCCTGCAGTCGCCTTCCTGACGAAGGAGGTCCCCCGGTGCACGAAACGACGGAAGTTCTTGCAGGGCTGTTCCTGATGTTCGCGGCGGCCAAGGTCATGGGCTACCTGGCGGAACGGCTCAACCAGCCCGCGGTGGTGGGTGAGATCCTGGCCGGCGTCCTCATCGGCCCCTCGGTGCTGAACTGGGTGCATCCCACCGAGTTCACCGACCTCCTGGCCGAACTGGCGGTCATCGTCCTGCTGTTCCGGGTGGGGCTCGAGGTCAACGTCCGGGAGATGATGGAGGTGGGCCTGCTGGCCCTGGGCGTGGCCGTGGTCGGGGTGGTGCTGCCCTTCGTGGCGGGCTTCGGCCTGGTGATCTACGCCCTGGACGCCGACCTGCCCACGGCGCTGTTCATGGGGTCGGCCATGGTGGCCACCAGCGTCGGCATCACCGCCCGGGTGCTGGCCGACCTGGGCCAGCTCCAGCGCCGCGAGTCCCGCACGATCCTGGGAGCGGCGGTCATCGACGACGTCCTGGGCCTGCTGGTGCTGGCCATGGTGGCCGGCATCGCCACCACCGGCTCGGTGTCATGGGCCAGCCTGGGCACCATCATCGGCCTGACGGTGGCTTTCGTGGCGGGGGTGCTGCTGGTGGGCCGGCCGCTGATGTTGCGGATCAACGGCCGGCTGCCTGATCCGGCCCAGGGCTACACCGTCTTCTTCGTGGCCGTGGTGCTGATGCTGGGCCTGGCCACGCTGGCGGCCCAGATCGGCCTGGCGGCCATCGTCGGCGCCTTCTTCGCCGGCCTTATCCTGGAACTGGGCCAGCGCCAGCATGCCCTGGACCACCAGGTCCAGGCGGTGGCCGAGTTTCTGGTCCCGTTCTTTTTCGTTAGCGTAGGGATGAAGGTGGAGCTGGACGCCTTCATGAACGCCCAGACCCTGTGGCTGACCCTGGCTGTGCTGGTCCTGGCCATGATCACCAAGGTCGCGGCCGGGTGGCTGGTGGCCTTCCGTTCGGGCTGGCTGTCGTCGTCGTTGATCGGCGTGGGCATGATGCCCCGGGGCGAGGTGGGCATCATCGTGGCCCTGATGGGCCTCAGCCTGGGCGTCATCAGCCAGGACCTTTACTCGGTGGTCGTCGCCATGTCGGTCATCACCACCATCGTCGCGCCGCCGATCCTGAAGGTCCTTCTGACCCGGATCGTCCGGCAGGAGGCGGCGTCCCACTCCGGAGCGTTGTCGGGCGCGGGGGTGCAGGGTGACGGGGGGCACTGAACGCCGGTCCCGGCGGCGGTGGTGGACGGCGGTGGTCCTGGCGGCGGCGCTGGCGCTGCCGCTGCTGTCGCTGCTTTTTCCGGGCGCAGGGCCGGTGCGCGCCCAGGGGCAGGACGACGCGCCCCCGGAGCCGGTGGATCTGGTCTACGTGGTGCGGGTGGAAGGCACCGTGGAGCACGGCCTGGCCCGCTACATCCAGCGCGCCGTCGGCGAGGCGGAGGCGGCGGGTGCAGGGTTGATCGTGTTCGTCCTGGACACGCCCGGCGGGCGCCTGGACTCGGCCCTGGACATCCGCCGGGTCATCGTCGGGTCGCCGCTGCGTACCGCCGTCTACGTGGAGCACTGGGCCGTCAGCGCCGGCGCCCTCATCGCCCTGTCGGCGGAACACCTGTACATGGCCCCGGGGTCCACCATCGGCGCCGCTGAACCCCGACCTGCAGACGAGAAGACGATTTCCGCGGTGCGGGCCGAGTTTGAGGCCGCCGCCCGGCGCCGCGGCCGCGATCCCCAGGTGGCGGCCGCCATGGTGGATGCTTCGGTGGTGATCGAAGGACTGAAGGAGGCCGGCCGGATCCTGACGCTGACCGCCGAGCAGGCCGCGGAGATCGGTTTCATCGACGGCATCGCGGCGGACCGCCGGGCGCTGCTGGCCAGTCTCGGAGCGGAGGGCGCCCGGGTGGTGGACGTGGAGATCCGGCCCGCCGAGCGCTTCGCCCGCTTCGTCACCTCGCCGCTGGCGGCGGCGGTGCTGCTGTCCCTGGGCTTCATGGGCCTGGTGGCCGAGTTCTTCCTGCCCGGCTTCGGCGTGCCGGGCATCGTGGGCATCCTCGCCCTCGCCCTCTATTTCGGCGGCCACATGCTGGCCGGGTTCACCGGCTGGGAAGTGGTCGTGCTCTTCCTGGTGGGCATCGTGCTGCTGTCGGTGGAAATCTTCATGCCGGGGTTCGGCATCTTCGGCGCCGCCGGCATCGGCGCCGTGCTCCTGAGCGTCTTCCTGACGGCGCCGTCGGCCGCCGACGCCGTGCGCTCCCTGCTGGCGGCCCTGGGCGCCAGCCTTGTGCTGGCGGTGGTGCTGGTCCGGTTCGCCGGGGCCAGGGGGCTGTGGAACCGCCTGGCCCTGGGTGAGCGTCTCACCGGAGAGAAAGGCTTCGTGGCGTCGTCCTACCCGCGGGAACTGGTGGGCCGCACCGGCCGGGCCCTGACGCCCCTGCGGCCGGCGGGCAGCGCCGAGATCGACGGCCGCCGCTGGGACGTGGTGACCGAAGGCTCCTTCGTCGAGGCGGGCCGGCCGGTTCGGGTGGTGGCCGTGGAGGGCATGCGCATCGTGGTGACCGAGATCGGCGATTCACCGGCCGGAGGAGAGGAGTGAGGGTGGATCGTGCCTGACTTCACGGTGGCGGGGCTGCTCCTGCTGGCCCTGATCATCGTCCTGGTCCTGATCCTGTTCAGCTTCGTGCCGGTGGGCCTGTGGATCTCGGCGCTGGCCGCCGGGGTCCGCGTGGGCCTGCTGACCCTGATCGGCATGCGCCTGCGCCGGGTGCCCCCGGCACGGGTGATCAACCCCATGATCAAGGCCACCAAGGCCGGGCTGAACCTCAGCATCGACCGGCTGGAGGCCCACTACCTGGCCGGCGGCAACGTGGACAGGGTGGTGGACGCCCTGATCGCCGCCGAGCGGGCGGGCATCGAGTTGTCCTTCGAGCGGGCGGCGGCCATCGACCTGGCCGGCCGCGACGTGCTCGAGGCGGTGCAGATGAGCGTCAACCCCAAGGTCATCGAGACCCCGGTCATCGCCGGCGTGGCCAAGGACGGCATCGAGGTGAAGGCCAAGGCCCGGGTGACCGTGCGGGCCAACATCGACCGCCTGGTGGGCGGCGCCGGTGAGGAGACCATCATCGCCCGGGTGGGCGAGGGCATCGTCACCACCGTGGGCTCGGCGGAAGACCATAAGGAAGTGCTGGAGAACCCCGACCGGATCTCGGCCACGGTACTGGCCAAGGGCCTGGACTCGGGGACGGCCTTCGAGATCCTGTCCATCGACATCGCCGACGTGGACGTGGGCCGCAACATCGGTGCCGTGCTGCAGAGCGACCGGGCCGAGGCCGATAAGCGCATCGCCCAGGCCAAAGCCGAGGAACGGCGCGCCATGGCCATCGCCCAGGAGCAGGAGATGCGGGCCCGGGTCCAGGAGATGCGGGCCAAGGTGGTGGAGGCCGAGGCCCAGATCCCCATCGCCGTGGCCGAGGCGCTGCGGGCGGGCCGCATCGGCGTCATGGACTGGTACATGCTGCGGAACATCGAGGCCGACACGGCCATGCGGCGCCAGATCGGCGGCGAGGGTCCCGCGAAGCCGCCGCATCCCGAGGATCCCGCCGGCGGCGGCCGGGGCTGAGGCCGGTCGAGGGCTGATCACATCGTGGACAGGTTTGAAATCCTCTGGCTGCTGGTGGTGGTGCTGGGCGCGCTGGGGCGGGCGCTCAGCCAGGCCGGCGGCGGCACCCGCCGGGTCGGCCCGCCTCGCCGCGCCGAGGTGGAACACCCCCGGCCCCCGGTGGCTGCCGACGGGACGGGCGCCGGCGAGACGGGTGCCGGTGCTGCCGGCGAGGGCCAGGAGCGGGAGCGCCGGCCTGCCCGGCCTGCCCGCCGGGTCGAGGCCGGACCGCGGGTTCCCCGGCCCACGGGCCTGCCCTTCCCCGAACTGGGCTGGCCCTTCGATGAGTTGTTCCGCCTGGACGACGAGGAGGATGCGGGACGGCCCGTGGACGGCCCGCCCCGTCCGAAGCCCGGGGTGCCCAGGCCCCGCGTGCGCCGGCGCCGGCCGGTGGGGGAGACGCCCGCCGCGGGTCCCGCCGCGCCGCGCGCCGTACCCTCTGCCGTGCCTTCTGCTGTGCCTGAAGCAGCCGCGCTGCTGCCGGCCGGGAGCGAGGGTGAGCCGGGAGGCGAGGGACCGCTGGTGGCGGCGCTTGGTGCCGGGGCAGGCCGCGAGGAACCCGAACAGGGCTTGCACCGCCCGCCCGCAAGCGCGGCTGGCGGGGCCGCGGCTTGGGCCCTCAGTCCCCTGGCCCGCGCGGTGGCGTGGTCGGTGATCCTGGGACCGCCCCGAGCCTACCAGCCCTGGCGGCCGGTGGGCTGGCGCCGCGGCGTTTGACCCGGGCCGGCCTGGTCCGGGTCAAACGCCGGCCTTCCAGGCGTGCATGGTTTCCACCTGCTGCAGGTACGCGTCGATCTCGGCCTGCCGGCGGCGCTGGTCCCAGCCCAGCAGGTCGCCCATGACTTCCGCGGCCGCCGCGGCCACCGAGCGGCCGTTGTCGTGACTCCACAGCCCTTCGGGAGCCCGGCGCCACAGCAGGTCCCCCAGGGTCTGCGCCATTTCCCGCCGCACCGCCCAGCGGGCCTCGGCCCGGATGCGGCGGACCCGCGCGTCCTGGACGCCGGC
>Ga0079224_100011496_pt1 | contig 12195 bp, 12 predicted proteins | sample Stecom2015_FD_80414 | JGI IMG/M metagenome (GOLD analysis project Ga0079224, IMG submission 80414) | Agricultural soil microbial communities from Utah to study Nitrogen management - Steer compost 2015 | ecosystem: Environmental > Terrestrial > Soil > Agricultural land | place: USA: Utah... | reverse complement strand
CCTCGACGCGGGCGAGCCCGTGCGCGATCGCATGGTCGATCGCCCGGTAGTAGCAGAGCTCAAAATGCAGGCAGTCGTGCTCCTCGAGGCAGCCCCAGTAGCGGCCGTAGAGCGTGTCGCGGCCGATGAAGTTGAGCGCACCGGCGATCCATCTGCCCCTGCGGCGCGCCATCAGGAGCAGGATGTCGTCGCGCATCGTCTCGTGGATCTCGTCGAAGAAGGCGCGGGTGAGATAGGGGCTCCCCCATTTGCGTGACCCGGTGTCCTGGTAGAATTTCCAGAAGGCGTCCCAATGTCCGGGCTCGATCGCATTTCCGGTCAGTGCGACGATATCGCCGCCGAAATCCTGCGCCCTGGCACGTTCCTTGCGGATCTGCTTGCGCTTGCGCGAGGAAAGGGCGGCGAGGAAGGCGTCGAAGTCGGGATAGCCGCGGTTCTCCCAGTGGAACTGCTGGGTGATGCGGCCGAGAAGCCCGAGCGATTCGCCCTGGCGCCGCTCCGCCTCCGTGCAGAAGGTGACATGGATCGAGGAGACGTCGGCGCGTTCGGCGATCCGGATCGCGGCTTCGGTGAGGGCGGCGAAGCCGACCCGCTCGAAACCGGGCCGGACGAGGAATCGGCGGCCGGTCGCGGGCGTGAACGGTACCGCCGACTGGAGCTTCGGGTAATAGCGCCCGCCGCTGCGAAGATAGGCATGAGCCCAGTTGTGATCGAAGATGTATTCGCCGTGGCTGTGGGATTTCACGTAGAAGGGCATGACGGCGATGACGGTGCCACCCTGGCGGGCGACAAGGTGACGGGGCTGCCAGCCGGTGCCGGTCCCGACCGAGCCGGAGGTTTCGAGGGCGCGCAGGAAGCGGTGGGTGGTGAAGGGATCGCGCGGACGGAATCCCTCCGGGGCCGCACAGGCGTCCCATTCCTCCGCTTCAATTCCGGCGATGCCATCGAGCATCGCGACTTCGATGGTCTCTCCCCCGTCCATCCGGGTCTCCTCGGGCAATGATCGGCGAGATGGGACACGCATGCCCGCTGGTCAATGGCTGCGGCAGGAAGCATGGCCGACGGCCAGTTGCGGATCGCATGAGGTGTCCAGGGCGGAAGCGCCGCCCGCGTCACTCGGGAATATGTGGCCGGTAATACTCGAAAATGACGTTGTCTGCCAGCTTCCGCGCCGTTCTCTCCGCTTCGGCGCTGCGGACCGTCCAGGCGAGGATCGGCAGGCCGGCGCCCTTCAGCCGCGCCACCGCCGGATTGTCGAGATCGCGGCAGTCATGGGCGACGAAGCTCGCGCCGACCCGTTCCGCGTCGGAGAGGTTGGCAAGCTCGGCGCAGCGGTAGTCGGGGAGCCGCCATTCGTCCCTCGAGAAGGCGCCGGAGGTGAGGCCGCGCGGAATGTCCGGCGCGGCTTCCGCCATCGCCGCCACCGAATGCGGATTGAACGACATCACCGCCACCGGCCCCTCGTAGCCGGCCAGGCATTCGGCCACCCGCGCCTCGAGCGGGCCGGTATCGGGACCGAGGACACCGGTCTGATCCTTGATCTCGATGAGAAGCGGCGCGCGACCCGCGATCAGGCTCAGGAATTCGGGAAGGGTCGGGACCGATTCCTCGGTCCCGTTGAGAAGGACACGGCCAAGCGCCGCGGCGGTGTAATCCGCGACCAGGCCCGGCGCGCCCGTGAGCCGCGGCAGGGCATCGTCGTGGAAGACCATCGCCTCGCCGCAGGACGCGCGCTGGACATCGATCTCGATCCCGTAGCCCGCCTCCACCGCCGCCTCTGCCGCCGCCCGGCTGTTCTCGATCACCCCGCGGGCGCGATCATGCAGGCCGCGATGGGCGAATGGCAGGCGAAGGAAGACGGGCGGCAGGTCAGGCAAGCTCGAATATCCCGTCGATCTCCACCGCGACCCCGAGAGGCAGGGACGGTGCGCTGACGGCGGCGCGGGCATGCCGGCCCTTGTCGCCGAAGATCTTCACGAGAAGGTCGGAGGCACCGTTCACTACCTTCGGCTGATCGGTGAAATCGGCGGTCGAGTTGACGAAGGCGGTGAGCTTGACCACCCGCGCGATCCGGTCGAGATCGCCCCCGGCCGCGGCCTTCGCCTGGGCGACGAGGGCAAGCGCGCAGGCCTCCGCCGCCCGCACTCCGGCCTCGAGATCGAAATCCGCCCCGAGCCGGCCGCGGATCGGTCCGTTCGCATCCTGCGCGATCTGGCCGGAAATGAAGACGAGATTTCCCGATACCACATAGGGCACGTAATTGGCGGCCGGCGCCGGGGCATCCGGCAGCGTGAGCCCGAGTTCACTGATACGTGTCTCGACTGAAGAGGCCATGGGCGGTCTTCCTTCCGCTGTGGGGTTCGGCGTGGGACGCTAGCGCGGCGCCGGGCGACTCGCAATCGCGGCTGCGACACGAGGCCGGGTGATAAGCGGAGATGCTCGTAACGAGGTGGCCTGTCAGTCAAAAACCCGTATAGAGGGAACATCGCGAAGGAGCCCCGACTTGCCGATCCTCTCGTCTTTCCGCCCCGTGGCCCTGACCGCCCTGGCTGCCGTGGTCGCGCTTGCCGCCTGCACGCCGTCGCCCGATCCCGCGAGTCTCGACTGGGATCCGTTCGAGGCGCGCAACCGCCAGACCCATGCGCGCAACGTCGCCTTCGACCGCGCCGCCTTCGGGCCGGTCTCGCGCGCCTACGGCCGCACGGTGCCCGCGCCTGTTCGTTCCGGCATCAGCAACTTCCGCGAGAACTGGCTGCTGCCGCACCATACGGTCCAGTACCTGCTCCAGGGGCGGCCCGGTCTTGCCGTCCAGACCACGGGGCGTTTCGTGATCAACACGGTGGTCGGTATTGCCGGCATCCTCGACCCGGCGACGCCGATCGGGATTCCCTATCGCTACACCAGCGTGGACGAGACAATGCACGTCTGGGGCGTCCCCGAGGGCGCCTATATCGAGATGCCGCTCGGCGGCCCGGGTACCGAGCGCGACTGGTCCGGCTGGGCACTCGATTTCGTGGCCGATCCGCTGATCTTCGTCCTGCCGCCGGCGGCCTTCAACACGCTGCTCGCAGCCGGGGGGCTCGACCTCATGAACGAGCGTTACACGCTCGACCCGACGATCAACGCCCTGCTCCATGAGTCCGCCGACAGCTATACGGCGCTCAGGATCAGCTACCTGCAGGCGGCGCGTGCCCGGCTCGCCGATGGTGTCGATCTCGACCTTCTGGAGGATATCTATGCCGAATAAGACGACACGCCGGGCCCTGCTCGGGACCGGGCTGGGGCTTGCCGCCCTCGCGCTGCTGCCGCTTCCTGCGCGCGCGCAGCCGGAGGCACGGGCACAGGCGCTGGTTGCGCAGCTCTCGGCCGAGGCCCTCGACCTCATCCGCTCCGGCCGCCCCGAGTCACAGCTCTATCCCGAGTTCGAGCGGCTGCTTGCGCGCTACGGCGACATGCCGGCGGTGGCGCAGGCAACCCTCGGCCCCCCCTGGCGCAGCGCGTCCGACGCCCAGCGCCGGGCCTATGTCGCCTCCTTCCAGAGCTATCTCGCCCGCAAGTATGGCCAGCAGTTCCGCGAGTTCCGCCAGGCGGAAATCACGATCGCCCGGGTGCGGGATGCGGGACGGGCTGGGGTGCTGGTCGAAACCGTGGTGCGGCGACCGGGCCAGGCCGACGTCAGTGTCGGCTGGCAGGTGAGCGAGCAGAGCGGTGCTCCCAGGGTCGTCAACATCATCATCGAGGGGATCTCGATGATCGCGACCGAACGCGCCGAGATTGGCGCGATGCTCGAGGCGGCGCGCGGTTCCATCGACGGGCTGATCCAGACGCTGCGGGCGCGCGCCTGATCGGCGGCGGGGCAGGGTACCGCCTTCCGGCGCGGGCCCTGCACCCTACAGATGGTAGATGGTGCCCTGGTCACCGGCTTATCTGGGTAAACGCGCTGGCTTTCCGATTCACAATTTGTTCCTGTCGGGCTATAGGGAGGCCGGGCAGGGAGGACATGCATGGCAGTCTGGCAGGATTGGGTAGTTGTCGCGGCGGGGCTCCTGTCGCTCGTGGCGGCGCTGGTTTCGGTGGCGGTGCTGCGCCGTCTCGGCGAGCTTTCGCGGGGGAGGGAGCTTGCCACGGTAATCTCCCGGCTCGCGACGCTTGACGAGGCGCAGGCGCGGCTCGAGCGCGTGGTGCGCGAGGATCTGCGGACCGCGCGCGAGGAAAGCGGCAAGGCCGGACGGGACCTGCGGGACGAGGTGATAGAGCGGCTGACCGGCCTCTCTGCCGGCGTGATGGGGCAGCTTGACGGCGCCAAGGCGGAGGCGACCGCGAGTTCCGAGCGGCTCGCCAATCGGGTGGGTGGTTCGCTTGGCGAATTCGGCCGCTCGATGCGCGAACAGATGGACCAGCTCTTCGAGATCCAGAAGGCCCAGCACGCTGATTTCGCTGCCCGGCTGACACAGCTCAACGACGCCCATGCCAAGGCAGGAGAGGCCCTGCGGCAGGGTGTGGAAACCCAGCTCGGGACATTGCGCAAGGAGAACGCCGAGAAGCTCGAGGCCATGCGCGTCACCGTGGACGAGAAGCTCCAGGGCACGCTCGAGAAGCGGCTCGGCGAGTCGTTCCGCCTCGTCAGCGACCGGCTCGAAGCGGTGCACAAGGGCTTGGGAGAGATGCAGAATCTCGCCTCCGGTGTCGGCGATCTCAAACGTGTGCTGACCAACGTCAAGCAGCGGGGCGGCTGGGGCGAGGTGCAGCTTGCCGCACTGCTCGAGCAGGTTCTCGCTCCGGGGCAGTATCTCGCGAATGCCGCAACCGGGTCAGGCGCGGAGCGGGTCGAGTTCGCGATCCGGCTGCCCGGTCAGGACGAGGGCACGGAAGTGCTGCTGCCGATCGACGCCAAGTTCCCGATGGAGGATTACCAGCGTCTCCAGGATGCGCTCGACGCTGCCGACCAGCCAGCGATCGCCGAGGCTGGCCGCGCCGTCGAGGCCCAGATCCGCAAATGCGCGAAGGACATCTCGACCAAGTACATCAACCCGCCGCGCACCACCGACTTCGCCATCATGTTCCTGCCGACCGAGGGGCTCTATGCGGAAGTGATCCGCCGGCCGGGCCTCTGCGACGATCTCCAGCGTGATTACCGGGTGACGGTTGCCGGCCCGACGACGCTGACGGCGCTCCTCAACAGCCTGCAGATGGGTTTCCGCACGCTCGCCATCCAGAAACGCTCGGGCGAAGTCTGGCAGGTCCTTGGCGCGGTCAAGACCGAGTTCGGCAAGTTCGGCCCCGTGCTCGAGAAGGTCAAGAAGAAGCTTCAGGAAGCCTCCAACACGATCGATCAGGCCGGTGTGCGTGAGCGCGCGATCCAGCGCCGGCTGCGCGAGGTCGAGGCAGTGCCCGCCCCCGAGGCTGCAGCCCTGCTGGGCCCGCTCGACGCGGGGATGGATCCCGAGGAAGAGCGGCGCGGCGTCCACGCGGCAGAATAGCGGGCGGACCCTCGGCGGCGCCGTCGGCGATGGGCGGTTTCATCAAGGGGTCGCACCCGTCTCTGCCGAGGCCATCGGCGCGGCAGAGCCGAACACCCTGGATCACGCTCCCCTGGACCCGGATCCACCCCTGCCAGTGAGAGGCGGAACCGCACGTGGTTTCCGCCTGCGCCGGCGCTCAGGAGCGGAAGGTCACTTCGTTGCGGACGCCGACATTCGGCGTCACCTCTGCGTTGGTGTTCGCCTTCACGAGTTCCCAGGCATAGGCGAGCACGTTCTTCGTCGACGCCCAGATCCGCGCGTGTTCGAGGTCCATCGCCAGCATCACGAGATCGGGATCCTCCTTCCCCCCCTTGAACCAGGCGGCGACATGGGCATTCCACAAGCGGTCCATGGCCTCGCGGTCCATCTCCTCGCGGAGGGTGCCGCTCATGCAGGCGTGGAAGTCCTGGGCCCTGGAGATGATCGCGAAATGGGCCTTCGTGCCCGGCTGGAGGGCCTTGACGAGATCGGTGTCACGCTTGGTGAAGAACCACAGACGCCGTCGCTCGCGGTCGCTCCGGTGCGCCATCGGCTGCAGGTGCTGGCCGCTGCCCTCGATGCCGAGCATTCCGGCATGGACTTCGTCGAGTTCACGCCAGAGCAGCGCCTCGGGATCGTTGCGGGCGAGGTCGAGATCGGACATCGAGCATTTCCCTTCCGGTGGGTGAGTGTTGCCTTGCAGGAGCATCCGCAAGCGAGTCGTCCTCCTGCCTGCGCCTTCCCTTAACCGGGACCGCTGCACACGGTTCCGGCCGGCATGCCGCGACATCGTGACATCCGGAACGGCCATGGACCGGCCGAGCTGGAACCTGTCCGCCCTTCATGCCGTTGCCTCGGAAGCACGGGTCGGGGGAGCGGGGCGAGGTGACCGGAAAGGCTGCCGGAATTTCGGAAGGGAATGCAGGTGGAACCGAGGCCGGTCCACTGCTCAGGCCCGGTGACACCTGCTGGCGGATCGCCCGCGCCGACCGTTTCGCGGTGATCGTCGATGCCGCGGACTACTTCGCAATCGCGCGCGAGGCGATGCTGCGGGCCGAGCAGTCGATCCTGCTCATCGGCTGGGATTTCGATCTCAGGATCAAGCTGGTGCCTGATGCATGCGGCGACGGCGCCCCGCAGGAACTCGGGAATTTCCTGTGTCACATCGTGCGATGCAACCCGAACCTGCGCATCTGGATCCTGAAATGGGACATGGCGGTGTTCTACAGCAGCTTCCGGGGCGGCGTGCTCGGCCTCTTCGCCCGGCAGCTGACTTCCCTGCGCCGCATCCGCCTCCGCTTCGACAGCGCGCATCCCTGGACCGCCGCCCATCACCAGAAGATCGTGGTGATCGATGATGTGCTCGCCTTCTGCGGCGGCATCGACATGACGACCAACCGCTGGGACAGCCGCGATCACCTGCCCGAGGACGAGCGGCGGCGGCGGCCGGACGGCGGGATCTCGGGCCCGTGGCACGACGCCACGGCAATGGTGGACGGCGAGGCGGCGCGGGCGCTCGGTGATCTTGCCCGGGAGCGCTGGTTGCGCGCGACCGGGCGGCGGTTGCGTCCGGTCACGGGCGGGCGCGACCTCTGGCCCGGGAGCCGGGCCCCGAACCTGCGCGATGTCGATGTCGGAATCGCCCGGACCATGCCGGCCCATGACGGGCGGCCGGAGATCCGGGAAATCGAGCAGCTCTACATCGCGGCGATCCGGGCGGCCCGCCGGACGATCTATCTGGAGAGCCAGTATTTCGCCTCCTCCCGGATCTGCGAGGAAATCATCGCCCGACTGTGCGAGGATGACGGGCCCGAGGTGATCGTCATCAACCCGCTCGAGACCGAAGGCTGGCTCGAGGAGACCACGATGGGCACGGCGCGCGACATGCGGCTCCGGGCGATCACGGAAAACGACGCGCACGGCCGGTTCGGGATGTTCTATCCGGTGAATGTTGAGGGCGAGCCGATCTACGTGCACGCCAAGGTCCTCGTGATCGACGACCGGCTGGTGCGGGTCGGCTCCTCCAACATCAACAACCGCTCGATGGGATTCGACAGTGAATGCGATGTCGCGGCGGAGGCGCAGGACGAGGAGGACCGGCGCGCGATCACGGCCATCCGCGACGACCTCCTCGCCGAGCATCTCGGGGTGGAGCGCGAGGCGGTGACGGAGGCCGTGGCACGCGAAGGCTCCGTCCTCGCCGCGGTATGCGCCCTGCTGCGGCCGGAAGGCCGCTCGCTGCGGCCGATCCCCATCCGCGAGGTGAGCGAGCCTGCGGAGGCGCTTGCCGATTCCCAGCTTGCCGATCCCGAACGTGCCGCGCATGCCGAGCGGCGGGCAGCCCATTTCGCCAAGCGCGTTGCCCTGTCGGTCCCGCCGAGCGCCTGGGCCGCGCTCGCGGCCACCGGCATCGGTCTCTTCGCCTGGACCCGATGGCGGCGTCGGCAGGGAGGCGGGCGCCGGTGAGCGGGCTTCCGTGATGCGCCGGGCCGATTCCGTATCAGCAGGACGGCTGGGTCTTCACGGGCCGGCGGCCCTTCGCTTCCCGTAGCGCCTCGGCCTGGCGGACACGCACCGCCTCGGCGGCATCGGAGAGGATGAGGCCCCGTCGCGCGGCGTGTTCGGCCATCGTGGCGGTATCGGCCGAGAGCACGAGGTCGGATCCCGCCTCGCGGATGGCGGCGGCGATCGCGTCGATCTCGGCGCGGATGCGGGCATCCTTCGGCGTGACATCGCGGATGTAGACGGCGAGGATCCGAGCGCCATGGCGTTCCACCGCTTCGCGGTAGACCCATGGGTCATGCTGGCCGCTGTCGGCGATCAGGACGGAGGGGAGGTCGGAATAGAGGTCCATGTTCGCCTCGATCAGGACCCGCTTGTGATCCTCCGCCCGGCGCGGCACCGGGTTGCGCCAGCTCACGCCCCATTCCCGCAGGATCAGGATCGGCCCCTCGGCGATGCCATGGCGGCGGAAGAATTCCTCGAGCACGTCGTAGATGCCCCAGGGCGCGCGCGAGACGTAGAGCATCGGGTTGCCGTCGTCGCCCGACGCGCCGGCATGCAGCGCCCGGTAGAGCGCGCTCACGCCGGGAAACGCGGTGCGGCTCTTCGAATCCTGCACGAAGAGCCGCCACATCATCCCGAGCTTGTTGGCGACACCCGTATGCATCACCGTGTCATCGATGTCGGAGATCACGGCAAAGCGCGAGGCTTCCGGGGCGATGTAGACCTCGGCCACGGCATTGACCTGCGCCGGCTCCTCGATCCGCAGGTCGGCGGCGTGCCAGCGCCCCTCGGGAACCGGGCCGTCGATCTCCCATTCCAGCCGGAAGTAGCCGTCGGCGTCGGTGACGGCCTCGGCCTCGGTTCCGAAGATCGTGCCCCGGACATGCACGCCCGGGATCGAGCGGCGGATTAGGCGCCGCCAGACGTCGCGAAGCTGGCGGCGGAGGTCCCAGGGGCCGCGAACCGGGCTCGTGCTGCTCTGCCGGAACACGCGGCCGATGACGAAGACCCGCTTGCGCGAGCCGTAGCCGCGATAGGGCTGGAGCACGACGCCGCCCTTGCCCCAGGCCTTGCGCACGGGCCGGCCGGCGACCCGCACGAAGCCGCGCAGCGCTTTTCTCAGATCGGCAAGAAACGACAAGATCGTGCCCCGCTCCTGGTCCCGTCGGTCGCCCGACCCACACGTCAGCCGGTGGCGGTGAGCTCCGCCATGCGCCGGAGCGCAAGGAGGTAGCCCTGTGTGCCGCAACCCGCAATCACCCCGTCCGCGCGCAGCGAGACAAAGGAATGCTGCCGGAAGCTCTCGCGCCGGTGGATGTTGGAGATATGGACCTCGATCACCGGCCCTTCAAATGCGTTCAGCGCATCGAGGATCGCGACCGAGGTATGGCTATGCGCGGCCGGGTTGATGACGATGCCGGCTGCCCGCTCGCGGGCCTCGTGGATCCAGTCGATGATCTCGTGCTCGGCGTTCGACTGGCGGAACTCGACCCCGAGGCCGAGTTCCCCGGCGAGGCGCCGGCAGGCGGCCTCGACATCGGCAAGGGTCTCGGTCCCGTAGATGTCGGGCTGGCGCTTCCCGAGCAGGTTCAGGTTCGGCCCGTTCAGCACGAAGACGGTGCCTGTCATTCCGCGATTCCTCCTCGCCCTTGCCGCAGGCTAGCGCGTGCCGGGCCGCGAACCCAATAGCCCGAGAGACCGGTTCCGGTCGAGTCCGGGGCAAAGGCGGAAGCGTGGGCAGGAGGCGCCCACGCGTGAAAACCCCACCAAGTCACTGATCTTGCAATGAAAGAAGAGATTGCCCATGGGTTAACGGCCCGTGGGCCCACGGCTTTCGGCGCGTCATCCGCCGAGGCGTTCGAGGGTACGCGCGCAGCGGCGGCCTTGGTAGAATGCGTCGAGGATCGCCGGGAAACGCGGCTCGCCGGGGTCCGCGCGTTCGAAGAGCGTCATCGAGGACTGCAGCTTCAGGGCATCGATGCTGCCGAGTATCGTTTCCGCTTCCGTGCCGAGGTGGCGGAGCATGAGATCGCAGGCCTGCCGCAGCCGCGGGCCGAGTACCGGATGGGCGAGATAGGCGCGTGCCTCGTCAATGTCCCGGATCGCGTAGCGCCGGGCGGGCTCGCTGCGGCCGAGACCCTCGATCTGGGGGAAGACGAACCACATCCAGTGCGTGCGCTTGGCCCCGGCGGCAAGTTCGGCCTCGACCTCCGCCCAGACACGGTCCTGTGCCGTGACGAATCGCTCGAGACCGCTCATCCCGCCGCCCGCAGCCCGTCCATGATGGCGACGAGTTCGGCGGTGATGCCGGGCTCGGAGAGTGCATGGCCGGCATGGGTCACCATCCGCAGCCGCGAGGCGGGCCAGGCCTGGTGGACCGCATGGGCGGTTCGCGGCGGGCAGATCATGTCGTAGCGGCCCTGGACGATCCAGCCGGGGATCTGCGCCACCCGATGCATGTTGCGCAGGATCCAGCCATCGCCATCGAGGAATCCCCCGTGGGTGAAATAATGGTTTTCGAGGCGCGCGAAGGCGAGCGCATAGGCGTTCGACGGGTAGCCGCGCCCGTCGCCCGGATCGAGGACGGCAAGCGCGCTTTCCCATCCCGCCCAGGCGCGGGCGAAACGGGTCTGCTCGACCGAATCGGTGCCGAACAGGCGGCGATGATAGGCGGCGATCAGGTCGTCGCGTTCCTCCTCCGGCACCAGCGAGACGAACCTCTGCCAGTGTTCGGGCCAGAAGGCGCCGGCGCCGCCGCCGTAGAACCAGTCGAGTTCGGCGCGGGTCATGGTGAAGACGCCGCGCAGCACCAGGGCCTCGACCCGTTCGGGATGGGTGATCGCATAGACGAGGGCGAGGCAGGCGCCCCAGGAGCCGCCGAAGACGATCCAGCGCTCGATGCCGAGGGATTGGCGGATGCGCTCGATATCGGCGACGAGATCCCAGGTCGTGTTGTTCTCGACGCTGGCATGCGGCGACGAGCGGCCGCAGCCGCGCTGGTCGAAGAGGACGGTGCGGTAATGGCCGGGGTCGAAGAAACGCCGCATTCCCGGGGAGCAGCCGCCGCCGGGCCCGCCATGGAGCACGACCACGGGGCGGCCGTCGGAGCGGCCGCATTGCTCGATGTAGATCCGGTGGCCGCCCGGCACTTCGAGTACCTGCTGGCGGAACGGTTCCGTGGGCGGGTAGAGGCCACGGGGGCCAGCGCCGGAATGGCCGAGGTTTTCCTTCATGCCCCTACTATGTATCACCCTTGCAGGAAGGGACAATCGCAGGTTGGCGACATGAAGGCAACGGAGGGCGGCGGCACGGTGGACGGGGCCGAGGTCGCCAAGTTCGAGGCGATGGCGGCGGAATGGTGGGATCCGGAGGGGAAGTTCAAGCCGCTCCACATGCTCAACCCCTGCCGGCTCGGCTATGTCGTCGAGCAGGTGGCGGCCGAGTTCGACCGCGATCCGAAGGCGGAGCGGCCCTTCGCGGGGTTGCGGCTCCTCGACATCGGCTGCGGCGGCGGGCTGCTGTCCGAACCGATGGCCCGGCTCGGGGCGGAGGTGGTGGGGGCGGATGCGGCCGCGCGCAACATCCCGGTGGCACGGCTCCATGCCGAGCAGTCGGGCCTCGAGATCGACTACCGCCACACCACGGCCGAGGCCCTGGCGAGGGCGGGCGAGGTCTTCGACGTCGTGCTCAACATGGAGGTGGTGGAGCATGTCGCCGATCCGCCCGCCTATCTGCGCGCCTGCCGCGACCTGTTGCGGCCGGGCGGGCTGATGATCACCTCGACGATCAACCGCACGGCAAGGAGCTTCGCTCTCGCGATCGTCGGGGCGGAATGGGTGATGCGCTGGCTGCCGAAGGGGACGCATGACTGGCGGAAGTTCATCACGCCCGACGAGCTGTTCGATCTCCTGCGGGCGGCGGGGCTCGATCCGGTGGACCGGACGGGGATGGTCTTCGATCCGCTGCGCTGGGAATGGAGCCTGTCGCACCGGGATCTGAGCGTGAACTACGTGACGGCAAGCGTGCGGCCGGAGGACTGACTGCGCGATCAGGCTCGTGGCGGGGCGTACGGGCGGTCGTGGCCGAGAGACGGCACGGCCTTGCGGGCGCGTTCGACGGCGGCGAGGTCGAGATCGACGAGGGTGATGCCCGGTTCCTTTCCGGCGTCGGCGAGGATCTCGCCCCAGGG
>Ga0079224_100011495_pt1 | contig 12195 bp, 26 predicted proteins | sample Stecom2015_FD_80414 | JGI IMG/M metagenome (GOLD analysis project Ga0079224, IMG submission 80414) | Agricultural soil microbial communities from Utah to study Nitrogen management - Steer compost 2015 | ecosystem: Environmental > Terrestrial > Soil > Agricultural land | place: USA: Utah... | reverse complement strand
ATCTTGAAGTCAGATTTATAAACGCCTCTCCACTCTTTGCAGAGATAATCAAAGATCATGACAGTTACATCTGTATCACGATCACAGTAGTTATCCATGCGGGGGTGGTATTGCATGAACTCAGCTCCTTTAGGGGAATTGCGTTCAATCAGTCCTAGCTGGATAGCTTCCTCTCGCCAATCAATCTTAGGGAGGCCCATCACCTCGCCAAAGTATCCAACACCATGGCCTTCTCGATCAGGGTTTAGGAACATTGATAGGTAGAAAGTATCAATGAACTGAACATCTTGGCCAAGCATCGTATCCTTACCAACTGTAAATTCAACGCCCATCAAATTTAGGAGAACAAAGATGTCATAGCCTAGGCCGTTGTGGAATACCACCTTTGGGGATTTGTAAGCTTGCAGCCAAGCCTTGAATTTCTCCAATGCCTTTTGGTCTTTGAATGGGTTGATTGTCAACTTCTTGGTTTTGTCGTCCAAGTCAGTAAGGCATAGACTCCAAATCTGAGTAGACTCAAAGACAAAACCATCAGCCTCAAGGTCAAGAGCAAAACCGTTAATCATGTGTCCTCCTAGAAATCAGTTAAATGTGGGTTTGCTGCTAAATAGTCATTCAAGTCATGACACTTACTCTTATCAAACTCGTAGTACCACTTGCCAGCAGGGCCAGTCTTACCACCACGACACTTAGGGAGGTCAACCTCTGTAGTGTTCTTCTCAAGATCATTGTCAGACAGCTTATCACGGTTCAGGACAATGTTGTAGTGTGCAGACTGCACAAAACTACCAGTGCCCAACGCATCATACTCCGTAACCTTACGCATCTTCCCATCAGGGCTTTGTGGTGGCTTTCGTGTATGCAGTACGTTAACAGTGGTCACCCCGTTCTTAGCCATATTACGCTGGAAATTCATGTGGTCTTCAGAATGCTGTTCATTACTACCACGAAGCAAATCTGTAAGAACGTCAATCACAAACAGCTTACTATCATGTTTCTTGAATAGCATCTCAAGCTCGGCTTCCATATCCTTGATACTCCCTGCACGATCATCAATAATGAAGAATCGTGGAGAACCATCTTCCTTGTACGCCAACTCATTCTTGATTCTCTGCCCTTCTTCTGTGCCTAGGAAATCAATAATCTGTTCGCTAGACATCTTCCACATCAAGTTCACTTCCATGTGAATAGAGAGCATTTCAAGCATGTATTGAGCTGCTGTAGCCTCCAAACTAACAATCGTAGGGGTGACAGGGCTGTTGAAAATCCAATTATAAACCATGCGGTTTACGTGTGTTGACTTTCCGCATGAGGTATCTGCAATTACGTTTGCAATGCGTCCCTGAATCATACCACCACCCATCATCTTGCTCATCTCGTGCATGTAGTCTGGGAGGGGGATACGTGGCTTACGAAGCTCATCAGGAATCTCATCTAGTCCGCCAGCAGCACTCTTAACACCCTCTGGGACATAAGGTTTTGCAGCCCAGAAGTCAGAGATAAACTCGGATTCCTTCCCCACCATCTTACCAGTCTCTTTATCCCAGATGTAGGCATTAGGGTCTTTATACCGCATAGTAAGCAAGTGTACACGTCCTTTAGGCAGGACATCTATAATCTTCTGTGTAGCCTCAATACCAGCCTTATCATTGTCCATACAAACAATGATCTTCTTAAACTGATTGAAGAATTCATACTGAGACTGTACTTGCTTGTATGCACCACCCTCGCCAATCGTAGGACTCACTACAGCTACAGGGTCAAAGTTCTTATTCTTCTGGTAGTCAGAGAGCATCTGGAATGCTGCAAGAGCATCATGCTCACCACCAACAATCACTACTGTATGATTCTGTGTCTTGAACTTGAACTGACCAAACAAATCACAATCCTTCCCTGTTTCTCCGTAGGGTGATGTGAAGTCTTTAGGATGCTTCCGTACCTTATACCCAGTGATCGCATACTTCTGTGTGGTTGGGTAGTAAGTCTCGGTAATACTCCCATCGTTCTCGCTGTATTTGTAACGGACACCAAAAGGAATGCTTGTATCTTTACGAATCCCCCGATAGTTCTTTGAATCAATCCCCGTAATCTCTTTAATCTTTTCGTTATCAAACGGCAAACCCATTATATCCTCCCACTCTGTCTCTAGTTTATACGTTTCCGTATCTCCTGTAATCTCTTGGTATTTCTTCATAGCCTTAATGAATCCCACTTTCTCAACAGCTTGGATGAATGCAATAGGATCACCCCCAGCAGAGCACTCCCCATAGCAATAGTAAGAGTTAGTGTCTTCATAAACTTGAAGAGATGGTGTGTACTCATTATGGACAGGGCAGCAACACTTATCTCCAATGAATGCTGCCCCATAGTGCTCAATCACCTCTCGTATGTATGACAATTATTTCTCCTTAATCTGTACATTAATTCCTAACAACTCTTGATTTGCAATCAATGCTTCCCTCTCCACCCAAGAGACGTACATCTTATACTCACCAACCTCAGAATGGCCCCACTCAGGCTTTCCAAGCTGTGTAGGTTGTCCCCAATCACCAAGAGTTGTTAGGTAGTTTAGAATGATGTCTGAAACCTCCTTGTCCACCTCTATCTCATTGTCTGTGTAGATAATTACATTGTTCATGCTCCCTCCACAATAAACTCAATACCAAGAAGCTCTGCGTTATCTTGTAGCAGCTTCCACTCTTCCTCGTTTATACAATCCCCTCCGCTGGTAGTAGAGTATCCAACTTCGCTGTGACCCTGATTAAAACTGTTCAGGAAGTTTTTAATTATCTGAAAGTCTTCTTCAGGAACACCTTTAATCATGTGTGGATAGTTGCCTGTATGGTGAAACAATACAATATTACATTTCATCATAAATCACAGCCTCACCATAAGGAGGAGCAGCATCATTCCCAATGACAATGAATGTTGTAGGGGCAATACCATGATCGGGGATGTAGGTGAAATACAAGTCTGTGAACACAAAGATTTGTGCAGGCTCTTTACGTTCGTTAATCAACCACTCATGCAAGCAAGTGATATCTGTACCACCACCTCCCTCAATTTGATATTGAAGCATCTCTTCAGCGTTATCCTGTGTAAATATTTTGTGACTCATTACCCGTGTATCCCATTGAATAACATCAATAGTGACTTCCTCGAACTCACGTGTAGCACCATATACTTCACTCATTGCATCTGTGATCATCTGTTGAGTGAAAGAGCCTGATACGTCTAGAGCTACAAGGAAGCTTACTTTCTCCCCCGGAGCTTGACCCGGATAATTGAAGCTACCAAGTTTACGACGACGGTTCACTTTAGACCAAGTTTGCTCTTCTTTGTTCTGAGCTTTGATCTTTTCACGTACAAGATCACGCCAGCTAATCTTACCTTCTGTCAGCTCAGCAATCAGTCCACGGAAAGCTTCAGGAACCTCTTTACCGGCAGCTTTAGCAGCGTGTGCAGCAGAGACAGCAGCCTGTTGCCACTTCTTGCTCACAGCTTGCTTTTCTTCCTCTGTCATCTCTTTACCATCAGCTCCATCACCCCACATCTCATGGCTATCAGAGCCACCAGATTCTTGAGACTTCTGGTAATCTTTCATGGCTTGTTCCATATCCTTCTTCAGAAGCTCGTACACTTCATCAGCAGTCATACCTTTGTACTTGTCATCCTTCAAGCCACCCTCAATAAATTTACCAACACCATCTTTTTCAAGAGTGAGGTTGATAACGTAGTCACCAGCCATGTTCCAAAGCATGTGGTTACGGCTACCCTTACGAGGGATGTGGTCGAATACCAAGTGACCAAGCTCATGAGCAAACAAGAATACAAGCTCTTCTGTATCCAGCTTAGCAATGAATTCTGGAGCATAATACATACGCCCTTTACCATCTACACCAGCAGTACCTACAGATGGTTGCTCAATAAGCTTGAGCTGCAAAGCAAGGAAACCATAGAAAGGAGCTTGGCGTTGAAGCTTGATACGAGCAATCTGAAGACGCTCCATTGTAGTGAAATTTGACATAATTAATCCTCCAATTGTCTGCATGTGTTGAGATTGTACATCACGAACGTATGGTTGTCAAGAGGGTATGTCATCCCTAATGGTTAATAGAAAGTTTTTAACAAGATCTATTTCACCCCCCCTGGCGTATATAAGTGCATACTCCTGTTCACTATTGACGTACTGATTATCTCCACCACTCCCTAGAAAACGGAAATTAAACCCTTGGTCGCCTACATTAAATTCCTGTAACTGGTAACACCCTCCAAGCTTGAAAGTAATCTCTGCATCACATTCCATATCAACCTCTCAAAGTTAGTAGAAAGTTTTTAACAGATTCAAATTCTTCTGCCTTCACAACCACAAGAATTATTGATGGCTTTTCAATCTCTGAGCCATACCAGGTGGAGACAACATCAAAGCAAACTACATCTCCAGAGGTATATTCTTTCTTTTGCAATTTGAAATGATATTCATGCTTCCCTATGCTCTTTAGGTTGGTCAGGACGTAATTAGGTTGTTCCATATCATCCTCTTATAGTCTCTAGTAAATTCTGAACCATAATCATCTCATCTTCTGTACAAGAAAGCAAGAATGCTGTTCCTGTTCCTGCATAGCCTCTAAGCATTAAGCAGTCTGACTGGCGACCTACAGAGAAACAGCCCCTTAATAATAGATGTGTGTTGTCAGGCTGCTGTATGATACGACCCCCTCCAATACTCAAATAGTTGTGTTGTCCATGATCTACCTCCATATGGGTGATAAACACTGGTAGTTCAGTCATCTTAAATCCCTCTAATCATTCGTAAGTGGTTGACTAGCTGCACAAGCTCATTCTCTGAGCACATCAACAGAAACCCCTCTTTATCATCTGCTGACTTACAATCTTCAAACCCAAGATAAAAGACCTCATCTTCATAATTATTCCATACATCGTAATACCCAGAAACGGGCCAATTGTCAGGTTCAAATTCTGTTCTAGTTGTATAAGTGTACTCACAATCTTCAACTTTAGGACATATTGGTTTATGTTTAAAGCTCATTTTAATCCTCCAATAAAGAAAGGAGAGGAGGCTTTTATACAATCCCCTCCCTTTCGTTAACGTCTGTTAGTTAATGCCTGTTAGTTAGCGTAAATCAAACGGCTTTGGCCTTCTTGCCCACCAAACACCCAACGAGCAAACTTCTTCTGAATTGCACTGGTAGGGTTGAAGCTAAAGCTGTATGCCTCTCGACCTACAAATCGTGTAATAAAGCTAGCAAGCACCTCAGCATCAAAGTTGTCCTGTACGAAGTGCAGGGTGTTATCTACAGCCTTGGTGAACTTATCATCCATGCAGTAGTTAGTCCCTTCCTTCATTTCTACATGCTTGCGATGTTCGCTCAGGTGAGCCAGAACACCACAAGAGATAAAGAACGCCTCGTGAAGCTCAAACTTCTGTGCTTTAGCCTTACCACTCACAATGTCCTGTGGACGTGGAAGCTTACTACCAACAGCCAGATAACCAGTGAAGTTGGCAGCCGTTGGTGTGCCTACAAAGCTACCTACAATATCCCCCATCAAGTTAATCTGTGTCTCAGTGATAGTGTCAGTACCACGCATTGCTTCATGGATAACATCACTTGCGTATTCCCAAGCACGAGGGCTACGGAAAGCCTTGCTAGTGGTGTACTCCTTCTCATCACTTACACGCAAATCTTGTGGGCTGTTTTCCAAGTGAGCCAGAACAAACGGGTGAATACCTTTCTGATGACCCCACTCCAAGAAGCTCTTAATATCAGCACTAACATCAAAGTGGGCCATGCGGTTAGCAAGTGGTGTTGGCATACGATTGCTTACAGCACCATCACGTTCACGGTTGCCTGCTGCGATAAAGCGAACATTCTCATGCAGCTTCACGTTATCAATTGCACGTTCGTGGAGCATCTGGTATGCAACAGTCTGTACGTTTGTTGGAGCTGCTGGAAGCTCATCAAGGAACATTACGCGAGGCTTCTTGATATCGTCAGAAGCCAAAGGCATTTCTTCAGGCAAAGCCCAGCCCATGCGACCAGCTTCATTCATTTTAGGCAAGCCGTGAATATCAACAGCATCACGCATCAGCAGGCGGAAGTCTTGTAGATCATAGTCCATCTTCTCAACAATGGAGCGAATGAAACCGGATTTACCCTCGCCTGGAGCACCCCAAAGGATTACTGGCTTATCAGCCTTGATGTAGAGAGGGAGAAGAGTCTTGAGTTGGCTAAAAGTGGTCTTGATCATTGGTTGAATCCTCCATTCAGTTTAATTTGTAAGCCTTGTTTTGTTTGGCTTGTGGTCATTCTACAGCGTTTCTAAATCTGGTCAAGCTTTTTCTTCAACTATTTCTACATCGAATCCAAAATCTTTTATGTAGTTGTAAATCTTGTGAGCCAAAGGCCACCCCTCATCATCATAAATTAGCCACAAAATCTCCCACCTATCAAAATCTTCAGTGTAGAAGTTATATCCTAATTCATCCACCCTCCAAGCTGTCAATACTTTGGAGCATAAGGTGTTAAGCACACTAACTACAAACTCCATCTCACCTTGTGTGTCAGAGTTGATATCGAAAAATGGGACAGGCTTGGGCGTCAGCTTGCCTACACAAACCCTAATCATTTGGAATTGTCACAGTGGTTAGGACATAACATACACTAAAAACAACCCAAAAGCAAATACTTTGTAAACCTAACATGATTCATCCTCCTCAAAAATAGCCATCCAAGATTCTACAACTTCTCTTGGAGGGTAGTAGTTTAATGTGTGTGGATGGCTACCTCCAGTATAATTAGGTAGTACTGAGAATCTGCAAGATTTCATCTCAGTAATCTCCTCCCCCTCCACTGTAGCCCAATAACGAGAAAAGCTATGGGCATCTTCAAGGATTGAGAAGAAAACGTAGACGTTGCCTGTCCCTCTTGGTTTACTCCAATCTTTAATACGAATCCTATCTTTCAACACTGACACCTCCATCCCAAAATGGTTAAGTAGATTGAATATGAACAATCTCTACAGTGTACAGGCTTTCAAGCATCTGTACAACATCCCTCACTTGATCTCTATCAAGATAATACTCCAAAGTGTGAGTGATACCACTACCCTTACGAGCTTCAAAATAATCTGACCAGTCAATATCGATGAGAGTAGGGCCAGTAAGGTCAAGGATACCACAGTAACCATACATTGAATTGTAAGTGTTGTCAAACACCTTAGCACTATACTCATCTCGAAAGCTTACATCACCAAAATCTTCATCTGTGATGACTATCGTAATTTTATCAATTGACATCATTCCTTCTCCTCTGTAAACAGTTCTAAATAAGAATCTACTACAATTGGATCAACATAATTCGATAGAGTGTATAGGTACTCATAACTCACTCTACGTTTTCTCATTATACCATTAAAGGTTTTAGATTCGTACAACTGAAATTCCTTACCTGTAACAGTTGATATGTAGTTTATGAATTGCTTTGCAGAGCCTTCAGTTTTGAAGTAAACATCATACCATTTACTTTCAGTAATGCACACTTTCATAATTACCCCCTAAAGAATACGTGGTTATTAATAGCCACTGTACGTTCAAATTCATTAGCCCAACGAGGGAGCTTCTTCAGCTTCTTAGGGGCTAGATAATGTGTTGATCCCATTGTATTGTCTTCCACCTTCCCTGTCAATACACGATGAGAAATAACCAAAGCTTTCTTATATGAACGTAAATCTCTAGGCTCTTTATTGTCTAGCTCATGCACATAAGAAAACTGCCAAGGACGGTGTACAACATCAACCACTGTGTTCTTGAATTTAGAAGATTCTACACGATTCTTGATGACGTTGGCAACAGCTTTCATCCCATCCCAACCTTCCCCTCTTGCTTCGTGATAGACAGCAATAGACATTGTAGAGCATTCTTTTGATTGCCTACAAGAAAGCTCTTCCTGCTTTGCAATAGAAGGTTGTCCTGCTGATGTAACAGCATCAATTACAAATACATCTCGTTTGTATGTAATGGCATCGTAAGCTTGACAAGAAAGAGCTGCTGTTCCTGCAAGCATAATGCATTTACAAATGAATTGGATTGTATCGTACATGGTTAGTCCTCAAAGAATTCAGTTAAGTCTACCTCTTTATTCAGCCAGCCTAGGTAGCCTTCATTATAAGCTTGAGAGTAGTATGAGTCATCATAGTTTACATTGTTTTCTAGGTGTAGAATAAGTACATTATCAAATATAATTTTAAGTTGATTCTCATCAAGACTGTGTACACCTTCTGAGAGTGACCACTCTGCAATGTAACCATTGACGTCTTTCTGACCACGATGACTCATAGCCCTTTCAAATGATGAAAGTACATAATTCTCAAGTAACTTATAAGATTTGTCACAGAAAGTCAAGAATCTATACTCCCCATATCCAGACTGCATCAGAGGAGATTGTGCATTTGATACCTCTAGTACAATAAGTCTTGTTTTAGAATTATTCATTGTTATTCCTCCATTAGTTTTATGAAGTCTTCTATTATTTGTGTAGATACGTATTTTGCAAAGATATAGAGATACCCTTCTGATGTCAATACCTTTAAACGTCTACCTAGAAAGTTAGCAAACTGGTTCAAACCCTGAACGTTGCTAGCAGAGGATGTTTGCGTAAGAAATACCACGCCTATTGCTGTCAGATAATTCTCAAAAGCACAAGCATCACCTTTCTTTTTAAATACAGCTAGAGAGTGTTGCCCCGATGCTACAATAGTTTTAATATCCGACATCCTCATTCCCTCAATTGTTTAATAATATCTTCAGAGTATTGAAACCTAAGCATCTCAAGATTACTAATATAATGCACATCCCCATTAGCTTTCAATTCTACAGTGGCATATAGCACTTTAAAATCTTGGATGTAATCGGGATTGTATTCAACAAGAGCCATTATAGAATTAGTATCACTGTCTGTCAACAAGATTGTTTTCTGCATTTCTAATCTCCCATTAAGGTGATAAAGTCTTCCACTACAGATTGTGGCACTCGGCTAGCATAAGCATACTTATATTCATCGTTAAAGTAACCTTTGTACGCCTTTAAAAAGGAAGGGTAATGTCTTAGTTCAACAATTTCACAACGGTATCTGCTAACTTCACTAATACTTGTTAAGTAGTTTAAGAAAGTTTGTTTATCATCTTCTTCTTTAAATACCACCCATACAAGGTTGTCTTCCGTTGTGTACTCATCAAAATATTTCATACTATTCCTCCATCATGTTTAGGATATTCAGCACATGTTCTAATGTAATAGGATCACTAATCTTCACAAAATAGTCATCATCTCCACGGAAAACGATTCTTCCATCAATAGACAACACATCTAGTTTTGTCTTAGTTCCATTCCAATTTAATGAAGCATAACTATTAGTATCTTTAATTTCCATAATTCTCATACCTCTTAACTAAAGCTTTCGCTACTCTAGGATCAGATTGCTCTACTGCAAGAAGCTTAGCTTGTTCTAACTTCGCTGTCAACCAAGCGTTATGGGCATCTTTACAATTTTCAAAATAACCTAAGAATATTTGCCCTCTATTACCATCACTTATATTTGCTGTATACTCCCCATAGAACTTCTTAACTCCTATTGGAAGATCATTTAATTTACCAGTACCTTCGTTCATGAATGTGTTAGTTCTCTGAGAGACGAAAACACAAGTTTCAGGAGAGTAAACTTTATTACCTTTAACAAGCAAATCCTTGTCTAACTCCTTATTTTTCCAGTCTTTAGTTTCCATCCAAGCTTTGAATTTACTGAATACCAACCATTCTTCACAAACAGAGCAGTCTTTATAAGTTGTTTGGGTATCTTGCCGCTTAGGGCTGTAACACCTACTTATCATTGAAGTCCATCTACTATAGAATGGACAAACTGTCCTGCTCCCGTCTGGATTTACCACGACAGTACACCCTACATCGTTTATCCCTACGCCATGTACAACGCCTTCTACTCTAGCCACAAATATATACTCCAAAACAATTAACGACTAGGGATGGTATCACAAGAATTCTACCTGTCAAGCTTTATTTTTAAACCATTGAAATCTAAAGTATTTTTAAAATCTTGCTGGATACCGGTAAAATCTACTTGACAGATTAAGTTTTCCGTGTAAAATAAGCTTTAAAAGCTTTTGATCTTATATTAAAGAATTATATATACTTAAAGAATTATCTTATATTAAAGAGTTATATCCTATAAGTAATATTATTTAGTAAATATAAGAATTATATTTATTATTCTAGTATTAAAAGATTATCTTGTATTACTTATATTATTATACAGTACCAACTAAGATATAGGAGACAACAAAAGAACAGTGAACCTACCTCGGTCTGTGGAGCGTATGGTTGATTTGTGTGAACTGATTGTAATCCTATCAGATTCCCTTGTCAACCTTCTTCCTATGCTACAGGAGGTAGTTCTGCATTCTTTACAGCTAAGAGCTACCATGGCCTTACCCGAAGGGACATCGTTGATTTTATGATGCTAAAGCAGTACAAACAATCGGTTTCGTTTGATTCTAGAGGTGTGTTTATGCCTCCTTCTCCCTCTGTAGGAGATTTATGTAGATTTTCTTGATTTGGAGCTTGACTGATGGATGTGAGGCAGGTATGATTGGCTCATTGAAAACAAAAGAGGAGATTTGATATGGGTGTTCTAGCTTGTGATCGTCGTGGTTGCGAAAATGTTATGTGTGATCACCTCAGCCAATCGTTCGGATACCTTTGCTACAGCTGTATGCAAGAGTTGAAATCTATTAACGGTACTCTCACTATTCAACAGTTCATGGATAGTCCAGCAATCCTTTATAAGCGCTCCTACGAGTGGGAGAATTATGTAGAGTCTGAATTTAAGTCGCGCTATGAGGAGTGATTTTTAATGGGAGTTAAAGAAGACTGTAACTTATTAGATAGAATTAGTAGGTCAACAGTAGAGCACTTTTATTGCAGACCTTATATGTATTCAAAAGTAACTCAGAATATTATCAAAGGTTTATTTGTTCCCATGCACGAAACTAATGGAGTATTTAAACTAAATAAGAATGATATAAAGATTGTTATAGATATTCTTGAATTAATGGAGGATTAGATGACAAACAACTTAATGCATGAGTGGAGATTTACACTTCCCGTTTCAATGCTAGCTCTGTTTATGACAATTGTAACTGGAGGATTTGATTTCCTTGTATTCTTCTTGGTGTTGTATTATATTGCACACTGTGAGTTTAATAAGGGGAATGTGAATGGCTAATGTTTGGTTTATATCTGATATACACGGTGGACATAATAACATTTGTAAGTATCGTCCCTTTGAATCTGAAGAAGAACACTTTAACGCTATTAAAGAGAACTACCACAAAGTTGTAACTAAACGGGATAAGGTGTTCTTCTTGGGAGATATTGCTTTCACACAAGAACGTCTGGAAGATATTGGTAGTTGGGTGGGTGAACAGAAGGTGTTGGTTTTAGGTAATCATTGCACAGAGCATGTACATATCAGTGAGATTGTAAAGCACTTTGACAGTGTGCACTCGCTGATCAAGTATAAAGAGTTCTGGCTCAGCCATGCTCCTCTACACACACAAGAGCTTCGTGGTAAAATTAACTTGCATGGTCATGTACATGGTAGTACAATTCCAGACAGCAACTACTTCAATTGCTGTTTAGAGAATACTAACTACTCCCCAATCTCTATTCAACAGATTAGAGATAAGATTAAGGAGAAACAAATTGAATAAAGATTACTTGTCTAATCTAACACCAGAACAGCGCCTTGAAATGCGAGAGAAGGCTAAGGCTTCAAAGGCTGCTAAAAAGCTCTTTGCTGAGGATAACTTGAAAACCTCGTGGCAAGATGAGAATCATTGGCGTGAGCTGGCTAGTCGTATTGGGTTTCGATTGCCTACATCATACACTCCTTGTTCAGAAACGAAGCATTTGAAAAGATTGTTAAAGGTGTGTAACATTGATGTTAAGGATTGGGCTGAGATTGAGGGATTTAAGACCCTCAAAGGCTTCAGTGCCTTAAATCCAGAAATACCCAGCTTTGTGCGGTGTGGCCTCGTGCTGGAATACTATTTCGAGGAGACTAGAAGTTGAACATGAGTGATGTGCTTGTAACCCCTATCATT
>Ga0079224_100011494_pt1 | contig 12196 bp, 8 predicted proteins | sample Stecom2015_FD_80414 | JGI IMG/M metagenome (GOLD analysis project Ga0079224, IMG submission 80414) | Agricultural soil microbial communities from Utah to study Nitrogen management - Steer compost 2015 | ecosystem: Environmental > Terrestrial > Soil > Agricultural land | place: USA: Utah... | reverse complement strand
TTTAAATCTCCAACAATAATTTTTGCAAGCGTAGATTTCCCTTGACCATTTTGTCCAACAAAAGCAATTTTACTATCACGTTCCACTAGCAAATCGATGTCTTTTAAAACCTGATTATTCCCATAATTTTTTGATATTTTTTCAGCTTCCACTATTATTTTTCCGGGAGTAACGGATACAGGAAAATTAAGAGTCATCACACTATTATCATCTTCATCAACTTCAATTCTATCAATTTTATCTAGCTTTTTAATAAGCGATTGTGCCATGGTGGCTTTAGATGCTTTTGCTCTAAACTTCTCTATAAGTTTTTCTGTGTGCTCTATTTGTTTTTGTTGATTTTTTTGCGATGCCAATTGTTGGGTTCTTAGTTCGTCCCGCAATACTAAGTATTTTGTATAAGGCTTTGGATAATCATAAATTCTACCTAAAGATATTTCAATAGTTCTATTAGTAACATTATCCAAAAACATCTTATCGTGGGAAACAATCACTACTGCGCCAGCATAATTTTTCAAGAAACCTTCCAACCAAATAATAGATTCTATGTCCAAATGGTTTGTTGGCTCATCTAACAATAAAATATCATTATTTTGAAGAAGAAGTTTAGCCAACTCTATACGCATGCGCCATCCGCCCGAAAATGTATCAGTGAGCTTATTGAAATCTTCGCGTTGAAACCCCAAGCCCTGAAGAATTTTTTCGGTTTCACCTTGATAATTATAACCTCCTAAAATTTCATATTGATGTTGAAGCTCATTAATATCCACCATAAGTTGATGATATATATCGCTTTCATAATCGGTACGCTCAGCAAGTTGTGTATTAATATCATGAATTTTTAACTCAAGTTTCTTTATTTCGGTAAATGCTTCATAAGCTTCTTCAAGGACTGTTCTTCCTAAAACAAAATCAATGTCTTGCTTCAAAAATCCGATTTTAAGCTCTTTATCTGCCGCAATTTGTCCTGTATCTGGCTCCATTTCCTTAGATAAAATTTTAAGCATGGTCGACTTCCCTGCTCCATTTTTACCTATGAGACCGATTCTGTCACCGTTACCTAATTTGAAAGTGATGTCCTCAAAAAGATATTCTCCTTGAAATGAAATCGATAAATTGTGGATGTTCATCATAAATTGTTACTTAAGTTGCAAAGCTTAATTTATTAAGTCTTATTTTTGCTTTGCGGTTGCAAAAATACATTAAATTCTATGTTTAAAAAAGGAACTAAACTATATAGTATATTAACTGGCGCTTGCCCTAAATGCCATGGAGATAGTATGTATGTGAATAAAAACCCTTATGTACTAACTGAAACTTTTTTTATGCACGAACGATGTCGTGTATGTGGTACAAAATATAAAATTGAGCCCTCGTTCTTTTTTGGAGCCATGTACGTGAGTTATGGTGTTGGAATTGCTTTTGCTATGGCTGCGTTTGTAATTACTTATTTTTTTTTAGAAACCAGTCTTAACGTTATTTTTGGCTCCATTATAGGAACTTTAGTTGTTTTTTTTCCTGTAATTTTAAGAATTTCTAGAAATATTTGGATTAATCTTTTTATCCACTACGATAAATCTATTGGAAAAAAATAGGTTTTTCAGGCTTTTTCAAAGCGTTTAATGTCGATTTCTGGATCTAAAGGCTGTTGGTATTCAATAAAATGATATAACTTTTCTGCCACATATGGCCCTATCATAACACCGCGTGTACCCAATCCGTTAAGCACATAAATATTTTTATATTCCGAGTGCTGTCCTACCAAAGGACGTCTGTCTTTTACTGTGGGACGGATGCCTGCAACTTGATTAACGACTTCAAAAGAACAATGTATCAGTTTTTTTAATTTGGTTAAAAGTTCATTTTTGGCTGAATCACTAATTTTATTGGTTAAATCCTTCCATTCGTAAGTGGCACCAACAATATATAAGTGATTGCCTAAGGGAATTAAAAAAATAGCGGATTTTAAAACATAATTAATTTTTAAATCTGGCGCATAAATAGTTAACAATTCTCCTTTAGCCGGTACTAATGGTAAATGATTGAAAAACGGATTTTGTTTAATACCATATCCATCAGAAAAAACCAGTTGCTTTGCTTGTACCTCTTTATAATTAATCCCGTTTTCTTCAATATTTAAATGCTCAAAATCAAAGGTTTCTTCAACAAGATTACCTTGGTTTATTAAACGAGCTTTATAAGCGTCGAGTAAAGTCTTAACATCTATTCTTCCCGTTTCTTTAACTTCCCCAAATCCAAATGGCGCATCAATATATGCATTATCATTTTTAATTACTTCAGAAGAAAGATATTCAGAAAGAATAGGCTTATCGGAAGCGGTGAACCAATCGTTTTGCTCTTCAAGAGAAGCAAATTTTCTATAAACAGGAATTTTATAATCGAGTTTGATGTCGAATTCTACTTCTAGTTGGCGGTATAAACTCAATGCTATGCCTAATTGTTCTTTACACTTCCAAACTGGCGTAAAACGCTTTAAAACTACTGGATTATATAGTCCACCGGCAACTGATGATGACTGCTGTGAATTATCATCAAACACAACAAATGTTTTCTGGTGTTTTTTTAACTGTTCGCAAAAACTAATACCAGCGATACCGCAACCAACAATAATATAATCTACTTTCATAGAGCACTAATATACTTAGAAAAAGAGATTCCTGTCTATGCAGGAATGAGAAAAACAAAAACGCCCACCAAAAGTGAGCGTTTTTATATTATTATAAAAGTAATATGGGGTTTAATACGTCCACATATCGAGTTCAAAATCTCGAATTTTATCTTTAATTCTTTCAGATTCCAATAATTGCATCAAAGCATTTTCTGCCACATAATCATTGATTTCTCTATCACCTTGAACGTTTTCTTCTTTATAAATAAAGCCACTAAAACGTCTGGAATTTAGTATATGATCGAACGAGAATGGAATGGAACTATTGGCATCATTAAACGATTTGGCTTCATGCAGAACCTCTCTAGCATCTGGGAAAAACACCCAAAATAAGGGTACTAAATCTGCACTTTCAGTTCCAATAAAATTAACATCCGGTGCAACAGGAGCTATTCCTAACAATCTGTATTTCAATTCCGCTTGACGCTTATCGAAATACCAAAGTCCTTTAATATGATATTCAACAATATCTGCAGCGGTAATATCTCTTTTGTTAATATATTCCGCAGACAATTGTTCGCCCGCATTTATTTGTTCAATACCAAGTTCAGTCGTGTCCACTTTAACCAATGTAGCTTCCAGATCCTTTAAAGTTCTTTTATTTTTAAAATAAGAGTCATCATAGATGTTTGCTATTTTACCGTTTTGTATGTTCTTCATAAGTACATCGTATAAAGACCTTCTATTACTGCCAATATTATTGGTATCTATTGGGTAATATAAAGGGAAATTTACACGTTCATCTAGCACAATTCGTTCCCATGTCATTTTAGAAAAAAGAATATCCCTATCGTCCACATAACCATATTCCAATGGTTTGTCATTATCGACTGCTTTTTGCGCTTCCGTTCTTACACCAATTTGATCTGGACTTTTAGCATTTAATATATTTGCTTGCGCAAATACGCTAGATACTGTAAAAACAGCTGTAACGGTTAATAAAAAACTTTTAATTTTCATAGTATTATACATTTTAGTTTAGGGCTTTAACCCATTATACCATATTTGTATTTTAGTTTGTAAGCTCTATCATGATGGGAGATACTTTTTTAAGTATCACACTTACGCCGCTAGATTTGGCTTCAATATCAAATATTTGAACATCTTCTCCTCGTTTTGCTTTTAATAAAGCCGCTTTGGCTCTACTATCAAGCTTATTGCCACTCACATTAATGGTAGGTTGGCCAGGAACTTTAAATTTAAATCCAGTAACATTTAATGGTAATTCGAAATCGAAATCATCAAATTTAGCACCAACTGTTGAAATTGAAAGGGCATCACGTTGCATTTTTATAGATCCATCTTCACCTCTAACTGTACCAGTTGGTTTTGGTAAATCTTTAATTCTAAACGTGGCTCTATCACTTACTGTTGTTCCTTCTAATTTACCAGTCACATTAATGGTAACTTCTCTACCTTGTACTTTAGTAGCATCCATAACATATTTACTACCACCTACCCTACTTAAACCTTGGGCTGCAGCTGTAACATTATTATCGGCGATACCAGCAAATGAAATAGTCATTGGGTTTGGCACACCACGATATACCACATTCATTTTATCTGCGGAAATAGTAGCAGCGTTTGGTTTTGAAACGGTAGCAAAAGATTGATTAACCGGTACTTCAACTTCTTCACCATCTTGGGCAAAAATTAATTTACCTTCAATTTTATGTTCTCCAACACCTCCGGAACTGATCTTTAATTTCACTTTACCTTCTTCAATAGCGTATTCATTTTCTGTAAGTGGTCTTCCATCTAAAGTTAACTCAACTCTATTTGGTTTTGTGGTACCGTCTTTACGTCCTAATACAATTTGGCCATCGAATTGCTCACCATTAAAGTAAGCAGATTTTGATGTTTCTAACAAGGTTGTATAGTTAGTCATAGAGACTTCGCTAGAAAGTGTGCCTTGTAGCATATTTGATAAAACTTCAGATTCTGTTGTTTTAATGTCGGCTTGTAATGCTGTTAATTTTGTTAATGATGCTACTAGAGGAAAGCCTTTATAATGATAGTCTAACCATTTCTGTTTAATACCATCTCTATTTTTTACTTCCTCTGTTTTAAATTTTGATTGAACATCTTTAACTACAGTTTCCATACCAGGTTCTGATGCTAAAACATTAGCAACACCATCTCTAAATGACGCTATGGCATCTAAAAACTTTTGTCCTTCAGCATCTACTTTGTCGCCTTTGAAAAATTTAGAATCTAAATAATCGCCTTTGTCCATAACCTCATAATCTGTTGGGTCTTTAACGGTCGCTATCATTTTACTTTTTAAATCTTCAATGTAAGAATCTAAGCCTTCAGCCAAATCATGTATTTGATCTGCCTTAGCTTTTAAAGGCTCGTACTTCTCACGTTGATCAATAGCTTTTTGCTCTAAGCCCGCCATGAAAGCTGTATTTCTAACTTTAGCAACTTCATTGGACTCGCTTAATTTTTGGTTCATTAATCCGAAGGCCGAAAGCACTTCTTTAGACATATTTAATGCGAGCATTGCAATAAATATTAAATACATCAGATTAATCATTTTCTGTCTAGGTGATAAATTTCCTCCTGCCATGTTTAATTAGGGTTTTGGTTAATTACTCAATTTGGGTTGTAAACTCCTAATTATGTTTATTCATAGCTGATAACATACCACCATATACACCATTTAATGATGACAAGTTTGATGCTAAAGATTGCATTTGCTCTTTTAATTTAGCTGCATTTTCAACTGATTCTTCATTTATTGAAGACTGACGGTTTGCGCTTTCCAATTGCACTTTGTATAAACTATTCAACGATTCCATTTGAGCTGCTGCTAATGATAGTTCTTCACCATATTTTTTGGTAGCTGCAATAGAATCAACCGTTGGCGCCATGCTTTTAGCAACACCTTCAAAATTCTTAATACTATTACCTAGACTTGCCATTAATTCGCCATCAATTTTTGCATCTTTTAATAAATCATCTAGTTTTTTGGATAATAATCCTTGTGGATTTTCTTTTTCTTTTTTACTTGATTCTCCACCAGCTAATTCCGGATACACTAACGACCAATCTACCTCATTATCAACAGGCTCGAATGCGGAAATGGCGAAAATAATTGCCTCAGTTACTAAACCCAAGGTTAACATTACATTTCCATTAATGGGTCCGAATTCAATATGAGTGATTTTAAAGAGTGCACCAATAATAACGATTGCTGCTCCTAATCCATAAGACATATTCATGAACTTTTTACTTGCTTTTGACTGTGCCATAATAATTTTTGGTTTTTATTTTAAGTACATGTACTTAAGTAGGTTAATTAATAGATTTGATTATTTATTTGTTTGATTAAAATGAATTATTATCTACCGTTTTGTCTGGTTACTTGAGTCCCCATGTAATCCTGAACGGTTCTAAATCCTATATAACTTCTTGCTGAATCGCCATACTCATAATCCCTTGTACTAACTTGTAAGTAGTAGGCAACATCTTTCCAAGACCCTCCTCTAACTACTTTACGCTTATTTTCTTCGTCGTTTACACTAGGGTTTATTGTTGAAAAATATTCGTAAGAATTAGGATCATAAGATGCATTTACCCACTCAGCTACGTTTCCAGCCATATTGAATAAGTTATAATCATTAGGTTCGTAAGATTTTGCTTCCACAGTATATAAAGCATCGTCTGCTGCGTAATCACCCCTTACCGGTTTAAAGTTTGCCATAAAACAACCTCTATCGTTTTTGGTATAAGGACCGCCCCAAGGATAAGTTGCTGCTTGCAAACCTCCTCTAGCTGCATACTCCCACTCTGCCTCAGATGGTAATCTAAAGTTGTTTACGAAAGCTGCTTTTCTGGATTTTTGGTAGGCGTTTTTATTGAGTGTTCTCCATTCACAAAATGCTTTTGCTTGTTGCCAAGTGACTCCCACTACAGGATAGTCGCCATAAGCATCATGCCAGAAATAATCATTGTGCATAGGTTCATTATAGGAATAAGCGAAATCCCTTATCCATACAGTAGTATCTGGATAAATTTCAATTTCTTCTTTCTTAATAACGTCTGAACGTTTAACGCCTCTATTTCTTGCCGCTTCTTTTATATCCATATAGTTGTACTGGAACTGAAATTTTTTAACATCCCACGTACGTTGACCATTATAGGATTCTTCAAGTTTTAAATACATGGTATCCATAACCTCAGCATAATACTGATCTGGATATTTTGAGGTATCAAAAATTAGCTTATTATCACGATTTATTTTTCGTCCTTCGTAACCGGTTGGGCCAAGTCCTGTGTAATTTTCAAACATGTATTTTTCATACACCGACATATTAGCTGTATCTGCGTCTTTAAATGCAAACTCTCCAATACCACCATCACCAGGAACTTTACCTACCTCATCGGCAAGTACCGCAAGTTTTAGTCTAATAACAGAATCTCTAACCCAATTAACAAATTGACGATATTCGCTATTTGTTATTTCAGTGGCATCCATATAAAAGGCTCTAACAGTCACTGTTTTTGCAGGAGCATCGTTAACACTTGCAAGATCTTCATCTGCTTTACCCATTATAAAGGCACCGCCAGGTACTAATTCCATTCCATAAGGTTTTTCGGGATGCCACTTCTTCCCTTTAACACCCACCAATTCTCCTTTATCTTTGGAGCCGCAACTGGCAAGTATCGCTAATACTGTGGTTAATAATATAAACTTCTTCATATCCATAGAAAACTCGGGTTAATTAGTTTAAGCTTTTTAATTTGAGAGCGTAAACATATTATATATTTTTTAAAAAACAACTTTTTGTCTAAATTATTTACGTTTCATCGTGAAAAAATGTCCTTTTAACGATAATTAAATCGATAAAGTACATATCCGACTACACACTGTTTCTCTGTAATGCTTTATACCACCGGTTTGGCACTTTATTATTACAAGCGTCTAGGTAATCTTGATGCATGCATGGTAATAACGTATGTCTTTTTAGTTTAGTATTGACTTCTGTTAAAAATGGTATTTCAATCCACCATCTTCCTGTTCTATTACTTTTATAAAAAACTAATTCTTCGGAATCCACTAAAGTGATATATTTTTGATAATCATTTTCATTTGAAAAAACATCATCTTTAACCCTAAAATTAACACCTTCAATAAAATACCAGATTATTTGCGCTACCAACATAGATGTCATTTCATCATCTTTCGAAGGTCTATACTCATAAATACCAATAGAACTTACTTTATTACTTATGCCCGCATATCGGGAAATGGCACAAATTTCCTTTCCATCCAATCCGTTAGGCGAAAATTTCTGATTTAAACTTACCTCAGAACCTTTAACACTATTTAAATCTATACTAACCATATTAGCATCGCGCATTACTGGCTCAACCAGGGTTATATCCTTTGACACTTCTCCTAGTCTATAAGATTCAAAATAGAGTCGATCCATTAAATCTATTTCTTCTTGCGAATTAAAATAGGTTTGGTACCCTACATTCGCATAATTAAATAGACTATATGGTTCATCTAAAATGATTTTACCAACAAAACTGTTGTTTTTTATGGGCTTCGCCGAATCGCCTAAATTGAAACTACAATCTACATTCACAATATTCACCATAGGAAACAAATCATCATAAGCTCTATAAGTAGCATATGTAAGATCTTGGGAGCCTCCTATGATAATAGGTATGATCTTTTTTTTAATTAAAATTGAAATGGTGGTTTTTAAGGCAAAATAGGTGTCTTCTACACTTTCCCCTTTATTAATATCGCCTAAATCGGCAATAGTAACGGTCCAGCTTCCTGGATAAAGTGCATATAGGGATTTACGAATTTCGTTTAATTTAAAGTCTTCCCCTAAACAATTAACATCGTTTCGGTTTTCTAAAACGCCTAAAATGGCAATATTAATACCTTCTAAATCTGGGATACCTTTTTGAGCAGAATGAATTCTCAATTTTCTGCCAAGAGCTTGGGGCGACAGTAATTGATTGTGCGCAAGAACAAAATCTGGTACTGGTGAAAGAAAATTAAAATTCATCAATTAATAATATACTTCTATTTTCTAAATTTTATTGAAGTCTCACAAATATCAAAATAATAAATGAGTTATCGTATCGCTTTACAATAAAAAAATCCGATTAAATACAGTTATTCTGTACTTCTACACTAAAAAAATAGGTTCATCAATAATAAATGAAAAATTATTTCTTTTTAACAGTTGCTTTTTTTGCAGTAGTTTTTTTCTTTTTCGGAGCGTTTTTATCTATGATACCTTTCACCTCCTCCAAGGTTAATTTGGTAGCATCAACCGTTTTGGGTAATTCAATTTTGGTTTTTCCTTTTATAATGGTGTGTCTTCCCCATCGTGCCTTTTCAACCCGAATGCCCTCTTCTTTCCAATCGTGAACAACTTTATCGATCTCTTTCTGGATTTTATCTTCAATTAATTCTTCGATATCTGAATCAGACAAATTATCCCAATCATATTTTTTGTTCACATTAATAAACATATTGTTCCATTTAATAAATGGTCCAAAACGTCCCTTTCCTTTTTGAACAGGCAAATCGTTATATGTGTAAATGGGGGCGTCTGCTTCTTCTTTTTCTTTAATTAAAACAATGGCATCATCTAATTCCACACTTAAAGCTTCAACGCCTGCTGGAAGTGACACAAATTTATCTCCATATTTCACATACGGCCCAAAACGTCCATTATTAACTTCAACTTCCTCATCTTTATATGTACCCAATTTTTTTGGAAGCTGAAATAAAGCCATGGCATCATCAAAGGTAATGGTGCCTAATTGCTGGTCTGGACTTAAACTTGCAAATTGAGGTTTTTCTTCATCATCGGGAGTGCCAATTTGAACCATAGGTCCGAATTTGCCCAAACGGACACTGACTTGCTTTCCTGTTTTTGGATCGGTTCCCAAAACACGTTCGCCAGATTCTCTTTCGGCATTTTCCTGAACATTTTCGACTTGCGGATGAAAATCTTTGTAAAAATCCTTCATCATTTTAGACCAATCTACTTTTCCTTCAGCAATATCATCAAAATCTTCTTCAACTTTAGCCGTGAAATTATAGTCTAAAATATTCTCAAAATGATTGACTAAAAAATCGGTGACAATGATTCCAATATCCGTTGGTACTAATTTTCCTTTATCGGAACCGACTTTTTCGGTAAGTTCTTTCTCTTTCAGATTTCCGTTTTTAAGCGTTAACTGCGCATACTTACGCTCTACGCCATCCACAGAACCTTTTTCTACATAATTTCTATTTTGAATGGTTGAAATGGTTGGCGCATAGGTGGATGGACGACCAATACCCAATTCTTCTAATTGCTTAACCAAAGAAGCTTCGGTATATCTGTATGGCGGACGAGTATAACGCTCTGTAGCTGTGATGTAATTATTACTAAGCACTTCACCAGTTTTCATGGCCGGCAACATGCCTTCTTGCTCGTCATCCTCATCATCGGTACCTTCTAAATATACTTTTAAAAATCCTTCAAACATAATGACTTCACCATTGGCGGTAAAAGTTTCTTTATGTGTAGATGCACTAATCTTTACATTGGTTCTTTCCAATTCAGCTTCACTCATTTGGGAAGCAATGGCACGTTTCCAAATTAAATCGTATAAACGCGCTTGATCTCTATCAATATCTACAGAATGTGTCGCAAAATCCGTTGGCCTGATGGCCTCATGCGCTTCTTGAGCTCCTTTGGATTTTCCTGTATAATTTCTTGGTTTACTATATTTTAAACCATAAGCACTTTCAATTTCTGCTTTGGCACCGTTTTTAGCTTCCTCTGATAGATTAACACTATCTGTTCTCATATACGTAATCAATCCTGCTTCGTAAAGACGTTGTGCCATGGTCATGGTCTTACTTACCGAAAAATATAATTTACGTGATGCTTCCTGTTGTAATGTGGAGGTTGTAAAAGGTGCAGCAGGTGATTTTTTAGCTGGCTTTTTATCTAATTCGGCCACTTTAAATGATGCCGATTTATTGGATTCTAAAAATAGATAAGCGTCTTCTTTTGTCTCGAAGGTCTTAGGTAATTTTGCCTTAAATGTTTTGCCTTCTTCATTAGAAAATTCGGCATCAATCCTATAGGACGCTTCTGGTGTAAATCCTTGGATCTCACGTTCGCGCTCTACGATCAATCGCACGGAAACCGATTGCACACGTCCTGCGGACAAACCACCTTTCACTTTTCTCCATAACACAGGCGATAATTCGTATCCTACTATTCTATCCAGGACACGTCGTGCTTGTTGCGCATCAACCAAATCGTAATCAATACCTCTTGGATTTTCAATGGCTTTTTGTATGGCAGATTTTGTAATCTCATGAAAAACAATCCGTTTGGTCTTTTCTTTATCTAGTTTTAAAGTTTCAGCCAAATGCCAAGCAATAGCTTCTCCTTCCCTATCTTCATCACTTGCCAACCAAACCATGTCAGCATTTTTAGATAGATCTTTCAGCTTTTTAACGACTGCTACTTTATCTTTAGAAACTTCATATTTTGGTTTGAAATCACCTTCAACATTTACACCTAATTCATTGGAAGGTAAATCGGCAATATGTCCGAAACTAGACTCTACTTTAAAATCTTTCCCTAAAAATTTTTCTATCGTTTTTGCTTTCGCGGGTGACTCAACTATTACTAAATTCTTCGCCATATTGGGTTTTTGAAGCTACAAATGTATATGAAAAAAAGTTTAACTTCCTAATTTTATAAACTATCTCTATTCGTTTTGAATACAAAAAGCCTGTATTTTAAGCTTAAAATACAGGCTTTTTAAAATATTGATAAGGTCTTACTCTCGAATAATACCTATCTCGTCAATAATATGTGTCTCATTAAAACCGATAGACTCTTTATAAACAAAATAAAGCGGTAAATAAACGAACGATGCTGTAGCAAAAATCCCAACAAAACACATAATCATCCCAACTATTTGTGCTAATATTCCAGTAATAATCATCAAACCGAAGGTTATCACCCATTTTTTATTCCCTAAAGCGAATCCAACTTTTATAATCTCTGAAGCCGTCAAGTCTGGATGGAAAGCATATATCACATTAATAAGCGCAAGCGGAACCATTACATAAATTATTGGAAAAAAACAAAGTAGCGTAGCCAATACACCTATACCAAAAGTAATTGCCGTAAGTTTTATTGTTTTCGCTAAATAGGGCTTTTTAAAGAAATAAAGATAGTCATCAGATGTCGCTTCGTTAAAATCCTTCATCTTACAAATCCTAAAAAATGCCGATTTCAATCCGAAGCTAATTATCATAACAAAAAAAACAAATACTAAAGCGAAGATGCTAGGTAAAAACAGCACAAGGTTTGAGCCTTTACCCCATTCAAAGCTATCAGGATGAAATAATCCCATAGCCACTATGGGCAAATACATGAGAATATAAAAAGGTATCATTAATACCATTGTTAGCAATAACATCACCAATCCGCGAATCCAAGTCTTTTTAAA
>Ga0079224_100011493_pt1 | contig 12197 bp, 10 predicted proteins | sample Stecom2015_FD_80414 | JGI IMG/M metagenome (GOLD analysis project Ga0079224, IMG submission 80414) | Agricultural soil microbial communities from Utah to study Nitrogen management - Steer compost 2015 | ecosystem: Environmental > Terrestrial > Soil > Agricultural land | place: USA: Utah... | reverse complement strand
TTTTTGAACGCGATACCCTCTTTAAAATCAGTAATAGCGATTGCATTGGATGCATCTTGTATGGCAGGTCGCTCATCGATTAACTCCAACACACGTTCGCCTGCTGCAATCCCCGAGTGAATATTACTAAAAGAGTCGGTAATCGCTTTCGCTGGTCGCATCACTTGGGAGAACATAGCAATATAGGCGATGAAAGAAGCTGCATCCAATTCCTCACTCCCCGTAAGCACCAGATTACCCCCATAAAGTACTAGCGCCGCTACCATTAAAATCCCCAGCAGCTCCGATACCGGCGATCCTAGCTGTTGCCGTCTGGCCATTCTCCTACCCAATTTGGAATAATACACATTTTCATCATGGAACCTTCCCTTTACATAGGATGTAGCGTTAAAAGCCTTAATAATTTTCACACCCGATAAAGCCTCATCCAGATAACTGATCATTCTACCATATACCTGCTGCGCCTCCGTTGCTTGCTCCTTCAATCGCCTAACAATTAAAGAGATGATGAACGCAGACACAGGAATAACCAAAATGGCAAAGAAAGTTAGCTTATAACTAATCGCAAATAGCCAAATGATGTAAAACAGCAATTGCAATGGCTCCTTAAAAACAACTTGCAGCGTAGCTGTCACTGAAAATTGCACAACTTGTACGTCAGAAGCAATTTTAGAAATGATATCTCCTTTTCGTTGATTATTAAAGTATCCGACGTGCAGATCCATTACGTTATCAAAAACCGTTTTTCGGAGATTCAGCAACGTATGGATTCGAAGGTTCTCCATAATCCGTTGCGCGAAGTAGCGAAACAGATTACTGACAAACACCGAAGCAACAATGACGATTAATACACGTTGCAAAGTTCCGTAAGGCCCGAATTGGTGACTCAATTCTTGCGCGTAATAATTAAAATGATCAATTAAGTTATACCAGTTATCCGGTTTGCTCACAACCTCCACCCTTTCCCCTTCAATAAATAGCGTATTAAGTAAGGGGATAAGAAGGGCTAAATTCAGTGTTCCGAAGAAGACAGTAATAAGCGTACAGATAATATAGGGTATAGCGTATTTCTCAATGGGTTTTGCAAAAGACAGTAATCTTAGATAGGTTTTCATTCAATGTTTTTAAACCAAAAGTCCAAAGGTAAGAAAAAGCTTAAATACTCCGGTAATAGAACGTAAAAAGTTGATCAACATACATATAAAACATGCAGATATTTACGTTACTTCCGGAAACAAAAAAGTTCAGCAAGTTCTGACGTCAATAACGCAACTATTTTAGTAAATTAGGCCGCTTAAAACAGATGCGATGTTCATAGAGGTAGCTAAAAGATTACAGCATACAGAAGAATATTATTTCTCCAAAAAATTACGGGAAATCGATGAGCTTAATAAAGCAGGAGCGAGCGTTATTAATCTGGGAATCGGCAGTCCCGATTTACCGCCCCATCCAACGGTTATCGAAACATTAAACAAATATGCCGCGCTACCCAATACGCATGCTTATCAAAGTTATAAGGGAGCCCCTTCCTTACGCTCAGCTATTGCCTCTTGGTATAATAAGTACTATCAAGTAGAATTAAATCCGGACACTGAAGTATTGCCTCTTATTGGGTCGAAAGAGGGAATCATGCATATTTGCATGACTTACCTTCAAGAGGGAGATGAAGCCCTGATACCCAATCCAGGTTATCCGACCTATAGCTCTGCGGTTCGATTAACGGGTGCGAAGGGTGTATACTATGATTTGCAAGAAGCCAATGCCTGGCTTCCGGATTTAGAGGCACTGGCCAAACAAGATTTAAGTAAAGTGAAGCTGATGTGGGTTAATTATCCACATATGCCAACAGGGGCCAAGGCCGACAAGACCTTTTTTAAGGATTTGATCGCTTTCGCCAAAGCACATCGAATTCTCCTTTGTCATGATAATCCCTACAGTTTTATTTTGACGGAGGAACCAAGTAGTCTCCTGTCAATAGACGGGGCTAAGGATGTTGCTCTGGAATTAAATTCATTAAGTAAATCAAGTAATATGGCCGGATGGCGAATCGGAATGCTTGTAGGCCATCAAGATCGCATTAATGAGATTATGCGTTTTAAAAGCAACATGGATTCCGGTATGTTCTTGCCATTGCAAATGGCCGCGGCCGCGGCTTTAGAATTGGATGAGGATTGGTATACGTCACTTAATAAAATTTATCAGGGTCGGAGAGAAAAGGTCTATGAATTACTCCGAACGTTGAACTGCGATTTTGATGACACGCAGGTAGGTTTGTTTGTTTGGGCAAGCGTACCGGCATCTTATCAAGATGGCTACGCGTTAAGCGATGATGTATTGAAACAAGCGGCGGTATTTATAACTCCCGGTGGAATCTTTGGAAGTGCGGGTCAACATTATGTAAGAGTTAGCTTATGCACCACGGAAACAGTACTACAAGAAGCTATTGACAGAATCAAAGCAAAAATATAAACGATTTACAGATACAATGAAAATTGCCATTATTGGTGTAGGGTTAATTGGTGGATCAATTGCCATTACGCTCAAAGAGAAAAAATTTGCTTCGAAGGTTATTGGTATTGACAAAGATGAGCAAAATATAAAAAAGGCGCTAAGTTTGGGTCTGATCGACGAGGGAAAATCATTAGAAGAGGCCATAACCGAAGCAGATATATTCATTTTAGCGGTGCCCGTTGATGCGATTTGTAAGATACTGCCAAGTCTACTCGACCAACTATCTCCCAAACAAGTGGTAATGGATATGGGATCTACCAAAGAGAAGCTTTTATCGCTGGTTGAAAACCATGAAAAGCGTGGGCGACTTGTCGCTTGCCATCCCATGGCAGGGACAGAATACTCCGGTCCGGAGGCTGCTGTTCCCAACTTATTCAGTGGAAAGACCATGATTTATTGCGATGCTACCAATAGTGATGAAGACGCTTTTGATACCGCAGAAGCGGTGGTAGACCAGTTGGAAATGAAGACAGTTTTCATGAACGCCAAAGAACATGACGTACACACCGCTTATGTTTCGCACATTTCGCATATCACTTCTTTTGCTTTAGCGCTTACCGTCTTAGAGAAAGAGAAGTCGCAAGGAAGGATTTTCGAACTAGCTAGTTCGGGGTTTGAATCCACCGTACGTTTAGCCAAAAGTTCAGCGGATATGTGGGTACCCATATTCAGGCAAAATCGAAAAAACGTTATGGATGTTTTGGAGGAGCATATTCATCAATTGCAGAACATGCAACATCTATTGGAAACCGAAGATTACCAATCGTTCTATAAGCTGATTAAAAAATCGAACAAGATCAAGCGGATATTAAAGTAATGATGCAAAGCAACCGCTATACTGCATCAATTTCTATTCAGGAGATTAATTTCCATACAGGCATATAAAGCAGCGGTTTCCGTTCTAAGACGTGTGTTCCCCAAGCTTATTGCCTGGCAGCCTTTGCTTATAGCGAATTCAACTTCCGAAGGACTGAAATCACCCTCAGGCCCAATAAGAACACAATAACTGCCATGAGGCTTTATTTCAGCGGTTAGTGTCACTTTAGTTGCTTCCAGACAATGTGCTATAAAATGCTGCTTTGCCGGCAGTTCTTCAGCAAAACGGCGAAAATCGATTGGTTCGTTAATTTTAGGGTGATAGGCGCTTAACGACTGTTTCACAGCAGCGGTCACCACCTTCGTCAAGCGTTCGATTTTAAGCTCTTTACGTTCAGAATGCTCACAAATGATCGGTGTAATCTCATCGATACCGATTTCCGTTGCCTTTTCTAAAAACCATTCCAAGCGGTCCAGGTTTTTAGTGGGCGCCACTGCAATATGTAAATAGTGGTTTCGCTTCCCATAATTCCGCTCAATAGTTAAAATGCGGACTTTAGTGCGTTTGGGGTGCGCATCGGCAATTTCGACTCGAAACAAGCTGCCGCGTCCATCAATTAATACAATGGGATCACCTATGCCAAGCCTTAATACACGTGCGCAATGTTTACTTTCATCCTCATTAAGCACATATTCAATGGCATTAGCCTCAATATCCGGTGTATAAAAAAGGTGCACTATTAATTAATATCAATCCTCTTCTTCCATGTTCTCGCTGTCGCGAGGTAGCGACTCCAGCTTTACATATTCGATGTTCTGCTGTGTCTTCTTTAAAATAGTGAAGATATAACCGTGGAATTCTTTTCGCTCTCCAACATCCGGGATTTTATCGAAAACGGTTATTACTAGGCCGGAAAGCGTATCGTAATCTGAGCTTTCAGGCAACTCATACGGTAAATATTCATTCACGTCATGTACGCTGGCAGCAGCTTCAACGATATACTCGGTATCCGAAGCCTTTTCAACAATCGGTTTTTCTTCATCATATTCATCCTGAATTTCACCAACCAATTCTTCCACAATATCTTCCAATGTAACCATACCCGCCGTACCACCAAATTCATCGAGCACAATCGCTATTTGAATGCGTTTCAACTGAAATTCGCTCATCAAATCATTTATCTTCTTATTCTCCGCTATAAAATAAGGTTTTCTGATAATGGTTTTGAGCACGAATTCTTTATTATTTACCATTAAAGGTAAAATATCTTTGGCATGCACAATGCCGACAATCTTATCAATTGTTTCATCGTACACAGGAATTCTTGAGTAACCTTCACTGATAATGGTTTGCAGAAGCTCCTCCTTTGGGCTACTTAATTCAATACCGACGATCTTGGTTCTCGGTACCATGATGTTCTTTACAACCCGTTCATTAAAATCGAAGACGTTCTTAATCAACTCATGTTCAATCATATTCAAAGCACCGCTTTCCTTCCCTTGATCCAAGAGGTATTGTAGCTCTTCAGTAGAGTGATGCGCTTCATGCATATGAGCACCAAAGCCTAAAAGGCGTAAAATGAAATTGGCGAATCCATTTAAGATCCAGATGAACGGGCGAAATATGATATAGAAAAACCTTAAAGGCAAGGACAAGGCCATAGTTGTCCCCACAGGACGTTGAATTGCTATCGACTTCGGAGCCAATTCACCGAAGACAATGTGCAAAACTGTTATAATAGAGAATGCTAAAACATGTCCAAGATTAGTAGCAATTTGCCCTGTCAACTCAACGTTAAACAAACCAAACACCTTGTTCACGATTTCGGTCATAACGGATTCGCCCACCCAACCGAGGCCAAGCGATGCCAATGTAATTCCAAGTTGGGTTGCCGCTAAATAACCATCTAAATGCTGAGTTATATGCTTAGCAACTTTTGCCACGCTATTACCGGATTTTGCTTTTACTTCAATTTGCGAAAGTCTCACCTTTACAATAGCAAATTCAGCAGCAACAAAAAACCCATTGAGCACTACCAGAAATAATGTGACAAAAATTTGGAAGCCCATGTACTATTTGTTAATGAACGTCTTCTGATAGAGCTCTAAGCTCTCCTGGATGCAAGTATACGCGAACGACTTACCCATCCATTTTTCAATGGTAACATTCTTTCCTTCCAGCGCCTTATAATCCTGAAAGAATCGAACGATTTCCTTCATCGTATGTGGAGGAAGCTCGGAAAGGTCATTAATATAGTTAACCGACATATCATTTTTTGCTACAGCAATAATCTTGTCGTCCTGTTCACCTCCGTCAACCATGTGCATGACTCCAATGACTTTAGCTTCGATAATAGACATAGGAACTACATCCACGGAGCAGATAACCAGAATATCAAGCGGGTCTTTATCATCACAATACGTTTGGGGTATAAAACCATAGTTTGCCGGGTACATTACCGATGAAAATAAAACACGATCCAACTTTAGCAGACCGCTTTCTTTATCAATTTCATATTTGGCTTTGGAACCTTTAGGTATTTCTATGATTGCGTTTACGGAAGAAGGGACATCATCGCCCGGAGATACATTGTGCCACGGATGTGCGTTATTCATATAATTCTAAACTTAACTAATACTCTTTTTCTTCTTTTTTATCCTGGTTGACAGGATGCTTTTTAAAACTCTGTTTTATGATTGCGACAATAATAGGCGATGCTGTCAAGGCAACAAAGCCAATTACAATATATTCAATATAATCTATAATCTGCGGAAACTGTCTACCTAAATAAAACCCTGCTAAGGTTAATGTTAACACCCACAAAAAACTTCCTATTATATTATATAGAACGAATTTTTTAAAATCCAAACGCACGATACCCGCAAATATGGGAGCAAAGGTACGTATTATTGGCATAAATCTGCCCAAAATTAAAGCAGCTCCTCCATATTTGTTATAGAATTCCTCAGCCATTACAATATATTTCCGTTTAAAAAGCCACGAATCCTTACGCTTAAAAAGCATAGGTCCGGTACGCCATCCAAACCAATAGCCTACAAAATTCCCTAATATGCCAGCAAATATCATTCCTGAACACAAGGTAAAAATCGAAACATCTAATAAACCTGAAGCAACAAATAGGCCTGCCAGAAAAAGCAGGTAATCCCCTGGTAGAAAAAAGCCAAAAAAAAGCCCTGTTTCAGCAAAAACTACGAATACTATTAGGTAGAAGCCTCCCGACCGGATTAGGGTCTCAGCATCAAAGTATTGAAAAATAGATAAGCAGAATTCTTGCATATATAGCTACAAAGCTACCATTATAAATTCAAACATACGAAAAATTTACTAGCTCCGTACCTAATAGACATTATATTAAACTGCTTAAGCACTCTGGGTAAATGCCAATAAGCAAGGTTAATAGCGCAGCTATAAATAATACTACCTTATAGTTGTTGTCTGTTGTTATAAGAACGGCATTTCCCTCCTTGAAATACATATTAATAATAACATGGAAATAATAGAAAATACCAATCGCTGCATTGATGGCTGCCAAGATGACAAGCGCAACATGTAAATTAGACAGCGCCTCGGAAAATATCAGAAATTTGCCAATGAACCCAGCCGTTAATGGGATGCCTGCTAAAGATAGCATGGCTATTGTAAGTATTAATGCAAGAAAAGGATTTGTTTTTCCCAAGCCGTTAAAAGATTCGAAATATTCACCACCCTCGCTCCGTTTAACCAATATCAATACGGCGAAAGCGGTAACGGAGGCAATTGAATAAGCCGTCGCATATACCAACATGGCACCGTTGGCCTGATTATTCATGCTTAATATAGCGAACAGCATATAACCGGCATGCGAAATACTCGAATAAGCAAGCATACGTTTAAAGCTTTGTTGCACGAGGGCACTGATATTCCCTATGAAAAGGGTTAGAACGATAATGATGAGTAGAATGGGAGCCCAAAAACTTTGCAACGGCTCAAAGCAGACGGAAAACAGGCGTAAAAAGCCACCGAATGCGGCCGTTTTCACCACGGTGCTCATAAAAGTGGTAATTAAAATCGGTGATCCATCATAGACATCCGGTGTCCAGAAATGAAAAGGCGCAGCCCCCACCTTAAAGCCCAAACCAACGATCAAAAATAATATACCGGCATAAAACAAAGGGGAAATAGTAGAACCATTACTTGTTACATAATCCCTTATTTTAGCTAAGTCGAAGGAAGCGCTGGCCCCGTAAACCAAGGCAATACCAAATAACAGGAAGCCGGTCGAAAACGCACCCATCAAAAAGTATTTGAGTGAAGCTTCGTTTGATGCCAGATCCTTTTTTCTTATACCGGCTAAAATATAGAGCGCTACAGACATAATTTCTATTCCAATAAACAACATGGAAAGATTGTGAAAAGCAACAACCAGTAAAGCGCCCGTAAGAGAAAAAATCAGAAGTGCATAATACTCTGCTATATTCGAGCTAATACTATCAAAATAACCTTTGGACAGCACAAATATCAACATCGTAATACCAATGAGGAGCATAGAAAATGCCAATGCAAATTTGTCGAATAGGACCATTCCACTGTAAAGCGGTGTAGCATCTACAGACCACAGTTTCCATTCAAAAAATAAAGCCGCCAACATCCCGAATAAGGAAACCGGTAACAAGGCCTTAGGCGCTTTAAATATTCCCAGATATAAAACGAGTATTGCTAATAATGACAATGTAATAATTGCGCTCATTTGTATTCTATTAATTTCTTTTCAGATATAGTTCTTTAATCTACTCCCTATTCTTTAGTGCACTGTCTTCACCTGTTCTATCAAATTTGTCACGGCGGCTTCGGAGAGGTGAAGCAATGGCCTTGGATACAATCCGATAGCGATTATCAAAACAACGAGAACCCCTAATAAAAGCAGGTCCGTTCCGTTAATGTCTTTAAAGTGGGTCATTCTTTCATTCGTCTCACCGAGCATTACACCCTGGTACATACGCAGCATATAAACCGCTCCCAAAATAATAGTAAGTCCGGCAAATATCGCCCACCAGAGACCCGCTTGATAAAGCCCTATAAGCAATAAAAACTCACCGATAAATCCATTGGTTAAAGGTAGACCGATAGCCCCCAAAACAATAACAAGGAAAACAAGTGCGAGTGTTGGAGCGTTTTTTGCAAGCCCCCCCATGTCCTGTATCTCCCGCGTTTTCAATTGGCGAGCAATAATCTCTATTACAAAGAATAATCCAACAACGCTAATCCCGTGATTGATCATCTGTATCATGGCGCCTTGCAAGCTCTGAACGTTCCAAACAAAAACGCCTGCCGCAATCAGTCCGACGTGTGCGATGGAAGAATAGGCAATTAAACGTTTTACGTCTCTTTGCTTAAAGGCAATGATAGATGCATACACAATGCCGATCACTGCCAAACTGAGCACGAGGGTTCCGTACTGACTGAAACCGAGTGGCGCTATCGGTAACAACCATCTAATTAATCCGTAAACGCCCATTTTTAACATAATGCCTGACAATAACATCGTTCCTGCCGTGGGTGCTTCTACATAAGTGTCCGGTTGCCATGTATGAAAAGGAAATAAAGGCATTTTGATGGCAAAAGCGATGAAAAATGCCCAGAAAATATAGCGTTGTGTCTTTTCATCCAGCTTTAGCTCATAAAAGGAGCTTAATTCATAATTTGCTGTGGGGACCTGGGTATAGAGATAGATAATAGCAATGAGCATTAACAGACTCCCAGCAAAGGTATAAATGAAAAATTTCAGCGTAACACGCGCTCTATTCTCCCCTCCCCATAAACCACATATGAAGTAAATCGGAATCAACGCAATTTCCCAACCAACGTAAAAAAGAAAGGCATCTAAAGCGGTAAAAACCAGCAAAAGGCCTGTTTGCATAAACAAAACAAGCGCGTAGAACGCCCCCCTTTGTTGTTGTTGTTTAAATGTACTAAGAATAATTAAGGGTATGAGCCCGTTGGTAAGTAATACCAAAGGCATGCTGATGCCATCGATCCCTACATGAAAGTGGATACCCAGTGCCGGGATCCAGGGAATATTCTGTTCAAATTGCATACTGGCATCCGGTACGAAAGCGCCAAGTAAAGTACCGGTTATCCCGAGCGCTATAAGTGAACAGATGAGTGCTATTGGCTTAGCTAAGTTAGTGTTTTTTATGAAAGCTAACAGAACTGCTCCTATTATGGGTACAAGAAGAAGTAAAACTAAGTTATCCATGAATTTTCTTTACCTTATCAGATTAAATTATAAATAAACCGTAAGCCAATACGGCGATAATGCCGATCACCATATAAAAAATATAATAGCCCACATTACCTTGCTGTAGTAACCTCAATAAGGTTCCTGCTTGCGATGCGCCATTTCCGATGTAATTTACGAAACCGTCGATGAGCTTTCTATCAACTGCATAAAAAAGACTAGACAATCCATTCAATGGTTTGGTAACAACACGATCATAAAACTCGTCAATATAAAACTTGTGATATGAAAGTCGTTCCAATACACTGCGATCCTCGTGATCGGCTGCAGGCAGAGCGGCTTTCTTTATGTACTTGGTGTAAGCATAGCCAGCCATTACGAGCGCCGCAAGGGCAGACAGCCCCATTAAGATATATTCTGTTGTATGTGACAGATGACCGCTTGTATTTTTTGACGTAGAGGCTGCAAAAACGGGCTGCAAAAAATTAGAAAGTCCCGTATGTCCACCCAAGGCTTCCGGTATGTTTAAAAAGCCGCCACCGAAAGAGAGTACGGCTAAAATAATGAGTGGTAAGGTCATGACTACCGGAGACTCGTGGAGATGTCTTTCCTGATCATAGGTACCTCGGAATTTACCATAGAAGGTAAGAAATAGCATTCTAAACATATAGAAGGCGGTGAACAAGGCTCCTACAAATCCTCCAACCCATAAAATTTTATTATGAGCGAAAGCATGTGCCAATATTTCGTCTTTGGAGAAAAAGCCCGCTAGCGGCGGGATACCCGCTATAGCAATTGTACCAATCAACATGGTTACAAAAGTTATCGGCAGTTTTTTCTTTAAACCGCCCATTGATCGCATATCCTGCTCATTGCTCATGGCATGGATTACCGATCCCGCTCCCAAGAACAACAAAGCTTTAAAGAAAGCATGGGTAATAACGTGAAAAAACGCTCCCGTGAAAGCTCCTACACCGAGTCCCAAAAACATATAGCCTAATTGTGAAACGGTTGAATAAGCTAGTACCTTTTTTATGTCGTTTTGGGTAACTGCGATAAATGCCGCCAATAAAGCTGTTAGCAAACCAACAATTGCTATGATTTCCATGGTTGCCGGTGATAAAGTAAAGAGAATGTTCGATCTTGCAATCAGGTAAATTCCTGCTGTTACCATGGTTGCGGCATGTATTAGCGCAGAAACCGGTGTTGGGCCAGCCATCGCATCCGGCAACCAGGTAAATAAAGGTATTTGAGCAGACTTACCTGTTGCCGCTATGAAGAGTAGGAGTGAAATTAAAAACAAGGAGGAATCGCCTACCGGGAATCCGGCTGCTTTTGGTAAGATATCGTTAAATTCAAGCGAACCGAAGGTATAAAACAAGAGGAATATGGCAAGCAAAAAACCCAGATCTCCGATTCGATTCATAACGAAGGCTTTCTTAGCCGCACTTGCATAGTCAACGCGCTGGTACCAAAATCCGATTAATAAATACGAACATAAACCTACGCCCTCCCATCCAATAAACATAACGACGTAATTGGATCCCAAAACCAACAGCAGCATAAAAAAGATGAAAAGATTCAGATAGGCAAAAAATTTACCAAAACCTGCATCATGCTTCATATATCCTGTTGAATACAAATGAATCAAGAAGCCGATACCCGTAATGATGAGTAACATAATAGCACTTAGGGGGTCCACCAAAAAGGACAATGATATATGTAAGTTGCCTGCGCTTATCCAGTGGAAGATCGTTTGGGAAAAGGCGGCGTCTTCGCCTCCCTGCCGAGCGGTATAAACCGCACCAAAAACATTACAACTTAATAAAAAGGAGGCCAAAATAGTTCCGCAGCCAATAAGCGAGATAATTGGCTTCGACAGGCTATTTCTGCCTAATCCGTTTAATACGAACCCTATTAAAGGTAAAAGAACGATCCAAATTAATCCAGTCATACGATGTTTATGTTAGCTATACGTCTTGCGAGTAGCTTATTTTGTTCAAAATAGATTTAAATTTTAGATTGATTACAGCCCGGCTGTAAGTTTCAACTCTTACCACTTCAACTTATTGAGCGAATTGATATCAATCGATCGGGTATTTCGATATACCATCACAATGATGGCCAGTCCAACCGCAACTTCCGCCGCTGCAAGGGCCATGACAAAAAACACAAAGACCTGCCCCGAGGCATCGCCATGGTATGCCGAAAAAGCTGCCAGTAAAAGGTTTACCGCATTGAGCATCAGTTCTATGGACATCATAATGATAATCACATTTCTGCGAGTAAGTACACCGATTACGCCAATCGAAAACACGATACTACTCAATAATATGTAATGATTCAGCGGTATTCCTTGTAAATCTTTAACGATTGTCTCCATTATATACTTTTTTGTTCTTTCTTTGCCAGTAACACTGCGCCTACCATCGCTGTAAGCAATAGCAATGACGAAATTTCAAAGGGTAATAAAAATTCATTAAATAACACTTTACCGAGATTGCCGACAAGACCAATATCAGGGCTTTTAAGGACTAAAGGATTGGATACTTCAATCGCTCGTATAGAACCCGCAACGGTCACGAGCAAGCACATACCTGCAACAGCTCCCATTACCTTCACCAAAACCGA
>Ga0079224_100011490_pt1 | contig 12198 bp, 10 predicted proteins | sample Stecom2015_FD_80414 | JGI IMG/M metagenome (GOLD analysis project Ga0079224, IMG submission 80414) | Agricultural soil microbial communities from Utah to study Nitrogen management - Steer compost 2015 | ecosystem: Environmental > Terrestrial > Soil > Agricultural land | place: USA: Utah... | reverse complement strand
TCTTGCCCTTGCCGGTGAACTTCTCGTTGGGGTGCAGCTCGACGCCGATGCTGCCCTTGGCCCGGCCCTTGTCGATCTTGATGTCGCCCTTGCCGTAGACCTTCTCCTTGCCTTCCCTGTTCTCGTAGGTGGCATCCAGCGTGCCGTCCAGGCCGGAGAAGGCGAAGCCGGCCTTGCCCTTGGCCACGAACAGCTCGCCGTCGTACCACAGGCTGGCCTCGATGGGCTTGAGGTAGGGACTCTTGACCTTGATCCTGCCGCGGCCCTGGAATACCCACTTGCTACGGGTGTAGTTGAGTTCCAGGGTGGCCTCGTTGCCGCCGGGCAGGTCCAGGTTGACCTTGCCGCTGGCGTCGATGGTGCCCTTCTTCAGGAACACGTCGACCGCGCCACTCTTTACATAGGGAATCTTGCCGGCCATCTGGCCGGACTCGATATGCACCCCGCCGCTCCATTCGCCACCCTTCCAGGTGACGTTGCCCTTGGCCTCGTCGACGCCCGGCAGGTAGGCGAACAGGTCGCCGGTCAATACCAGGCCATTCTCGTCCGCACTGACTTCCACCTTGGCCGCCGCCAGCTTCTTCGCCCCGCCGAACTCGAAGGCGATGGTGCCCACCGGCTTGAGTTTGGGTGCCAGGTCCAGGGCCAGGCTGGCCTCGGTGATCTTCACCCCGGGGAACGGCGGCTGCAGCTTGCTCTTGTCCAGCGGCGCCTTGAGGCGGAAGTGGTCGGGCGCGAGGGACACCTCGATGCGCTTGAGGAAGGGCACCTTGCTCGGCGTGATGTAGCCCTCGGCCGCCACCCCGCCGGGCACCAGCTCCAGGCTGGTGAAGCGGCCGGGGCTCAGATAGTCGTAGGTGAAGGCGATGCCGGCATTCTTCTTCGCCGCCTCGGACAGCTTGAGGCTGCCGTCCTCGCCGACGTTGAGGGTCACCCCCGTGCCCTTGGCCGGCATGGTGATCGGCAGGCGCGAGCGGTCGCGGTTGTCGACGATGGCGCTGATGGTGTCCTTGCCCTTACCGACCCGGCGCAGGGTCATCAGCAGCAGCCCGGGGATGATTTCCGCACCGGCCACGTTCTCCGGGATGCCCGACTCGAAGATCGGCGGGGTCTTGCTTTTCTCGCTGAGACGCAGCACCACGGTATTGCCGCCCGCCATCACCGGATAATCGATCAGAGTCTCGGTGGACTTGTCGGCCTTGCCCTCCCTGGTCGGCTTGCCGAGCTTCTTCGCGGTCTGGCAGCAGGCCTCGCAGGTGGCCTGGTTGGGCATCTTGGCATCCTTGAACACCAGGCGGATCTGCTGCGGCAGCTCCTCGCCGGCCTCCTCCATCTTGCTGGCGATGGACGAGGCCAGGCCGAACACCTGCTGCTTGATCAGGCTGCCGCTCATGCCGTTCTCGGTGCGGTCGAGGATCTGGATGTTGTCCTGGGTGTTGTCGCCGCCCACCTGCAGCTCGATGATGTGGTCCATCTCGCAGGCGCGGCCGCGTACCCGCGGGAACACGTCGGCGTCGGCGGCGGTCTCGCCGGTGGCGGCCTTGAAGGCCTTCTTCCAGGCCTCGTCGAGGGCATCGCCGGTCTTCCAGCCGCGCTTGTTGACCCAGCGGTTGCGCAGCTCCTCGGAACTCACCCGCATCTGCCACAGGCCGGCTTCCTGGGCCTTGGTGCCCTGCATGGTGATGATGGCGCGCAGTGCCTTGGCCCGGGCCTTGGCCTGCCACTCCTTGAGCACCGGGCCCTTGACCTCGTGCAGTTCCAGGTGGTCCACCTCGAAGGAGGCCAGCTCCGCGTCCTTGCCGCCCTTCTTGCCGGTGATGCTCTTCTCCGGGGTGACCTTGTGCCCGGTCTCGGTCTCCACGTCGCGATAGCGGGCGGTGACCTTGTGCTCCTCGGACTTGCCGGCGTTGGGGTCGGCCTTGGGCTTGCGCGACAGGCGGGTGCCGCCCTGGCTGAGCACACCGCGGGCCAGCGGCTGGCCACGCATCACCCGCTCGGCGGCAAGGTCCGCCTCGCGTTCCAGGCGCTGGTAGTCGGGACCCTGGTCTGCCAGGTTGCTGATGCCGGCGCGGCGCAGCCCCCGCTGCTGCAGGGTATGCGCCAGCTCGTGGGCCAGCAGGTGGCGACCGCTCTCGCTGTGCGGCTGGTACTGGCCGTCGGCGAAGACGATGTCGTCACCCACCGTGTAGGCGTGGGCGTCGACGTCGCGGGCCGAAGCGGCGGCCGCGCTGTCGTCGTGTACCCGCACGCCGGAGAAGTCCTGGCCGAAGCGCTGCTCCATGAAGCGGCGGGTGTCGGCGTCCAGCGGCCGGCCGGGACGCGCCAGGGTCGAGCCCACCGAAGCCGGCACGTCGGCGGCCGCCTGGCTGCCGCCCGCGCCGCGGCGCTGCCACCGAGCCTTGACCGCGCAGCGCTCGCACTCGCCATTGGTCCCGGCATGGCCACCGCAGGCACACTTGCGCTGCAGCAGCAGGCCGCGCGCGGCCACCCTGGCGGGCGCGGGCTCGCGTTCGGCGACAGGGGCTACCGCGCGTTCGGCCATGGCGTTCAGCCCTCCAGTTGCTCGGCGATCAGCCGCGCCAGGCGGCGGCCGGTCAGCTCGGGGCGCTCGCCGGCCCGGCGGCGGAAACGAGGAATCTGCAGGCGCTCGGCGCTGAAGCCCTGGGCAGGGAGCGGCTGCAGCTCCAGCAGGCGGCCCAGCTCGCGCTGCAGGGCGCCGGCCAGGCGCCGGCCATCACCCGCCGAATAGCCCGGCAGGGCCAGGCTGCCGATGTGCAGATGAAGCTGCGGGGCGGCGGGCGTGTTCATGCCCAGTCCCCCACGTCGGCGGGCGGCAGCTGTTTCTCCAGCTTGGCGAACTCGGCCTCGGCGGCGCTGCGCAGGTGGCGCATGGCGACCGGGCTGTCCTCGTCGGCGGCGAGGAAGGCGGCGTTCAGCGCCAGGTTGCGGATGTGCCCGCCGGACAGCGACAAGCGCGCCAGCTTGCCCAGGTCCAGGGCCTCGGTCGGCGTGCCGGCGGGGAACACCCGCGCCCAGATGGCACCGCGCGCCTCGGCGTCCGGGAAGGGGAAGTTGAGGATGAAGCGCAGGCGACGCAGGAAGGCGCCGTCGATGGCCTGGCGCAGGTTGCTGGTGAGGATGGCCAGGCCGCGGTAGGTTTCGATGCGCTGCAGCAGGTAGCTGACCTCGAGGTTGGCGTAGCGGTCGTGGCTGTCGCGCACCTCGCTGCGCTTGCCGAACAGCGCATCGGCCTCGTCGAACAGCAGGATGGCACCGCTGCGCTCGGCGGCGGCGAAGACCCGCGCCAGGTTCTTCTCGGTCTCGCCGATGTACTTGCTGACCAGCGCCGAAAGGTCGATGCGGTACAGGTCCAGGTGCAGCTCGTTGGCCAGCACCTCGGCGGCCAGGGTCTTGCCGGTGCCGCTGGCGCCGGCGAACAGCGCGCCGATGCCCAGGCCGCGACTGCCACGCTCGGCGAAGCCCCAGTCACGATAGACACGGGTGCGCTGGCGCACCTGCGCCGCCAGGGTGCGCAAGCCCGCCAGGGTCGCCGCCGGCAGCACCAGGTCGTCCCAGCCGGCGCGGCTCTCGACCCGCTGGGCAAGCTGGTCGAGGTCGCGGCGCGCCTCCAGGCGACAGGCATCCCACAGCTGTTCGGCCGAGCCGCGCCAGTCGGCGGCGATGCGCACGATGCTCGCCGCCGGCAGCTGGAACTGTTCGGCGATGGCGCCGAGCTTGCCGTTCAGCGCCGCGCCCTGCTCGCCCAGGGCCTGTTGCCAGAGCGCCTCGCGGCTGCCGGCGTCGCCGCCGCCCCACTGCACCCGCCACTGCCGGCGGCGCAGGCGCAGGTCGCCCTCGCCGCTGAGCAGCACCAGGCCCTGCAGGTTGTCGAGAAACTCGCCCAGGCGCCGAGCCTGGACAGCTTCCGGTCGCTCGATCTCGATCCAGAGCACGGCGTTGCGCAGCAGCGCCTCGCGCTCCCACAGACGCGCCAGTTGCTCGCGCTCCTCGCGGCCGCTCGGCAGCTCGCCCTGCAGGTGGTACAGGCGCAGCTCCAGCTGCGCTGCCAGGGCCTTGGCGAAGGCCTCGCCATCGCCCTGCTCCAGCCGCGCCAGCGGCGCCCGGGCCAGGTCGGCCGCGCCTTGCCACTGCTCGGCCAGGGCCCGTACGTCCTCGTCCACCGCCACCACGGTTGCCGCCTCCAGCGGGCGGAACCAGGGCTCCAGACGCGGGTCCGGATAGCTCAGGCCGATCACCTGGTGCAGGATGCGCTCGTCCACCACCAGCCGAGCCTGCAACGGCCCGCCGCTTCCGGCCAGCTCCAGCAGGCGCCAGCGGCGCAGGCGGCCCACCGGGGTGGCCGCGGCCCAGTCGGGCTCAGGCAGCAGGCTCAGGGCCAGATCGAAGCTCGGCCAGGGCCTGTGCGGATCGCCCTGGGCCTCGGCCAGCAGCTGGCGGAAGCGCACGTCCAGCTCCACCGCCACGGACAGCAGCAACAGGTCCTGCTCGAAGCGGTTCAGTCCCAGGCGCTCGGCCAGGCCGGCCAGCGCCGGCGGGCACTCCAGGTAGGTGCCGAGTGGCGTCGGCTCGCCGGCCAGGGTCCGGCTCAGGTAGGCGGCGAAGGCATCCAGCGCCTGGCCGAGCAGGCGCCGGTTGCGGGCCAGGTCGCGGCGCGTGCTCATGGCTGCACCTCGGGGCCGTCGAAACGACCATCTTCGGCCAGGCTCAGCGGGCTGATGCCGGCGTCCACCTGCAGCCGCGCCAGGTAGCTGCCCTGGGCCACGTCGCGGTATTCCACCGTCACCTGCGCGGCGCTCTCGGCCGGCGCGACTATGCCGTTGCCTGCGGCGGCCTCGAAGCCGTAGGCACGTGCCGCCCGATTGGCCGGCGGGTTCTTCTCGTTGAGCAGCAGGCGTACCCGCTGGCGGTTGCCGATGCGCGGCTGGCAGTCGATGACGATCGCACCGCTGCGGTAGGTGACGCCGTCCACCACCTTGCTGGTGGCCCCCGGCTGCACGGTGAAGGCGGCCTCCGGGTTGAGCACGAAGGCCGCCAGGTTGGATTCCTGCCCGCCGTGCGGCTGGGGCGGGCTGCCCATCAGCTGGCGATGGATCAGCTGCAAGGTACAGACGCCGGCGCGCAGGCTTTCCGGGATGCCGGGCGGGTCCGCCAGGCTGAAGCCGAAGACCAGTTCCTCCTTGCCATGCTGCTGGATCGCCGTGGCGAACTCCTCGCCGTTGACCAGCAGGCTGGGCGACGGTCCGCTCAGGTTGGCGCCGCCGACGCGCACGTTGCCGCTAGGCACTATGGGCACGCCAGCGCCCGCGGCCGCCTCGACCCGGTCCAGGCGCGGCGCACGCAGCGGTACCGCGTAGAGGTTGCGGGCCAGCACCGGCAGCGGCGTGCGCTGGGTCTTCGGCGTCTGCATCAGCAGCACGCTGACCAGGTAGGCCGCGCTCGGCCGCGCCGGCGTCTGCAGCGCCGACCAGATGCGCGATACCTCGTCGGTGCTGTGGTTGAGCGCGGTGATGCGCAGCTGCTCCAGCTGGTCGGCCAGCCCGGCCAGCTGCAGCTCGGCGGGCAGGTTGGGCTTGCTCGGTCCGGGCGTCAGCAGGTCGCGGATCGCCGCGCGCCCCAGGCCGGGGGTGTCATGGAGGATCTGCATGGCGGCGCCGAGCATCACCTCGGCATGGAAGTCGGCTACTCCGTAGGCGGCGACGAGGAAATGCAGGTCGAGGGCCAGCGCCGGGTTGGCGATGCGCTCGCCCCTGGCGTCGCGGCTCGGCAGGTCGAGGTTGGCCCAGCCGGGATTGCGCGTCTGGTTGTAGAGGATCAGGTTGAGCTGGCTGGCTTCGCCGTCGCCGGGAATGCGCTCCGGCGGCACGCAGGTGACCGGGAGCGAGTTGACGCCCAGCACGTCGTCCAGCTTCAACTCGGCGAAGCCGGCCTGCAGCAGCTGCTGCAGCGCCGCGGCGGTGGCGGCTATGCCCAGGGCGTTGCTCATCGGCGCCCCCGTTCCTGCAAGTAGCTTTCCAGAGACTGGGCCGCCTGCCGGCGCGGTGCTTCGTCACGGCGCGGCGCGAGTGGCGCGGCCTCGGGCAATACCTCGATGCGGCCGATGCTGATCTCCACCCGCGGCGCCACGGCCATCGCCGCTGACCGAGGCTCTGCGGCCGACACGGTGGGCCGAGTTTCCCCTGCCGCCGGAGCGCTCGCCTCGCCCGGCCCCTCCAGACGCTCGAGGCGCTCGAGGCGCTGCTCGACAGTCTCGCGCAGGGTTTCCCGGGTCTCCACTCGCTCCTCGCGCAGCTCGATCCGCTCGTGCCGCTCACTGTGCTGGTGGTGATGCTGCTCGAGGCGCTCGCGCAGCACTTCGACCTGCAGCGCGGCCTGTGGCGGAACCTGCACCTCGGCCGGCGGCGACATGGTGTCTGGCAGCTGGGCCGAAGCTTGCGACGGCTGCGCCGGCCCGCTCGCTACCGGCATCGGCACCAGCAGCGGTTGCATACCTGCCGGCTGCTGCTCCGCCAACTGCGGGACCAGGGGCGGCAGCGCCTCGGACACCTGTGCCGGCGCCAACGGGGCATCGCCCGCCACAGGCGGCACGGGCAGCGGTGGCTGTCGGCGAACGTCGGCGAATACGGTCTCCACCTCAGGCTCGGCCTGCGGCGCCCCGGCCGGCGGCAGCGCGGCTTCGCCCTCGAAGCGCGAGGCGCTGCGCGGATGCACCCGCGGCCCCTGCACGGCCCGGCGCGCCAGGCTGGTCAGATGGTCGCTCATGCCAGCACCCGCGCCAGGTAGCGGGCCCGCCTGGCCGGGCTGAGGGCGAGGATCTGGCTCTCGCTCCAGCCGTAGGCCTGGGCCAGCAGGTGGACCTGGTCGAACAGCCGCTCGGCCCACTGGGCAAAGCGCTCGTCGAGATAGGCACCGATGTCGAACAGCTCGCGCCAGTGCTCGCCACAGGCCGGGCAGTCCAGCTCCAGTTCGGTCACCGCCTGGGGATCGGCCTCGGCAATGGCCCTTGCCAACTGCTCCTGCAGAGCCTCCGGCAGGTCGCCACACGCCTCACTGCCGAGGCAGCGGCAGAGCAGCTGCTCGCGGGCCTCGGCCACCTCGCCGCAGCGCGCCACGAAGGCCAGGTCACGGCTGTCCGGCAGGCGAAAGGGAATCGTCCGGTCAAGCCACTGCACCCGCCGTGGTGCATCGGCCGGCGCCTGGAGCCGCAGCGCCGCGCAGTCCAGTTCCAGCTCCAGCTTCTCGGCGCACTTCGGGCAGTGCACCACCGCCTGCAGGCCGGGGCCGAATAGCGCCGCATGCAGCCCGAGCAGGTGACTGTCGCGCTGGCCCAGCGGCAACGCCCGGGCCGCAGGCTCGCCGCCGTCCAGCAGCGGCGCCAGCCAGGCGCAGGGGCGCAGGCACGGCGGCAGGGCCTGGCTCTGTTCCCAGGCCTGCAGCCAGTCGGCGGCAGTGAGTGCGCTCAAGGTAGTTCTCCCTGTGACGCGCGGGCCTCAGGCCCGCGATTCCCTGATCAGCTCGGTTCGGTGAAGCTCGGCTCGGCCGGCTCGGCCACCTCGTAGTCGCGCTCCCAGCCCTCGTTCTCCAGCTTGAGGCGGGCGATGGCCACGGCGTTGGCATTGGCGTCCAGGTCCGGCAGCGACTGGAACTCGCTGACCCAGCAGCGGAACACCTTGTAGGCCAGCACCAGTTGCCCGGCCTCGTTGTACAGCTCGATGATCAGGTCCTTGCGGAAGTCCTTGAGCGAGACCTCCGCGCCCAGGCCGGAGCCGTAGTTCCAGACCTTGTTGGCCCACTTCTCGAACTCGGCGTCGTGGGTGACCCCGCGCTCCAGGGTGATGGCCTCGAACTCGGTGCGCCCCGGCGACTTGCGGCTGGTGCTCGGATCGCCGCCCTCGCGGTGCTTGATCACCTCGGTGGTGCGCTTGAGCGCCGAGACCTTGCTGATGCCGGCGACGTAGCGGCCGTCCCACTTCACGCGGAATTTGAAGTTCTTGTACGGATCGAAGCGCTGGGCATTGACGGTGAACTGAGCCATGAGTGCTCTCCCTTGGATTCCTGTGGACGAGTGCCGCGCCCGCGCGGGCCCGGGCGGGCCGCGCTCCCTGAACTAGACCTGGATCTGCCCGGCCAGCTGCTGGATCTTGATCACCACGAACTCCGCCGGCTTGAGCGGAGCGAAGGCCACCAGGATGTTCACCACGCCACGGTTGATGTCGTCCTGGGTGGTGGTCTCGCGGTCGCACTTGACCAGGTAGGCCTCGCGCGGGGTCTTGCCCTGGAAGGCGCCCTGGCGGAACAGGCTGTTCATGAAGGCACCGAGGTTGAGGCGGATCTGCGCCCAGAGCGGCTCGTCGTTGGGCTCGAACACCACCCACTGGGTGCCCCGGTACAGGCTCTCCTCGAGGAACAGCGCCAGGCGCCGCACCGGCACGTACTTGTATTCCGAGGTCATTTGGTCGGCACCACGCAGGGTGCGCGCGCCCCAGGACACTGCGCCGAAAACCGGGAAGTTGCGCAGGCAGTTGACCCCGAGCGGGTTGAGGCTGCCGTTCTCGCCGTCGGTGAGGCTGTAGTTCAGCGCCTGCACCCCGACCAGGCCGGCCTCGGTGCCGGCCGGCGCCTTCCACACGCCGCGGTCGCCGTCGGTGCGAGCATAGAGCCCGGCGACGGTGCCACACGGTGCGCTCAGGCGCAGCTTGCCGCTCTTCAGTGGGTCGGCGATGTACACCCAGGGGTAGTACACCGCCGCGTGGTCGGACTTGGGCAATGCCGTGCCGGACACCGCGGTGACCATCTGCTCGGGAGTGACCACATCCGTCGGCGAGTCGATCACGAAGAAGGCGCGGCGCTCCTCGCAGTAGGCCGCCGCATCCATCAGCACACCGCTGTCGGTGACGCCGGGCAGGCAGAGGATGTTGAACAGGTCGACGCCCTCCAGGGCATACAGCCCCTTGCGCGTGGCGCGGTCGCCGATGAAGGCGGGGTACAGATCGACCGGGCCGTAGGGCACCTCGCTGCCGCCCTGCAGGGTCAGGTTGACCGGCTGGGTGGTGGTCGAGCCGCCGAGCAGGTGCAGCTGGTCGGCAATGCTGTTGAGCGGCGCGGGGCTGACTGCGATGCTGGCCGCTGCCCCCTGGGTGCCGCCGGCCAGCACCAGGCTGTTGCCATCCACCACGCCCACGGTGAAGTGCTTGTAGGCCGGGTTGGCCGGCTTCAGCGCACGTACCGCTGCCTGCAGGCGGGCGGCAACGTCGACCAGCCTGGCTTCCAGATTGCCCCCCGCTGCCGCCGTGTCACCGATGCCGACCACGTCCGGACCGTAGCCGTCGAGGCTGATGCGCAGGCTGGTGTGGGTGGCGTCCGGCAGGCTGTTGAGATCGGTCGCGGCGAAGGTGCCGCTGGTCAGGGTCGCCGGGTCCGGCACCGGTCTGGGCCGGATGGTGGCCACCGCATCGATGTCGCTGCCGCCGGCGTCGCTGCCCAGCTTGAGCACGCCGCTGGCGTTGTTCTTCTGTCCCGGCAGCACGCGCACGCTGGAGAATTCCCCGCCACTACCGGAGATCAGGCGGATGGTCTGGGTCGAGGGGATGCGCTGGCATACGAAGGCCTCGTAGGCCATCCGGCTGTTGGCCTGGGCCTGCACCTTGGTGGTGATGGCGGCGCACAGGCTGTCGAGCTTCTGCAGCGTGGTACCGGCGCCGATGTCTACGGGGATGGCGATCACCACCTTGACCGGCGGCAGGCCATTGACGCTGACCTGGAACTCGTTGTGGTTGGCGTCGAGGAAGGTCAGCGGATCACCCAGCACGCCGCTGATGGCCACCCCCTTGGACAGGGCATCCAGCGCCGCCTGGTCGGGCAGGCGGGTCAGCTTGACCAGTTGCGACACGCCGTTGACCAGGTCCAGCGCGTAGCGGCTGTCCGCCGAATTCAGCGAGAGGTTCTCGAACAGCTCGGCGCTGCCGTCTGAGGCACGGATGAAGCCGAGGTTGAAGGTGCTGCCGGGAATGCTGGTGCGATGGTCGATTCGCACCTCGATGCCGTTGCCGGCGGTACCGGCATCCAGCGCCTCGACCTTCAGCACCGGCACGTCGGCGGCGTTGAGCAGGGTCGCCTCGGCGCTGCTGGCCGACTTCACCACCCGCACGGCATAGGCATCGGTACCGCCGTTCTGGAAGAACTGGCGCACCGCGTAGCCCATCTCGGAATCCGCGGCCAGCCCGCCGAAGCGCCGCTCGTAGTCGGCGAAACTGAACAGGCGAACCGCCCGGTCGATCGGCCCGCGCGGTGCCGAGCCGACGAAGGCGGCAATCGAGGTGGCGACACCGGTGATCGTGCGCACACCGCTGGGCAGTTCCTCGATATAGACGCCGGGATAGCTGAGTTGAGCAGGCATGGAGACGCTCCTTCCTGGATGAGGCTGCTGAGAGATGGCGGATTCCCTTCAGAGGCAAACATCGACTGCTGCCTTGCCACACACAACACAACCACATCCGGAACGCGTCCAACCCGGAAAGCGTTGACGATCTGAACCGCGTTCAGAATCGCGAAGGACAGTGAAAGCTATAGATGCCCTTTGCCGCTTCGCCAACCACAAGCCAATTGTTTTTTTTGAACCAGCGCAGAACTCGGCAAGAAAACGCCAATAAGCCAGTATATGGCCAGCATCCACGCCGGCGCTGACCGGGCCGAACGCCCTCAGGTGGAGCCAACCGGCCGGGTGGATGCACGGAACCGATGATTGCCCGAGGGTCCACGCCCCGGCGATGCCTGATCACCCTTGGAAGTGCCGCCGCCCGGGGAGTAGCTACAGGCGTTCCAGGGTGGCCGCATCCGCCTCGCCGGCAAAGAAGGCCCGCAGCACCTCGGCGAACACCATCCGCTGCGGATCGGCGGCCTGGAACAGGGTCATGCTCGAGCGCAGCTTGAGGTCGTCCGGGCTGCCCAGGATCTGTCGGGCACTGCGCCCACGGTGCGCCAGCAGGGTTTGTGCGCATTCCTCCAGACGCGGCCCTAGCAGCGGATGGGCTAGATAGGCACGCGCCTCGCCCAGTCCGGAGATGCCGTAGTGCCGGGCGATGGCGCTGCGGCCGAGGCCACGCAGCTGCGGAAACACGTACCAGATCCAGTGGCTGCGCTTGGCGCCGTCACGCAGCTCTGCCAGCGCAATGGCGTAGTCCCGCTGCTGCGCCTCGACGAAGCGCTCCAGGTCGAAGGGATCGCTCATGCCTGGCGCGGCGACACATGGGTCTCATGGCCCATGGGCGTGGTGTCGGGCAGCTCCTGCTGCATCTCGAAGTCCGCACTGTGCACCTCCGAATCCAGCGGCATGTGGGCATAGCGTGCCTTGTCCGCGGTCGCCTGCACCTGGCGCTGTTGCAGCACAGCCTTGAGCTCGCAACGCCCGCGCACGCTGCGGGTCAGCAGCAGCCCACCGGCCAGCGCGACGGCCACTCCGAGCAATCCGCCGCGACGCAGGCCGGAACCACACAGGGCCAGGCCGGCAGCGAGGGAGATGCCCCGCTCCCAGCCCTGGACGTTGCCGATGGAGCTACGGTTGCTATCGTTCATGGCGCTCTCCTGAGGGATTCCCCTTAGCTGACCGATGCCGCCGGCGGAACGTTCCGGTGCCAAGTGATAGGCGGAACACCCCGCGTAACGACGCCTCGAAACAGAAGTACCGACGACGGAGAGCGCCACCATGAGCAAGCCACAGCCCCGCTCGACGGAGCGGACGCCCGGGACCCACGAGCCACCGGCGGGCAATGAACGCCCGGATCAGGACCTGCCCGGCGAGCAGCCGCGCAGCCGCTCCAACGAGGGCGACCCGGCCAACCCCACCGAGCGCCCCGGATCGACGGCCAGCCAGACGAGGTGATCGACATGGATGAATTCAAAGGCGGCTGCCTGTGCGGCGACATCCGTCTCCTGGCCCGGGGCCAGCCATATCGGGTAGGCCTCTGCCACTGCCTGGACTGTCGCAAGCACCACGGCGCGCTGTTCAACGCCTGCGCGATCTTCCCCGCCGAGGCGGTGAGCATTCAGGGCCGGGTGAGCGACTACGCCGGACGATGCTTCTGCCCGCGCTGCGGCTCCTCGGTGTTCGCCCGCACCGCGGACGAGATCGAAGTGCACCTCGGCGCACTGGACACTCCCGACCAGCTGAAGCCGACCTACGAG
>Ga0079224_100011488_pt1 | contig 12198 bp, 9 predicted proteins | sample Stecom2015_FD_80414 | JGI IMG/M metagenome (GOLD analysis project Ga0079224, IMG submission 80414) | Agricultural soil microbial communities from Utah to study Nitrogen management - Steer compost 2015 | ecosystem: Environmental > Terrestrial > Soil > Agricultural land | place: USA: Utah... | reverse complement strand
TTGCGACTGCTATATTTAAATATATGGAACCCGGTATAACATTCGATGCTTTTAAAAATGATGGTGATAAAATGAAGGTTGGTGAAACCGCTTTTGAAGTGGAAGCACATGTACATACAATATTAAAATGCGAAAGGCTTGTTTTAAATTGCATGCAGCGTATGAGTGGTATAGCCACACTGACTAACACGTATGTCAGCAGGCTCAAAAATTATAAAACAAAGATTCTGGATACACGAAAAACAATTCCTAATTTCCGGCTACTTGAAAAAGAAGCGGTACGAATCGGCGGAGGTTTAAATCATCGGTTTGGATTATTCGATATGATCATGTTAAAGGATAACCATATTGATTATTGCGGAGGAATTGAAAAAGCGATTGATATGGCCTGGAACTACACACAGCTATCAGGTAAAAATCTGCGGATTGAAGTGGAAACGCGTTCACTTGAAGATGTTAAAAAGGTTGTAGCAATGGCTAAAGGAAAAGTTTTTAGAATTATGTTGGATAATTTTAAACCAGGTGAAATTAATGAAGCGCTGGATTTGATAAAAAATGATTTTGAAACGGAAGCGAGTGGCGGTATCAACCTGGATAACATAGATGAATATGCGAAAACTGGAGTGGACTTTATCAGTGTCGGTGCTCTTATACACCAGGCCCAGAGCGTAGATCTGAGTTTGAAAGCAACTTTTCTTTAAACAGATGAATATTTCACAATGAGCAAAAATAAAACAGGCAAAAGCGGGATCGTTTATTCTACCGATCCTGATTTTAAAATCCAGGATGAAGAAAGGGAATTAAAAGTAACGGCCCCTGCGGCTGAACAGCGCTTAAAAATATTTTTGGATAAAAAGCAAAGGGCGGGCAAATCTGTAACTATTATAACTTCATTTTCGGGCACTGAAGATGACCTGGAAGAATTAGGTAAAAAAATAAAAACATTCTGTGGTACAGGGGGCTCTGTAAAAAATTGGGAAATTTTAATCCAGGGAGACCAGCGGGACAAGGTTATGCAGTGGTTGCAAAAAAATGGCTATAAAGCATCAAAGAGAATGTAAAATGGTTTGGATCTACTATGGCGCAGGAATACTTTTTTGTGGTACAGGGCTGTACTTGTTTTTTAGAAATATGTATGAAAAGGACAGGTCCATTATACCTGCCGTTTTCATTATTTTGATGGGAATAGTTTTAATCGCTTATGGAGCTGCGTATTCTATGCAACTCATAAAATAAATCAAATAACATCTTTCATTATTGTCCCTGCGCCAGGCTATAAGCCCTTTGGTTCCCCCAGGTATTTAATAATTCAGTAGAGCAGATTTTATAATCACCACTCAGGCTCACATACAACCCGGAAATATCGTGCTGGTTTAATGGCTTTCCATCCAAACTTTCAAAGCGGATATTATACTGGTTAACCAGGTTCGTATATACGGAACCGGTAGGCCATACCTGTGTTCCGCGGTTACTGATGTTAATCAGTTTAAATTTCACTCCTGCATGCCGCTCGCATTTTTGAGCAATCAAACCAGGTTGTTCGGCACTCTCTATAAACATATCAACCCCAATGATTTGTTCGTCTTCCATTTCTTTGGAGATCATCATTGCATTTTTTTCAAGCCTGAAATGTGTAGTGGTTTTAGGCATATTGGGAATAAGGGCTTTGGCATTCACTTTGGGTATTTGTCCAAAATTTTCAATAATCGTTTTCGAAAAATCTGTTGTATTCAACGATGGGATAGATTTATCACCAAAATCCCCGGTATGTACACCACTTTCTAAAGTATATAATAATGCATTTTCAATAATTGCGGCATTTTCCATTAAACCCAGGTGCCTCAACATGCTGATTCCACTTAATAATAAAGCAGTGGGGTTTGCGATCTTTTTACCGGCAATATCGGGAGCCGTTCCATGTACCGCTTCGAAAATGGATATATGATCACCAATATTTGCTGACGGCGCAAAACCCAAACCACCAATGAGTCCCGCACATAAATCTGAAACGATATCACCTTGTAAATTGGTTAAAACTACTACATCAAATAAATCAGGCCTGGTAACCAGCTTTAGGCAAAGATCATCCACAATCACATCATCTGCTTTAAGATCGGGGTATTCTTTGGCAACTTCATAAAAGCATTCCAAAAACAAACCGTCAGTAAGCTTCATTATATTAGCCTTGTGCCCGCAGGTTATACGTTTGGTTCCTTTCTTTCTTGCCATTTCAAAAGCATATTTTATTACCTGCAAAGAGCCGGGCCTGGTAATAAACCTGCGGCTCAGGGCAACATCATGCGTTAACATGTGTTCAATTCCGCCATAAGTATCTTCTATATTTTCTCTTACTATGGTTAAATCAATCGGGATATTAGCTTTGGAGAAAACCGTTTCAACTCCGTGCAGTGTTTGAAAAACCCGTTTATTGGCAAAGGTGTTCCATGTTTTTCTGGCGGTTACATTTACGCTTTTTACACCTTTTCCTTTGGGTGTTTCCATCGGCCCTTTAAAAAGAATTCCCAGGTTTTCTATGGTGGTTTGAGCATCTTTTGTCATTCCATTAGAATAACCCTTATCAAAAACCCATTTGCCCATTTCTACCATTTCATATTCCAGCGGTACTTTATTAGCATCAAATATGGAAAGCACAGCTTCCATTATCTCGGGCCCGATTCCATCTCCTTTAGCAACAGCTATTTTCATATTTTAATGCTTTTAATAGTAGTTAATTCAGATAATTTATATATTAGCAATGCATCTTAAGGGTGCAAAATTAACAGATAAAATAGTTTTGACTCCAAATAAGCCACTTGTCTTTGGTAATTTTACAAAAATCAGGATTATGAACAGTATAATTTCAGAAGGTATTGAAGTAAGTGTGGAATCATATTATCAACCTGATTATTCCAATCCCATAAATTTTGAATTTATGTTTGCCTACCGGATCACTATTGAAAATCACAATAATTTTTCGGTTAAACTACTCCGCCGGCACTGGAAAATATTTGACAGCAATGGAAGTTTTCGGGAAGTTGAAGGTGAAGGTGTTGTGGGATTACAACCTGTTATTACAGCTGGTGAAAAGTACCAGTATGTGAGTGGTTGCAACCTGAAAACCGAAATGGGGAAAATGAGCGGTGCTTATGAAATGGAAAATCTTTTTTCCAAAAACTACTTTAAGGTTGATATTCCTTCTTTTCAGCTAATGGTTCCTTTTAAGAATAACTAAGGCTTTTCTATTACCAGGATTTGTAAATTCTTGTCTTTAATGTTAATACTTATTTGCGAACAGGCATTTTAGTTATATTTACAGTAATACCTTTCCTGCTGTTTACTTCAATCACCAAGAATAAAATTTCTCCCATACCATTTTTATGTATAAAGTAACATTTAATAACAGTAACACTGTTTTTTACAGCGCCCTAAAAAAAGAAATTGACCAGTATTTTACATCAAAAAATATTAAAAAGACAGGTAACTGGGAGTTATATACAAAGGCTATTGTATTAGGTGTTTCAGCCATATCTATTTACCTGGTTTTATTAAATGTTTCAATGTCCCTTTTGGCGGGCATTTTATTAAGTGCACTCCTGGGATTTATTTTAGCCAGCATCGGTTTTAATGTAATGCATGACGCCTGCCATGGCAGTTATTCCAGTAAAAAATGGATCAATGATTTACTGGGTTACAGCCTGAATGCCCTGGGTGGAAATTCCTTTATCTGGAAATTCAAACATAATATCATTCATCATACATACACTAATGTTGATGGAATTGATGACGATATTGCCAAAAGTCCTTTAATGCGCCAGTGCTCAACCCAAAAATGGGTGCCTGCTCACAGGTTCCAGCATTTTTATGTGGTTTTGGTGTATGCTATCTCCTCATTTGCATGGGTAACCATGATGGACTTCAATAAATATTTTTCTAAAAAAGTATTTACAACACCATTACAAAAAATGAAAACGAGAGATCATGTCATTTTTTGGGCAAGTAAACTATTATATGTTTTATTTTATATCGTTATTCCTGTAATTTTTGTAGGGTGGCAGGCATGGGCCATTGGATTTGCTGTAATGCATATTACACTTGGACTTAGTCTTGCATTGGTTTTTCAACTGGCACATGTGGTTGAACATGCCAGTTTTGAAGTTGCAACAGATGATCCTAAAAAAATTGAAAATGAATGGGCTATTCACCAGGTTTTAACCACGGCTAATTTTGCACCCAAAAATCATTTTGTTAATTGGTATGTTGGTGGTTTAAACTTCCAGATAGAACACCATCTTTTCCCGCGCATCAGTCACGTACATTATCCTGCCATCAGTCCTTTGGTTAAAAAAGTTTGCCTGGAACATAATATCAGGTACAACCAGTTTCCAACTATGTGGCAGGCTATCCAGTCGCATTTTAAAATGATGAAAGACCTTGGCAAAAAACCTGAAACGCTTAGTTCTGTAGCTGCCTGATAATACTTACTTGGGTTTATATTTTGCCTCATCGAGAATTGACCGGGGGGAGGCGTTCATAATATCCGTCAGTGTTTTATCAGGATATTTTTCAGCATATTTTTTTACGATTTGCCAGCCAATCCATTGACCAATATTACCCGGTGAAGATTGTGACATATTTTGGGTAAATGGAGATTCCCCAATATAAGTTTGAATAACCACGGGATCTATCGAATACAGGTTTTCATTCTGTATTAAATAACTCCAGATTAAACCTTCATTTTCACCTACCCATTCCTGTTGGTTTTTTGTGTATCCTGTAATTAATGAATCGGGTGTATAGGGCATAAAATGATCAATAAGGTATAATCGTTTTCCATTTTCAATTACCTGTTCTATCAGTGGCCTGCCTGCACTTTGTTCGGGGAACAGGTCTTCACTAACGATCTTCATTACATTAACCGGAATATACTCTGGAGTGAATCTCCTGGATATATAAGCAGGATATAATTGTTCCGTCTCCATGGTGTGGTAAGCAGAAAATTCACGTCCTGCATATTGGTGTAGACCTATCGCGATGTAATTGTTTGTCAAAGCAATTCCTGGCGCATCCAGGGTTCCTATATAAGTTATAATGCCAGGAATTTTATAATCAGGAAAATAATACTTTGCAAAACGAAAATTTTCTTCCAGCTTATTTTCAATTTTATCCATGTTTTTGTACATCAGTTGGAGGGTATCATAAATACCTTTATAGCTGCTTAAAAAGGATTTTACCACTTCATGCGTTTCACCACTGCTGTCATTCATATTCAATTGTAATATGCCCATCATGAAGTCCTGGTAAAATGATGGAAAATCTTCGCGGGTTTGCTGTAAGCCAGTCGTGATCTGGTTAGTGTCGATCCTGAAAAAGGAATTCTCGAAACGTTCAATGTTGATATCAACTTTTATATGAGAAACATCCGGGGCATTATCCGTATTACAGCCAATAATAAAAAACAGAATGACAATTAACGATCTGACCATGAAAATTTGGTTTATTGTAAATTAAGTGGATAAAACGAAGATATCATTTATGTTATTTTATTAAAATGCTTATACGCCTTTATTTATGATTTCTTTCAATCCCTTAACTTCATCATTATAATATTGAAAACTATGGCAGATAAAAATTCTTTTTTGCAGGTAATTGAAAAAGGATATTCTTTTAAAGGAGAATCTGTGAGGATTGGAATAGGAATGCTTGATGGGGAAATTGTGGAAGGAGCCACTATCAATCTTCCATTGAAAACAATGAACAGGCATGGATTGGTAGCAGGTGCAACAGGTACAGGGAAAACAAAAACACTTCAAATATTAAGTGAAGTGCTGAGCGATGCAAGTGTTCCGGTCTTAATAATGGATATTAAAGGTGATTTGAGTGGGATAGCTGCACCCGGTGAATCCAATCAAAAAATAATTGATCGGAGTTCAAAGATTGGAGTTGATTATAAACATTCTGCTTACCCGTTGGAGTTACTTACCCTGAGTGAAGAAAAAGGAGTTCGCTTACGGGCTACTGTTAGTGAGTTTGGCCCGGTGTTATTATCCAAAATATTGGATTTGAATGATACGCAAGGTGGCCTGGTGGCTATGATATTTAAATATTGTGATGATAAGAAACTTCCTTTACTTGATTTGAAGGACTTCATCAGGGTTTTACAGTTTATAAGTGATGAAGGCAAAAAAGAAATGGAAAAAAGTTATGGCCGCATATCAACTTCTTCAACCGGAACGATACTGCGAAAGGTTATTGAACTTCAGCAACAAGGTGCTGATCTTTTCTTTGGTGAAAGGAGTTTTGACGTTAATGACCTGATGAGGATTTCCGATGACGGCAGGGGTATGGTTTCAGTGGTTAGAGTTACTGACCTGCAAGACAGGCCTAAATTATTTTCAACATTCATGTTGCAACTTTTGGCTGAATTATATGCTATTTCACCAGAAGAGGGTGACCTGGATAAGCCCAAACTGGTGATCTTTATCGACGAAGCTCACCTGATATTTAAAGAAGCCAGCAGCGCCTTACTGCAGCAAATTGAAACCATTATAAAACTTATTCGTTCCAAAGGAATTGGAATATTTTTTTGTACGCAAAATCCCACGGATATTCCTGCTCCCGTATTATCGCAATTAGGTTTAAAGATTCAGCATGCACTCAGGGCATTTACAGCTAATGACCGAAAAGCTATTAAACAAAGTGCTGAGAATTATCCCGAAACAACATTTTATGAAACGGAAAATCTATTGACACAACTAGGAGTAGGCGAGGCATTGATCACCATGCTGAATGAAAAGGGAATACCAACACCTCTTGCGCATACCATGCTTGTTGCACCAAAAAGCAGGATGGATATTTTATCATCTTCAGAAATTGATGAATTGGTGAGAAGATCCAGATTAGTTGACAAATACAATCAAACAATAGATAGTTTAAGTGCTCATGAAATTCTAACAGAAAAATTAGAAGAGGCGGCGGAAAAATCGGAACAGGTAACTGAAAAAAAATCTTCGAAAAAGGCAGCTGCCGAAAAAGGTTTTTTTGATCATCCTGCCGTTAGGCAGGCAGGCAGAACGGCTGCAAGTATTATTACACGGTCTTTATTGGGAGTTTTGGGTTTGGGTGGAACAAGCCGGAAAAGAAAAAGCATTTTTTGAAGTTTTATGGTAGCCATTGCACTTTATTATCAGCTGAAATTTCAATTTTATTTTCAGCCTGCAAAAAATTTATGACTTCCCATGCCTTTTCTTTTTTTATGCCATTTAACCGTGAAAGAAAAAGTTTATAAGGCACGGGACCATCTGTTAAAATTGATTTGATATTTTGATAAATAGCATCAAATTCTGGTTTACTGATATTTTTTGATATCCTGTCAAGGCAATTGTTACAAATGCCGCAGTCTTTGATGCTTTCATCACCAAAATAACGGCCGATCATAACACTCCTGCATTCCGCTGTATTATTTACATATTGTACAATAGCAGAAAGCCTGGAAATATATTTCTCTTTCCTTTTTTTATAATCATTCATATTGATCGTAAGATCTTCAACCTTTATTCTTGGTTGTAAAAGAAAAATTTGGGGAGTATCTTTTTGAGGTACATATTGAATGATTCCAAATTGGTGAAGTGTTTTCAAATCTTCTTTAATGATCTGCAGCTCTTTTTTAAGTAAACCAGCCAGCATTTTTTCAGAAACAGGTGCGGGGTAATCAAAGATGCCTTCATAAGATCTTAGCAGTGTTTTTATTAAAGGTTCAATTTCACTGTGAAGATTTTCAAAATCGTTTATCTGTTCACGTGATGCAGTAAAAATTACGGAAGACTGAATAAATACCTGCTCATTAAAACTTAACCATCCATCCTGTTCCAAAGCTTTGATGGAATACAAGGCAGTAAAACTGTTTATCTTAAATTTTTTAATAAAATCAGGGAAATCAAAATCAAAATACATTCCCTGTCCTGTTAAAACAGGAATTTGCAGGTAATTTGACAGGCATTGATATACCATTCTTATATCCTGTAAAGATGGAAATTTGGTAAATGGCAGATTCTCGAGGTCGTGTAAATCGTGATGGCTGCATAATAAAACAGCATAACTTTTATACCCGTCTCTTCCTGCCCTGCCCGCTTCCTGGTAATAGTTTTCCAGGCAATCAGGAACATCAGCATGAATAACAAGCCTTACATCCGGTTTGTCAATGCCCATTCCAAAAGCATTTGTACAAACTATTACGCGAACATTATTATTAATCCAGTCTGCTTGTTTTTTATTTCTTTCTTCATACCCAAGCCCGGCATGGTAGTATTCAGCTGTAATGTCCTGCATTTGCAATAAGCTGCAAATTTCCTGGGTACGTTTGCGGCTTTTGCAATAAACTATGGTACTTCCATTTACTTTACCGATAATCTCCAGTAACCTGTTTATTTTGGAGTCGGGTTTAAAAACACTGTATGATAAATTTTTTCTTTCGAAAGAATGTTTAAAAATCTTTTGGCCGGTAAAAAGTGATTTTTGACAAATATCCTCTTGTACTTCCGGGGTAGCCGAAGCCGTTAGTGCCATTACCGGAATACCCGGCAACTGTTCTCTTAATGCAGCTATGCGTAAATAAGGAGGCCTGAAATCATATCCCCATTGTGAAATGCAATGCGCTTCATCAACTGCAATGAGTGAGATGTCCATTCCCGGCAAATATTCCTGGAAAAGTGAAGTCTCCAGTCTTTCTGGTGAAACATAAAGAAAACGGCAGTTGCTTTCCGTTGCAACCTTTAATGTATTGATCACTTCCCTGCGTGTCATACCTGCGTGTATAGCAAAGGCAGTTATGCCTTTTTTCCGCAGGCTTTCAACCTGGTCTTTCATCAAAGCAATTAATGGGGAAATCACCAGGCATAATTTTCCCTTTACTAATGCAGGTACCTGGAAGCAAATAGATTTTCCACCACCAGTAGGAAGTACTGCCAGTGTATCATTTCCATTTAATGCAGATTGGATGATGTCTTGCTGCAATGGACGAAATGCATCAAAACCCCAGTATTTTTTTAATATGGAAATGGGAGTTTCCAGTTTTACTTTAAAATTAAAATTTTAAAATGGGAGGGCTAAAAATCATTTAAAAATAATCAAACCACTTTTTTTACAAATAACCTGCCCGAGTTAATTGCCAGTACCACATCACTTAATGCCATGACCAATGCACCAAAAGAAGGTGTTAAAAAGCCAAGTGCCGCTACCGGGATAGCAACAATATTATAGCTAAACGCCCAAAAAAGATTTTGTTTTATGGTTAAATAGGTATGCTTCCCTAAACCTAATGCTGAAGGAAGATTTTTCAGGCCATTATTCATCAGTACAACCTGGGCACTTTGTAATGCTACATGAGATGCATCACTCATACTTATACCAACTGTAGCACGGGCCAGTGCAGGTGCATCATTTATACCATCACCAACCATAACGGTTGGTTCTTCAGCAGATAATTTTGTAATGATATCTAATTTTTGTTGCGGTGTTTGTTCTGCAATCACTTCTTCAATTCCCAATTCATCTGCCAGTTTCCTGGTTTTTTCTTTGCGGTCGCCACTTAATAAAATCGTTTTTATATTTTTTGATTTCAGGTAATTAACAACTGTGGCTGATTCTTGTCTCAATTCATCCTTCAAATCAACCCACCCAATAAGTTCCTGGTTCTTTACAATATAAACCTGGTGGATATCTTCCTTCGTTACATGTTTCGCAACATTGTATGAACCTGCTTCAAAAATATTTCCATTCATATCTTCAGCACGCATTCCCCGGCCTTTGATTTCTTCTATTTTTTTCCAGCGGGTAACCTTGTTTGTTTTCCAAACTCCTGCAATACTTTTTGCTATGGGGTGGTTTGAATATTTTTCAAGTGAAAAAACGAGCGACTTGAATTCTTCATCACTCATCCCGCCAGGATTGAATTGTTCTATGCTGAATTTACCAGTGGTTAATGTGCCGGTTTTATCAAAAACAACCTGTTTGATATCTTTAAATAATTCGAGACTGGATGCATTACGAAATAAAATACCATTACGGGCTCCACGTCCCAGGCCTACTGCAATAGCGGCTGGAGTTGCTAATCCCATAGCACATGGACAGGCAATAACCAAAACGGCAATGCTTCGCATAAGAGAATCTGTAAAATCCTGTAATAAAATCCAGTTCATAATTAAGGTAAGGATAGCTATTCCAATTACCACCGGAACAAAAATGGCGCTAATACGATCTGCCATTTTTTGAACAGGAGGCTTTTCTCCCTGGGCTTGTTTTACCAGTTTTACAATATTGGATAATACAGTATCATTTCCTGCTGCAGTTACCTGTGCTTTTACCATACCATTTTCAACAATGCTACCTCCAATCAACGAGTCTTTTGCTTGTTTAAAAACCGGGATGCTTTCGCCTGTAATAATGGCTTCACTAATTTCAGCTTCTCCCGATAATATTTTACAATCTGCAGGTACCTGTTCACCTGTTTTTACCAAGATCAGATCGCCAACGCGGAGTTGAGAACTTTCTACAGGAAATATATTTTCTTTATGCTCGTCATCAAAGGCAATCATATTAGCCATCACCTGCTGGGTTTTTGCTAATTCCTTCAATGCTTTTTGGGTAGAAGCAACGGAAGTATCTTCCAGGTGATTACCTAAAAAAACCAGTGTGATGATTGTTGCTGCAGTTTCATAAAACAAATATTCATCACCCAGTCCCATTATATGTCCTGCTAAACTGTAAATAAATGCTGCAGTGGCACCTAATGCTATAAGAACATTCATATTGGGCACACCATTTCGTATGCTGTTAATTGCGCTCCTGCCAAAATAGGACATACCTACTATAAAAACTGGCAGTACAAGAAATAGCTGCACCCATGGATTCATTAACCAGTGAATATGCAAACCGGGAATCATATGCAGCATTAGAATCAATGTAAAGGGCAGGGTAAATAAAAATCGCTGCAGGTGGGTTGACAAAAACGGTTTTTTATCTGTTTTTACTTTTCCTTCATGTATAACCTGGTAGCCCAGGTTTTCTATGCCTTTTGCTATTTGTTCGGGTGATGAGTTGCCATTTAAATCGAAGGATACTTCTCCTCCAATCGCATTAACCTTTACATTTTTTAAGCCTTTCTTTTCAAGATATTGGTGAATAGTCAGTGCGCAATTTGAACAGGTCATTCCCTCAACTTTCCATAGTGTATTTTCCATATCATAAAACTTAATGCAAATTTACCAAATGATTGATGTTGGGACATTAGCATTTGATAATATCTTTTTTACATGGTTGCAAACAACTGTTAAATTTGAATGATGGAATGGCTCACAACTCCCGAAAATCTGGAAACTACAGCCGCCCTGTTTTGGGAGGCAGCGGGGCATCATAGAATATTTGCTTTTCATGGTGAGATGGGTTCTGGAAAAACAACCTTCATTCATGCACTTTGCCTGCATAAAAAAATAAGGGATGTTTTTAGCAGTCCCACTTTTTCGCTTATTAATGAATACCGGTTTTTTGAAAATGGGAAAGAAAGAATTATTTACCACATGGATCTTTACCGCGTTAAAAATGAACAGGAGGCAGAAGATGCCGGCATTGCAGATTGTCTTTACAGTAAACATACCTGCCTGGTTGAATGGCCGGAAAAAATTCACCACCTTTTACCTGATGAAACCTGCCATGTCTTTATTGAAATTACCAGCCCCGAAACACGCCGCGTAAGGATAAGAGATAAATAGCTATTTTTGGTAATTGAAAATGTTGCTATCAACCAAAATAAAAACGATGAACACTGTTCACAGTGATAGATCTTATTAAGAAACAAAATGGCCCAGCAAAAACCTTACATCAGCACATCTCTCAGCTACGAAACTCTTGAAGAAACACTGCATATAAAACCACAGGGAGCACAACTTCATATAGGTATTCCAAAAGAAACAGCATTTCAGGAAAACAGGATCGCTTTAACACCTGAAGCTGTAAGTGTATTGGTAAGTAACGGTCATCAGGTGGTGATTGAACATAATGCCGGTGAGGCGGCACATTTTGGTGACAGGGATTACAGTGAAGCAGGCGCCCGGATTGTATATGAAAAGGCAGAAGTGTACAGGGCTCCCATCCTGGTAAAGAGTGCCCCCGTTATTGAAGAAGACATTCCTTTCCTGCAATTGAACC
>Ga0079224_100011486_pt1 | contig 12200 bp, 9 predicted proteins | sample Stecom2015_FD_80414 | JGI IMG/M metagenome (GOLD analysis project Ga0079224, IMG submission 80414) | Agricultural soil microbial communities from Utah to study Nitrogen management - Steer compost 2015 | ecosystem: Environmental > Terrestrial > Soil > Agricultural land | place: USA: Utah... | reverse complement strand
TTCTTTATACGTTACTTTTTTAAATGCTGCACCTTTAAGACCAGTACCTCTACCATCAACACAAACGATGACATATCCTTTCTGTGCCAACATTTGATACCAATAATCATTTGAACCCATCCAAGTATTGGATACAGATTGTGATCCAGGACCTGAATACTGTGACATAAAAAGTGGATATTCTTTATTTGGATCGAAATCGGTTGGTTTAATCATCCACATATTAAGTGAATTTCCGTTGACCTCGATGGTAGAGAATTCTTTTGGAGACAACTCGTAATTCTCTAATTGTTTCAACAAATTGTCGTTGTTGACTATTTCTTTAATAAGCTTTCCATTCTTACTATTATTCAAAGTATATCGTGGCGGTGTAGTTGCGCTAGAGAATGCATTTATGAAATAACTAAAATCTGCACTAAAAGTGGCTCTGTTAGTTCCCTCTGCATTGGAAAGATGTTTTTTACCTTTTCCGTTTAATTTGATGGAATAAACATCGCGATTGATACTACCGTTCTCCACGGATTGATAAAAAACACTGTTGGTTTTCTGATCGTAACCATAATAATTGGTTACCACCCAAGGCCCTTTGGTAATTTGATTGATGAGCTTTCCATTCTTATTGTAGTGATAGATATGGTTATAACCATCCTTTTCGCTAGTCCAGATAAAACTATTATCCTTTAAAAAGGTTAGGTTATCTGTGATATCCACATAGGCTTCATCTGTTTCGTTGAGCACCATATCAGTTTGTCCGTCGATATTGTGAAAGTACAATTTTAAATCGTTTTGATGACGGTTGATGACCTGAACACTTAAAATGTCCTTATCCTGGGTCCAGTCAATTCTAGGAATGTAGTATGCGTCCCCTAAATCTACGGTCTTGGTTTGTGCAGTGGATAGATCATAGGTGTGTAAACTCACCACAGAATTCTTCTCTCCTGCTTTAGGATATTTAAACACATGCTGTGTAGGATAAAGCGTTTCTCCATATACATCCATAGTAAACTCAGGCACCTCGGTCTCATCAAATCTAATATAAGCCAGATATTCACTAGACTTATTCCAATCAAAGGCACGAACAAAAGAAAACTCCTCTTCATAGACCCAATCGGTCACACCATTGATGATTTTATTCTTTTCACCATCTGTGGTTACTTGAGTCACTTCACCACTATTAAGGTCTTTGATATAGATGTTGTTTTCAAAAACATAAGCCACCTTTGTCGCATCTGGAGAAAAAGTAGGTTCTTGAATTTTGTTTTCAGAAATCAAATCCAATTTTTTTGACTTGATGTTGTATGTATAATATTTCCCTAATCTCGATCTTCTAAATATAGGCTCAACTTCTGTTGCCAAGATAAGTTTGGACTCATCTTCACTGAAGGTATAAGAAGAAAAATAATTAATTCCGTCTAAATCAGAAGAAGAAACAATGGTTTCAATTTTTTCTAAAGTTTCGTAGTCATATTTATCGACTGAAACACGTTTTGTGGCCGCATCATAGTCCAAAATAGTATACTCTTGACCGTTACGCATGGAGTGCAAGGCATCCATCCCTTCGGTTCGGAAGCTTCCTCCCCAGATCTCTTCTAATGTAAGTTGTTGATTTTGAGCCGTCGCAAGATTAAACAGTCCAATAAATAGTAGGATTAGCGTATATTTTCTTCTCATTAAATTGTTATGTATGAATTAAAAAACCGTCAAGTTTACTAATAATTTCACAAATAGTGTAATTTTTTTAGTTAAACCTTGGGTTTACCTAGCCCACATTTAACAATCTAAACCATGAATTTGAAGCCCGTTCAAAAAGGATGTAAGAAAATATACCAATGCCTAAAAGTGATAATCCTTATCTTTGTTGTTTAATATAGCATAGAACTACATGGCAACATCAGTGAACGGATTTTCTAAACTCACAAAACAGGAGAAAATAACTTGGCTCGCAACTCAACACTTTAAAAACAAAGAGACAGGAATTGAGATTCTCAAACAATATTGGAATAGTGATGTTAAACTTCAGCGTTTACACGATGAGTTTATTGAAAACACCGTTTCCAACTTTTACCTACCACTTGGTATTGCACCTAACTTTCTTATCAATGGTAAATACCACACCATTCCTATGGCCATTGAAGAAAGTTCTGTTGTCGCCGCTGCTGGAAACGCTGCTAAATATTGGCAAAAACGTGGTGGATTTAAGGCGGAAGTTCTTGGCACAGAAAAGGTGGGGCAGGTCCATTTCATCTATCCAGGAGAAGTTGATAAACTAAAGACATTCTTCAGCCAGGTGAAGCAAAAACTCTTTGATGCCACCCTTGGGATTACAGAAAATATGAGAAAACGCAATGGAGGAATTACTTCCATTACACTAAGGGATAAAACTGAGGATCTTCAGCAGTATTTTCAATTGCACTGCACCTTTGAAACCAAAGATGCTATGGGTGCGAATTTTATTAATTCATGTCTTGAAACTATTGCTAAAACCTTCGAATCTGAACTCAGGAACTCTGAACTTTTTAGTCCCAAGGAAAAAGAGGTACAAATTGTGATGAGTATTCTTTCCAATTATGTGCCCAACTGCAGAGTACGAGCATCAGTGAGCTGTAAAATTGATGAGCTCGTTGCTGACAAGAATATGGATGCATTAGATTTCGCTCAGAAATTTGTTAGAGCTGTAGAAATTGCCAATATAGAACCTCATAGAGCAGTTACTCACAATAAAGGGATTATGAACGGAATTGATGCTGTGGTGTTGGCTACTGGTAATGATTTTCGTGCTATTGAAGCAGGTGTACATGCCTATGCAGCGAAAGACGGTAGTTACAAAAGCCTTTCAAAAGCCAGCATTGAAGGCGATGTATTCACCTTCAGCCTCGAGCTGCCATTAGCCTTAGGAACGGTTGGTGGACTTACCAACCTACATCCCTTGGTAAAACTTTCACTAGAAATTTTAGATCATCCAAGCGCCGAGGAGCTAATGCAAATTGTTGCCACTGCTGGTCTGGCACAAAATTTTGCAGCCATTCGATCCCTTATAACTGAGGGTATACAAAAAGGACATATGAAAATGCATTTGCTCAATATTTTAAATCATTTGGGAGCTACTCCAGAGCAAAAAGCATATTTTACCTCCCACTTTAAAAACAAAACCATTTCACACAATGAGGTTATAGCTCAATTTAATGCCTTAAAAGAAGAAGACGATGCACACGTACCGAAGTAATGGAAAACTACTAATTACAGGTGAATACGCGGTGCTTGATGGCGCCTTAGCTTTGGCACTGCCTTCAAAATATGGGCAAAGTCTCTCTGTTGATAAGGGAGACATTGGTAAAATCAACTGGACGGCTTATAAACACACTGGAGAGGTTTGGTTTAAAGTACTCATCGACATCACAAAATCGGATCGTATGATCCCTTTATCGATCGAAAACTCATATGATAAGGGATTAGAAAAAGCACATACCTTGACAAAGATTCTTGTAGAAGCTCAAAAGTTGAATCCAACTTTCTTAAGCGTTGAACAAGGATATACCATAGATACGAAATTAGATTTCCCAACTAACTGGGGATTGGGTAGCTCTTCCACCTTAATTACAAACATCGCTCATTGGGCAGAGGTTGATCCCTATTCCTTATTGTGGAATGGATTTACCGGTAGTGGCTACGACATTGCCTGCGCTATAAGTAAACAGCCACTAACCTATCAGCTCCGGGAAAATCAACCTGAGGTAAAACAGATCGCATTTAATCCGAATTTTCATGAATCTTTATTCTTTGTACATCTCAACAAAAAACAAAATAGTCGACAAGGCATAAAACGTTATAAAGCACTTATCAAAAACGACCATACGCTAGTTGAAAAAATAAGTCAACTGACTACGGAATTCATCCAAGTCGATTCCTTAAATCAGTTCGAAACACTGTTGCGTAAACATGAAAATTATATTGCATCAGCAATACAGTTAGAACCTGTAAAAGAAAAGCTGTTTAGTGATTTTAATGGAGCAGTGAAAAGTCTTGGCGCATGGGGCGGTGATTTTATACTGGCAACTGGAGAGAAAGCGTATGTGGAGGAATACTTTCAAAAGAGGAACTACGACACTATTATACCTTACAACAAAATGGTTTACTAATATCCCTCTTAAAGAGTATGTCGTTTTTCGCAATCCCGGAACCCAAACATTAGAAAACAAAAAACACTCCGAAGAGTGTTTTAAGGTAATTATAATTAAGTTAGTTTAGTTGAAATTTCAATCTTAATATAGCTCTGCTCTATTGTCTTCAATTTCCGCCATTTCTTCCAATGCGTTATAAGCTGCAAAGGTCGATCTATTTCTATTCAATGTTTTTTGTGTATTGGCGTATGATGCATAATTATCTAAAGAAGGAGCAATAGCCTTTTTGCTAACAGTTAGCATAAACACGCCATTTTCACCCTCGATTAATTTAGATTGATCACCTTCAGATAATCCCATTGCAATACCTACAACCTTAGGCTCTCTTCCAGCTCCAAGAATACTAGGTGTCTTCATGGTTAAGTCAGAAGCAGCTTTAACGCTTACGTCATTAATCTTAGCCAGCTCATCCATAGACTTACCACTATTGTTCTCGATGATCAAAGCAGCTTTCTTTTGTTTTCTTAAAATAGGCAACACTCTAGCTGAAGCATCTTGGGCAGTAGCCAATCCTTTACTTCTTTTTCCTGTAATTTGAACTACAGCATAGCCACTAGTGGTACCGAAACGTTTTACTGTCCCTACTTCCGTATCAGGATTAAATGCCCATTGTACGATGGTACGTTGATTTCCTAAACCGGGAATATTTTCATCCAATCCATCTAATCTATTTACAGGTCTTACCGCATAATCTTCGTCTTTGGCAATTTCTTGGAAATCACCATCCATCGCAGACATTTCAAAAGTAGTCGTCTGGTTAAATAGCTCACTAATCGTTCTTTCTGAAGGCTCAAGTTCTCTTGCAATGGTTGCAATTTGAACAACATCATACTTGTCATCAACTTTGATAATATGAAATCCGAAATCCGTTTCAACAATTCCGATAGAACCTATCTTATTATCAAATATATAATCGTTAAACTCTGGAACCATTTGTCCCTCAGGAATATTGTCATAAGTACCGCCTCTTGTTGCAGAACCTGGATCTTCTGAATATTCCAAAGCCAATGCTGCAAAGCTTGAAGAATCAGCCTTAACTTGACTCAACACCTCTTCTGCTAGCGCTTTTGCTTCTTCTTTAGTTCTTGACTCTTTAGGTTGAGCTCCTGTCCCATCATAAGAGATAAGAATGTGGCTTGCTTTCACAGAACCGCCTTCTTTCTTAGCAACCATACGACTTAATTTGTATAGGTTACCATCTTTATAAGGTCCAAACACTTCACCTACGCTCATGTTGTATAAGGTATCAGCAAAAGCAACTGGTAGCTGAGCTTTGGTCACATAAGTGGTATCGTATTTTATATCAGAATTTCTATTGACGAAATCTGCAATATCAGTAGTGGTTTTAAATCCAGCTATAGTATCATTTTCTTTAGTTGTTTGGTTGTAAACAACACTTTGACTTAGCAATTTGCTAAGTGAAGTTTTCACTTCTTCGATATCAGCATCAGATGCTTTTTCTTCAAAAAACACATATCGGATATCTCTAGAACTTTCTTGAGTAAACTCTTTCTTGTGCTTTTTGATATAGGCTTCTACTTCACTTGTGGTTACAGATACTGCGCTATCAGCAACAGTGCTATAAGGAATTTGAACAAATCTAATGTCCACCTTATCATTCTCCAAGTGGTAAGCCAATTCTCCTTCTTTTAAAGTAGCACCTACACCAGCTTTAATCAAATTAAAATAAGACTGTTCTTTAGAAGCGTTGATCAAAACATCTTCTTGCATCTTCCACTGCTCGTAGCCCATTGGGTTATTCGCTCTTAAATCTGCAATAAACTCGATGAATTTCCCTTCATCAAATACGCCTGCTTCATTTTGGAAATTTGGATTGGAAGAAATCCCTGGATTTGCTCTTACCACATTCAGAATTTGGTCCTTCTCGATATTGATTCCCAACTCGTCAAATTGTTGTTCTAAAACAATGCCTCTAACTTCTTGGTTCCATACCTGTTCTACAACCTGAATTGTACTGGCGTTAGCACCATATCTTCTAGACATATTTTCCACCTTCATGGCAAAATCTTGTCGCGATATACTTTCTCCATTAACCTCTCCTACAGTTGTTTTTCCTGTTCCTCCATTGTTACTAAAAACACCAGAGATAACAAATGCAAACAAAGCCAAACCGATGACGATAATCAAAAATATCGACCGACTCCTTATTTTTTCTAGAACTGCCATTTATTAATTAAGTTTATTGTATAATTTCACAGGGGGCGAAAATACCACTTTTTTGGAATAATAAAAACCTGTAGTTGTAATTATTGTGTAATTTTAGTCTTGATCTAGTACTTTGAGATGAATTATTTCAATTTTTGTGGTACTGACTTCAATTATAGTGTATTGAAACCCGTCTACTTCCACTACTGCACCTTGGTCTGGAATTTCCTCTAACAAGCTCACAATCATCCCTCCTAGAGTTTCATAATGCTCAGAATCAGGAAGCCCAAGTTTATAAACATCATTGATGTAATCAACTTCCAACCGGGCTGAAAATCGATATTCATTTTCAGAGAGTTTTTCTTCAAGCAACTCTACGGTATCATGTTCATCTTCTATTTCCCCAAAGAGTTCTTCAACGATATCCTCTACGGTCATAATACCAGAGGTTCCGCCATATTCATCAAGAACTACTGCAATACTTTTGTGTTTTTTTGTAAGCACCTCTAGCACATCACTAATCAACATGGTCTCAGGCACAAACTCCACAGGCATCATAATGCTCTTAATTCCTTTTGGCTTTTTAAAAAGATCAAAAGAGTGCACATAACCGACAATATCGTCAATGGTATCCTTATAGACCAATATTTTGGAATAACCTGTCCTAGTAAACAGCGCACTTAACCCTTTCGGAGACTCGTGAAGTTCGACAGCAGTGATCTCCGTTCTTGGCACCATAACCTCCCTAGCCTTTACCTCAGAAAACTCCAAGGCGTTTTGAAAGAGTTGTATTTCTGAATCGACCTCTTGATCGTGTTCAACAGCATCCATTTGTTCGGAAATATAATCGCCTAATTCTACTTTTGAAAAGGCGTATTGAAGTTCTCCGTTATTAATTTTAAAGAACACCCTTGATACGATTTTGGATATCCACATAATAAACGAAGTAACATAGCTCAATAAGCTATAACATATGTAAACTGGTATTGCAAACGCCTTTAAAAGTACGTTGGAATATATTTGAAAGATAATTTTAGGCAATAACTTGGCTAAAACAACAACGATCAAACCACAGCATAAAGCTATAAGCAATAAGTTCTGAATGGGCAGATCCGAAAATCGGCCTAATTCGGGGTAAAAGTAACTTGTAATTAATTCTGCGGAAAAAACAGCATTCACCACCAGCGACAGGTAATACCCTACCAACATGGTCACAATGAACTTTGAAGGTTTTTGAGTAAGCCTAGTCAACACCTTAGCCATCAACCCCCCTTGTTTTTTCTCTATCTCAACATGGATTTTATTAGCAGAAAGATAAGCTGCCTCCATGCCTAAAAAAAAAGCGCATGACAACAGTGATACTACTATAACCCCTATGGTGAAATACATCAATTATTATTTGATCGATTTCCAAACTTCTTACGATAATACCTTCTAAAGAAAAACATCCCAATAGAAACTACTGCAAACAAGATCATAATATAGGATCTGCTTCGGTCTACAGACCACATTCTCACAGCCTCAATGGTAGCTAAAATTGCAATAACCAAATATGCTATTTCAAAAATCTTAAAATATTTCATGATAATAATTTAATAGCCAAAAATACATAAATTTTCCACTGTACATCAGACAAATATTAGAATTATCTGAAGTCAATCTTTAAATATAGCGAACAAAAATTAAACTAGGATTTAAAGGGAATAGAAGGTTTAAGATCTTACTCTTCTTTTGTCTCTTCAAATAAAGCATCTCCAGTATTACCGTGTGAATTTACCACACTGAAGTCTCTATTAAAATCAATCCCAACCCCTTGAATATTGAGGTCCTCACTGATAAAGGAATAGTCTCCCTCAGTGAATACCCAGTGATTTTGTTGATCCCAGTACAACTGATCAGAACGGAGTTGCCTGCCATCATGAGTTTGAAGAATTACATTGCCCTGCATATCGATGAGCTCTGTTTCTAGGTAAATAATACCATAATCAGCTTCTATGGAACTTTTCTTATTGTCCTGATCATAGAAATCCACATGAAATCCATTAGGAAATTCCCTGTAAGGAAATTGTTGATTGCTATAATCTTTATAGAGTGGACCACTGACCACAGCGGTTAATTTTGTGGAGTCCGTGTATTTAAGCACATAGTTCTCCGCTATTCCTATGGGGTTTTTATTTAAAGCATTAATCTTTTGGACTTCCTTTAAATTACCCTTACAAGAAAAAAACATTGTCACAGTAAAAACCGTGACAATGTTCAATATTATATATTTACTAAACCTATTCATTAAAGGCTTGGAACCTTAATACTTCCTCCAACCCAACAGTTAAACTGAATGGTTTTTCCAGCCATACCTGAGCTAAAAATATCAGACTTACTTGGAGCCAATCCATCATAGCTAGCTGCTGCTTTCGATGCTCTACTACCTAGTGAAGGATCTACTTGACCTGCTCTTCTTGCTGTTTGAGCTGCTTTCCAGTATATAGCTCTTTTCTCAAAAGGAGTACTTCCACACTCATTAGCACTATTTGCATACAAGTTTGCTAGGATTAAATATGGAGTACCTCCAGCTGGGTTCAATTTTAAAGCCTCATTAGCATATTGTCTAGCTGATGACTTACTTCCTCTTTGAGCTGATTTAGCAGCAAGATTTGTTAGCTTCTTAGCTTTCAATATAGGATCAGTTTCTAAATCAACTGATTGTTTGTAATATTCATGAGCCTTAGTACTATTTCCTTGCTCGTCATATAGAGAACCAAGATAGTATTTTGAGCTTGCAGATGGTTCAATTTGATCAAGTGCCTCAACCAATTTCACGAATAATGGGTCACCCGCACATCCTTTAGCATCCATTCTTCCAGCTGCACTTTTCAACCAATCAGCATCACCTTTACGAGCTTCGAAATTCTTTTGATATAGTGGAATTAGGTTTGTACAATCTGCTAACTTACCTAATTTCGCATCAATACTTCCGCTAATTTTCTCGTAGTTTTCACCGTTTTGTCTTACTGCCGCTAAGGTCTTTTCCTCTTTACTAGTAAGGGTACCAGCTTCTTCTTTCTCAAGATACTGAACGATAGTTTCACCTATTTCCTGATTTTCCTCAGCAATCTTACCAGTTACAGCATCATAAGTATCAAATACTTCTTGTAACTCTTTCTTACCAGCATCATGTAAATCTACCAATGCAGAGAAGTACAAATAAAGCGCCTTAGGGTTTTTAAACTCCGCAGGGTTATTTTTAAATGCCTGATCTAGAATTTGATAGATCTCTTCATCCGTACCCAACTTATAATCGTTAAGTAATAATGCTTGGTCGATTAAACTTCCAGTTTCATTATATCGATCTGGAAAGTTTTTATAGGATGTAGCAAACAATTCAGTTAACATTTTAACGTATTCTGCTTTATTAGCAGGGTCACTTTCAATTTTGTGTTTTAAAATACGCTCTCCATAGTGATACGTTGCCCAGTGTAATGTCGGACAATTTTCATACACCATCTTCCAAGGTTCATATGCCGCATCATAATTTTTCACTTTTGCATGCTCTGCAAAAATTGAAAGGTTTTGAGGGCATTCTGGATTTTGGGCGCTTACAACGCTGAATAGAGCAGCTCCCAAAACGCAAAACAATATAGAAACGTTCTTTTTCATTTATTTAATTTTATAGGTTTATGTGTTAATCTTACTATCTAATTAGATTCTTTTGGAACCATTTATCGTTTAAGGACAAACTTATGAAAACATTTAAATAATTTTCTTCGATCCTTCCAAGATAGGTGCTTCCTCTTTTTCCATATTCAATCCCAACATTTAGGTTTGAAAAATTTCGTACTGGTAAACCTAAACCAAAAGACATGCCAAAGTCATGTACTGGCACATTATTTACCATAAGCCCTGTTCTTGCATTATGCACTCCAACCCTATAGGTTACTCGTTTCCAATAACTCGTAAATGAGTCATAATCAGGAACCCAGAATCCTCCAGCGGAGAATCGCTCTCCATCCTCATAGGATCCATTTGCGGTCGAAATAAAATCATTTCTAAACTCGCTAGTTTTGCTTATTTCATATTCAGCTCCTACAAACCATGTATACTTTTTACCAACTCCAAGCCCAAAACTATATGATTCAGGTAAATGAAGATAGGTCGAATTAAGCCCATTTCCTCTAAGATCAATTTCATCTGTAAATGCAGGAATCTCCGTTCCAGAGGCATTTCGCGACACTGTAGAGACTCTTCTCGAGTTACTCGAGGTGATCTTATTTGCGGGTGTATACACAATTGAGGATTGCAAATTAAGATTTTTTCGAATTTCCTTTTCATAATTTAAGGAAAATTTAAAATCAAAGCCACTATATTCTGACTTATTCTCAACCAAACTACCATATTGTATTTGATCTAAGTAACTGACAGTCTTATTAGTAATGGTTCCAAAATTAAAATTGGCCAGCGCACCTACACTGAAATTTTTTAAGAATTCATACCCAAGCGCAAAATGAACTTTGTTGATTCCACCTTCGCCTTCGTATTTGTTATACCTCGATGGATCTGAATTATCATCTAACGCTTCTATTCGATATCCAACTGAAGTGTATGGTCTTAAACCAAAACTCATTCCTAGATTGTTACCTAATGGAATAGCCAATGCTATGTAATCAAATGTAAAATCTGAGGCGTTTTCCTTCTGGTCAACCGTTTTTAGGCTTACTGAACTGTAATTTCCACCAACGCTAAAAGTAGTTAAGCGTAACTTCCCAAGGGAAGCTGGATTATTCAAATTTAAATGAATACTATCGGTGTAAACACTAATCCCTCCCATCGAGCGGTTTTCGGTCGTTCCTTTGAATCGTAAATCTCCAGTTCCGTAGTATGAATAAGGAGAGACACTACCCTCTTGTGAAAAACTGTAACTACAAATAAAGAGTACAGCGACAATTATTAACTTTCTAATCATTAGTGTTTGTTGAGTTCTAAAATGCTATTTACTCCCTTAAGGAGTAAATTAGGATGGGCAAATATGCTACTTTTTAATCTTTTAGACAAAAAATGGCTATCTCCTCCTGTTAAAATAACTGTTAAATCTTCAAATTTTTTTTGATATTGACCAATTACAGCATCAATTTCGTTTGTTGAACCATTCACAACGCCTGAAATCATACATTCTTGTGTATTGGTTCCGATAAAGTCCCGAAGCTCAAATGAATCTACCAGAGGCAAACCTGCTGTAAAGGTATGCATTGCTTTAAAACGCATCTTAAGCCCTGGTGATATGGCGCCGCCTTTATAATGCCCTTGGTTATCTATAAAATCGTAAGTGATACAGCTACCAGCATCGATAACCAAGCAGTTCGTATTGGGATATATCGAAAAAGCAGAGGCTATTAATGCGATGCGATCAACGCCTAGAGTCTCGGGGGAAGCATAGTCATTTTTAAATGGCAGCTTCAATGTTCTTGATAACATCATGACGGGAGCACGTTGTTTAAGAGATTCTATGACTGTATTGGGCAAATTAGCCACTGAAGAGACCATAATATGACCTATGTCATCATATTTTTTAAAAATATTTTTCACATGATCCAACAAGGCATCCACCTGCATCACCGCAACATCTACAAGTTCATCTTCCTTAAAAACAGCTACTTTGATTTGTGAATTTCCTACGTCAATAATTAAATTCATATAAAATCATTAAGGTAGCAAAATTACAAAATGCTTTTTTTACAAAATTGTTTTGGTAATATTAAAATTGAATTTATATTTGCACCCGCAATCAAGCGACTGGTGCCTTAGCTCAGTTGGTAGAGCAAAGGACTGAAAATCCTTGTGTCCCTGGTTCGATTCCTGGAGGCA
>Ga0079224_100011485_pt1 | contig 12201 bp, 6 predicted proteins | sample Stecom2015_FD_80414 | JGI IMG/M metagenome (GOLD analysis project Ga0079224, IMG submission 80414) | Agricultural soil microbial communities from Utah to study Nitrogen management - Steer compost 2015 | ecosystem: Environmental > Terrestrial > Soil > Agricultural land | place: USA: Utah... | reverse complement strand
TACTTCAACTGCATCTAACCCGACGCCATGTCCTATTACGCGCTACGAGCTATCCGAGAAGCGAATTACGATCTGACATACGCCCAACTGCATCAGCGGCTCCAGCACCTCATCGAGGACTATCCTCAACATCCCCAGTTAGAAGGGAAACACAGCAACAAGAGACAGAAGATCTTCCGCTAATCGGAAAGCTTCAGATGACTAATTTTGACGAACGCTCCTTTGTCCGACGTCTTTCTTCGGCCGATCCCCAACAGTATCTCCAAATGATGGCTCGGCCAAGCACCCGGGAAGAGGAGGCACTTCGGGTTTACCTTGGCGACGAAGTCTATCGCAGCCTCCACAGTAGAGCATTAAGACTGGTCTCTCGACGGGATAGGAAGCCGCTGGGAAACGTAGTTTTCCTGCACGGGATCATGGGAAGCGAGCTGACTGCCACTTCAAGTGAAAAGGAAGAGACGGTCTGGCTTAGCGCCCTCTCGATCGCCCAGGGAGGCCTTGAAAAGCTGAAGCTCAGCCCGGGAGGAAGAAGTGAGGCAACACCGGATACAACCATTAATGCGACCGGCATCTCGAAACGCTCGTACGGCGAATTGCTGATTGCATTGCTCGAGCGCTGGAATGTCCGAGCCTTTATTTATGACTGGCGTAAGAGGGTTGAACTCGCAGCTGCAGAGCTGGAAGCTAGTCTCCGTCGTTGGTTTGAGGAAGATGCGCCGGTCCATCTGGTCGCCCATTCGCTGGGCGGAATCGTGGCTCGGACATTCATCCTCAACTATGGCGATCGCTGGAAGAGAATGTGGGACAACGCCGGCAACGGCGTTGCAGGAGGGCGATTGTTGCTCATCGGTACACCTCATTACGGTGCACCGGCCCTGGTAGGAGTCCTGACTGGTACCGATCCTTTGATCCGCAAGCTTGACCTGCTGGATGAAAAACATCGTCTTGAGGAGCTTCTGGAAGTTATCAACTCTTTTCCATCACTCTATCAACTCCTGCCTTCGCCCAAGGTGTTTCCGGAGGCGGAGCGAATTTATAAGAAGGATGCGTTTGCCCCGGCCGAAGTCTCCTCCGATTATCTATTGGCAGCCCGAAAGCATCAGAAAGAACTCGTCCAGGCTATCGACCCTGAGCGAATGATCAATGTCCTGGGCTGGGACCAATTGACTCCAGTTGGAGTCCGTTCAGAAGCGGCTTTGAGTAGTCCCGACGTTTTTGAGGTCTCACGGGAAGGGGATGGATTTGTTCCTGTTGTTAGTGGTCGCCTGAATGATGTACCGGAGTACTTTGTCCGTCGTTCACATGGTGATCTGGTATCCGATCCTTTGGTTCTGGAGGCGATACACGAGCTCTTGGCGAAGGGAAGTAGCAGCCTTTTAGCGTCCGAGATGGCTCAGGTTCCTGAAAGGGGACCCAGGGCTGGTTATTCAGCCGATCCAGGCTTTGAGATATCGCTACTGGAAACGCTAGTCCCGAAACTCAGAAGAGGATTTGATTCGAGGGAACAACCTGTCTATATCAACCCCGAGGAAAGAAAGATTGAAGAGAACCTCACTCGCCAGTTCTTAAGTGGACAGAGTCAGCTAGAATCTGACTTCGCGGTCGTCAAACCGCTTCCAACGCCCACAATAGAGATTAGATTGCGTTACGGATTGATCGACGAATTTGGAATCGACGAAGAACTGGATCTCCCGGTGGACGCAATGGCTGTGGGTCATTATACGGGGGTTAAACCGGTGGCCGCTGAGCTGGCCATTGATCGAGCATTGAGTCGGACGCTGAACGAGAGGGAGCAAGCAAGAGGATCCTCCGGCAAAAGAGATTCCAATCTTTTGATCACTGATTTCACGCAGCGAGGAATTATCCAGGGCGAACTCGGTCAGCTTTTCTTCCTGAGCGATCCTCGGAATCCGGAGCGCGTCGTAGTTGTTGCAGGCATGGGAGTACCGGGTCGATTCGGTGTTTCGGAACTAGCTCTGCTCGTTCGAGAGGTGTGCTGGGCTGTCGGGCGAGTGGGGAAACGACACCTTGCCACGGTTCTTATTGGTGGAGGAAATGGAAACCTGGCAATCGGTGACGCTGTGGAAGGCTGGCTGAGAGGAATTCGAGACGCGATCCTTACAAGGAGAGACGCCGAGGGGCTCCAGCGTGTCACTTTCGTCGAGTGCGATCCTGCCAAGACCAAGGAGTTGAATGAACGTATTCAGCAATCCGCCCTTAGTTTTCGCAACCGCCGGCAGCTGGACATCAAGTATGAGCCACTGGACGAGGCGACCCTCAAGAAGCTGGATAGCGACATCACGAAAGCCCTTCGAGCTCGGGCAAAAGCCGCCAAGGCGCCCCGGCATGGCCGGATCCCCACACGTATTTCTCTCTCCATTGAAGGAGATCGCTATCGATTCGGTGCGCTCACTGAAAGTGCTTCAATTCCTGAGCGAGTCATCCGGCTTGATCCCGAGTTGATCCGGGAGGCAAATAGGGAACTGGCTGCTGAACGAGATCCAGCGAGGCAGGTGGAGCTGGGTCGATTTCTGGGAAAACTTCTGCTCCCTCAGGACTTGCAGCCCCAGCTAGCGGGGAATGTCCCGCTCGTGATGATGCTGGATTCGAGTGCGGCCCGTATTCACTGGGAGATGCTGTCTTTCTACGACGCCGACAATGGTCCCGTGGATCCCGTTCAGAGCCTGGAGTGCTTTCTGGGGACGAGCCGTGGGTTTACAAGGCAACTGCGAACGACCTTCGCCCCTCCGCCGGAGCCGCCGCCTCCTCCCAGGAGACTTCTCAGAGTTCTGGTTGTGGCTGATCCGGCCGAGGAGGCTCGGCTCCCTGGGGCCGAATTGGAGGGGATAGAAGTGGCCGATCTACTCGAGCGATTCAACTCGATTGCGGGGCGCCGCACTGACAACCGGGTAGAAGTGGTGCGTCTTTTCGGGCCTCGAGAGGCCACCAGGACCAACGTCTTGCGGCACCTGATGCTTCAAAAGTTTGACATTCTCCACTATGCCGGACACTGCTTTTACAATCCCGAAGACCCGGCTTCATCCGGGTGGATTTTCAGCGGCAAGCAGCGGTTGACTGCCCGCGAGTTGACGAGAATTGATCGAGTACCGAGATTTGTCTTCTCGAACGCCTGTGAGTCAGGGATTACCCCAGATCGGTCGGAGCTCCGCTCAGAAGGGCTGGCACCATCGTTTGCCGAAGAGTTTTTTGGCCGTGGAGTGACCAATTTCGTTTGTACGGCGTGGCCGGTCGATGACGTGGCGGCCCGGCAGTTTGCTGCTCGTCTTTACGCTGGGCTCCTGGGAGTGAAGGTGAGTGAACAGGGGGAAGTCAGCCTCGGGGAACCCGAATCGATGCATGAAGCGATGTATCGTGCCCGTACGGCGGTTGCTGAACAGGCGTGGGGAGCGCGTACCTGGGGAGCTTACCAGCATTATGGAAATCCCAATTTTCGATTTTTTGAGTCGCACCAGAGTGTCGATTGAGAATCGATTTGCCGCTTGGTTTTCCAGGAAGGAATAGAGGAGTTGGTGCTCTGCTGCCGTTAATCGGAACGGGGGGAGCTTGCGTCAAAAGAATCAAGGCAAGTGGCGGGCCAGCCACCGGGAGGCATGACTATGCAGCTATTTGGTGCTTTCAAAGACGATGCCATTGTTGCGCAGGGTGAAATTGTAGCCGGGTTGGAAGGCCCGCCTGGTGCGGAACGAGATACCGGTCTTCAATGGCTCAGTGAGCGCGGAATTACTCTGACCACCGAGGAGATTCAGGACCAGTTCATCGTGTTTCAATTCAGCAGCTCTGACCAGGGACCGAGTGTCCTTGAGTCTTCACAGGTCGAACCTCGTCTTCAGGGTTCTGATGAAAAGCCGGATGCCCTGGCGCGCTTGCAGTTGACGACCTTTCATGTCGGGAAAGAGGAAAGGATTGAGAAGGATACGCGGGCCACTCTCCGGCTTGATCTCAGCAAAGATCGAAACTCGAGTTCTTCTCTGGACACGCTGTACTGGGCGGTAGCGGCGGGACTCAGCCTTTATGATGAAATCAAGAAAGGCCCGGCGGAAAGTCGCGACCTGCGGGCCGATTTCAGCGAAGCGTTTGCCCAGCGTCCCATCGAGATTCCCGGTTCACTTGCACGCTTCAGTTTTGAAGTTGTCAAACACCGGGAGCCTGCCTGGTGGCAGCGGATTTTCAGCTTCCTGGGAAGCGAATCGGGGAAAACGCTGATTTCAGCGGTTGGTTTTCCGGGTGTTACCGGACGAGCCGTGGAATTGGTGGATGAGCTATTGAACCGTCTTAATGACGACAGACCGGAAGTTCTCTTTCGCAGCAGGCCGATGACTCTGGCACTCACCACAAGAGCCCGCGATGAGTTGACCGGCGGACTGCCGGGAATCCGTCCGGGGGTATTGAATCCTGGATATTGTTTGATGGCCCGAGGACGAGATTTTTCTCGAATTGTTGGTCTGAACCCTCGCTTTTTGATCGCTTATGGAAAACTGGTGCCCGGCGATTTGAATCCGGAGGAGTTCTTGAGTGGCAACTTCGAAAATCCGTTTGACGAAATGACCTACGCGGTCTTCCGTGTCGGACTTGCAGAAACCCGATTGCAACACAACATCAGTTTTGGGTTCTGATCCAGACAATCTTCCTGAAAGGATTTCGCATGACGGTTAATATGGTTGTTTCCTATCGAAGTGTTGCGGAAGCATTTTCTAAGATCGGACACATGCCGATCCAGCCGCCGGAGCCGGAAGGCCCGACGAGGCGGGGAACACGGATGCCTGATGAAGCCACCCTTCGAGTCGAGATCAGCGAAGCTCTGGAGGCGTTGGAGAAAGAACAGAAAGATCCCGGCGTAATGTCGTCTCCTCAACATGCCCTGGCATCAGCCATGCAGAGTTACCTGCTCGAAAACCCCCCTGGAGAACCGGTCTACATCAAGCCGCGCGGCCCTCTCGATGTGCAGGAGGTCAAGTATGACGAGCGAGACATTCTGGGCTGGGTGGGAAGCTTCTTCACCTGGTGGAAAAAGATACGTCCTGAACCCTGGCTGGAAGCGCCGGATGAACCGGAAAAAATCGGCGACGGGCGTCGCTTGAGAGTGGCCCTTTTGGCCGATTGGGGGACCGGATTATATGGAGCTCCCGTTTCTGCAAACAGCATCAAGGAAGATCCGCGCGGATACGATCTGATTATGCATCTAGGAGACGTGTACTACTCCGGGACCGAAAAGGAGGTTCGTCAACGCTTCCTGGATGTCTGGCCCAGTCGACCGGATGCCGTGAGCCGGGCGCTGAATTCTAATCATGAAATGTACACCGGGGGGGAGGGCTATTTTAGGGTAACCCTCAAAGAGTTCGGTCAAAAAGCCAGCTATTGCGCACTGGAGAACGATTTCTGGTTGCTGGTCGGGCTGGATAGTGCGTATAAGGACCACGATCTGGCAGGGAACCAGGGGCAGTGGCTGGAGAAGTTGCTCAAGAGGGCGGGAGACCGACGCGTGATCCTTTTTTCGCACCACCAGCCCTTTTCTCTTTTCGATGGCCAGGGACCCAAGCTGGTGTCCAAGTTGGGCCAGTTGCTGACGGAGCGCCGAATATTTGCCTGGTACTGGGGTCACGAACACCGTTGCATCCTCTATCATCCTCATCCGGTGTGGGCAATGCATGGACGTTGTCTGGGTCACGGCGGCTTCCCTCATTTTCGAGACGACCTCGCCCACTTACCTGTCGACGACGCGGGAAAACAGTGGAGGTCCATTTGGGGGAAGAACCTGGTGCCGGGGGGCCTCATTCTGGACAGTGAGAATCCCTACATTCCTGGTTACGAAAAGAAGTACGGAGCGCATGGCTACCTAACCCTCGAATTTGACGACGCTCACTTAAATGAAATCGTGCACGAGCCAGATGGAACCAGAATTTGGGAACGACAGTTGACTTGAAGAAACGCGATCGCCGAGAAAAGGAGTTTTGGTCTGCTGCGGAGCTTATCCCCATGCTGAATAACTGTCCGATTTGCCCTTTGCCGAATCAAACCAGGAAAGGAATCGGCTAATGGATCGAATACAGAAGGCTGTTCTGGAAGCGAGGAGAATTTTTCCGAGCCTGGATGAGGTTATAGAGTCCGATCTGTCCCAGGACCTGGCTCCCCGGCCACGAGCTCGGGGGGCGGCAAAGGAAGGGCCGGTCGAGCGTGCGATCGAGCAGGAACGACAGTTCCTGCTCGATCGAGGACGACGAGCTTTGATTAAAATCGAACAGGGCAGGGAAGAGGAGATTACTCCCGAAGAAGGCTTCGGACTGGAAGCAATTATCCATCTGGAAGGCCGACCCGCCATTCTGATTCAGGATGGCCGCTTTATGGAGCCACCCCGACAATGGCAGATCTTGAATGAACATCGCCCAAATATCGACGAGGTCATTCAGCGAGTGGGAAGAATCGAAGTTTCGGGACACCCCAATCTCGACTGGGTCGGGACCGGATTTCTCGTGAACTCCAACATCGTGATGACTAACCGGCATGTGGCGCGTGAGTTCAGCAGACAAAGCAACGGCCGATGGACTTTCGAAAGCGGAATGAAGGCGAGAATCGACTTCAAGGAGGAATTGGGTAGTCTTCAGGCACTCGAGTTCAAGATTGTTGAAGTGGTGGGCATTCATGAATCGCTTGATCTGGCCCTGCTGAGAGTAGAAGAGCGATCCGGAGCTCAGCCCCTGCCCTCACCTTTGCCGGTCAGCTCGAAAGCTCCCCGTGAACTAAACGGGCGTGCGGTGTACGTCGTGGGCTACCCGGCCTGGGACGGGAGGAGAAATGATCCCGAGCCGATGCGAAGGATCTTTATGGATATTTACAACATAAAGCGCCTTCAGCCGGGAGCGGTTGTGGACTCCCGTTTGAGAGCGCGACAAATCTTTCATGATTGCTCGACACTGGGCGGAAATTCCGGTTCTCCGGTTATCGACATGCAAACCCATCAAGTTATCGGTTTGCACTTTGGTGGTCGGTACCTTGACCGCAACTATGCTATTCCGCTCTGGCTGTTGAGGAAGGATTCCCTCATAAAGGGAAACGTTGCTTTCCACTAATGGAGAGGCCATCGCGATGATTGCCAATCACCGCGACGAACGACGTCGACGCGGCGATTCTTCTCGGGGATCTCCTTTCAAGTAGTGGCCGAAGACTTTCTTGAAAGCGTCCGAAGTCTTTGATCCGGGTACCCCATCCACTCTCAAGAAGATCTCTGGAAAACCATTTAGAAACTCCTGCAGTCGCCGGGCATGGGGTTCTTCTCTATTCGAGAAGCAAATAGCAGGATCTTCATCACGGACGAAAGAAGTCTCTTCCCGTTCAATTTCGGTTGTTCCTCGTTCTGCCATTCGCCTCAGCAGCACCGCAGCTCCGATCTGTTTGGAAACAGCCATTTCTGACCAAACGCCGTCAGCGGTGTATTTGCCACGGGTGTAATGGTGAGACCCGCCCCATAGGTAAGGAGATAAGACATGCGGATGGAAAAGTCGGTAGCCCCATCCGTTGTATCCTTCGAGGCGATGGAGGAGAGACGGGAGACTCCACCTCTGCTGCCGGTCCAGCCGCTTTAGCCGGATCAGATCGATAGTGCTCTCTTCCCAGGTAAAAGGCGGAGAGCCCGCAGCCGGACGATTAGCCGGGACGTGCACGGTCCGGTCTGTGAGAGGATCGCCATTATGGAGGTGACAGGAAAAGTTCAGCGATGATTCCATATTGTGGACGACACCCAGAAAATACCAGGGAATCCCGAACAAGTCTCCAATGGCGGAATATCGCTCACGGCAATTCTCGATACGAATGACAGTCTCTTCAATTTGCTCCGCCTTTTCAGGTCGAATGATGCAGGTATCGAACAATCTGACATATTCTTCTTTGAGTCTTCCGGTCAATGAAACACGCGGCGTTAGTAAGATCACGTGAGATCCCTCCGGAGTCATGATTTGAAGCGGATTCAAGGTCGTCCTGAGCGGGTCCGGATCTACCGTTTAGGAGGCGACTCGCGCGCCGGTCTGTTTTCACGGCTGGAATCACCCTGCTGTTCAGCTTCGATTCGTTCGACCGCTCGAGCATAGCGCCCGCGATCTTGCGAGGAGAGCCGGTGTTGTGCTTCGGGTGCCCGCAAAGGAGCCAGCACCATCTCGGCTTTATTTTCCTCTCCACCCTGTAAATACATCTCTGCAGCCGCCAGCCGGACTTCGGTACTCTTTGACACATCCCCTGTCGACTGATAGCCGCGTGCCAGCAGCTCGGCAAGATGGGGAGAGAACTCCACCCTCGTGCCCCGCCCCTGATTCGATTGTTCTTCGAGGAGACGAGCCGTTTGCCAGGCCCGGCTGAGCTGGAAAATGGCAGAGTTGGGATTTCGTTCGTCTCCCCATTCTTCCAGGTAGGCGTAAAGTTCCGCGAGAGTCCGGTGGTAGTCGAAGATCTTGGCCAGGTGGGACTGGCGGTAAGCTGTCCCTTTGCCCATGAACAACTGGGGTTCATATTCTCGAGCCAGAGCACGAAGATCATTCATCCGGTTCTGCTCGGCATAGAGGTCAACCAGCTCTCGAAAACCGAGTGGGTCAACTTCGTCAGGAGCCAGACTGGCCGCCAGCCGGAAGTACCGTTCAGCAAGTTCCGGATTTTGGTGCTGCTTGGCGCGCTTCCCGAGAGAGCGAGCGAGTTCTCGGAAAGCATCTCGAGGCCACATTCCGTGAGGCGCTTCCTGTTCGGCGCTTCCGCGCTTGCTCCACCATGGGTAGGAGTCGGGGTTCAAATTTTCTCTGCCGTGTACCAGGAGCAATTCAGTCGAACAGCGTGCAATTGAGGCATTCGGGCTGCTTGTCAGACGCCGGAGTCGTTGAGCCGTCTCGCTTTCAATGAACGAATCAGCCGAGTAATAGCGCTGGCTCAAACTCAGAGCCAATATCGTGAAAAGCTGGTCGACAACCTGAGGTGCCCATTCTCGGGCTTCCAATGCCGCCAGCGAGGTTTCTTCGGTTCTCAAAACCTGGCCCTCGTTCAGGAGTTCCCAGAGGTAGTCGACCAGCCTTGGAGAGCCCGTCTCGAGGTAATGTTTGACCAGCGTTCGGTGAGGGGCAACGCTCTGCGGTTCTTGCTTTACGAGAGACTCGTAACGATCCGCAGCTTCGTCCCAGTGGCCCGCTCGGACCAGGAAGTCGGCATAGTTTTTCTCCAGCGCAAGCTTCGGAGATTCTTCCAGCTTCAGAGCCCTTTCGTACATCTGTGCCGCTTCCTTCGTACGCCCCGACGCTTCGAAAAGACGAGCGAGATTGTTCATTGTCGAAGCGGAACGTGGGTCGCGGCGCAGTACCTCGCGGTAATGTTTCTCAGCCTCTTGGATCCATTCTCTGCGGCGCAAGCTAGTGCTTTGTTCCTCTGCTCGTCTCTGATAGGCCAGCCCGGAGTAGAAATGAAAACGTACTTCCCAATTGGTTGAGGTTGTCCGGTTCAGTCCTCTGCGAAACCACGCCAGAGCTTCCTCATAATTGCCGGCATCCAGTGCAATCCGGCCTCGGGAAGCCACCTCCTCTATAGCCGATATAGCCGAGTCTTGAAGAGGAGAAGAGTTAACACGGGGTGCAGGCAGGAGGACAAGGAAACAGAATATGATCAAGCGAGCAAAGGACCATCGAGCCAAGGTGGACTTATATTCGAATGAAGACATTCCCTTTAGGCAGCGAAGATGAGTAGCTCTCAAGAATCGCCGAATCATGGTTCCTCCGCAAGCCCATTGTTAAAAATCCCCAGGGTTACGTCTTTCACGTAACGTTTCATGTATACCTGGACGGCCGTCTTGTTTCGCAAAACCGACTCTATCTGTGGGTCCCAGGTCGTTGAGCGAATCGGTTCTGACAGTCCCTCAAAGAAAAAGGAGTCTACCAGACATTGAACGAGCCCCTCCCGGGGCGGACTGGCGATTGTGACGAGGGGATTGAGCTCCATTCGGCCGCGGCCTGGTACGCCCTGCGGTCGGCGTGCCAGGAAATGGACGAGCAACTCCGACTCATCCGATGCCTTTAGTTTCCGGCCCGATACGGGAAGTACCACGCGATTAGGTTCGACGATCAAATCGTTCGCGATTGCGATCTGAGCCAGAAAGTCTGACTGCAACCGGGCTCGAAAGTCGGCGTTCTCGAAGCGCTCTACAATTAGTTGCTGCAGGTCATCGATTAGTCGTTCCGAATCATGGTTGGGTAGATCTGGTTGCCAGCTCTTGTACAGTTCAATGTCGGGTATTTGAGGAATTGTGCCTTCGCTGCCTTCGATCACCATCAGAAAGGCTGCATAGATTTTGGATCCGATCCCGACTTCTTTCTCGTGGAGTCTGACGACCAGCTTCGGCGTTGCCGCGCCGGCAGCTTGGTCTGAGTTCCAGTCCAGGAAACTAAAGTAGGCTGAACCCTGGCTGGCGAGAACCTCCGCAACTTGCTGTTCGACAATCGACCGCTCTTGTCCCAGGGCGTCCTTGAAAAGTGGAGCTGTAATCTCGACCCGTGTGGTGACCGCCTGTGCCATCAGGATAGAAAGGGTGCTCGATACCAGAAGTTGGATGAAGACAATTCCTGCAACACTCTTACCTGGGTGAAAGAGTGACCGCAAGCCTGCAGTCCAGCGACGCGAGACGACCTTTCTCTGAGCGGACTGGCAGTTTCTTCGGCTCGTGATCTGCTTTCCGCCTGAACGGTTAAAAGCTGCGGTCCACGGTAATCGTGTATAGCTCATCGGTGTCTATCTCACTGATTGAGATTCTGGCGCTGCCTATTATCTGCGAAGTATCTCTTCGAATGACTTCTGCTATCAGTATGTCTTCTTTTTGCAAGGAAAGGTTCTGGAAAATTTGCGGACCATGAGTCCACATCGACATCAAGGAATCTACTTCATCGGGCGTAATAATGCCTGCCTGATTCAAATAAGACCTTAATGTCCCAGTAGATTTTTCCAGCCCCCTGGCCTGTAAGAACCAGCGCATTTCATCCTCGCCGGCTCCCACGAACACGGTGGCTTCCCGGCGGATATCCTGGACTACGCTCCGAACATCGACACGATTTTCGACCCGCAACTGAAGATCATACTTCGGGCCAGGAGGTGCAGTTTGTCCCGCCCGGTTCAAGTGAGGGAAGACGCTCAATCCAGGGACGATACGGATCACCGTCACTTCCTTCACCTGCAGATCATCTGGTACCTGAAGATGGACCGAACTCCAGGGGTAAAAGGTATCTACTCTGTATGGCAGAAAGACAGGTGGAGATTCTACTTTGAACTCCAGTGTTTCTGGGAGGAATCGAAGAAAGTAAGGCCTCCCGGCTACTGACCGGGATGAACTGAGATTCACATTTCCCATAAGAGGCTGTCCGGAGATGCGGAACTCCTGATCCGGTTGCAAATTACCAATAATATACACGGAGGAGGTGGTCAACGATAAAAGAATTGCAATGAAAAGGGCCGTGCCCAGGAAGCGAGTTGCTGTCTTTTGTCCAATCAGCTTTCGTGTGAATGAAGCGGTCTCTTCTCCGCCGCTCCACTGAAAGAGGCTTTGAAGGAGGCGAAGCGTTCCCCAGACGCTGATCGCAGCGCCAGCAATCAGTGATTCGGTCACCCAGTAGTAGAGGTGACGGTAGAACCAGAAAGTGGCGAGCGCCACGACGGTCAGTAGCAAGACCAGGTTAAGTCGATAGACTGTGGAGTAGAGCCCGCCTTCTGCTTTCTGCGCAAGGGAGAGGTGAGGGAAGAGAGCGCCTTCTTCGGAGCGGAGATAAAGCACCGGAACCGCCCAGTCGCGCTCTTGCTCCTGACTTCGGTTCAAGATGGCCAGGCGTCCCTCAGTAACTGCTTCATCGATTGATTTTCCAGCTGCCAGAATTTGATAAAAGCGGCGGCTGAAGATGACGGCATTCTCATCCCGAATCGAGAATTGCATCGCAACGACCGCAGGAAGTCCTTGACGGGTAAGAGCTGGTGCGATGCCCGTCCAGGCATTGATCTGGTCTCGTCTGGCACCTTCGCAGGCACCCAGCACGGCCAGACGGACGCCTCGGCCTCGAAGATTCAAGCCGAGTTGTTCTGCCGATAGCCGGTGGCTTTGGCCTTCATGATCTTGAAGCAGCAAGAATCCTTTGCCTTCGACCGTTCCAAACTTTTCACCAAGACTCCCTTCGAAGATTCCGT
>Ga0079224_100011484_pt1 | contig 12202 bp, 12 predicted proteins | sample Stecom2015_FD_80414 | JGI IMG/M metagenome (GOLD analysis project Ga0079224, IMG submission 80414) | Agricultural soil microbial communities from Utah to study Nitrogen management - Steer compost 2015 | ecosystem: Environmental > Terrestrial > Soil > Agricultural land | place: USA: Utah... | reverse complement strand
TTCATCCTCCCGTGCCAGGGATTGCAACGGAAAGCCCGGTCCCGGCTTCCACGGATCTTGTTTTTGAATTTAATCATATTGATTTTATTCTTTCTGAAAATTATATCGGCCAGCTACTCAAAAATTAATAAACTATATAAGGATTATATCGAATTAATTCAGGTTTACCGAATTCAAAATCCATTAATTCATAATCCGTGTTGTCAAAAGTATTGGTTTGAATGATGTTATTACCACTTCCGGGAATGGTGTTGTACCAAGCAATTGATAATTGGAAGTTGCTGAAAATAAGGTAGTCATTTGTGAATAATACGCCCAATCCAATTTTGGCGTACAGCTTTCCTTGAAATAATTTTTCGCCTTTATTGCTGATTAATCCTAAGGAGGAATTCAAAAACGGGGAGAAACGAAATCCCAGAAATTCATAAGGTGAATAGGATTGAACTTGGATGTTGGTCAGCCATTTTTTGGTTCCGATTACATCGCGGCTGTAAAATCCGGGGATTCCTGATGGGTCATTTTCATTTAAAGTCAGTCTGTCGCCTCTGGAATTTGCGCGGTTATTTCCGACGACTAATTCGGTAGAAATAAAATTTCTAAATTTCCATCTGCCCCAAGACATCAGTCGTGTGTAATAATTGGTATTAAAAGAAAAGACCAATTGTTCGGGTTTATCTTTTACCAGAAATCCGCCATATTGCGTTTCAAAACCAAAATAACCAAGACGGTAATAATTTCCCATTTTGAATTCGCCAGCCAGGTAAAATCGATTTTTCTTATTTTTATTCTGAATTCCTGCGGTGATTCCATAAGACAATCCGATGGGAATATCTTCCACTATGTCATAATTCCGTATAAATCTGTCCTGAACGAATCCTCTTCGCGAAACACCAAGCCCCATCAGATAAAAATTTTCATCGGCATAAAAATTAACTTCATCAATTTCAGGTACAGGACTTTGAACGTAGGCTACCTGAAAGAAACGAGCAGAAAGTATGAGATTGTTAAGTCGTTCGGCAGTCGTTTTTTCTTTTTTGGATAATTGAAAAGAAACGGCACCCCAATAATCTTGTAAATTAAATTTGAAATTCTGTGCCATTATTCCTTCCTGATTGGGGATAGAATCTTGATATACCCGCTGACCTACATATACACCTCCCGCCCAGCGCGTAAGTGGCGAAAAGAATTTTCGTTCCAAAGAAATACCCTTTGTATATTCATTTTCTTCATTGCTATAATAACCAATGTTAAATCCAATGAAAGTTTGTTGGATATTTGGGATGGTGTAGCGCGTTTGAAATCTGTATTTTCCTGTTTCGAAATTTTGCCTGTAACGATTGTCAAAGTCATGCCCGAAGCCCAAAAAATTACGGTCACGCAAACGCAATCCTACTTTACTTCCAGAATAAGTCAAATTAGGAATGATACTCCAAGAATCCAGTGTTTTCACATGTAAATCAATACTATCATTCCCTATTTGAACAGGATCAATTCTAACTCTACGTATAAATCTTTGGCTTCTGATTAATCGTTCAGATTCCATTAATTTTAAAGAATCAAGGGGTTCGCCCTTTTTTGTCAAAATATAATTTTTGACTACGAATTGTTTGGTTTTGATATGGAGCGTATTTCCGGTTTTCTCCAAAAAACTTTCGGGTAAGGCCAAAGAATCATTTAGGGAATATCCAAACGGGTCGTAAGATGATATTTCGATGTTTCTAATAATTTTGCCTTCAAAATCTTTGTAATTCACGTCAGATTCTCCAAAACGTTCAGAAGTTCTTTTGGCTTTTGGCGTTCCGGGATTTTTTACAAATATTTTGTGAATGAAACGGTTAAATTTACTTTTGTTCTTGTATTTTTCCAGAGATTCAGTAAAATTCTTGTCCTTTTCGATTTCCGTAGAAACAGAATCTTTCTTTTCTTCAACTTGCGAATAGGCAGTTGACAAAAATATTGTCGAAAAGAATAACCCCAGTAAAATCTTGAACATTCCGTTTCTCATGTGTGAATAAACCAATGTTAAAAATAGTTCAATTTTATTGAATTAGAGAGGGCTGAAATGTTTTTTAACAGCCCATTTCTGAAATGTTCTCTTCAAATTCTATGCTCGAAAAGAATTTAACATTTAGGATGATGAAAAACTTTCATTCCTTAATGTATCTTTACAATAGAATTTTGAACCAAATCAACTCAAATGCAAAGAAAATATATACCCAATAGTATTTTGAGACAGATCTTTTTCATAGTAATCGGTCTGGTCATGTTTTTTTTGATTATATCAAATCTATTATTGTTCATTCCGGGATTTTTAGGGGCTTTTTGTTTATATGTATTGCTCATTCACCCCTTGCGTTGGATGATTTATAAATGGAAAATGAATAAAATTCTAGCTGTCATACTGCTTATGCTGGGTAGTATTGTCATTATCGGTACTCCTTTGTATTTTCTAATCGGCATGCTTTCTGAACGGGTAACCGAAGCCATTAACAGCAAAGATCAAATTCAAAGTAAAATAGAATTGGCATTGACCCAAATTCAAAGCGAATTCGGAATAGACATTCTTAAAGAAATAAATTTGGGAGATATAACCTCTGTCATCATTAAAATTATACAAGAAATTCTGAATACATCCGTAAATGGGATTATCCAGTTGGGAATCGCTTATTTGATTCTTTATTTTATGTTGATGAATTACCGGAAAATGGAAAACTGGTTTTACCAAAACATTCCGCTTAAAACAGAGAACCTTGTTATTCTGAATAAAGATTTGAGAGATTTGGTCATTTCTAATGCAGTAGGAGTTCCTTTGGTAGCCTTGTTACAGTCTATTGTGGCTTATATCGGATATCTTATTTTTGGATTGGATGGTGCGTTTAGCTGGTTTATATTGACCATTTTTGGCGCAATGATTCCTGTTGTGGGCGCAGCTATTATATACATTCCTGCCAGCATTTATCTTTTGGCTACAGGTGAAACCACCAATGCCTATCTCTTGTTTGTTTATTGTATGATTATAGTTGGTCTCGCCGACAACGTATTCCGCTTCTGGACTCAAAAAGTGATGGCCGATGTACATCCGTTGATCACAATTTTCGGCGTGATTATAGGGGTAAATATATTCGGGTTTATAGGAATTATATTTGGTCCCATTTTACTTTCAGTCTTTTTCTGGATGTTTAGAATTTATAAACTTGAATTCTCTAACAGTCAGCCAGAGAAATCTCCTTTGAAAAATGAACAATTATAAAGTTGAATAATTTCATTCTGAAATACTTAAGTAGAATATTTTTGTATATTTGAATCCATAAGAAACCGGATAATATTTAACTTATTATTCTTTTTTGGGGGTCATTTTAGGTCAATTGCTTTTCTGCCACCGAATTTTATTTAGCAATCCCGCAATTAAAATTCATTTGAAGTGCAAACAACGCCTTTAGTTGATCCCCGTTTTACTTTCTGATTTTAGCATTCCGCCACATTGACCGCAATCGCCAATCCGCCTTCTGAAGTTTCTTTGAAACGGTCGTTCATGCTTTGTGCAGTTTCCCACATCGATTGAATTACCTGATCCAAAGAAACACGCGCCTTTTCCGGATCGCTTTCGATGGCAATATTGGCTGCGGTAATCGCTTTGATGGCGCCCATAGAATTTCTTTCTATACAAGGAATTTGCACCAATCCCGCAATCGGGTCGCATGTCATACCCAAATGGTGTTCCATCGCAATTTCGGCCGCCATAAGAACTTGCGCCGGCGTTCCGCCCATGATTTCGGTCAAACCCGCCGCTGCCATCGCCGAAGAAACACCGACTTCCGCCTGACAACCACCCATCGCTGCTGAAATGGTCGCGTTTTTCTTGAACAAAGTTCCGATTTCGCCTGCGACCAATAGAAATCGAATGATGTTTTCATTACCGGTAAATTCTGTAAAGGCTTGCGAATACATCAGTACAGCCGGAATCACGCCGCTGGCACCGTTTGTAGGCGCAGTGACGATGCGGCCGAAACTCGCGTTTTCTTCGTTGACTGCCAACGCAAAACACGAAACCCATTTATTGATGTTGACAAAACTTTCTTCGGTGTCTACAACTAGTTGAAACCATTCGTTCAGGTTTTTGTAAACTTTATCACCCAATAATTTTCTGTTCAATCCCGCTGCTCGTCGGCTCACGTTCAATCCACCCGGCAGATAACCTTCTTTATTGACGCCTTTGTAAATACATTCTTTGATGTGTTTCCAAATGGCGAGCGCTTCCGCATCAGTTTCCTCTTTGGTTCGCCAACTTTCTTCGTTGATGTAAATTAAATCGGAAAAAGAAATGCCCAATTTATTGCAGTTATAAAGTACATCTTTGCCATGATGACAAGGATAAAGCGTTCGGATACACTGACTTTCTACCGAAACTTCTTCTTGCGTTGCGACAAATCCGCCACCAACCGAATAATAATCTTGGGTCAATTCGCTTCCGTCCTCAAAACGCGCTTTGTAAATCATTCCGTTGGGGTGAAAGGGCAAATTTTCTTGTTTATTTAAAACCAAATGATGTCCGTAAATGAATGGAACTTCTTTCTCACCACCCAAAATTAATTTTTCAGAAGTTTTAATTTCTTCAATTTTTCCGTCAATCTTGGCTGTATCGATGATTTTGAAATTTTCACCGGCAAGTCCCAGCATTCCCGCAATATCGGTTCCGTGACCGATTCCGGTTTTGGCGAGCGAACCATAAAATTCGACAAAAACTTCGGTTACCGAAGCTATAGATTTTCTTTCACGAATTAAATTCAGAAACATTTCTGCTGCATTCCAGGGTCCCATCGTATGCGAACTTGACGGCCCGATTCCTGCTTTGATGATTTCAAAAACGCTGATTGATTCCATGGAATTTATTGCTTTACTTTTGCAACCTGAATTTATGCAAATATAAGTGAAGAAAAGAAATATTTACGTCTTTAACTTTTTAATAAATTCTAAGAAAATCATTTTTTTCAGATGAAGAAACTTGGAAACCTTTATGATTAAACTTAAATTCGTGCTTCTTAAATAAGTGAAATGATTACGATTTTATATTCTAAGTTCTTTGAGTCGAGTATTTCGTCATCGTTATCATATTTACTTGATGACATTTTTCTTCAAGACTCCAAAGAGTTTATTCCATAAACCCTGTCAGGACTCAAGACAGGGCAAATCCAGATTTATAGTAAAGACTTCGGCTTTACAATGGTATTTTGAGAGCCGTTGTGACAATTGAATGAGTCAATGTTTAAGATTGTCAGAAAATTCATTTTAAACACATTTATTATTATGTCAAAAAGTATAGTAGTTACAACAGGAATTTATGACTTGATTAAAGATCAAATCAGAAGAAAGCGAGTTACTCAAGCTGAAGAAGAATTATTAAGCAATGAGCTCAAACACGCTAAACAAGTTTTGCGGAAGGAACTACCAAACGATGTAGTGACTGTAAACAGGAAAGTAACCTTGAAAGATCACACAAAAAATGAAGAAGAAACTTATATTTTTGTGAATTCAAACAGGGAGAAAAAGAAAAGAGGAAAATATTCCATTACATCAGATATCGGGCTAGCCACTGTGGGTCATCAAAAAGGTGATGTAATCAATTGGCCGTTTCGAGACGGTGAAAGAAAAATTGAAATCGTGAACGTCGAAATATTTTCAAATTAGAAACCAATAATGAGAATCCGGAGCTGTAAAGTTCCGGATTTTTAAGTTGAATCCATCTGTAATTAACCACCCACGCGTTTCACTTTGAATCCTTTTTCTTTCAAAAACTGCATGATTTTATCCCGATAATCGCCTTGAATGATGATCTTTTCATCTTTGAAACTTCCGCCCACGCTCAAAAGCTTTTTAATTTCTTTGGCCAATTGCTTGAAATCTTCATCGGCGCCGGTATAACCTTCTAAAATCGTTTGCGGTTTTCCGTTTCGCTTTTCAAATTTACAAATGATGGGCTCGTCTTGCATCCAAAGTTCGTTTTCAGGTTCTTGAATATCTTCCGGTTCGGAAATATGGTCGGGAAATAAATTTTTTAATTGATCTTGTAAATCCATAATCCAAAATTAAATAAAATCAGTTTATTTTTGAAGTAAATTATTTCAAATGAATTTAAGCTTTTGGGAATTAGAAACTTATTTTAGAAATATTGATTTTACCGTGATTGGCAGTGGAATTGTCGGTTTGAGCACCGCTTATCATTTGCGGTTAAAACATCCGAAAGCCAAAATTCTGATTTTGGAAAAAGGAATGCTTCCTGAAGGCGCAAGTACCAAAAATGCCGGTTTTGCTTGTTTCGGAACTTTGTCGGAAATCCTTTGGTACCGAGAATCGAACAGTGAAGAAGAAGTTTTTAAATTGGTTGAAAAAAGATTCAGAGGTTTGCAAAAGTTACGTTCGCTGATTTCTGATGAAAAAATGGATTATCAGGAATTGGGCGGATATGAAATTTTTCGTGAAAATGATAAAGATTTGATGGCGCAATCTTTGGAACATTTAGAAGAAATCAATAATTGGTTAAAACCCATTTTCAACAGAAGTATTTATAAAAAATCCACTCAAAATTTTGGATTTCATCAAACTTTAGGAATGATTGAAACTGAATTCGAAGGACATATTCACACTGGAAAAATGATGAAAAACTTCATGAAACTGGTCGTTTCGAATGATGTTTCGATTTTAAATAATGTAGAAGTGACGAATTTGGAAGAATTAAAAACGGGCGTTGAAATCGAATTGAATTCAGGATTCAGATTCAAAACCGGAAAAGTCTTTTTATGCACAAACGCGTTTACCCGAAAATTGTACGATTTGGACGTTGTGCCGGCGCGGGCGCAGGTTTTGATTACCAAACCCATCGAAAATCTCAAAGTAAAAGGTTGTTTTCACATGGACGAAGGATTTTATTATTTCAGAAATTCGGGCGATCGAATTCTTTTCGGCGGCGGACGAAATCTGGATTTGCAGTGCGAAACGACGATTGAATTTGCCACGACGGAATTAATTCAAAATCAATTAGAAAATTATTTAAGAGAAATCATTTTGCCCGGACAAGAATTTGAAATTGAACATCGCTGGAGCGGAATTATGGGCATGGGAACTAAACGAAATCCGATTGTGAAACAATTATCGGACAATGTTTATTGCGGCGTTCGCCTGACCGGAACCGGAATCGCCATTGGTTCGCTGGTCGGAGAAGAATTAGCGGATTTGATTGATTAATCATAAATTTACAAAAAAATAAAAATGGGCGTAGCAGATATTTTATTCCAAAGAAAGCAAGAATTGGCAGCCAAAAACCTGAAAGAAGGTCAGGATTTTATGGAAGAAAACGGAAAAAAAGACGGCGTTTTGACGCTTGAAAACGGTTTGCAATACGAAGTTTTGGTGGAAGGAAACGGACCGAAACCGAATATCAAAAGCACTGTAAAATGCCATTACCACGGAACAACCATTCACGGCGAAGTTTTCGATAGTTCAGTAAAACGCGGAACTCCGGCGACTTTCCCGTTGAACAGAGTGATTGCAGGCTGGACGGTCGGCGTGCAACTGATGTCGGTGGGCAGCAAATACAGATTTGTGATTCCTGCTTGGTTGGCTTATGGCGAAGAACAAATCAGCAAAGAAATCGGACCAAATTCAACTTTGATTTTTGAAGTAGAATTATTGGGAATTCAATAACTAAAGGTTGAACTTTTCGACGGCTGTTAAAGTTTTATCAATCTCATCATTTTCAATTGAATCCGAAATAAACCATGTTTCATATCCCGAAGGAGCCAGATAAATTCCTTCCTTCAGCATATGATGAAAAAAATGATTGAACAAACTGTGATTGGCTTTTTGTGCTTCGTCGAAATTTTGGACTTTATTCTCTCCAAAAAAGAAAGAAATCATAGAACCCAAACGGTTTGCGCTGTGAGCAATTCCTTTTTCTGAAAGGATTGATGAAATTTCTTCGTGCAAAACTTTGGTTGTTTTGTCAATTTTCTCATACAGATTCGGATGTTCATTGATGATGGAAAGCGTGGTCAAGCCGGCGCGCATTGCAATCGGGTTTCCAGACAAAGTTCCGGCCTGATAAACCGGGCCAAACGGAGCCAGATGATCCATGATTTCGATTCTTCCGGCAAAAGCGCCGACGGGAAATCCGCCACCTATAATTTTCCCAAAACAAACCAAATCCGCATTGACATTCAGTTTTTCCTGCGCTCCACCAAATGCCAAACGGAATCCGGTCATGACTTCATCGAAAATCAAAAGCGCATTATTTTCATCACAGATTTTTCTGAGATTTTGAAGGAAATTTTCTTCCGGAACGATGCAACCCATGTTTCCTGCAACGGGTTCAATGATAATTGCAGCAATTTCTCCCGAATTATTTTCAAATAAATTTCTAACCGATTCAAAATCATTGTATCTGGCGAGCAAAGTATCTTTCGCCGTGCCTTGTGTTACGCCTGGGCTATTCGGATTTCCAAAAGTCGCCGCACCGCTTCCGGCTTTGATTAAAAACGAATCGGAATGACCGTGGTAACAACCTTCAAATTTGATGATTTTATCTTTTCCGGTGAATCCGCGCGCCAATCGAATGGCACTCATACAAGCTTCAGTTCCGGAATTTACCATTCTGATTTTCTCAATATTCGGAACATTTTCTATGATTAATTTGGCAATTTCTGTTTCCAATTCGGTTGGGGTTCCAAACGAAAATCCTTTTTCCAATTGAATTGTAACCGCTTCCAAAACCATCGGATGCGTATGACCCAAAATCATCGGTCCCCATGAGTTGATGTAATCCACATATTCCCGTCCATCTTCATCGTATAAATAAGCTCCCTGGGCTTTTTTAATGAAAACAGGTGTTCCGCCCACCGATTTAAACGCACGTACAGGTGAATTTACGCCACCCGGGATATAATTTTGCGCTTCTTGAAAGAGTGCGCTGCTTCTTTGGTAATTCATTTATCGTTTTCTTGATTTAAGGTTTAGCATGGTTCCGGCTTTGGGTTGTTCTCCGGGACGCATATTATTGAGTCTGTACAATTTATTTACTTTCATTCCAACTTTTTGGGAAATCAGGTACATATTATCGCCATTCTCCACTTTATAGTTTTTTTCTGTTCCTTTATTTTTCTTTTTACCAAAATAAACCAATTGTCCGGCTGTCAGTTTACTGTTGGAATTCAATTCGTTATACAAAGCCAAATCTTTTGGATGGAAATCATAAAGCCTTGCAACTGAGGCAATGGTTTCATTCTCTAATGCAATTATATAATCGACACCAATTTTATGGTGTTTGATTCGGAGCATGGGATTTTCGGCTCTTTTTTCAATTTCGATTCGTTTGATAGGCTGTTCGGCAGTATTGGCAACAACAGCTGCAACAGGGCTTGGAACGGTCGCAGCTATCAAATCAGTTGTGGATTCAGCCATTCCTGAAAGGGCAATGATTTCTGTTGGGCCATATAAATCGATTAATTTTTTTTGAACTTCTTCCGGTTTTAATTTATCAAACTGATTCAGGTTGTATTTCTCAATTCTCGAAATCAAAATGCCTGCATATTTGGGATTGGTCGCATATCCTGCTTTTTTCAAACCGTGCGCCCATGCTTTATAATCATGGATATTTAGTTTAAACAAATCTTTGTAATAAGGTCGTTCTGCCAGAAATTTGGAATGGTCGCGGTAACTTTCCTGAACCGAGCCGTATTTTCGGAAGCATTCATTTGGTGCATCATCTGTGTGTGAAATTACTTCACCTGTCCACTCTTTTTTACATTTAATTCCGAAATGATTATTGGCGATTTCTGCCAAACGACTTTGTCCGCCACCGGTTTCCAAAATTCCTTGTGAAAGCGTGATGCTTGCCGGGATTTTATAAAGTTCCATTTCTTCAACCGCCAAAAGTGCGTGTTTTCTGATGTAATCCAAATCCCTTGATTCTTGTGCGAAAATTTGTATGACGAATAATAAAATGATTAACCCAACCCCTTTTTTCATCATGATATTATTTTGTTTTTATTTTTAATTTTTTGATTCATCCCTTCCATTCCTTGCAATCCGCCGGTATGAACGGCAAGAATTTTGCTCCCTTTTGGGAAATAATTATTTCTCATCAATTCAAAAATCCCGAAAATCATTTTCCCGGTGTAAATCGGTTCCAAAGTTACGTTAAAATCGGTTTTGAAAACGTTAAGGAAATCCAATAATTCCTCGTTGGACTTTGCGTATCCGCCAAAATGAAATTTCTGAATTAATTCCCAATTAGTATTTGAAGTGAATTTTTTGATGTCTTCAATTAGAAAATCCGAATCCTTCAATGCCGGAAATCCCAATATTTTTTGATGTTTTGTTGCTGAATTAATGAGTCCTGAAATCGTTCCGCCTGTTCCGATTGCACAACAAATAAAATCGAATTCCGAAGTTTTTTCGTTCAGAATCTCTTTGCAACCTTTTACAGCTAATTCGTTGGTTCCGCCTTCCGGCAAAATATAAACTTTTCCGAATTGAGCTTTTAAATTTTGAATGAATTCAATTTCATTTTTTTTGCGGTAATTTTCTCTGGAAATAAAATGGAGTTCCATTCCGCAGTTTCGGGCAAAAGTCAAAGTCGGGTTTTTATCGATTTTATGGATCAATTCTTCACCACGAATGATACCGATTGTTTTGATTCCAAATTCTTTTCCGGCTGCCGCAACCGCCGAAATATGATTGGAATAAGCGCCGCCAAAAGTCAGCACAGCTTCCTGATTTCCTTTTGAAAATGCTTCCAAATTGTATTTCAACTTTCGGAATTTATTTCCTGAAATGGTGGGATGAATCTCGTCTTCACGCAAAATATGCAGTTCAACTTCATTGATTTTGGTGATGAACTGAATTCGGGATTTTATTTCGGGAAATTGAATCATAAATATTGAGTGAAATTCCAGAATTTTCTATTCTTTATATATTCAAAATTCATTTCGTTGCCATAAGCTTCTTTTTCAAAACTGATGTTTAAATAGGCGGTGAGAGGGTTTTTGAATTGAATCCAACGAACCAAAAATTCAATTCCATACCAAAGGAAAAAGAAAATCCACAACATTTCGATTTGCTGACGCAAATGGATTTTTTCGTGATTGATGATGGTTGAATTTTCTTTGAGAACTTTGTCTTTTAGAAAAATAAAAGGAAAAATGGCCAGTCCACGAAAATTTTTGGCAAATAACCAGGAAATAACCACTACAAACATTATTGAGAAGTGTGAAGTTGTGAATAATTCATTTTCAGATTGAATTGAGAGGCAAATCTTTGTTGTTCGCTGAGCAGCTTATTTTCCAATTCCAGAAACTTGTGAAAACTTTCTTGAGTTTGTTTGTAAACGCCGTCAGATATGGCATCCAAGCGTTCCGGCGTATTGAAATTATACAAAATACTGTCCATTCCCGGCGTTTCGCCAAAATATTTTAGGATATAGGAGAAGTATTCCACACCCGCATTTTTAAAGTTTTCGTTGCCTTTAAAGTCTTCTAAGACTTGCGTTTCAGCCAATCCTTTTTCAGCTGTTTTTAGCATTTGAAGCCGATGTTTTTGGATTTGCTCATAACTAATTCCGGGACTGAAAATTGAATCCATAGATGCTACTATCTCCAATTGAGGTTTTATGATAGAATCATTGTACTGAAGGGCAGTTTTTCCCGTGCAGGAAAACATAAAAATAGAAATCAAGACAACCGAAATGAAACTTCTCATAATCAGAGGTTTTTAGCCAAAGGTAAGAAAAAGATTGATTTGAGATTGGCTCATTAAAACTATGTCAATCAAGGTTGCTTTAGAAGTTTGGATAACTTTTTAGGATTCTGTTTACAATGCCAAAAAAGTTTTATAAGAATTTCGTTTTCTTTTACTTCATAAAATATTTTAACTTGTTTTTTCCCTATTAATGTGAATTTTATTTTCGGGAATTTTTCTAAAGATTGATGGATGATTATTCCGTCTTTTATGGTTTTCCTGAACTGTTTGATGTCATTTTTTAAAACGTTGACTTCCCTTTGTGTCCATTTTTCTTTTTAGAAATAGAATGATTTCTTCTAATGAAGTTTTCGCAGTTGAGGAAAACGTTATTTTCATTTTTTATCAAAAATTTCGTCCAGCAATTCATCTGTCAATTCCTGATAATTTCCTTTTTTGTATTCTTGTTCGCTTT
>Ga0079224_100011482_pt1 | contig 12204 bp, 9 predicted proteins | sample Stecom2015_FD_80414 | JGI IMG/M metagenome (GOLD analysis project Ga0079224, IMG submission 80414) | Agricultural soil microbial communities from Utah to study Nitrogen management - Steer compost 2015 | ecosystem: Environmental > Terrestrial > Soil > Agricultural land | place: USA: Utah... | reverse complement strand
TCGTCCCCGGCGCTCGTTTCCCCGCCGTGTCCGCCCCGGGTGGACGCGGCCCGCGGCAGCAACCCGTCGGGTTGAAGCTCCCCGTCATGGCGCGGACAAGGAGCGGACGACAGTGCGACTGCGACGGCGCGCCGAGCGCGGAACGCCTCCCCAAATTTTTACTCAGAACGTCCCGGCCGCGCCGATCCACGTGGGGCCCGCGACCAGGCGGACCCGAGGAGCCCGTGCCGTCGAGTCCTCCCCCGAGCCTGCGGTCAGCACCAGCACGAGCCCCGTGGCCATCGCGGCCCCGCCGACGGCAAATCCCGCGATGGCGAGGTAGCGGGCCTCCCGCGCGTCGGCATCGAGCGCGTTGATTTCCGTGACTTGCTCGTTCGTGCACCCTTCGGGGGTCGCGTCACAGGCGAACAGGGCGTCGGCCTGGGACTTCGAATCGAGCGAGGAAGCCAGAAAGGCGCCGCCGACCCCCGCCACCACGGCGCCGGCACCGAGGGTCACGAAGCCCACGAGTCGCTGCGTCGATCCGCTCGACGCGCGGCTCTCGACCGTGTCCTCCGTGAACGCCCCCGACGCGGGCGAGCCCGCTTCGACCGGCGGCGATGCGCCGAACTCGGGGGTCAGCGTGAGCGCGACGTTCTTCCGAATCCCTTCGCCGAACGTCACGCTGCTTTCCGAGCTCCGAGCACGGTCGGTGCGGGCGGAAAAGACGTGAGTGCCGGGATCCACGGGAACAGGAATCCCAATCATGGCGCGTGGGAGGTCGACGCCGTTCATACTCACCACCGCGCGCCCGTCCTCGTCACCGTCGACGGTCACCGTGACGTACGCGAGCCGCCCCTCGATGGCGTTCAGCTCCTCGGCGCCCGCCGCCTGAGCGTCCTTGAACGGCCGGGGAGCGCCCGCCGGAAGCTTTTCGCGAACGAGCTTGAGGTACGCCTCGCGCGCCTCCACGAGCCGGCCGAGCTTCTCGAACGACCGCGCGATGAACAAAAGATGAGGCGGGGCGTGAAAGAGCGCCTCGGCCCGGGTGAAGAGCTCTACCGCCTGCTCGTAGTTGCCCGCATCGAACGCGTCAGCGCCGGCGTTGGCCGCTTCGCGTGCGGCCGCCCGCTCGCGGGCCCCGTCCGCCAGAGCGACGGAGCTCGAGCTCAGGAGGAAGAGACAAGCCAAGAGCGCACGGCACGAACGACGAACGGCCACGGGCCCGGACGATATCCGACGCCCAGCGGCCGCGCCAGGCCTCGAAAACCGCTCGGACTCACCCGGGGCCCCGGGGTGCTAGGCTGCACCCTTCGAAGTGTTGGAGCCCGGTCAGCTCGTCGACGGTAAATACCGTGTGGAGCGCCTCCTCGGCAAAGGAGGAATGGGAGCCGTATTCGAGGGCTATCACGTGCTCGTCGAGCGCCGCGTCGCGATCAAGGTGCTCTTGCCGGACGCGATCTCCTCGGAGCACGGCGCGGCGCGCTTCGAGCGCGAGGTGCGCGCGACCGGTCGCATCGGCAACGATCACATCCTCGAGGTTTACGACGTCGGCGTCCTCCCCAACGGCTCGCGCTACATGGTGAGCGAGTTCCTCGACGGGGAGACCCTCGCCGATCGCCTCGCGCGCGGGCCGCTCCCCCCGCGCGCCGTGGCCGAGCTCATGCTCCAGCTCCTCGAGGGCCTCGGCGCCGCGCACGAGAAGGGCATCATCCACCGCGATCTCAAGCCCGAGAACTTGTTCATCGTGAACCAGAAAGCGGGCCGCACGGACTTCCTCAAGATCATCGACTTCGGCATCTCGAAGTACCAGCACGAAGACGCGAGCACGATGGGCATGACGGTGACGGGCGCCGTCATCGGCACGCCGTATTACCTCTCGCCCGAGCAGGCCCGCGGCCAGCGCGACATCGACCATCGGAGCGACCTCTACACGACCGGCGTGATCATGTACGAAGCGGTCAGCGGAACGTTGCCCGCCGCCGCGGAGAACTTCAACGAGCTCCTCTTCAAGATCGCGCTCGAGTCACCGCAGCCGCTTTCGGCCCTCGTGCCGCACGTCGATCGCGGTTTCTCCGCCATCGTCGAGCGTGCCCTGGAGCGCCAGCGCGAAGCTCGCTTTCAGTCCGCTCACGAGATGCGCCTCGCGCTGACCCGCTGGCTCGAGCAACAGACGGTGGACGCTCCGCTCTCCACCGTGATCCCCTCGCCTCCGGATCGCGCTTCCTGGGATCCCGGCAACACCGTGACGGCGTCGCACCAGCTCCCGACGTCCAGCAACTTCGGGGTCTCCACCGTGTCTGCGCTCCGACGCCGTTCCAAGGCGCGCATCGCGGTCTTCGCCGGAGCCGTCGGCATCGCCGCCATCGGCGCCGCCGTCTTTTTCTCGAGCACTCCCACCGAGCCCACCGTGGCCGCCGCCGACTCGGCCCCGCCCACCCCTCGCAGCGCGAGCGCACTGCCGCAAAACGCCGTCGTTCTGCCGGATCCGCTCCCGACGCGAGCCGACCTCGCGCCAACGCCCTCCGTCGTTCCTCAGGACGAAGCTCCGGAGCTCGCCCGCGATCCATCGCCCTCCCCCTCCAGCCGCGCCGACGATCGACCCGAGCGTCCCCCGACGCGCACCCGCCGCCCGCGCTCGGCCGCTCCCGCGCCTCCGACACGCCCAGCCGATCGTTCCCCCGCGATTTCCGCGCCGACTCCCCCCACGCCGGCCGCAACGCCGCCACCACCGGCAACGGCGAGCTCCCGCGCGCCGTCCCCGCCAGCCCCGGCCACCAAAGGTCGCGACTTCGGCTACTGAGCTTCGATTTCGGGCTGCCAGTCACCGAAGCGGATTTCCTGACGCATTCGCGTTCGGCGCGCGCAGCGATAGCAGCGCTATGGCAGGTCACGGATCCAGGTAGCAACCCTCTCCATCGGGCTCGGGATCTCCAGAGAAACCCGGTTTGCACTGGCATTCGCCGTCGAGGCACTGCGCATTAAAGCCGCATATTATGTCGTCGCACAGGTCCCCGGGATCACATTGGGTCTCCGGATCTCCCGTGTAACCCACCAGGCACTGGCATGTGCCCAAAACGCAAGTCGCATTCCTGCCGCACGTCACGCCATCGCACGGGTCGATGGGCTCGCAGCCCTCTTCACCCGTTCCCTCGTAGCCGTCGGGGCAGTCGCTGCACGTACGGCCCCCCGGAGTGTTCATGCAGTCCGTGAACGGGTCACAACCGCCGTTGGGGAGCTCCTCGCACTCGTTGATGTCTTCGCAACCCGTCTCGCCCGTGCCCGTGTAACCCTCTGGGCAATCGCCGCACGTGCGACGAACCGCCGAAGGCGCCGCCCGAGAAACCTCGAGCGGCGCCTCGCGCGGGCTCCTTCGTCAGGCGGGCCCGCAATCAATCGGGGGCCCGCCGAAGTTTCCGTTCGGGCAGCCGCACCAGATTAGGTATCCGTCCCAAGAGCAGTTCGCAGCGGGATCGCCGCACCCCCCGTTGTTCACGAGACACGGATCGTCCGGCACGCAGGTGTAGCCGTCTCCCGAGTAGCCGGGATCGCACTCACACCCCACGAGAGGGATACACGACGCATTCTCGTCGCAAGTCTCGAAATCGCACGGGTCCGGGAGCGGCTCGGGATCGCAGTAGGTCTGGGGATCTCCAACGTAACCCACCAGGCACTGGCACGTGCCCACGACACAAATCGCATTCGTGCCGCACGTTACGCCGTCGCACGGGTCCGGGGGCGGCTCGGGATCGCATTGGGTCTCCGGATCTCCCGCGTAGCCCACCAGGCACTGGCACGTGCCCACGACACAAATCGCATTCGTGCCGCACGTCACGTCCGCGCACGGGTCGACGAGCTCGCAGCCCTCTTCGCCCGTTCCCTCGTAGCCGTCGGGGCAGTCGCTGCACGTGCGGCCCCCCGGAATGTTCGTGCACGTCGTCCGCGGATCGCAGCCGCCATTGTCCATCGCGCACTCGTCGATGTCCGTGCACGAGAGCAGCGAGTTGCCCTGGTAACCCGTCGGACACGGCCCACAAATGAAGGTCCCCGGAAGGTTCGTGCAATTCGTCAGCGCATCGCACGGGCCGTCCTCGCATTCGTCGATGTCTCGGCACCCGTGCTCCCCGTCGCCGACGTAGCCCGCCGGGCACGCGCCGCACGTGCGCCCGCCTTCCGTGTTCGTGCACGTCGTGCGCGGGTCGCAGCCGCCGTTGTCCGTCACGCACTCGTCGATGTCCTCGCACTCGCCCGATTCTCCCTGGGCGAACCCCGGCGGGCACGGAGTGCACGCGTGGCCGCCGTACGCATTCGTGCACACGGCGTCTCCGCAGCCACCATTGTCCGTCGCGCACTCGTCGACGTCTTCCTCGCAGTGCTCGCCCGTAAACGCGTCGGGGCACTCGCACTCGTAGCCGGTCGCCGTCTCGATGCACGCGCCGTCGTTCTCACAGGGATCGTCGGCGCAAGCGTCGTCAACGCCGCTGCCCCCTCCGCTCCCCGGCTTCCCGGGCCCTCCAGGGCCTCCGACGCTGCCAGGTTCCCCGGCCGCACCGCCGACCGGATCCAGTGCGCCCCCGTCGCCCTGCATGCCGCCTCCCGCAGCTTTTCCTCCGGAGGCGCCGGTTCCCCCAGAGCCACCTTTTCCGCCGGACCCACCGGATTCTCCGTCGGCTCCTGCCTCGCCACTCGCACCCGGGCTCGTGCCGCCCGTTTCCCCGATCTCGTCGACCGTCGCGGCGTCGTCACCACACGCCGACACCATCGATAGGGCAGCAATCACCATGAAGCACGCGCCCGCTCCAAAAGCTCGCATCCCTTTACTCCTCTACTCGTCCAAAGGCTCGAAGCCTCAAGGGTCCCCAAAGAACGGGCGACCATGATGAGCCCTAACGGTCCGTCCGCGGAAAAAAGAAGCGCGCCCCCAACAGAAAGCGAAAGAAATCAGCACAGCGCTCCTCGCGCTGCCTCTCACGGTGCGCCCCCCCTACGGAAGAGATGACAGCTGCTCTCAAGATGATGATGATGACGCGGCCGCTCTCAAGAAAATGACGCGGCCCCTCTCGGAAAATGACGCAGCTGCTTTCAGCGGCGCGGTCACGCGTCCAAAACGCTGCATCGGCTCCGTGGTCGTCGCGTTCCGTCCGAGAGCTCTCGAAGCTCGGAAGCTGCTCGCGCAGCGGCCGTTGGGTTCACGAACCGCGTGTTGCCGGTCCACCTGGTCGAGGCGTCTGAGGACGAGCTCGCGCCGGCCATATGAGGGAAGTGGGGTCGGGCTCGCCAGGGCGCCCCTCAGGGACGAGGATTGGGCCGTTTCACCGAGGATGGTGTAGCAAGCGCGCCCCGGAGGCGGAGCATCGAGGAGTTTCGGCCACAAAATAGGTGACGAGGCGTCGCAGCGCCGTTGCCGGAATCGGCGCCCGTCCAACGAGCTTCGAGGCGTTCCCCCGCCGTCCACGAGTAAAAGCACGCTGAAGTCCCCCGCCGGGAGAAACACTGCTCCGGAAGGACCGCGCCCGACGGCAATGGAACGTCCAGAGGGGTTGGTCGTACCGCGTCGATTCGCGGCCCTTCGCCATCGTCCTCGCGGTTCAACCGCCCGAAAGGCGGCAAGTTGCCGCGTTCTTCGCGGTTCAACCGCCCGGAAGGCGGCAAGTTGCCGCGTTCTTCGCGGTTCAACCGCCCGAAAGGCGGCAAGTTGCCGCGTTCTTCGCGGTTCAACCGCCCGAAAGGCGGCAAGTTGCCGCGTTCTTCGCGGTTCAACCGCCCCTTATCGCGGCAATTGCCGCCGAAATGGGCGGATCATCCGCTCACTTGCCGCCAATCGCTCGCGGATGGAGGCGGTATTGCCGCCATCCGCGCCTCGGATGGCGGCAAGTGAGGGCGGTTGATCCGCTCTTCGGACGCCACTTGCCGTCAAAAGGGCGGATCATCCGCCCCCGTATCACGGCAATTGCCGCGTTTGGCACCCCAAAGCACCAGGCGGCCCCCGACGGACGGGGCGCGAACGGTCGACCCGCAGCGCCGAAGAGGGTCCTGGCGCCGACGAACACCAATCCGTGCCTGCCCTAGCGTGCGCGCGCGTCGCGCACCGCTCACGGTTTGACGTCGCGCCCGTCGGCGCCGCCTGTCGTCTCGCGGGGATCGATCTCGTTCAAGAGCTCGCCGAGCCGCGGAAGGACCTCGTCGCGCCAGCCGCCTCCCATCCTCTCGAACGCGAAGCGACCTTGCGGCGTGTCGAGATCGATCCCCGATTGTTCGAGGATCAAGCGCGTGCCGCCGTCGTCCTCCGACAGCGTCCAGGTGAGGGTCCACGCATTGAACGTGAAGACGAGCCGGCGCTCTGGCTCCACCTCGAGGACTCGGCAGGGAACGTGCCCCCAGTGCCCCATGTCGAGCGTGAACTGGTGCCCGACGACGGGGGCGATGTCGCCCGCGGCCCACCACCGAGCCAAGAGCTCGGGCCGGGTGAGCGCCCGCCAAACGCTGCTCGGCGCTTGGGCGAAGGAGCGCTCGACACGAATGGTCGCGAGGTTCTTCTGTTTTTCGATCGTCATGCTTCCTCCACGTCTCGAACGTTGATGGGGTTGATTCAGCGCTTGGCTCGTCGAGCCCGCCGCTCGCCTCGCGTCGCGGGGCGCGGATCTTCGGCGTCGAGCAGCGCTTCGAGCGCATCGAGCCGCGCGTTCCAGTACCGCTCGTAGCGAGCGAGCCAGCGGTGTGCCTCGGCGAGGCGAGCCGCCCGCAGGCTGCAGTAGTGCGTCCGCCCAACGACTCGCCGCCGAACGAGCCCTGCTTCCTCCAGCACCTTGAGGTGCTTCGACGCGCCCGCCAGGGACATCGAGAAGGGCTCACACAGCTCGCTCACCGTGCGCTCGCGCTGCCCGAGCCTCTGGATCATGGCCCGGCGCGTCGGATCCGAAAGCGCGTGGAACACGGCGTCGAGGGGGGCGGAGTGATGCTCAACCATCTGGTTCATCGTCATAGCCGCCGCCCCGACTACTGTCAACCATCTAGTTGAATGATAGTCGCGCTCGAGCGGGCGCGTGCTCGGCAGCCGCCATCCGGAAGGCTCGTTCGAGCGGGCAAGCCCCGGGTCCCGGCGTCGATGGGGACACGGTCCCTCGTCACGGAGCCCATCGCCGTGGAACGCACACCTTCTGAGCGCGCGCCCTCGGCTCCGATGCTCGGCCGCAACGGTGCCGTCTCGGACGTCCGCGCATCCCTCGCGGCCCACATTGACGGGCCGCGCCCGCCGGCTATCCTCCCGCTTCGATGATGAAGTTCTCCGTGTTCCTGCTCGGCTGAAGCCTCGCTCGAAGCTGAACGCTTCGCTCGCGTTCTCGCCAGACCTCTCCGCGACGGCGCGGCCGTCGCGAGTGTCTTTGCTAGCTGGAACCAGGAGTCCCGAGCTTCGGACTGACGCCGAAGCGGATGGCCTGAGCCCGAGACCGCAGCGAGTTTCCTACGAACTCGTCCGCGGCGGCACCAGGACGCCGAAATCCGGGACAAAGGAGATTTTCGAGTGCCTCATCATCTCGCGCTCTCTGCAGCGCAAATCGAGCAGTTCATCTTCGAGGGCTTCGTCCGCATCGACGACGCCTTCCCTCGTGACCTCGCCGACGCTTGCCGTCGGATCTTGTGGCTCGCCACGGGCTGTGCGGAGGACGCGCCCGCCACGTGGACCCGTCCCGTCGTGCGCATCGGGGAGCTCCCCAACCCCCTGTTTCGCGACGCCGGCAACACCCCGAAGCTGCACGCCGCTTACGACGCCCTCGTCGGCCGCGGCCGCTGGCTCCCGCGCGGCAGCCTCGGCACCTTCCCCATCCGCTTCCCGTCGCCGGAAGACCCGGGTGACTGCGGGTGGCACGTCGACATGAGCTTCGGGACGGAGAACGAGCCGGACTTCATGAAATGGCGGATCAACGTCGCCTCCAAGGGCCGCGCGCTGCTCATGCTGTTCCTCTTCTCCGATGTCGGCGAGGACGACGCGCCGACGCGCCTTCGCGTCGGCTCGCACTTCGACATCGCGCGGCGCCTCGCGCCCCACGGAGAGGAAGGGCTCACGCTCGGCGAGCTCGCCAGCAACGGGTTCGCAGAATCGGCACACCGCCCCGAGGCGCTCGCGACGGGACCCGCCGGCACGGTGTACCTGTGCCACCCCTTCCTCGTCCACGCGGCGCAGCCCCTTCGCGGGCGCGTCCCGCGCTTTCTCGGACAGCCCGCGCTCCTGCCCAGCGTTCCGCTCGATCCGCTGCACGCGGAGGGCGAAGCGTCTCCGGTCGAACGCGCCATTCGCCTCGCGCTCGGTCCGTAGCGCCGGGGTCGGAGTCCCCGGCGATCTCGAGCGCGGGAACGGGGAGGTCCTGGACCCACGCGCGAGCGTCGAAGCGCCACAGCTCCTTCCGCCGCCTTCGCGCCCGTCGTGCTCGCGATAGCGCTACTATCGCTGCGCGCGCCGAACGCGAACTCGGCTTCCAAATCCGCTTCAGTCCCGAGCCTCCCCTCCGGCGTCAGCCCGAAATCTAGGCCGAGGGGTGCCCGCATCCGCCGCAATGTTCGACGCCGTCGAGCATGACGAGCCCGCCTCCCTTCGTGCACCCCTGGGGCCGGTTTCACCGAGCTTTTCGGCGCGGCTCCGGAGGAACTTGCCGACGCGCCTCGCTGCTACGGCTCAGGCTCTCGCCTTTCCGCGGGCGCGCCCTTTCGATTCGCCTGACGCGCGCGCCTGCGATGCGGGGGCGGCCGCGGCGTTCGCGGCGCTCTTCGTCGTGGTTTGGGCGGATTTCGGAGCGCTCCCGACGTAGACCGCGAGGTGCTGGCCGGTCAGCGTCGATTGCGCCGCGACGAGGTCGGCGGGCGTGCCTTCGAACACGATCCGTCCGCCCTCGTGGCCTGCGCCCGGGCCGAGATCGATGATCCAGTCGGCGTGGGCCATCACCGCTTGGTTGTGCTCGATGACGATGACCGATTTGCCGGCGTCCACGAGACGGTCCAACAGCCCGAGCAACTGCTGGAGATCCGCCAGGTGAAGCCCCGTGGTTGGCTCGTCGAGCACGTAGATGCCGCCCTGGGCCCCCATGTGCGTCGCGAGCTTGAGGCGCTGACGCTCGCCCCCCGACAGCGTGGTGAGCGGCTGACCGAGCCGGAGGTAGCCGAGCCCCACGTCCGCCAAGCGCGCGAGGATCGCGTGCGCGGCCGGCGTGTGCGCCTTGCCGGCGCCGAAGAAGGCGACCGCTTCCGTCACCGACAGGTCGAGCACCTCGGCGATGGTGCGCTCGCCGAGCCGGTACTCGAGCACGGAAGCCTGGAAACGCCGACCCTCGCACTCCTCGCACACCGTGGTGACGCCCGCCATGATCCCGAGGTCGGTGTAGATCACGCCGGCGCCGTTGCAGCTCGGGCACGCGCCCTCGGAGTTGGCGCTGAAGAGGGCGGGCTTCACGCCATTTGCCTTCGCGAACGCCTTGCGGATCGGCTCGAGCAGGCCGGTATAGGTCGCGGGGTTGCTGCGCCGGGAGCCGTGGATGGGCCCCTGGTCGATCGACACCACCCCTTCCCGACCGGAGACCGAGCCGTGGATCAACGAGCTCTTGCCCGAGCCGGCGACGCCCGTCACGACCACCAACACGCCGAGCGGAATGTCGACATCGACCTTCTTCAGGTTGTGAGTGCTGGCGCCGCGCACCTTCAGCGTTCCCGACGCCTTGCGCACGGACGGCTTCAGGACGGCCCGGTCGCTCAGGTGACGGCCGGTGAGCGTGCCGCTCGCCCGCAGCGCGTCGACGGTGCCTTCGAACACCACCTCGCCGCCGGCACTGCCCGCGCCCGGACCGAGGTCGACGACGTGATCCGCGATGGCGATCACCTCCGGCTTGTGCTCGACGACGAGGACCGTGTTGCCCTTGTCGCGCAGTCGGAGCAAGAGCTCGTTCATCCGCTGGATGTCGTGCGGGTGCAGCCCCACGGTGGGCTCGTCGAAAACGTACGTGACGTCGGTGAGCGACGAGCCGAGATGGCGAATCATCTTGGTCCGCTGCGCCTCACCGCCCGACAGGGTGCCCGAGGGACGATCGAGGCTGAGATAGCCGAGCCCGATCTCCACGAACGAATCGAGCGTTTCGCGGAGCTTCGCCAAAAGCGGCGCGACCGAGGGCGCGTCCAGGCGGCGCACCCACTCGGCGAGATCGCTGATCTGCATCGCGCAGGCGTCGGCGATGCCGATGCCCGCGATCTTCGAAGAGCGAGCCGTCTCGCTGAGGCGGGTCCCGCCACAATCCGGGCACGTCGTGAACGTCACCGCTCGCTCCACGAAGGCACGGATGTGCGGCTGCATCGCCTCCACGTCCTTCGACAGGAAGGACTTTTGGATGCGCGAGATCAAGCCCTCGTAGGTGATGTTGATGTTGTTGATCTTGACCTTCGTCGGCTCGCGATAAAGGAAATCGTGAAGCTCTTGCTTCGTGTACTTGCGGATGGGTTTCTTCGGGTCCAAAAACCCTGACTCCGTGAACATCCGCACGGACCAGCCGTCCGCCGTGTAGCCGGGCACGGTGATCGCGCCCTCGGCGAGCGACTTCGTCTCGTCGTACACCTGCGACAGGTCGATGTCGTTGATCGACCCCGTTCCCTCGCATCGCGGACACATGCCGCCGGTGAGGGTGAACACGCGCTGCTCGGACTTGCCCGCGCCCTTCTCCACCGAAATCTGCCCGACCGCGCGGACCGACGGCACGTTGAAGGAGAACGCGTTCGGCGAGCCGATGTGCGGCTCGCCGAGCCGACTCCACAGCACCCGCAGCATCGCGTTGGCGTCCGTCGCCGTGCCGACCGTCGAGCGGACGTTCGCGCCCATGCGCTCCTGATCGACGATGATCGCGGTCGTCAGCCCCGACAGCACATCGACGTCGGGACGCCCCAGCGAGGGCATGAAGCCCTGAATGAACGCGCTGTAGGTTTCGTTGATCAGTCGCTGTGACTCTGCCGCGATGGTGCCGAACACCAGCGACGATTTGCCCGACCCCGACACCCCGGTGAACACCGTGAGCCGTCGCTTCGGGATCTCGACGCTGACGTTCTTCAGGTTGTTCTCCCGAGCACCTTGTACGCGAATCGTGTCGTGGCTGTCGGCGCGATGCGAGCTCGTGGAAGCCATGCCGCGAGCGTTCGATCGAGCGAAAGAGGGTGTCAAGCGCTCGGTGAGCGCTGATGGAGCGCGCAGAACGCGCGCACGACGCATCGCCTCGATGGCAGCGCATGCCGTCGAGACGCGGTCGACCTCGACGGGCAGCGAAGCGACGGTGACCGGCGGCGGAAACCGCGGGGGGCCGACGTTCGCCCCGCCGCGGCAGTCCCGTCGTCCCCGTCGTCCCCGGAGCGAACGGCATCAGCGTGGTATACGCCACGCATGCTCCGCTCGCTGTTGGTCCCGCTCGCCCTGTCGCCGGCCCCGGCGCGCGCGCCGACGAGCGGCGCTCCTGGCCCATCCGGAATCCCGGCGCTCGGGACGCACGGATATACCGGGCTCGAACGGGCCTTTTTGGGGACGGTCGCCGGCGACGTGCTGCGCGCGGTCAAGTGCGACGTGCCGCTGGTGCCGCCCCGCACCAAGGCTGCCGAGACACCCTGATGAAGGATGGTGGACTGCTCGTTCACCTCGTCACGGCGCTCGGCGCGGCGCTGATCGGCGCCGCCATCGCGCTGCGCCTTCGTCAGCCGCTCATCGTCGGATACGTCCTCGCTGGCGTCGCGATCGGCCCATTCACCGGGATCGTCGACCAGCCAGACACGGTCACCGAGCTCGCCGAGGTCGGCATCGTCTTTCTGATGTTCGTCATCGGCGTGCAGCTCCCCCTGAAGGAGCTCGTGCGTGCCAGCCGGATCGCGGTCCTCGGAGGCCTCCTGCAGGTCGCCGTGCTGATCGGGATTGGGTTCTTCGTGGGACGAGCCCTTGGGTGGAGCCTCATCGCCTCGTATGCGTTCGGGGCGGTGATCTCGAACTCGTCGAGCACCGTGCTCGGCAAGATCCTCGCCGACCGCGGCGAGCTCGACGCGCGCCACACCCAGCTCGCGCTCGCGTGGTCGTCGGTGCAGGACATCTCGACGGTGTTGCTCGTCGCCGCGCTCGCGTTCGTCGCGCCGAACGATCGGGCGATGGCGCCGCTGCTCGGCAAGGCCGCGCTGTTCTTCTTCGTGCTCATGCCGCTGGCGTTCTGGGCGCTGCCGTGG
>Ga0079224_100011479_pt1 | contig 12204 bp, 7 predicted proteins | sample Stecom2015_FD_80414 | JGI IMG/M metagenome (GOLD analysis project Ga0079224, IMG submission 80414) | Agricultural soil microbial communities from Utah to study Nitrogen management - Steer compost 2015 | ecosystem: Environmental > Terrestrial > Soil > Agricultural land | place: USA: Utah... | reverse complement strand
TTTGAAGACAAGGTAGATCGGGTTTATAATGAAGAATCAAAAGACAGAAATTCACTGAAAGGAGCTGTCGATTTATTAATTTATCAAAGCAAACAGATCCAAGATGAAGCAAATAATTTATCGAAGGCATTAAAAGGAGATAATAAAAAGCAGGGAAACTGGGGCGAAATTATACTTGAGCGCGTATTGGAACGATCGGGTTTACTCAAGAATCAAGAATATCGTTTGCAGGCAAGTTTTGTAAACGACCAAGGACAACGCTTGCAACCTGATGCTATTATCGATTTGCCCGATGATAAAAACCTCGTCATTGACTCTAAAGTGTCTCTAATTGCTTATGAACAGTGGATAAACACGGATAGTGAAGAAGAGAAAGGTATTTTTGCTAAACAACATTTACAATCTGTTAAAAATCATATAATCGGATTATCCGCAAAGAATTATTGCGATCTATACCAGATCAATTCTCCAGATTTTGTGCTGCTATTTATTCCAATAGAATCATCTTTTAGTATGTCCATTAGCATGGACAACGATCTTTTTAATTTCGCTTGGGAGAGGCGCGTAGTATTGGTCAGCCCTTCTACGCTTCTGGCTACCCTTCGAACGATCGCAGGACTCTGGAAACAAGAAAAGCAAACGAGGAATGTAATAGCTATTGCCCGCGAAGCTGGGTTACTTTATGATAAGTTTGTGGGTTTTATGGAAGATATGGACAAAGTTGAAAAGCAAATCAATCTCCTAAGTAAAACTCATGAAGAAGCTAGAAAAAAATTAGATAGCGGACGTGGAAACATGGTTTCAAAAATTGAGAAACTTAAAAAATTGGGTGCTAAAACAACGAAAAATTTAGACTCTACGTTGGTAGATAAAGACTAGTTCTCAAAAACGGTTAAATCAATGACTTATCCTTACTTTTTAAAGGAATTCCATCCTTGAGCCTTAATCGGATGAACTTTATTGGATTTTGAGATCAACTCACAACCGGCAGCCGGCTCCGTAATATGACCAATGATGGTGATATCCATCAGGTTTTGTACTTTCTCATAATCGCTTTGAGAAATCGTAAATAACAATTCGTAGTCTTCCCCTCCGCTTAATGCACAGACGGTGGGATCTAACCCAAATTCAAATGCCGTATCGAAAGTCATCTGATCGATCGGGATCTTCTCTTCATAAATTTTACAACCTTTATCCGATTGACTACAGATATGTAAAATTTCCGATGCCAAACCATCAGAAATATCGATCATAGATGTTGGTAAAATTTCCTTTTCACGTAAGAGCTCCACAATATCCTTTCTCGCTTCCGGCTTAAGTTGCCTTTCAACTATATAATCTTTTCCTTCTAAATCAGGTTGAATCTGCGGATTTTCAAGAAAAATCTTCTTTTCCCGTTCTAATAATTGCAAGCCCATATAAGCACCGACTAAATCACCGGACACACAGATAAGGTCACCTTCTTTGGCACCACTACGGTACACCAATTGATCGGCGTCAGCATATCCAATACTTGTGACACTGATGACCAGACCCTGAGCAGAAGAGGAAGTATCACCGCCAACTAAATCTACTTGATAATGTTTACAGGCCAGTAAGGCACCTTCGTAAATCTCCTCAATGGCCTCCAACGGAAATTTACTTGAGAGACCAATGGAAAATGTAATTTGCGATGCCATAGCATTCATCGCATAAATATCACTCAAATTAACTTGAACAGCCTTATAACCAAGGTGTTTCAAAGGGACATAGCGTAAATCAAAATGAATACCCTCTAATAAAAGATCGGTAGAAATTAATGTTTTTTTGTTTGAAAAATCAAGAACTGCTGCGTCATCTCCTATTCCTTTGGTTGTTGTATCTTGCTCGATCTTAACAGCATCTGTTAAATGTTTAATTAAGCCGAATTCACCTAATTCTTCCAAATTTGTTCTCTCTTTATTATCAAACATGCTATTTATGGCTTTAAATTTATTTTTACAATCCCAAACGTGCAGAAATCTCTAACATACGTTCGATTGGCTTTTGTGCGCGCTTAATAAGTTCAGGATCTAGCGTAACTTCAGGAAGCTCATATTTCATGCTATTGTAGAGCTTTTCAATCGTATTCAATTTCATATGAGGACAATCGTTGCAAGCGCAAGCGTTCGTAGGAGGTGCCGGTATGAAAGTCTTATCCGGATTAGCTTTTTGCATCTGGTAAATAATACCACTTTCGGTAGCTACTATGAATACCTTGGCAGCGTTTTCAGTTGTGTATTTCAAAAGTCCGGATGTAGAGCCTATATAATCAGCATTTTCTAAAATGTGGTTCTCACATTCAGGGTGGGCAATCAATTTAGCTTCCGGATATTCCTCTCTCAAGTCATTTATTTTATCTTGAGAGAATATCTCATGGACCATGCAGGCACCATTCCAAAGTACAATATTGTCCTGACCCGTTTTTTTAATTACATAATCTCCTAAGTTCTTATCGGGACCAAAAATAATTTTTTGATCAGCCGGTAAGCTTTCTACTATCTGTACGGCATTAGATGAAGTACAGACAATATCACTTAGAGCTTTAAGTTCCGCAGTACAATTTACGTAGGTAATGACCAGGTGATCAGGATATTGTTCTTTGAATTTAGCAAATAAATGTGGCGGACAACTATCAGACAAGGAACATCCCGCCTTTAAATCTGGTAATAACACTTTCTTTTGAGGCGATAAGATCTTCGCTGTTTCCGCCATAAAGTGTACGCCTGCAAAGACGATTACATCGGCTTCTGTTTTTGCCGCTTGTTGAGAAAGTCCCAAACTATCACCAATATAGTCAGCGATATCCTGTATTTCCGATTCTTGATAATAATGTGCTAAAATTACAGCGTTCTTCTCTTTTTTAAGCTGCTGTATGGCTTCAACAATATCTATATTTGGATCAATCGGTTCATCAATAAACCCCTTTTCATTTAAATCAATATCGTATGCTGTTTCCATCTTTTTATAAAACCCTTTTACAAAAATACATAAAGTAAATGAATTCCTGCTTTCATCGTTGGACGGCTTGCTAACACACCCAACAATAAAGAATAATTATTTTTTATATAAAAGAATCTTATTGTTTATTATGATGTTAGTATTGTGAATAGATTTGGTTATTAAAAATTGCTTTTGTTCTTATTGTTCTTTTATCCACAGATTATTAACAGTGAAAAAGGTGTAACATGCTGAAATATAATGTAAGTTAAGATTATCCTGTTTTTGAGAAAAGTTATTATGTGGATTAAAGGGTAAATGAAAGCGTATGAATAAATGTGTATTTTTATCGTTTAAATAGTCGATCGTTTGTTCAGTACTTATGTTTTTTGCCTAATTTTAGAGTATCGAAATATTTGTTAACGATTAATTCACATAAAGATCACATAGTTCACGCGGTTATTAACCATGTTCGTGAATAAATAGAAAGTAATAAAATTTTTAAATGCACAATGTTGATTTCTTAGTTATAGGTTCCGGTATAGCGGGGTTGAATTATGCGCTGAAGGCTGCGCAACATGGTAAGGTTCTTATCATTACAAAATCTAACGAAGATGAATCCAATACGAAGTATGCTCAGGGCGGAGTTGCTGCAGTTGTGGATAAGTCTGATTCGTTTGATAAGCATATAGCTGATACACTGACTGCTGGAGATGGTTTGTGTGATAAAAAAATTGTGGAGATCGTTGTGAAGGAGGGCCCCACCCGCGTTCAGGAAATTATTGATTACGGCACTCACTTCGATAAAGTGGGAACGGGACAATATGATTTGGCGAAAGAAGGGGGGCATTCTGAAAACAGGATACTTCATTATAAGGATATTACCGGATTTGAGATAGAAAGAGCTTTATTAGAAAGAGTTCATGAAAATGAGAACATTCGTGTATTGACGCATTATTTTGCTATTGACTTAATAACACAACATCATTTGGGGGATTATGTAAATAAGGACTCAACTGATATCAATTGCTATGGTATTTATGCGCTTAATACCATCGATAATAAAGTAGAAAGATTTCTGAGCAAGGTAACAGTGCTTGCGACAGGCGGTGCGGGTCATATTTACTCGAGTACAACGAATCCGGTGATTGCCACCGGTGACGGTATCGCGATGGTGTATCGTGCCAAAGGAAAGGTAAGAAATATGGAGTTTATTCAATTCCATCCTACATCACTTTATAATCCCGGTGAATATCCTGCATTTCTTATTTCGGAGGCATTACGAGGGTTTGGAGCCATTTTGAGAAGATTGAATGGTGACGAATTTATGTTTGAATATGATGAGCGAGGATCGTTGGCGCCGCGCGATATCGTGGCGCGCGCTATTGATGCGGAAATGAAAAAATCTGGTGAAGATTATGTTTATCTGGATGTTACTCATCGTTCTAATGAAGATATATTGTCTCATTTCCCTAATATTTATGCAAAATGTTTAAGCATTGGGATCGATTTAACAAAAGATTATGTACCTGTGGCTCCAGCAGCGCATTATTTATGTGGTGGAATCTATGTTGATGAATGGGGTAAGACAAGTATCAATAGGTTGTATGCTTGTGGTGAATGTGCGTCAACTGGATTACATGGCGCGAATAGGCTTGCCTCTAATTCATTATTGGAAGCGTCTGTTTTTGCTCATCGTATTTACGAGGATTCAGTCAAAAAGTTTCAAGCTTATCGAATTCCTGATGATATTCCTGATTGGGATGAATCGAATACACAGCTATCTAATGAAGATATTTTAGTAATGCATAATCTTCGGGAAACACAGAAAATTATGAGTGACTATGTAGGAATTGTACGTTCTGATTTTCGTTTGGACAGAGCTATGCGACGATTAGGTTTATTATATGAAGAAACAGAAAGTTTTTATAAGAATACACGTTTGTCGGTTAAACTTTGTGAACTGAGGAATGTTATTCAAGTCGCATTTATTGTAATTAAAAGTGCTATGCTCCGGAAAGAAAGTCGCGGTTTGCATTATACGACTGATTATGCGAAGCATGCTCAGAAAGTGCACGATACAATTTTTTAAGTAATATTATGGCATTTATAAGATCTGTACGTGGGTTTGATCCGAAGATACCCGATTCTTGTTATATAGCAGATAATGCGACCGTCGTTGGTGATGTGATAATGGGTGAATCCTGTTCGGTATGGTTTAATGCGGTTATTCGTGGTGATGTCAATTCAATCCAAATTGGTAATTACAGTAATATCCAGGATGGAGCGGTTATTCACTGCACCTATCAGCAGGCATCGACAATGATAGGCGATTATGTGTCAATAGGTCATCAGGCATTGGTACATGGGTGCAAAGTAAAAGATCATGTTTTGATAGGCATGGGTGCGATCGTAATGGATCATGCGGTCGTGGAAGAATATGTTATTATTGCAGCAGGCGCTGTTGTTTTAGAAAACACCATCTGTGAATCTGGATATTTATATGCCGGCGTTCCTGCAAAGAAGGTCAAGGCGATTACAGCTTCACAAAAAGCTATGCTAGACAAACTGCCTCACAATTATGTGATGTATTCAGATTGGTTTAAAGAAAGCAAATAGATTTAATTTTCGTTCTCTTCCTCAGGAATGTTCTCTTCTGTTGCTGGCAGATTCTCTTCTGTACCGGTAGCAGGAACCAAGGTTCCGGATTTAATATATGGTTCGTTTAATGGATTATTGGGATCATCTTCTTCTGTTGTTTCACTTTTTGTGGTATCAGATGGTGTCTTAGGAGTTAGATTTCTTACGGTTTCAATATCCGGAATATCTACTATTTCTTCTTGTTCCCAATTTGGCCTTACGGTAATCACTTTATTCCAATACCATAATTGTTCGGGTTGGGTCTTGTTTTTTAAATTACCAGTATCCCATTTTCTATTTCCATTTTCGTCATAGACAACCCGTACGGTATAATTTTGTCCAGGCAACTGTTTATAACTTATTTTTTGTGATTGGTTAATAACATGTGCCTTAATAACCTGAGATTTGTCTTCCTTGATAACCTCGACAATGTAACTGTTTGAGTCTGGTAATTTGATATCGAGGACGATGTCACCGTAATTTCCGGAATCATCAAACGTAAATTTTCTTTGTCCGGATTTTGACAGCTCTCCGAACTGTCCTATAAACGCACCTTCCTGTAATTCAAGAACATAAGTTCTTTTTGGTCGCCATCTGTATCGAAGATAGGCTCGTCTTGCATTTTCATTATCCAACGATAATTGGAAATTGGTTTGTGCCGTGGTGTCTTCGATTAATTTTATTTTTGAAAGGTCTGCTGATTGTATGGGTGCGGATCCTGTAAAAATGATATTTCGAACTTGGTCTACCCGTTGATTACCCAGATTATCTGTTATCGTTATAGAACGATCATATTCATCATTTTTATTTCGCCGTAGTGTAATGGTATCTAACGCTTGATTATTATCGCTTATCTGAACATCAATCGTGTCAAATTCCATTTTTGGGAGCCAGAGATATGCACTATCTCTTAAGTTGGTAAATTCGACTATCTTATTGGTATTTAAATCATTATTATTTAAAATATTTAAATCAGGATTTTGTAATGATTTGTTAAAAACAAATATCATACGCCCGCTATTTTCTATTTTTCGATCGAGAATGCGAAAGTTTTCGGGGATCTCTTTGAACGTTTTTAGCTTTATACCGCTGATATCTCGATCGAGGTAAATACTGTCTTCCAGGAATCCGATTTCTTCTCCTGGATTGTTATAGATGCGATCAGGGGCTTCTTCTTTTAGCGCATAGATGCGGTAAGCAGTCTCACTTAGATTTTGTAGAATAAAATTACCGGAACTATCTGTTTTGGTAAAAATATTTGCTTTCTTCTTACCGAAAATTGAATCCTGGGAAATAGGTATGAGTAAAACATTGATATCTTTTTCCGGTTCCAGGGAAATTGCATTGGTTACATTCCCTGATATGGATAGTGAGTCAATTTCGTCGCCAGTCGAAAATACGTACCGATAGTTCACTAAAGGATTTGATTCGTTAAAGTCGACCAAACCTTCTCCAAAATTTATGGAGTAGGTTGTGTTTTCAGCCAAGGTATCGGGAAGGGTAATAATTAGTGATCGTTTTCTAATCTTATATTCAGGTTGCACATCAACATCAGGAGAAATACTAAATTCCTGGAACTCATTATTAAGCTTAACATATTCATCGAACTCCACGGTCACTTCTCTGGTCGAAAAATTTCTTGTCAGGTTCGGAGGAGTTTCACTGACCACCTTAGGTGGAATCGAATCTTTCGGACCTCCGGTAGGTTGCTGGATGCTGGCACATCCGGGAATGAAAGATGATATGACGATAAATACCAATAAAAAAAAGGATATCTTATTTAAGCCTATTTTTAGCCGTTTTAAGCAATTTTTACGGATTTTGATATTATGAGTCATATTTTTTAAAATAATTTATCATATGGCCTTAAAATAAGTCTTATATTTTAATATAATTAATTGATTATTAATAAGTTATGATAAATGTACCATTAAAACACTGATATCTGATGGTTTTACACCTGAAATACGAGATGCTTGACCAATTGTCCTCGGTTTTACATTCATTAGCTTTTCTCTTGCTTCTTTTGATAGAGAATTTAATAGCGAATAATCGAAATCCGGATTAATACTTTGATCTTCCATTTTTTTCATTTTATTTACCAGTTCAACTTCTTTTTCAAAATAGCTGTTGTATTTTACTTTTATTTCGGCCTGTTCAATTGTTTCCTCATCAAACGATGAAAGAAGTTCTTGAAAAGAAGAATCTGCTTTCGCCAGATCAAAAATGTTCAATTGCGGCCTTGTAAGGAGATTGATCATTTTAATATTTTGATTCAAAGGACTGCTATTTTTTTCTTCAAGGATGGGGTTGATGTCAGTTTTATCCATGGATGTTTTGGAAAGATAACTCAATATCTTTTCAGTATTTTCTAACTTTTTCATCACCTTGTTAACTCTCTCTTCCGTTACGAGACCTAGTTGATAAGCCATAGGTGTTAGACGTTCGTCTGCGTTATCTTGCCTTAAAAGTAGTCGATGTTCAGCTCGTGAAGTAAACATTCGATAGGGTTCATCGGTACCTTTTGTTACTAAGTCATCTATCAGGACTCCGATATAAGATTCGGATCTTTTTAAGATTAACTCATGTTGATCATTGATTCGTTGATGTGCGTTTATACCAGCAACGAGTCCTTGACTTGCTGCCTCTTCATATCCCGTTGTACCGTTGATTTGACCCGCAAAGAATAGATTCCTTATGAGGAAAGTCTCTAAGGTTGCGTCAAGTTGCATCGGAGGAAAGAAATCATACTCGATAGCATAACCAGGTCTAAACATTTTCGCGTTTTCAAAACCAGGTATTTTTTTTAACGCTTTATATTGTACATCTTCTGGTAGAGATGTAGAAAATCCGTTGACGTATATTTCAACCGTATTCCATCCTTCTGGTTCTACGAATATTTGGTGACGGTCTCGCTTGGCAAAACGGTTGATTTTGTCTTCTATTGATGGACAGTAACGAGGTCCCAGACCTTTTATCCTTCCTGTAAACATCGGAGATTTTTCGAATCCCTCTTTTAGAGTTTCATGGACTTCCGCATTTGTATAGGTAATCCAACAGCAGCGCTGTTCTTTGGGAAGCTCTATATCAGCATAAGAGAATTTTCCTCGCTTTTCATCTCCCCATTGTTCTTCCATCAAGTCATAATTTAGGGTTCTTCCATCAACACGTGGAGGCGTACCGGTTTTCATTCTGCCAGATTGGAACCCCAGATTTATCAATTGTTCTGTTAATCCCGTTGCGGCTTTCTCTCCTGCTCTTCCTCCGCCGATTTTTTTCTCTCCTATGTGAATGAGACCATTTAAGAATGTGCCATTGGTGAGAATCACGCTGTCAGACTCAATTTCGATACCCAAAGAAGTTTTAACGCCGATTGCACGCCCGTTTTTTACCAATATTTCTTTAACCGTATCTTGCCAAAAATCAATATTTGTTCTTGCTTCCAATTGTAAACGCCATTCTTCGGAAAATCGCATTCGATCGTTTTGTGTACGGGGACTCCACATCGCCGGCCCTTTCGATCGATTTAGCATTCTAAACTGGATGGTGGTTTTGTCAGCGATAATACCTGATAATCCACCCATCGCATCTATTTCTCGAAGAATTTGACCTTTGGCCACTCCTCCCATCGCCGGATTGCAGCTCATTTGCGCAATGGTCGTCATATTCATGGTTATCAGAAGTACGCTAGATCCCAGGTTTGAAGCCGCAATGGCTGCTTCGCATCCAGCGTGGCCACCTCCTACTACGATTACATTGTATTTTTTAAACATTTTTTTATTTTTTTTAAATGTTCCACGTGAAACATTAAACATCTTTCTCCGATAATTCCATCCAACGGTCTTCTTTCAAGGAGAGGTCACTAGATAACTTTTCAATATCTTTTGCTATTTCAGTGAGAGCTTCATGGTCAGAAATCTCATTCATTTCATTCGTCAGGAATCGGATCTTGGATTCAATTTCTGGAATAACAGCCTCTAAACTTTCCAATTCTTTCTTTTCTTTATACGATATCTTCTTCTCCTTTGAGTTGTCTTTCTCTATTTTCTTTTCAACTATCTTTTTAATTTTATTTTTTTCCTCGCTAATTTCTTCAGATTTAAAATCACTGTAGTTGCCGTTGTATATTTTGATCTTAGCGGAGTCTGTAAAAATAAATAATTGATCTGTTAATTTAGCTAGTAAATAGCGGTCGTGGGAAACGAGGAGTAACACGCCCGGATAAAATTCCAAGAATTCTTCTAAAATATTCAGCGTATCTATATCGAGATCATTGGATGGTTCATCTAAAATTAAGAAGTTCGGATTCTTCATTAAAATTCGAAGAAGTTGCAAGCGTTTTTGTTCTCCACCACTTAAGTTGTGCACAAACCCAAACTGCTTTTCTGGGGGAAATAAAAACTGAGTTAAAAGTTGTGAAGCACTTATTAAATCGCCATTTGCCATTTTGATATATTCCGCCACATTTTTTACGATATCGATAATTCGTACATTATCGGGAAGCTGTAAACCTAATTGGTGGTAGTATCCGAAAACAGTCGTTTCCCCGACGGATATGGAGCCCGTGTCAAGAGCTACTTCGCCAGTTAATAAATTAAGGAACGTAGATTTTCCTGTTCCATTCCTGCCTGCAAGTCCAATACGGTCGCCTTTTTTAAATACATAGCTGAAATCATTTATCACGTCTTTTCCTTTGAATCTCTTCGATATGTTTTTAACTTCAAGAATTTTTCCTCCTTGACGTGACATCTGAACACTTAACTTCAATGCTTCAGCTCCATCTTGATTCTTCGTTTTTTCTTCTAGCTCGTGAAAGGCATTGATTCTTGATTTGGATTTAGTGCCACGAGCCTGAGGTTGACGCTTCATCCATTCTAACTCCTTTTTTAATAAATTCCTGTTTTTTTGCAAAACGATTGTATTCGTTGCTTCTCGTTCTGCCTTTTTTATTAGGAATTGGTCGTATTTTCCAGGATGCCTATAGATCGTGCCAGCTTCGAGTTCGCTAATTTCAGTACATATATTATTTAGAAAATATCTGTCATGTGTTACAAATAGGATGGTTTTTTGACCGGTGGTCAATAAGGTTTCTAACCATTCAATCGTTTCGATATCCAAATGATTTGTAGGTTCATCTAGAATGTATAAATCTGGCTCACTGATTAGTAATTTCGCTAATGCGAGGCGTTTTTGCTGACCGCCTGATAAGCTGGAAATTGATTGATTTAAATTGTTTATATCGAGTCGGCTAAGGATGGTTTTAATTTTAAATTCGTATTCCCACGCATTAGATGCACTTAATTTATCGGTAATTATAGCGAGTTTTTTCTCATCAATATTCGTGCTTTGCATAAGCCGCTCATATTCGCTAATAAGTCGTTGCTGCTCATTTTCAGCATTAAATATAAAGCTATCTATAGTAGTAAAGTACTGAAAATCAGGGTTTTGATCTAAATATCCAATAAGCAAGGCTTTTTCGGTGACTACAATTCCCTCGCTTGCTTTTTCCTTTCCAGCCAAGATTTTTAAGAGTGTGGATTTGCCAGTACCGTTCGACCCGACCAAAGCCATCCTATCTCCCGCTTTTATACCGAAAGAGAGATCTCTGAATAACCAGCGGTCGCTATAAGTATGTCCTATTTTCTCCGTTGAAAGGATGCTCACGTATTTACTTTTTAAATAAAAGATTGATCTTCTATTATTTTTTATTAATTTATCTTTTTTGCAAAAATACACATTTCATTTGGAGGCATGATATTTGGATGCAAATCAATCACTTTACACTACATAAATAATACGATCCGTTATGAATAAGAGAAAGACCTACGACAGTGGAATTATAGGGAATTGCGCATTTTTGGCATATGTAAATAAGGATACAGACATTTCTTGGTTATGTTGGCCCAGATTTGACAGTTCGTTTGTTTTCGGAAGTCTGCTCGATAATAAAAGTGGAGGTACTTTTTCAATTAAACCTCATGAAGGGGAATTCACTTCGGAACAATATTATATAGAAAACACAAACGTGCTGCGCACAGAAATTGCGGCGGAGGACGGGGCTTACCGTGTAACCGATTTTTGTCCCCGTTTTAAACAATATGATCGATATTTTAAGCCGCTGATGCTGGTTCGTAAGATCGAACCTATCGAAGGAAATCCCAAAATAAAGGTTTCTTGCGAGCCCACGTATGAATACGGACGGCTGAAACTGCAAACTCATCGGGGTAGTAATCATCTGGAGTTTCATGGAGGTCCTGAACTAATACGGCTGACGACTGATATCCCTGTCACGAACTTGCTGGAAAAACGTGCATTTGTGTTGACAGAGACCCGCTATATATTTCTTACCTATGGAGTTCCATTAGAGGCGCCGATTGTAAGCACCGCAGAACAATTTCTTCGCGAAACTATTAATTATTGGAGATTGTGGATCAAGCATTCGACCATTGCTCCTATTTATCAAAAAGTAGTAATCCGATCGTCTTTAGCTTTAAAAATTCATCAGTTCGAAGATACCGGGGCTATTATTGCTGCCGGCACGACGAGTTTACCCGAATTTGATGGAGGTGGGCGAAATTGGGATTATCGCTATTGTTGGTTGCGCGA
>Ga0079224_100011477_pt1 | contig 12206 bp, 11 predicted proteins | sample Stecom2015_FD_80414 | JGI IMG/M metagenome (GOLD analysis project Ga0079224, IMG submission 80414) | Agricultural soil microbial communities from Utah to study Nitrogen management - Steer compost 2015 | ecosystem: Environmental > Terrestrial > Soil > Agricultural land | place: USA: Utah... | reverse complement strand
GTGGTAACCGAGACGGCCGAGGTCTACGGGTACGAGGCGCTAGCGCGTGGCTCGTTGAAAGGGCTGCGCTCGCCGGAGGTGATGTTCGGGGTAGCCGAGGAGGCGAACCTGATCTGGGAGCTGTCGCGGCTCTGTCGGCGCCGCGCCATCGAGGGAATCGAGAGCAATCTCGCCCCGGATCAGCTCCTCTTCCTCAACATCGATCCGCACGACTTCAGGGATCCCACCTTCCGCTACCTCGACATCCACGAGCTGGGGATCAAGGACCCCGAGCGAATCGTGCTGGAGATCACGGAGCGCACCGCGATCACCGATTACCCGGCGTTCCAGGAGTACCTGCGGAGCTTCCGTGAACAGGGGTTCCGCTTCGCCGTGGACGACGCCGGATCCGGCTACGCCGGCCTCGGGAGCATCGCGAACCTCTCGCCCGACTACGTCAAGCTCGACATCTCGCTGATCTCCGGGATCGACACGAACTTCATGAAGCAGAACCTGGTGGAGACGATGGTCAGCTTCGCCAACGACCACGGCATCCGGGTGATCGCGGAGGGTGTGGAGCGGGAGGAGGAGTACGATACGGTGAAGAGCCTGGGGGTCCACCTCACGCAGGGCTTCCTCTTCCACGAACCCCGCTACGTGGGGAAGCGGAGGGTGGAGCAACTCGCCGACTGATGGAACCGGGTGCCGAGCAGGTGCGTGCCGACACTGCCGAGGAGGCCGCGGAGGCGCCGGCGCGAGTCGAGTCGACAGCGCAACCCACGGGTGCCAACGGGGCGCAGCCACACCAAGCTCATCTCACCGGCGACCGTACTCCGGCCGAAGTCCTTCGAGAGCTCCTGAGCGCCCGCAGGGGAGAACGGCACGGCATCGTGATCCAGGACTATCCTGACCCGGATGCCATCTCCTCGGCCCTCGCGTATCGAGAGATCGCCCGCGGCTTCGGAATCGAAACCGACATCCTCTACGAAGGGCTCATCAGCCACCCTGAGAACCTGGCGCTGGTGAATCTGCTCGAGATCGACCTGATCCGTTATGAAGAGCAGACGGATCTGACGATCTACGATGCCGCGGTCTTCGTCGACAACCAGGGAACCACCAGCCGCCTCACCCCTCGCTTCCGCGACGCCGGCATCCCCACCTTCGCGGTGATCGACCACCACGACCCGCAGGAGATGCTGGACCCCGTTTTCAGGGACGTCCGGCCCGTCGCGGCGGCGGCGACCATCTTCGCGGAGTACCTCGAGTCGGGGGAGTTCCTCCAGCTCGATGCGGGGATGAGCGAACACGTCGCCCTGGCGACCGCGCTCCTCCACGGGCTCCACAGCGAAACCCGGAATCTGATCTACGCTTCGGAGGTGGAGTACCTGTCCGCTGCCTTCCTCAGCCGCTTCGCAGACCGGAACCTGCTCGAGCGCGTGCTGTGCGTTCAGAAGTCCCGCGGAACGATGGAGACGATCCATGCGGCCCTGGGGCGAAGGATCCTTCGGGGTGGCCTCTCCATCGCTGGGGTCGGTTTCGTACGCTGGGCCGACCGGGACGCCATCCCGCAGGCGGCGGACTTCCTGCTCCAGGAGGAGAACGTGAGGACCGCGATCGTATACGGCCTCGTCAGCTCCGGCACCGGCAAGGAGTCGATCATCGGAAGCCTTCGAACGAACGACGCCACCCTCTCGGTGGACGCTTTCCTCAAGTCCGCCCTGGGCCGGAACATCGCCGGCCGGTACTATGGCGGGGGTCGGCTGCGCGCCGGCGGCTTCGAGATCGAGCTCGATTTCCTCGCGGGGGGTAGCGGAGATCCGGAGGAGCGGGAAACCAAGTGGTCGCTGTACGACCGGCAGATCCGGCGACGATTGCTGGAGACCGCCGGGCTCGAGAAGCCTCAGGGCGAGAAGGAGGAATAGCCGGTCAGAGCGTTCGCAGGCCCCGCAATCGGTTCAGTACCGCAGCCAGCTCGAGCCCCCGGAACGCCGCGTACTCGCCGGACCGGCGCTCGTCGATCCGGTCCAGCCCACCTTCCTCCAGCGCCTTCATGATCAGCTCCGTTGCCGAGGAAAGCGTACGCGCTCCGTCCAGAAAGCGTCCTCGCGCCCACGCCAGCGTCCTCCCGATCGCCGCCGCCTGTGCTCCCTCCACCAGCTGCTCCACCGCGGCAAGGTCGACCTCCTGCGTTCCAAAGGTCATCCGGTGCGTACCGTACACCCGCACCTCCACCTCCCGGTTTCCCCGCGCGGGATCGATCGAAGCGGGGATCGGCACCCGCGGTCGCGGCTCTCGCCAGCGTACCGACGCCTCCGTCCGACGGCTCGGCAGCTCTGCGGCGATGCGCTTCGCTTCCGCGGTGGCGTCCCGAGGCTGGTAGCGGCGCATCACGATCACGGTGTCCGCGACGTCGAAGTAGTCGCCCGCGCCGCCGATCACGAGCAGTACCGAGATGCCGCGACGCCGTAGCTCCGCGACGTGATCGATGAAAGGTGTGATCGGCTCGTCGCCCGCCGCCACCAGCGCCTGCATCCGGGCGTCGCGCACGAGGAGGTTGCTGGCGCTCGTGTCCTCGTCCATGAGCAAACAGCGGCAACCCACCTCCAGGCCCTCCGCGATGGCTGCGGCCTGCGAGGTCGAGCCCGATGCGTTGGCGGAGGTGAAGCGCACCGTATCCTCGCCTCCGGGGAGGTTGTCGATGAAGCTGGAGATGTCGGTGCCCGCCACCGACCGCCCCCCCTCCGCCCTCACCTTCAGGACATCCCCTCGCGAAACGACGCGTTCGCGACCATCGCCCGGAATGTGGTCGTAGATCCCGCGCTCGATCGCGCGCAGCAGCGTCGACTTGCCGTGGAAGCCTCCTCCGGCGAAGAGGGTGATCCCTTCGCGAACGCCCATGCCGGTGATGGCACCGGAGTGCGGTGTCGAGAGGGTCACGCGGAGAGAGTCCGGAGAGACGAAGGGTACGATGCCGGCGCCTTCGAGCGGGCGATCGTCGACGCCGGAGCGACGCGGGAGGATCGACCCGTCCGCGACGAATGCGACGAGCCCGTGCGCGGGGAGCTGCGCCCTCAGCGCCTGCGCGTCCTCCGCGGCCTGAACGTGGCGCAGCAGGGGGTCCGTCGAGCGGTCGGCGAGGAGGCCGGCCCGAATGGCGTCCGGGAGTTCATCACAGAGGAGGATCGCTGCCTCCTTGCCGAGGACGGTTCTGCCGCGCGCCGGGAGTCCGGCGCGGAAGCGGGCCTCGATCGAACCGTCCTCGTGAACGAAGAGGGAAGTGCGGTGGAGGATCTCCTGGCCCGGTCGAAGGATCGAGAGCTCTCCACTCCGTCCGCTGCCCCGGTCGCGGGAGCGGGTGGTGAGCTCCTCGAGGAGGCGGCGGTTGAGGTAATCGGCGGCGGCGACGCGTGCGGTTCGTGAGGCGAGCGCGTCCGGAGGGAGTCGGGCGTCGGCGGGGGCCACGAGCGCGCTGAGCCGGGTGGGATCCGCATAGGGATCACCCTGCACGTGATCGACGCGGAGGTGGAAGCCGTCGAACGCGTAGATCGGTCCGAGCGCCCGGTACGCGCGGTACCCCCGGCCGTCCAGATCTCGTAGCTGCTCTCTCAGCTGGTCCGCGGTCCACATCTCAGAGTCCGTTCCTGCGGGGGGTGGGCACTGGACGCGGGCGCGGAGGCACGATTCATTCCCGCCACCAGCGGCTGCCGCGGGCCAGCGCCGGCGGCGCCACCCGGCCACGACACCATCACCCGAGACGCCCGAACCGGCATGGAAGCTCTGCTGACCTCCCCGTGGGGGCCCCTGGTCATCTTTGGCCTGCGAATCATCGACGTTTCGCTCGCTACCCTGCGTATGCTCCTCGCCGTCCGCGGGGTCAAGGTGGCGGTCCCGATCATCGGCTTCTTCGAGGTCCTCGTCTGGGTTTCGGCGGTTGGAACCGTGATCCGCCACCTCGACTCAGGTCTCCACCTGATCGGGTACGCGGCCGGCTTCTCGACTGGCGCCCTCGTCGGCCTCATGCTGGAGGAGCGGATGGCTCTCGGGATGGCAACGATCCGCGTGGTGTCTCGCTACGGCGGTGTAGAGCTCGCCGAAGGGCTGCGGGAGCTCGGCTTCGGCGTCACCGAATTCGCGGGTCAGGGGAGGGACGGGAAGGTCGAAGTGGTCGATGCGGTACTTCGCCGCCGCGACCTCCCCCAGGTGCTGAAGCAGGTCGAGTACTGGGATCCTGAAGCCTTCGTCACGATCCAGGAGCCGAAGGCGATCCATCGGGGGTGGTTGCTGCAAGGGAGGAGAAAGTGAGGCGACGGGGGGTGGAGAGGTTTGGGCCGGCCGCGATTTCCGCTCCCTCCGATCGGCGGCGGTAGTCGCGTGCGTCGCCGATCCGGAAGGTCCCGGCTTCGAGCGGAGGATCGGAACCGCGACCACCGCCGCAAATCATACCCGCAGCGGACCCTCCCGCTATGCGAAGCGATTTCCGGAGCGACCGCGGCTCCTCCTCCGCCTCACTCGGCGAGCTCGACACTCCATTCGCAGGGGCCGCCGGCGGTCCTGGCGCCGCAGGCGATGTGCAGCACACGATAGCGGCGGCCCGTGTAGAGCTTGAGCAGGGCCGCGAAGACGCCGGAGTAGAAGGCGCAGGCCGCACCGCCCGGGTCCGCCCGGGCGGTGAGGGAGGAATCGATGTGGAGGCCGGCGGGTCGACGGGTGATCCTGAACCTGGAGCGGCCCACCAGCTCCTTGAACATGCGTCGTCCGGCGCGCTGCGCGGCAACCAGTGCGAGGGGACGAGGAAGAAACCGGATCAGCCTTCTCATGCCGTTCGAGCGCTGGCTCCAGTAACGTTCAGCTACCCTACGCCCTGCTTCGCGGAAGATCTCCTCACAGTCGGGCCGGCGGATCACCAGCCGGAAGAGGTCCTCGATCTGCGACGGCACCTGCGGCCGTCGGCTCCTGACTTCTTCCTCGAAGCGCTGGATCTGCAGGCGGACGACCTCGCTGAGACCGAGGCGGCGTGGCATACTCACGCTGATGTCCTCGTCCTCCAGCACTTCCTCGGGGCGATCCATGTCACGGAGCGTCTCGAGCAGGAGAAGGGGGAGGAGCGGAGTAACCGAGGGCGCGTCGTCGTTCCGGTTCGAGGGACGAGATCGGCTCTTCGACGAGGTGCCGCTGGATTCCATCGGACCGGCTCTCACCTGTGGGGTTCGGTAGCGTCCTGGTGTGTGTTGCGGTCTGCCGAGGCAAGGCGCGCGCCGCGCCGGCGGGGCGCAGCTCTTGCACGCGCCGCGCCTGACGGACCGCGGCCAACCTGATCGGAGAACGGATGAACGCCGAACAGAACCCTTCCTGCGTATTCTGCCGTATCGTCGGCGGCGACGAGATGGTGAGCATCATCCACGAGGACGACGAAGTGATCGCCTTCCTCGATGTACAACCGTTGCATCCTGGCCACGTCCTCGTTCTACCCAAGCGACATTACAAGAATCTCTTCTACGTCCCGGAGGAGCTGGCGGCCCGAACATTCGGCACCGCACGGCGAATCCTTCCCGGGCTTCGTACGGCCACCGGCTCCAGGGCGATCAACCTCTTCTCCCCCAACGGAGCGCACGGAGGTCAGGACGTTTTCCACTTCCACCTCCACCTGATCCCCGTTCCGGAGGGAGCGCCCTTCCCCCTGCAGCTACCCGATCCGTCCGCACCGGTGCCATCCCGGACGGAACTCGACATGATGGCGGCGAGGATCAGTCAGTGCATTCAGACATCCTCCCCTCAGCCCAACGAGCGCCCCCGGCTCACCGGCTCAGACTCCTGAGCCGGTGCCGGGGGATCGCGCCTCGTCTGCATTGCCATCCCGCTCCGCTGCCGCGGCGAACGCACCGCTCGACCTGCCGGTGCCGCGCCAGCCCGTCTAATCGTTCCGCCGTAGCAGCTGCTGCCGCTGGATGTCCATCACGAGCTGCGTCAGCTCCTTCTGGTTTCTCGGGTCCAACGCCACGAACTCGATGGCGATCCACCAGGCGAGTCCGCGTCGAACCTTGTCCGGGTCGATCTCGCCGGAGCGGACCACTCGTCCTCGCAGGGGCTCCAGCCCCCGCTCCTCCGGCGAGATCCGCAGCTCCAGCTCCGTGTCGTCGGGGATCGGCTCGGTCAACAGGATTCGGGTTCCGCCGGCGCTCAGGTCCAGCGTGTCCCCCTGGAGCTCCCGGAGGGCGCCAGCGTTACGAAAACGTGCGACGGCCGGAAACCTGACTTCGACGCGCACGTGCTCCCGCCGCTGGATCCGGGTTCCCTCGGTCGGCCAATCGAGGTGAAGCGAGCCGCCGAAACTCAGGTCCAGCTTGTGGACGACCGAGCTGAAGCGCCGGATCCCGTCGGGGAAGGAGATCTGAACCTCGAGCTCGGTCCCGTGGCTGAAGAGGGAGTCGGTGAGCTCTTCCTCCTCGGCGTCCTCCTCGGAGGTGCTGGAGAAGGCGCTCGACCCGAGCCGGTCCTTGGGCGTCGGCAGGCTCACCACCAGCTCCCGGTGGACCTGGAAGTCCACGATCGTGCTCCGGAACCAGGCCTCCTCGTTCTGCCCGAGGGGCTTGATGAGGATCGCCTGCCGCGCCTGGATGGGTAGCCGCATGTATGGTATGAAAATCGAAATATCGCAGCCCGTCGACAGGCCTCGATGGAGCGGCCTGCGGATCATAGTATCGGCCGAAAAGACGAGTCAAGCGAATTTCAGGCCTCTTGAACGGGCGTATCCGAGGGCCTACGTTCCTGCCCGTTCATCTGTCCCGCCAGGGGTTGGGAGGTTCAGCCGCCTGACACGAAAGGATCGGGATGGTGGTGGTGGGTGACCGTGAGCAGTATGACGTGGTGGTGATCGGGAGCGGGTTCGGGGGGTGTCATGCCGCGCTTCCGCTGGTAGAGGCAGGTGCACGCGTGCTCATGCTGGAGCGCGGGGACTGGGTCGATCGCGGCGAGCACAACTGGGGTGAGGAGGGCGCCTTCGTCCTCACGCCCCACTACACCACCGACAGCGACTATGCGATCTGGACGCCTCGTGGGTGGCGGCAACAGGGGCTGTGCTCGTGCGTCGGCGGCCCCTCGGTCTTCTACGGCGGCGCTTCCTTCCGCTTCCGCGAGGCAGACTTCGGGACCTCAGGCGGGATCACGCCGGAAGCCGGGGCGCGCTGGCCGCTCACCTACCGGGATCTCGAGCCCTACTACGATCGCGCCGAGGAGCTGCTCGGCATCGCCGGAGAGGCGGGTGTCGACCCGACGGAGCCGGTCCGGAGCCGACCCTATCGCTACCCGGTCGCGCCGCTGGCCGCGGTCGGAACGTTGATCGCAGAAGCCGCGGCGGCTCTGGGGCTGCATCCCTTTCGTATCCCGATGGCGATCAACGTGGGCCGTTGCCAGTCGTGCACCACGTGCGACGCTTTCGCCTGCGCGGTCGAGGCGAAGAACGACCTGGCGACTCGCGTGATCCCGGGGCTCCTCGAGGCCGGCATGACCCTACGCCCGGGAACCGTCGTCACCCGGCTCCAGGAGTCCGGTTCTCGAATCGTGGCGATCGAGGCGGTGGACGTGAACTCCGGGCGCCGGCTCCGCTACGTAGCCGAGCGGGTCATTCTGGCTGCCGGTGCCCTCGCGACTCCCCACCTGCTCCTCGCCTCGGGACTCGACAGGGCCAGCCCGGGAGGGTGGACGATCGGGCGCTTCCTGATGCGGCACTGCAACGCCATGACCTACGGCTACTTTCCCACTCCACCCAACACCGAGAACGCCCACCACAAACAGATCGCGATCCACGACTTCTACTTTGGTGACCCATCCGTGCCGCACCTCGGCAAGCTGGGCAACATCCAGCAGGTGATGGCTCCCCCAGCGGGGCTCCTCAGGGCGATGCTTCCCGCGTTCCTGGCAGGCGGGGTGAGCGCGCTGGTCGCGAACCTCACCGGTCTGCTGACGATCGCCGAGGACCAACCGCGGCAGGAGAACGGCATCGAGCTGCACCGTCGTCGCCGGGACCGCTTCGGGTTGCCGGCGGTGAGGATCCGGCATCGTTATACGCCGCGAGATCTGTCCGCCCGTCGGGCGCTCGTCCGACGAGCCCGCCAGGTGCTCCGGCAGGCAGGCTCGGTTTTCAACATCACCTGGAACGTCAATACCTTCTCGCACGCGGTGGGGACTGCCCGGATGGGGGAGGATCCACGCACGTCGGCGGTCGACCGGTTCTGCCGTCTGCACGGGATCGAGAACCTCTGGGTTACGGACGGGAGTGTCTTCCCGAGTAGCGCTGGAGTGAACCCGAGCCTGACCATCGCGGCGAACGCGCTGCGCGTGGGAACCGCGTTGGCCCGAGCCTGATGCCCGATCTCCGCATCGCGCTCCTCGGCTGTGGGTTCGCGACCCGTCTCCACAGCCGTACCCTGCGGCGCTTCCCCGGTGTGGCCCGCTACTACGCGAGCCGCGATCCCGAGCGCGCGGCGCAATTCAGCGAGGAGTACGGCGGAGCGGGGCATTTCGGTGCGTACGCCGCCGCCATCCAGGACCCCGCCATCGATCTCGTGCTGGTGGCCACCCCGCCGGTCACACACCTCGAGCTCACCCTCGCCGCGCTCCGTGCCGGGAAGCATGTGATCGTGGAGAAGCCACCCTACCTCTCCTCGAGGGACTTCGCGATCGTCTCCGAAGCCGCGCGATCCGCCGGCCGCCGCGTATTCGTCGCCGAGAACTACTTCTACAAGCCCCTGCTCGCCGAGCTACGCGAGCTGATCCAGGGTGGGGCCGTGGGAGAGGTTCGGATCGTCTCGGTGAACGCGCTCAAGCTCCAGCGTACCGGCAACTGGCGGGACGAGCCTGCGCTGGCGGGAGGGGGCGCGCTCTTCGAAGGCGGCATCCACTGGGTCAACTTCATGAGCAACATGGGCCTCGAGGTCGAGGACGCCCATGGCTATCGACCCGACCCGAGCGGGGAGCCAGAGCGCACGATGGTGGCGGTCTTCCGCTACGCCGAAGGCGCGATCGGCACGCTCTACTACTCCTGGGAGATCGGCTCCCCAACGAAGGGTCTGCGCCTCTCGAGCATCTACGGTACCCGGGGGGCGATCACCTTCGAGTCGAACGGCATCCTCGTGGCGGTCCGTGGCCGCACGAAGCGCCTCTCGCTCCCGCACCTGCGCGACCTGCTCGGCTACCACGCGATGTTCGAGGACTTTCTGAGCGCCATCGATACCGGCAGACCGGCTCGTTTCGAGCTGGACGCCGCACGTCGTGACCTGGAGCTGGTGGAGCGCATCTATTCCACGGCGGAGAGCCGGGCCGTCGGTCCGTCCACCGCCCTCGACACTCAACCCGGAACGGAGCCGTAGCGGAACGTGCAACTGATCATCGCAATCCTGATCGGCGCCCTCGCGGGCACTCACATCTCCACCTGGGGGATGTACAAGGATTCCATCCACGAGGGGTTCACCTGGCCGAAATACTTCCGCAGCGTCCTCGTCGGCTCGGTAATCGGTGTGATCGTCTTCCTGGTCACGGGGATGGACCTGCAGCGTCCCGCGGGGATGGTGGTGTTCTTCGGGCTCGTCTACGCCTTCGAGCGCCTCACGCTGGAGCTGTGGAAGGGCTTCATCCGCGAGGAGGACCAGTCGAAGTATTTCATCCCGATGCAGTTCGGGATCCGCGGCAAGCCCGTGGACGACCGCCGCATCCGCTGGAGCGCCGGCATCCTGGTGGTCCTGGTGGTGGTCTTCTCGGTCCGCGGGGTGATTGCATTACAGAGCGCCTATCCGGATCTGCCGCCCTGGCTCGTCCTGGCGACGATCGGGAGCCTCGGCGGCTGGCTGACCGCCTTCGGCGGCGCGTGGAAGGACGCTCCCGTCGAGGGATTCGAGACGCTCAAGTTCTTCCGCAGCCCCGGCGTTTCCTTCTTCTGGGCCGTCCTGCTCGCGTTCTTCACCGACAACTGGGTCTACATCGGGATCGGGGCGGCGGGCTACAGCGTCGCCACGATCGAGACGTACAAGACCTTCTTCTTCCCGAGCAAACCGCGCGGGAAGTTCGCTGGCAAGCCGATCCTCTACCCGGAGATGGTCCGCAGGCGGCACTACTTCGTGCCGGTGTACGTCACGATATGGATCTTGATCGTGGGAACCTACGCAGCTGCCTTCCAGCAGCCACGCGGGGGCTTGCTCGGGGCGCCCGCGGCGGGGGGTGACGGGGTCGCTCAGACCTTGGAGAACTCGGTCTCGACGACTTCCGTTCCATCCTCGTGAGCGGCGATGCGGAGGTCGCCGAAGATGTTTGGGGCCTCTCCGTGCAGTACCCGCAGCACCGCTACCGCGAGGCGTCGAATCTCGACGTCCGCGGTCGCGCTCCCGCGCATCTCGACGAAGTGCCGCCATGCCCGCGCGTTCCCGGTCACCACGATCTTCGTTTCGGCGGAGTTCGGGAGCACCGACCGCGCGGCCTGGCGCGCCCGCTTCTTCCGCATCGTGGCCGAGCCCTCGTCTCCGATCTGCTCGGCCATCGCCGTGAGGATCTCGCGGTAGGCCGCCAGAGACTCGGAGCACGCACGGCTCCACGTCTCGAAGGCAGGCGTCCCCTCCACGATCTCCGGCGGCACCACGAAGCCGATCTCGGACTCGTCCACGTACCGCTGGCTCAACTGCGAGAAGCCGAACCCAGCTCGATGCCGCACCAGCTCGTGCGTGAGGGCGCGGCTCACCCCCTCCAGCAGCAGGCTCCAGACCGCGTGCTCCAGCACGCTACCGTGCTTCGTGCTCAGGATGTTCGCCAGATAGGACTCGTTCGTCGTCCGGCCGCCGATCGACCGGTGGCCCCCCTCGATCCCCGCCTCCTTCCCGAACGAGAGATAACACAGTCGTCCCGAGAACTCCGTGAGCACCTGTGCGGGCACATCGGAGTCGCTCTCCCAGCGGATGTGCTCGGGGTAGAGGAACTGCTGACGGGCGATCAGGGTGACGCGCGGCTGACGAATGATCTGCACGGGCAAAGCCTCCAGGAGGGGGTTCGAGAGGGCCGAAAGCTATCCTGCGCGGGGGGCACTCACAAGCCAGGAGCGACGGACGAGACGAGCCTCCGTGGAACCGGCGGAGCCGTCCCGGAGCGGCTTCCCGGCGAGGGAGGACCGGGGCAGATTCAACGTGGGCGAGACACGGCCGAGAGCCTCGGATCGGCTTGCTAGAAAGGGGCCTCGCTCGTTCTCAGCGGTGGAAAACGAGCCGACTCCCGTGCTCGATGGGGCGGACCGCCATACCGCACCACCGGGTTCACGAAATGATTGCACGCCAGCCATGAGGATCGTATCGCTGCTGGGCAGCGCAACCGAGATCGTGCATGCACTGGGCCTGGGCGATCACCTCGTGGGGATCTCGCACGAGTGCGATTACCCTCCCGCCGCCCTGCATCTACCCCGGGTGAGCCGACCGCGCTTCGACCCGGAGGGGCTTACCAGCGGTGAGCTGGATGCGGCGGTCCGCCGTGCAATGCAGGAACACGGCAGCGTCTACGAGGTCGATTCCGAACTCCTGGCTTCTCTCCGTCCGGACATCGTGCTGACCCAGGCCGTCTGCGAAGTCTGCGCCGTGCCCACCGGGTCCGCCGAAGAGGCCGTTGCATCGCTGCCGGGCAGCGTCCGGGTCGTCTCGCTCGATGCGCACGACATCGCCGGGATCCTGGACACCATCAAGCAGGTGGCCCTCGCCGCCGACGCTCCCCACCGCGGCGATGAGCTCCGCTCCAGCCTGCGCGCCCGCCTCGACGCGGTCCGCGAGCGTACCACCGCCGCGGCTGCACCGCGCGTCCTGCTCCTCGAGTGGCTCGATCCACCCTTCGCCCCCGGCCACTGGGTCCCGGAAATGGTGGCGCTCGCCGGTGGAGAGAACCTCATCGGCAACCCCGGCGTGCCCTCCGTCCAGGTCGAATGGTCGACGCTGGAGACCCTCGACCCGGAGGTCCTCCTCGTCGAACCGTGTGGCTTCGATCTCGACCAGGCCACGGCGGATGCGGATCGCGCCGCCAGCACACTCCGGCGCATCGCCCCCCGCCCCCTCGCGCGCGGCACAGGCTGGGTCCTGCACAGCGCGTGGTTCAGCCGGTCCGGCCCCCGAATCGTCGAAGGGGTAGAGGCCCTCGCACGGATTCTCCATCCCGATCGCTTCCTCGACCCCCCCGACGCTCGTATCGCCCGGAGGTGGCCTTAGCCGCTC
>Ga0079224_100011476_pt1 | contig 12206 bp, 11 predicted proteins | sample Stecom2015_FD_80414 | JGI IMG/M metagenome (GOLD analysis project Ga0079224, IMG submission 80414) | Agricultural soil microbial communities from Utah to study Nitrogen management - Steer compost 2015 | ecosystem: Environmental > Terrestrial > Soil > Agricultural land | place: USA: Utah... | reverse complement strand
TGGTCGCCCGCCGGCCGGCCTGAGCCGCCTCAGTCGAGCGCGCCGCGCAGAGCCATCACGGCGGGATCGTCCTTCACGTGCACCACGGCGTAGGCGTCGGCGTGCAACCGCCGCCAGCCGGGCAGCCGGTCCAGCACCGGCACGGCGCGGTTGTTGGGGTGCAGGATGGTCCAGCGGACGCCGTGTTCTTCGAGCGTCCGGGTCAAAGCGGCCGGATCGCCTGAGACCGTACCGTCGTAAGCGTGGACGAAGGCGTCGCCGTACATGTCGGCGCGCCCGTCGATGAAGGGCCGCACGCCCTGGAAGATCAGGTAGCCGCCGAAGCCGTACTCGTTCAGCACCGGCCGGCGGGCGAGATCGGCGGGCACGGCGGCCAGCGCCGTCGCCGGCGTGGTCAGCGCGTCGCTGCGTACCGGTTGGGCCGCCATGCGGCCAGCGGTCAGGCCGATCATCAGCGCCAGGACGACCGCTGCGGCGAGGTTGGCGGGCGGAACGGCCGGCTCCGGAGGCTTGGTCACCCGGCTCAGCGGGTCGGCCAGCAGCAGCGGGGCGAGCAGGCCCAGCACCATGGCGTGGCGGTTGTGCTGCAAGCTCATGTGCAGCAGGCCGACGAGCAGCAGCAGACGCAACGGCGGGATCTTCAGCCCGCGCGAGAAGCCGACCAGCAGCAGGGCGATCAACCCGGCTTCCAACGGCTGGAAGGTCGAGAAGTCCAGCGGCCGCCACTCGTCGATGGTCGGCGCGCTGGTCATGCCCATCAGCTGGAAGGGGAACAGCAGGCCGGCGGGGCCGTGCGGGGTGACGGCGGCTGCGGCGAGCGCGCCGAGGCCGAACAGGCCCCAGCCGCGGATCACCGGCCTGGGTCGCGCCCGGCCGGCGATCAGCGCCTCCAGCGCGAAGGGGCCGATCAAGGCCAGGCCCAGCACAAAGCTTCCGTGCAGGTTGGCCCACAGCACCATCAGCCCAAGGAGGCCCGGATGGGGCGCGCGGTCCGCGTCGCGCGCCTTCAGCAGGCCCACGGCCCAGGCGACCAGCACTGGAAAGGCCAGCACATGGGGCCGGGCCAGCAGGCCGGGCGCGAGGCAGGCGAGTCCCAGAGCCAGGCTGAGCGCCAGCGGGATCAGGCCAAGCCTGGGGCGCAGGTAGCCGGCCATCAGCCCGGCGGCGAGAGCGGCGGCGGAAGCGGTCAGCGCCATCACCCCGCCCCATCCGCCCGAACGGAAGGCCAGCGCCATCAGGATTTCGCTGAACCACTCGTGGGTCGTCCAGGGCTTGCCCGCGAAGGTGTAGGAGAAGGGGTCGGCGTGCAGCACCTGGCGATGCGCCAGCATCCATTCGCCGGCCGACAGATGCCAGTAGGTGTCGCCGTCGTTGAGCACCTGCGGGGCGAACAGCAGGACTGCGTAGACGATGAGCGCGGCCGTCCAGGTGGCCGCGGGCAGCCAGGTCGCGCCGCGGGCGGGCGTCGCGGCGTCCGGGGCCAGGGCGGTCACGCCGAGCGCCGCAGCCGCCGCGCCGGCTCGGCGGCGGTCGGCGCCGCGGCCTCGGCGGGGTCCACGCCGTGCAGGCTGCGGACGATGTAGAGGGGCCGGCCCTTCACCTCGGTGTAGGTGCGGCCGAGGTATTCGCCGATGATCCCGAGAGAGAGCAGGTTCACCCCGCCCAGCATCAGCACCATCACCATCAACGAGGCGTAGCCTGGTACGTCGACGCCGAGCACCAGGGTCCGCAGGATCAGGAAGCCGGCGTAGGCGAAGGCGGCGAGCGCGACCAACGCTCCGAGGTAGCTCCAGATGCGCAGGGGCGCGGTGGTCGAACTGGTGATGCCGTCGATGGCGAAGTTCCACAGCCGCCAGTAGCGCCACTTGCTGCGACCGCTGTGGCGATCCTCGCGGACGTAGTCGACGTGGCAGTGACGGAAGCCGACCCAGGCATAGAGCGCCTTCATGAACCGGGCGCGCTCGGGAAAGCGGTTGAGCTCGTCCACCACCGCGCGGCTGAGCAGGCGGAAGTCGCCGGCGTCGGCCAGGATCGGGCGCTCGGCCATGCGGTTGAAAACACGGTAGAAGGCCCGCGCGGTGGCGCGCTTCAGCCAGCTGTCGGCGGAGCGGTCCGCGCGGCGGGCGCTGACCACGTCGAAGCCGGCCAGCCAGCGCTCCACGAGCTGCGGGATCACCTCTGGCGGATCTTGCAGGTCCACGTCCATGGGGATCACCGCCGCGCCGGCGGCGTGTTGCAGCCCCGCAGCCAGGGCGACATCCTTGCCGAAGTTGCGCGACAGCACGACGATCCGCACCCGCGGGTCGGCGGCGCGCGCGGCGTGCAGCTGCTCCAGAGTGGCGTCGGTGGAGCCGTCGTCGACGAACAGGATCTCGAAGCTGGTGGCGGGCCCCAGTGGGGCGACCACGGCCTCCAGTATGGGCCGGGTGCGGGCCAGGAAGGGTTCGATCCCCCCGGCCTCGTTGTAGACGGGCGCGACGATGCTGAGCAGCACGCGGCGCTCGGGGCTTTCCTCACCCGGCAGCATGGGGCGGACCTTGCCAGTGCGCATCTAAGGAACCATGAACGCCAGGGTTAACGGAGCGGGCATGGCCGAGGCGTTCAACGAGAAGATGCTCCCGGCGGGCAAGGCCGAGCGCTACGCGGCGCTCGCCGAAGAGATCGCAGCCGTGCTGGAGGGCGAGCCGAACCTGACGGCCCGCATGGCCACCGTCGCCTCGATGCTGGCCAACAGCTTCCCCCACTTCTTCTGGACCGGCTTCTACGTGGTCGATTCGGACAAGCCGGACGAGCTGGTGGTGGGGCCCTACCAGGGGACGCTCGGCTGCTTGCGGATCGCCTTCGGCCGCGGGGTGTGCGGGACGGTGGCGGCGACGCGACAGACCCAGGTTGTCCCGGATGTGCACACCTTTCCCGGGCACATCGCTTGCGATTCCCGTTCGGCGAGCGAGATTGTCCTTCCCGTGCTAGATCGTCAGGGCAGGCTGATCGCGGTGCTGGACATCGACGCCGCCGAGCCCGCCGCCTTCGACGAGACCGACGCCGAAGCCCTCGAAAGTATTCTGGCGCGCACCTTCGGCTGACGGTCCGGAGCTTGCAGGGCGAAGGTGGAGTGCCCAGCAGAAGCGTAGGTCGGAACGAGATGTTGGAAGCGGAGACCTTCCACCCCAGCGAATTGTCGTCTGCCGACGTTGTCGGCTGGCGTGCGATGTGCGCCGCGCGCCCCGAATTCGAGAGCCCGCTGCTGGGACCGGGGTTCGCCCAGGCGGTCGGCGAGGTGAGGCAGGACGCGCGGGTCACCGTCTGGCGCGAAGCCGGCCGGCCGATCGCGTTTCTCGCCCATCATCGCCGGCCCGGTGGGCTCGCCCGCCCGATCGGCTCGCCTTTGTCGGACTACCACGCGCTGATCTCGCAGGGCGCGATCGACGTGCCGTCGGCGCTGGAACGCGCGGGGCTCGGAGGCTGGCGCTTCACCGGCCTGCTCGACCCCTTCCGTGCATTCGAGAGCCATTGCGAGGCGCCCCGGCAGAGCCATGTGATCAGGCTGACCGGCTCGGCAGAGGACTATCTCGAGCAGATCCGGGCCCGTAGCGCCAAGCGCTTCAAGAACTACCGGCGCCTCGGACACAAGCTGGAGCGCGAGGTCGGCCCGATGCGGATGGTGGTCGGCGACCGAGACCCCGCCGCCCTCGCCACCCTGATCGACTGGAAGCGGGCGCAGTTCGCCCGCACCGGCGGCGAGGACTTCCTCTCTCCCGACTGGACCCGCGCTCTGATGTGGCGGTTGTTCGAGACGGACGGGGCGGAGTTTGGGGGGCTGATGGTGAACCTCTACGTCGGCGACAAGCTGGCGGTCGGGCATTTCGGGGTCCGGGCGGGGCCCGTCTACCATCCCTGGATCGCCTCGGCCGACCCGGAGCTCGCGGCCTGGTCGCCCGGCCAGCTGTTCTTCCTGCAGGCCATCGCGGCGATGCCGTCGGCGGGGCTGACCACCTACGATCTCGGGCCGGTGCATGACCCCGACAAGGCGCCGTTCGCTCTGGCGGGGCGCAGCCTGTCCTCCGGCTGGGTCGCCGCCGCCGGACCGGCCGGACGGCGTATGCGGACGGCCGAGCGAATGCTGCAGTTGGTCGGCGCGAATGGGGATGGCGCGGTGGGGCGGCTGCGCAGGCGCCTGGACACCATCGCTTCGCTCGAACTGAGCGCCCCCGGACGCGTGCGAAAGCTCGCTACGGCGGTCGTCGGCCGGATGACCGCAGGCCCGGCGGAGGCGGCATGAGCCGCGTCAGCTTCGTCATCCCCACCGTGCGGCGGCCCCAGGGGCTGGCGGTCGCGGCCCGCTCGCTGTTCGCCCAGCAGGGCGTCGATCCCGCCGATGTGGAGCTGGTCGTCGTCGACAACGACCCCGCCGGTTCGGCGCGGGTGGTGGTCGACGGACTGGCCGCCGAGGCGCCGTTTCCGTTGCGCTACATCCACGAGCCAGAGCCCGGTGTCGCCAACGCCCGCAACGCCGCCTTCGCCGCGGCCGAGGGCGATCTGATCGCCTTCCTGGACGACGACGAGGAAGCCCCGCCCGGCTGGCTGGCGGCCCTGCTGGCGGTGCGCGAGGCGCACGACGCCGATGTCGTTTTCGGCCCGGTGCGCGGCCGCGCGCCCGCCCACATTGTGCGCCACCGCATCTACCTCGAGCGCTTCTTCTCGCGCGAGGGCCCGGCGCAGAGCGGGCCGATCGACCACTACTACGGCTGCGGCAACAGCCTGCTGCGCCGTGCGGCGTTGCCCGATCCCAAGCGGCCCTTCTCCAGCGAGCGCAACCACATCGGCGGCGAGGACGACCTGCTGTTCGGCCAGATGACCGCGGCGGGGGCCAGGTTCGCCTGGGCGGCCGAGGCCTGGGTCTGGGAGGATCCGGTTCACTCGCGGCTGACCCTGCGATACGCCCTTCCACGCGCCTTCGCCTACGGCCAGGGGCCGAGCGCGGCCTGCGCGGCGCGCACGCCGCCCGACTGGCTGGGCGTGGCCGGCTGGATGGTCCAGGGGCTGTTGCAGGCGGGCGTCTTCGGCGTCCTGGCGCTGGCCAAGTGGGCCGTCCGCGCTCCCGACTTCGCCTTCACCGCCGACAGGGCGGTGCGCGGGCTCGGCAAGACGCTGTGGTTCGGGCCCTTCAAGATCGAATTCTACGGAAGAAGCTCCGGCGGAGTGAAGCTGCCATGATCCTGGACTGGACTGACGAAAAGGCGCGGGCGTTCGGCCGCGAGTTTGTCGACTTTCGGCACGCGCTGCACGAGCGGCCGATGTTCTCGGACGAAAAGCTCGCCGAGGCGCTCGACCGCTATCCGCGCGACGAGCTGGGGGTGTTCACCATGGGCGAGGACCCGGTGGCCTGGAGCACCTGGCGGCGCGGGTCGGCCGGCGCGCTCTCGGGCGAGCAGCTCTTGGAGGCGGCCAAGAGCGGGCGGATCTGGCTCAACCTGCGCCGCACCAACCTGCATCTGCCCGACTACGCCGCCCTCGCCGAGGAGGTGTTCGCCGAGAAGGAGAAGGCCACCGGTCTGAAGACACTGAAGCGCGACGTGGGCCTGTTGATCTCGTCGGCCGACGCCCAGGTCTTCTACCACCTCGACACGCCGCTGGTGTCGCTGTGGCAGGTGCGGGGGATCAAGCAGGTCTGGGTCTATCCGCCGGCCGAGCCCTTCGTCTCGCCCGAGCAGCTGGAGGCGGTGGTCCTGCGCGAGACGGCCGAGCAGATCCCCTTCCAGCCGGCCTGGGACGCGTCGGCGCAGAAGATCGAGCTGAAGCCGGGCATGATGGTTTCCTGGCCGCAGAACGCCCCACACCGGATCGTCAACGGGCCGATGCTCAACGTCTCGCTGTCGATGGAATTCATGACGCCGGCGGCGCTGCTTCGGGCCAACGTAATCTACGCCAACGGTGTGTTGCGCCGCCGGTTCGGGGCCCAGCCGAGGCTGGCGGAGGGCGCGACCGCGACCAACCTCAGCAAGCTGGCCTTCGCCCGCGCCGCCAAGGCGCTGAAGCTGCACACGCCGAACGAGCGGGTCCTGCCCACCAGCTTCCGGCTCGACGCCGGGACACCCGGGACCCTGCTGCCCGCCTAGGCCAGGTGGCGGCTTCGGCTCGCGCCGCACGACGGGGCGTCGTCGCAGCGTGCGGGCATGTCGGCCGGCCGGCGTTTCGCGGTCAAGCTCTTGACCCTGTTGGCTTCCGTCACGGCGCCGGCCTAGAGTCGCCGCTCGAACGGCCGAGGCGCGGCCGAACGGGGAGTGACGAAGATGGGTGAAGCCTACATCGTGGAGGCGGTGCGCACCGCCGGCGGACGCAAGGGCGGCAAGCTGAAGGACTGGCATCCGGTCGATATGGCCGCGACGGTCCTCGACGAACTGATGGACCGCACCGGGGTCGATCCGGCCCGCGTCGAAGACGTGATCATGGGCTGCGTGATGCAGGTCGGCCAGCAGGCCATCAACGTGGCCCGCAACGCCGTGCTGGCCTCCAAGCTGCCGGAAAGCGTGCCGGGCACCAGCGTCGACCGTCAGTGCGGCTCGTCGCAGCAGGCGCTGCAGTTCGCCGCCCAGGCGGTGATGAGCGGCACCATGGACGTGGTCATCGCCTCGGGCGTCGAGAGCATGACCCGGGTGCCGATGGGCTCGTCGGCGGCGCTGGCCGCGCAGGCGGGCATGGGCAACTACATGAGCCCGCGCATCCAGGAGCAGTACCCGAACATCCAGTTCTCCCAGTTCATGGGCGCCGAGATGATGGCCAAGAAGTACGGCCTCTCGAAGGACCTGCTGGACGAGTACGCCTACCAGAGCCACCAGCGGGCGATCGCCGCCACGCAGGCCGGCGCCTTCAAGAACGAGATCGTTCCGCTGAAGGTGAAGGACGAGAACGGCGCCGAGAGCGATCACACGGTCGACGAGGGCATCCGCTTCGACGTCAGCCTCGAAGGCATCAAGGGCGTGAAGCTGCTGCAGGAAGGCGGGGCGATCACCGCCGCCACCTCCAGCCAGATCTGCGACGGCGCCTCTGGCGTGATGATCGTCTCGGAAAAGGCGCTGAAGGAGCTGAACCTGACGCCGCTGGCCCGCATCCACCACCTGTCGGTGCTGGGCCACGACCCGGTGATCATGCTGGAAGCGCCGCTGCCTGCGACCCAGCGGGCGCTCGAGCGGGCGGGCATGAAGATCGACGACATCGACCTGTTCGAGGTCAACGAGGCCTTCGCGTCGGTGCCGGTGGCCTGGCTGAACACCACCGGCGCGGACCCGGACAAGCTGAACGTCAACGGCGGCGCCATCGCCCTCGGCCACCCGCTGGGCGCCTCTGGCACCAAGCTGATGGCCACTCTCGTCCACGCCCTGAAGAACCGCGGCAAGCGCTGGGGTCTGCAGACCATGTGCGAAGGCGGCGGCATGGCCAACGTGACGATCGTCGAGCGTCTCTGATAGACATCCGCCCATGAGCGGGCGGACGATCGCGATCACCGGCGCCTTCGGCGTCCTCGGGCAGGCGGTGGCGCAAGGCGCCGCAAGCCAAGGCATGCAGCTGGCGCTGATCGACATCGCGCCCTCGGGCCCCGCGCCCGAGGGCGCTTTCGTGCAGGGTGGCGTGGACCTGACCGACGCCGCGCAGGCGAAGGCGGCCTTCGCGGCCGTCGGCGAGCGGCTGGGCGGCCTCGACGTGCTGGTCAACGTGGCCGGGGGCTTCGTCTGGCAGACGGTGGAGGAGGGTGACCCCGCCGCCTTCGACCGGCTGTTCGCGCTGAACACGAAGACCTGCCTCAACGCGACGCGGGGCGCGCTGCCGCTGATCCGGGGGAGCGCGGCGGGGCGGATCGTCAACGTCGGCGCCAACGGGGGGGTGAAGGCCGCGCCCGGAATGGCCGCCTACGCAGCCTCCAAATCCGGCGTCCACCGGCTGACGGAGGCCCTGGCCGAGGAGCTCAAGGAGACGGGCGTCACGGTCAACGCGGTGCTGCCCTCGATCATCGACACCCCCGCCAACCGCGCGGACATGCCCAGGGCGGATTTCGACGCCTGGGTGAAGCCGCAGGAGCTGGCCGCGGTAATCCTGTTCCTGGCTTCCGAAACCGCAAGCGCGGTGACCGGCGCGCTGATCCCGGTGATCGGCCGGGTCTGAGGCGGCCTCACGTGCTCCTACCTCCACTTCCCGGGCGAGTTTGCAATTGACTTGCAACTGCAGTTGCGGTTTCAGGCGGAGCGAGCCGCACCGCTTTCGGGGGATTCCATGCTTAACCGTTGCTGCCTCACCGCTCTCGGCGGCGTGTTGCTAGCCCTAGCGGCCGGCCCCGCGCTGGCACAGTCGTCCGACGCGGTGGAGGTGGGTGAGGTGGTGATCACCGCCGCCCGCAGCGAGGCGCCCCGCGCGACCCTGCCCGCCACCGTCACCGTAATCGGATCCGAGGAGATGGTCGCCCAGCGGGCGCTGGGGGCCAGTGCGGTGGAGACGGTGGCGAGCCTGGTGCCCTCGTTCTCGCCCACGCGGCAGAAGCTCTCGGGCCTGGGAGAAAGCCTGCGCGGCCGCTCGCCGCTCTACCTGGTGGACGGGGTGCCGCAGTCGACGCCGCTGCGCGACGACAGCCGGGACGGCTTCACCATCGACCCCTTCTTCATCGACCGCGTCGAGGTGGTGTTCGGCTCCAGCGCCATCCAGGGCATCGGCGCCACCGGCGGGGTGGTGAACTACGTCACCGCCGCGACCCCCAAGGCCGAGGACGGCTGGAGCGGTCGGGCGATGGCGCAGACGACCTTCGACGACGGCGTCGTGGGCGACAGCCTGGGCTGGAAGGCGGCGGCGCTGGCTGGCCGCGACATGGGCGACTGGGACTTCGTGGTGGGCGCGGCCTACGAGCGGCGGGGCGCCTTCTACGACGCCAAGGAGCGCCGCATCGGCGTCGACGGCACCCAGGGCGATCTGCAGGACAGCACGAGCTGGTCGCTGTTCCTCAAGGCCGGCTGGGACATCACCGAAGCCCGCCGCCTGGAGCTGATGGCCAACCACTTCGAGCTGGAGGGCGACGCCGATTACGTCGCCGTGGCCGGCGACAGGTCGCGGGGCGTTCCCACCACCTCGATCCGCGGAACCACGCCGGGCGTGCCGCCCAAGAACCAGGTCACCTCGGCCGCGCTGAGCTACCGCGACGGCGACCTGCTGGGCGGGACCTTTCGCGCCCAGCTCTACGCCCACGACTACGAGGGAGTGTTCGGCGGCGGAACCTTCGCCAGTTTCCAGGACCCCTCCATCGCCCCGCTCGGGACGTTGTTCGACCAGTCCGCCAACAACTCCGAGAAGCAGGGCTTCAAGCTCGACTACGAAAGGCCGATCGGGGCCGTGCCGGGCCTGCGCGCCCTGCTCGGCCTCGACGGCCTGCGCGACACCACCTTCCAGGCTCTGGTACTGACGCCGCGCCTCTGGGTGCCCAAGACCACCTACAAGAGCCTCGCTCCGTTCGTGCAGCTGCGCCAGTCGCTGCTGGACGGGCGGCTGCACCTGTCGGCCGGCGCGCGTCACGAGAATGCGACCCTGGAGGTCGGCGACTACCGGACGCTTTGGGGGCAGGGCGACCAGCAGGTGGACGGCGGCGAGCCCAGCTTCGAGAAACTGCTGGTCAATTTCGGGGCCACCTTCGAAGCCGCCGACGGGCTGATCGCCTACGCCGCCTACAACCAGGGCTTCACCATGCCCGACGTGGGCCGGGTGCTGCGGGCGGTGAACACTCCGGGTGCGGACATCGACACCTACCTCGACGTGACCCCAGTGATCTCCGACAACGTCGAGCTGGGCCTGGAGCTGGAGCGGGGGCCGCTGCGGGCCTCCGCCGCCTGGTTCCGGTCCACCTCCGATCGCGGGGCGCTGCTGATCCGCAACGCCGACGGCAACTTCGACGTCCAGCGCCAGCGCACCGAGATCGAAGGCGTCGAACTCACCGCCCGCTGGACTGCGAACGACTGGCTCACCGTCGGCGGCGCCTACGCCCACCTGGAGGGCCGGACGGACGAGGACGGCGACGGATCGGTGGACCGGGACCTGGCCGGCATCAACATCGCCCCTGACCGACTTCTGCTCTATGTCGAGGCGGCCTTCGGAGATTTCAGCGGCCGGCTGCAGCACCAGACCTTCTTCGAGCGCAGCTTCGACGGCGAGCCGGCGACCAACAGTTTCGAAGGTTACGCCATCGCCGACGCCGTGCTCGCCTGGCGGACCGAGCCTGCGACCTTCACCCTGGGCGTCCAGAACCTCTTCGACGAGGACTACGTAACCTACTACAGCGACACCCAGGCCCCGGCGGACAACCTCGCCTACTACTTCGGCCGCGGCCGGACGCTGACGCTCGGCGTGAGCAAGGCCTTCTGATGGGCCTGATCCGCCTGATCCACGCCTGGGCCGGCGCCGCGCTGGCGTTGATCCTGGTGGTGCTCGGGCTGACCGGCTCGCTGCTGGTCCTCAAGGACGACTGGATCCGGCTGACCGTGCCGGGCGCACGGGCGGAGGTCGCCGCCACACCGCAGGCGCTGGGCAGGGCGGTGGAGGCGCTGGAGGAGGCCTACCCCGGAGAGATCCGTTCGATCACCTTCGCCGGACCGCACCTGGGCGTGCACAAGCTCTACTTCCGGCAGGCCGAGACGGAGGGCTACGCCGCAGCGGAGGGAGAGCTGCTGGCCAGGTGGACCGGCCCGGCCCGCCTCGAGGCCTTCGTATTCGACCTGCACCACTACCTGCTGGCCGGGGAGACGGGGATGATCGTCGCCGGCGTTTCTGCTCTGGCGGGCGCGTTGCTGGCCATCACCGGGATGATCGTCTGGGCGCCGGCCTGGCGCAGCTTCGCCTGGCGGTTCTGGCCGAGGAGCGCGAAGCGGCGCGACCTGCTCGCCGCCCACCGCGACCTCGGCCTGGTGTTTGCGCTCCCGGTGTTCGCATTCTGCCTGACCGGCGGGGCGATCGTATTCAACGACCAGACCAGGGCGCTGCTCGCCGCCGTCTTCCCGCACGAGGCCGAGGAGGTGTTCGCGCCGCCGCCCGGGGCCGGCGACGTCGACTGGCCGAAGGCGCTCGCGGCGGCGCAGGCGGCCTTCCCGGAGGCGCAGCTGCGGATGGCGGCCCTGCCGGCCAGGCCCGGCGATCCGGTGGTCGTGCGAATGAAGTTGCCCCTCGAGTGGCATCCCAACGGCCGCACGGTGGTGAAGATCGACCCGGCTGACGAGAGCGTGCTGGAGGCGACCAGCGCCCAGACCCTGGGGACCGCGGCGCGGCTCGCCAACGCCCTCTATCCGGTCCACGCCGCCTACATCGGCGGCCGCGCCTACGATCTCCTGACCTTCGCGAGCGGCCTCGCCCTCGCGGGGATGGGCGGCTTCGGGCTGTGGTCCTTCCTGGTCAAGCCGCGCCGTCGGCGTAGTCGCGCGGCGGGGCGGCTGCGGCCCGGCGCGGCCGAGGTTCACTGAGCGGCGACCGGGGCCACCCGCCAGACCGCCTTGCCGGCGTCGTCGGTCACCAGCAAAGCGCCGCGCGCGTCGACCTTCACGTCTACCGGTCGGCCGTAGGCCTCGCCCTTCTCGTTGAGAAAGCCGGACAGGAAGATGGAGGGCTCCCCGGTCGGCCTCCCGCCGGCGAAGGGAATGAACACCACCCGGTAGCCGTTTGGCGGCTTGCGGTTCCACGAGCCGTGCTGCCCGACGAAGGCCCCGCCGTGGTACGCCGCCGGGAAGGCGGTCCCGCGGTAGAAGGCCAGGCCCAACGAGGCGGTGTGGGGGCCGAGCGCATAGTCCGGCTTGATGGCCCGGGCCACCAGGTCCGGCCGCTGGGGCTTCACCCGTTCGTCCACGTTCTGGCCGAAGTAGCTGTAGGGCCAGCCGTAGAAGCCGTCCTCGCGCACCGAGGTCATGTAGTCGGGGACCAGATCGTTCCCGAGTTCGTCCCGCTCATTGACGGCGGTCCACAGCGCCCCGGTGACGGGCTCGAAGTCCATGCCATTGGGGTTGCGCAGGCCCGAGGCGAACAGACGCACGCCGGTCCCGTCGGGGTGCAGCGGGTGGATGGCGGCGCGGCCTTCCTCCGCGTCCATGCCGTTCTCCCCGCCGCTGGAGTTGGAGCCATCAGTTCGGAATAACTGGTTGCGTCCGGGGCTGGAACGGCGGTGATGACGCAAGAGGGGGTGGAGGCCGCGGGCC
>Ga0079224_100011475_pt1 | contig 12207 bp, 11 predicted proteins | sample Stecom2015_FD_80414 | JGI IMG/M metagenome (GOLD analysis project Ga0079224, IMG submission 80414) | Agricultural soil microbial communities from Utah to study Nitrogen management - Steer compost 2015 | ecosystem: Environmental > Terrestrial > Soil > Agricultural land | place: USA: Utah... | reverse complement strand
GTACTGCCGTGGAGGCGTCGGAGCAGCCCGCGCAGATGGCTCTCGAAAGCGACGTAACAGTGCGAACACCCGACGCGCCCCGTCTTCTTGAACTCTTCCAGACGAAGCTCGCAGTAGGCGCAGGTATCGGCGGACGAATCCGAAGTCAACCCTTTCCCCATCTGGGCCAGGAAGTCCGTCAGCGGGAAGTTCCCGGTCTGGATACCGGGTTCCAGACCCTTCTCCGCCGCGCACCCCTCGCAGAGGTGGTACGTACTCATCTGGTTGTCGACGATCTGCGTGAGGTGGATGACCGCCTCGTTCTCGCCGCAGTGATCGCACAACATGGCTCTTACACCGGGTGGATTCTCTGGAGCTGGCCCTCCTTGAGGAGGAGGACACGGTCTGCGCGGTCCGCCAGCTCCTGATTGTGCGTAGCCAGGACCATGGCGACGCCGTGCTCCTCTCGGACCCGGAAGAACAGATCGTGGAGCTGCGCCGCCGTCTGCGTATCGAGGTTTCCGCTCGGTTCGTCCGCGATGAGGACGAGCGGATCGTTCGCCAGTGCTCTCGCCACCGCCACGCGCTGCTGTTCGCCGCCGCTGAGTTGACGCGTGGTGTGCTTCAGCCGTCCTCCCAGCCCCACGGCGTCGAGGAGTTCCTTGGCCCGATCCTCGGCCACGTCTGGACGGGTGCCTCCGATCAGGAGCGGCATCATCACGTTTTCCAGCGCGGAGAACTCCTGGAGCAGGTGATGGAACTGGAAGACGAAGCCGATCTTCTTGTTTCGGACCGCGGCCAGCTCCCGGTCCGTCAGCCGGCCGAGGGACACTCCGTTGAGGCTGACTTCGCCCGCCGTCGGGCGGTCCAGTCCTCCCAGGAGGTGAAGGGGCGTCGACTTCCCCGCGCCGCTCGCGCCGACGATCGCGACCACTTCGCCCGGGGCCACATCGATCTCTACCCCATCCAGGATGACGAGTTCACTCTCGTCCCCGCCGACGTACACTTTGCGCAGTCGCGTGCCCTCGAGGACCAGCGGCGTCGTGACCTCGATCCGGGGGGCGGTCGGCATCGCAACGATCGACCGGGGCTCACTCATGACGGATCGCCTCGACCGGTGCCAGGCGAGAGGCCTGGCGCGCCGGGTAGATCGTGGCCAGGAACGCGATCGTGACGCTCAGGACCGTGATCAGCAGCAGGTCCAGCGGGTCGAGCGCGACCGGGAGCGTATCCAGGAAGTACACGTCGCCCGGGATCGTGATGAACTTATAGCGATCCAGCAATCCTACCAGGGTCAGGCCGCCGAGGGTCCCGAGGAACGTGCCGATCAGCCCGATCGCGAGGCCCTGGAGCATAAAGATGCGCAGGATGCGGGCATCGGTCATCCCCATCGATTTCAGGATCCCGATCTCCTTCGTCTTGTCCGTCACGACCATGATCAACGTGCTGATGATGTTGAAGGCCGCGACCAGCACGATCAGGAAGAGGATGATCCCCATCGCCAGCTTTTCCAGCTTGAGCGCGGAGAAGAGCTGCCCGTTCAGATCCATCCAGTCCTGCGTGTAGTACGGGAAGCCGAGCGCCTCGTCCACCGACTCCGCGACCTGCCTCGCCTTCCAGGGGTCGGTCACGTTCACCGCGATCCCGCTCACCGTGTCCGCGGGCAGCCCCAGCAGATCCTGTACCGCGCCGAGGGGGGCGTAGAGGTACTGCGTGTCGTAGTCGTACATCCCGGTCTTGAAGGTGCCGGTCACCTCGAATTCCCGGATGACGGGGAACAGGTTGCCGAACGGATCGGTCCGGATGTTCTCCGGCGAAATGACCTGCAGGACGTCGCCCGGGAGGAGGCCCAGCCGTTCCGCGAGCCGGTTCCCGACGAGGACGCCGGGCAGTCCGGACTGTGTGGGTCCGAACGAGTACTCTCCGCTCCGGAGTTTCTCCTGGATCTCGGTGAGCGTCGGGCCGTCCGAGCCCGGCTCGATCCCGTAGAGCGAGCCGAACTGTGCGTAGTCGCCGCCCGCCGGCCGCATGGCGACCTGCGTCATGATGAACGGCTCGGCGGCGACGACGCCATCGACGCCGCGAACCCGCTCCACGACGGTGGACCAGTTGCCGAGGCGGAACCCCTGGCCGGGCTCGAACACGTAGACGTGCGGATTGTTGCCCAGGATCTTCGCCTGGAGATCCCGTTGCAGCCCCGTCATCACCGCGATCACGGTGATCAGCGCGGTCACGCCGAGGCTGACGCCCCCGACCGCGATCAGGGTGATGAGGGACAGGAAACGTCCCTTGCGGCGCGAAGCCAGGTAGCGCCGCGCGATGAACCAATCCAACCGTCTCACGTCCGTGGGCTCACTCCGGCCTCATGGTAGGAAACAGGATCACATCCCGTATGGATGCCTGATCGGTGAGGAGCATGACCAGCCGGTCGATGCCGATCCCCACCCCGCCCGTCGGGGGCATGCCGTATTCGAGGGCGCGGATGTAGTCCTCGTCGTACGTCTGCGCCTCCTCATCCCCCTGCTCGCGGAGCCGGACCTGTGCCAGGAAGCGGTCCCGCTGGTCGATCGGATCGTTGAGTTCGCTGAACGCGTTCGCGAGTTCGCGCCCGCCCACGAAGAGTTCGAACCGCTCGACCAGATCCGGGTCCCCTCGCTTCGGCTTGGCCAGCGGCGACAGTTCGCGAGGGTAGTCCGTGATGAATACCGGCTGGTCGAGGTGCGGTTCCACGAGCTCCGAGAAGAGTTCGTCGATCAGCTTCGGGCGGCTCATCGCGTCCACGCCTTCGATGCCGAACGAGTGGGCCGCTTCACGAAGTGCCACCTCGTCGAGTTCTGCGAGATCCAGGCCGCCGTGGAGCCGGAGCGCCTCGAAGTACGGGAGCCGCCGGAACGGCGGGGTGAAATCCATCGGCACGCCCTGGTACGTCAGGCGAGTCTCGCCGCCCGTCACCTCACGCACCAGGGTGAGGAGCAGCTCCTCGACCAGTTCCATCATCGCCTCGTAATCGGCGAAGGCTTGGTAGAACTCCAGCATCGTGAACTCGGGGTTGTGCGTCCGGTCGATCCCCTCGTTCCGGAAGTCCTTGCCGATCTCGTAGACCCTCTCCATCCCGCCGACGATGAGGCGCTTGAGGTAGAGTTCGTCCGCGATCCGGAGGTAGAGCGGCATGTCGAGCGCGTTGTGGTGGGTCACGAACGGCCTCGCCGACGCGCCGCCGTAGAGCGGCTGCAGGATCGGCGTCTCGACTTCGATGAAGTCGCGCTCGTCGAGGAATCGGCGGATCGCACGAATGATCCGGGTCCGGGCGTAGAAGACCTCGCGGACCTCCGGGTGGACGGCGAGGTCCGCGTACCGCTGGCGGTACCGCTGCTCGATGTCGGCGAAGCCGCTGTAGACTCGCCGCTCACCCGTCTCGGGGTCGATCTCCTCCTTCCCGAACGGCAGCGGGCGGAGCGACTTCGCGAGGAGCTCGAGCGAACGGACGCGGACCGTCGTCTCGCCCGTGCGGGTCCGGAAGAGGTCCCCTTCCACCCCGATCCAGTCGCCCGGGTCGAAGAGGGAGAGGAGGTCGTAGGTCTCCTCCCCCAGGTCGTCGCGACGAAAGTAGAGCTGGATCCGCCCGCTGCGGTCCGCCAGGTCGGCGAAGGTCGTCTTCCCATGCGTCCGGATCGTGGTCAGCCTCCCGGCGAGGCGGGCGGAGGGGCCGAGCCCGGATTCCGGGAGCTGACCGGCGCGTTCGGCGGCCTCGAAGGCAGCCCGTGCCTCGGCCGCCCGATGGGTCACATGGTATTCGTAGGCGAAGGGATTGACCCCGCGGCGTCGGAGTTCCTCCAGCTTCGCGTGCATCGTCTCGATGACCTGACTACGGCGATCCTCCGCCATTGCCTCCTCTTCGTAGACTCGATCGAATACGCCTCGAGCCGGGGCCAGGGGCTAGACGACCTTCGCCCCGTGCTCCTTCAGATAGGCATGGATGAAGGGGTCCAGCTCCCCATCCATGACTGCCTGTACGTCCCCGACCTTGAGTTCGGTCCGGTGGTCGGTGACCATGGTGTACGGCTGGAAGACGTACGACCGGATCTGGTTGCCCCAGCCGATCTCGGTCTTCTCGGCCTCGACCTTCTCCCGCTCGGCCTGACGCCGCTCCAGCTCGTGCTGATAGAGCGCCGCCCGGAGCATGCGCATCGCCGTCGCCTTGTTCTGCCCCTGGCTCCGCTCGCTCTGGCACGCAACCGTGATCCCGGTCGGCAGGTGGACGATCCGGACCGCCGAGTCCGTCTTGTTGACGTGCTGGCCACCCTTCCCGCCGGCGCGGTACGTGTCGATCCGGAGATCCTTCTCGTTGATCTCGATCTCGATGTCCTCGTCGACGACGGGGTAGACGAAGACGCTCGCGAACGACGTGTGGCGACGGGCCTGAGCGTCGAACGGCGAGATCCGGACCAGCCGGTGCACGCCCTTCTCCGCCTTGAGGTAGCCGTAGGCGTACCGCCCCCGGATCTCGAGCGTCGCGCCCTTGATCCCCGCCTCCTCGCCCGGCTGGAGGTCCAGGAGCACGACTTCGTAGCCGTGGTCCTCGGCCCAGCGCGTGTACATGCGGAGCAGCATCTCCGCCCAGTCCTGGGACTCGGTGCCCCCCGCGCCGGAGTGGATCGTCAGCATCGCGTCGCGCGGGTCGTCCGCCCCGCGCAGCATGTTCCGCAGTTCGAGGCGCTCGATCTCCTGGCCGAGCGCGTCGAGTTCGGCGGTCCACTCCCGCTCGAGCTCCGGATCCGGCTCCAACTCCAGGAGCTCTCCGAGTTCCTCCAGCTCGTCGGCCTTGCGGGCCGCCTCCTCCCACGGCTCGACCCAGCCCTTGAGCTCCTTCGATTCGGCGATGACCTCGCGCGCCCCGGCGGGATCGTCCCAGAAGCCCGGCTCGGCCATCTGCCGCTCGATCGCCTCTAGACGGTCGCGCTTCCCGGCGACGTCAAAGATAACCTCCGAGCGCCTCGATCCGCGCCCGGTATCCGTTCAACCGTTCTCTGTTCTCGTTCATCCGATCCCCCCATCTCCTAATGCAAGGGGCCGTCCTGCCGGACGGCCCCCACTGCGATCTCCGCACCTGAAATATAGCCGGAAACGCCGCTCGCAGCAACCGGTTCCGGGTCAGAACACCTGCTGTCCGCGAGCCAAGATCTCGTTGAGCGCGTTCCGGAAGTGCGGTGTCCCGTGCGCCATCGCCGACCCGACCTGGGCCACGTATTCCTCCCAACTCTTCAGGATCTCCTCGCGGAAATCGGCCTTCAGGGTCCCGGCCTCGAGGCTGCGGTTCCAGCGCTCCTCGTGGTATGCGATGATGTCGGAGACGAGGGCCCGGGCAAGGCGTCGGGCGCGGTCGTCCGGACTCGTCGCCGCGAAGCGCGAGCGCGACGGCGGCGAAGCCGGCCCGAACGGCGGCGGCGCCGCTGACGCCGGCGGGGCATCGGGCCGGGCCATCATCGTCCCGTCTCGCGGCCCCTCCCACGGCTCGCGCATAGGCGATGTCGGCGCGGCCGCCGGGCCGACACGGAACGTCTGTCGACAACGTGCACACCGCGCGAGCGTCCCGCCCGCCGGTACCCGGGCCGGGTCCAGGCGGTAGAGCGTCTGGCAGTGAGGACAGCGTGCGTTCATGGCCTCTCGGGGGGTTCTGATGCCGAATCGGGGGGACCCAATGTCCCCGCCCGGACCAGCGGCGGGCGGTCCCTCCGCCGGTCGACGGCGTAGACCGATCCGGGCAACGTCTTCGCGTACGTCTTCATCTCCGTCACGAGCTCGCTGATGCGAGCCGTATGGGTGAAGTTTCGGTACTGATTCGTCACGACTCCAATCGAGAGAGTCATGAGCGGAATCCGCAACAGCGTGCCGCGCCGGTCCTTCCCGAGGAAATACCCGGCGCGTCGGTCGTCCTCGTTGTACTGGAAGGGGATGAGTTCGTCGAAGATCTCGATGATCTCATCGCAGCACCGGCGCATCGCGTCGAGCGGTACCGTGAAGATGAAGTCATCTCCGCCAATGTGGCCGATGAACCCGTCCGGTGCGTGGCTCTTCACCACGTCGCGCAGGATCCGCGACACCAGCAGGATCACGCGGTCGCCCTCTTTGTAGCCGTAGCGATCGTTGAACTCCTTGAAGTGGTCGAGGTCCGCGTAGCAGACGGCGAAGAGTTCGCGCCGCCGGATCCGCTCGGCCATGTCCCGCTCGATCTGGACCGTGCCGGGCAGGCGGGTGGTCGGGTGCACGCTGACGTCCCGGTCGGCGCGGTCGAGGGTGATCTGGAAACGTAGCGCCCATTCCCTCTCCTCCATGGCGGGGGTCAGGACTTCGTCTGCGCCGGCCTCGAGGCCCGCCAGGACCTCGTCCGCGTCGGCGTCCGCGAGCACGAAGACGACCGGGATGATCGCCGTGAACGGGTCGCTCTTCAGCTCCCGGCAGAGGCGCACGCCCTCGCCGCCGGCGCTCCCATCCAGCACGATGCAGGTGGGGAAGGACTGGTTCACGCGCGCGATCACCTCATCGGGATCGCTGGACGACACGATGTCGAGGCGCCGGTCGGATGCGACCGCCGCGATCGCTGCAGGGATGCCGAGCCCGCGTCGAGAGTGGAAGAGGATCGTTCGGCGAAAGCGCATTGCATGCCACGGACCTGCTACGGGGAGGTGATCCCCGAAGCTAGCCGCAGGCGGGGAGGCTGTCAAATGGCGGGGGCCGCCGCGCCCCCGTCACGCCTCGGCGAGCAGGAAATCGATCTTGCGCTCCTCGCGGTGCACCGCCGCGACCTGGATCCGGACCGGGTCGCCGAGCCGGAAGCGGCGACGGGTGTGTTCGCCGACCAGCGCGAACTGGTCCTCCAGGAAGACATAGTAGTCGTCGCCCAGCGTGCCGACGTGGATCAACCCCTCCACGAAGAAGTCGTCCAGGAGGACGAAGAGGCCGAACGGCGTGACGCCGCTGATCGTTCCCGAGAAGGTGTCGCCGAGGTGCCGCTCCATGAATTCGACCTTCTTGAGATCGACGCTGTCCCGTTCGGCTTCGACCGCGACGCGCTCCCGCTCGCTCGTGATCCGGGCGACCGTCGCCAGGTACTCTTCGCGTAGCGTTTCGGGCAGGCGCTCGCCATCGATGAACGCCCTCGCCGCCAGTCTGTGCGCCACCAGATCCGGGTAACGGCGGATCGGCGAGGTGAAGTGGGTGTAGTGGCGCGCCGCGAGCCCGAAGTGGCCGACGTTGTCCGCGCTGTACCTCGCCTGCTTCATCGAGCGGAGCACGACCGTCGAGAGGAGGTTCTCCTCCGGTCGGCCCTTGATCCGCGTCAGGAGGTTCTGCAGGTCCTTCGGCCGGGGCTCCGGGCCGCGGCCGAGTCGATAGCCGAACGTCGCGGCGAACTCCCGGAGCTGCTCCATCCGGTCCGCATCCGGCCGCTCGTGGATGCGGTAGATGAACGGGAGCCGTCTTCTCGCCGCGCTCCTGGCGATCGTCTCATTCGCCAGGAGCATGAAGTCCTCGATCAGTCGGTGGCTCTCCAGCCGGAGGATCCGCTGGATGTCCGTGGGCTCGCCGCGTGTGTTCAGCACGACTCGCGCCTCCGGCAGGTCGAAGTCGAGACTGCCCCTCGCCTGCCTGGCCTCCCGCAGCGAACGGCTGATCCGGACCAGTGCGAGGAGCGCCTCGTCCGTCTCGGGGTCGATGGACATCCGGCCCTCGATCACCTCCTGCGCCGTATCGTAGGAGATCCGATGCCGGCTGCGGATGACGCTCCGGACCAGGGAGTGTTCGAGGACCTTCCCGTTCTCGTCGAGTGTGAGGAGGAGCGAGAGGGCAAGGCGATCCTCCTCGGGGCGGATGGAACAGAGATCGGCCGAGAGCGCCTCCGGGAGCATAGGGATCACGCGGTCGACGAGGTAGATGCTCGTGCCCCGCCGCAGCGCCTCCCCGTCCAGCACGCTCCCTTCGCGGACGTAGTGGCTAACATCGGCGATGTGGACGCCGACCTCCCAGCGCCCGTCGCCGAGCGTCCGGATCGAGAGCGCGTCATCGTGGTCCTTCGCGTCCTCCGGGTCGATCGTGAAAATCAGGTGGTCGCGCAGGTCGACGCGTCCGACGAAATCCTCGGGGCCGACGCCCCGCTCGCGAAGTCGTTCGGCCTCTTCCTCCACTTCGGGCGGGAAGTCGAGCGGCAGCCCGTGGCCATAGATCACCGCGAGCACGTCCACGCCAGGCGCGGTCATTGGGCCCAGGACCCGTTCGACCTCGCCGGCCGGGCCGAGATGCTCGTCGCCCCAGCTCGTGATCCGGACCACGACGGTGTCGCCCCCGGTCGCGCCGCCCTCGTGCCCCGGTGGGATGAAGATGTCGCGCGGGAGCTTCCGGTCCTCCGGGACGACGAAGCCGAAGTTCCTCGCCGGGTGGTAGGTCCCGACGACCGTCTCCCGCGCCCGTTCCAGGACCTTGATGATGCGACCCTCGCGCCGCCGGTGCCGGCCGCGGCGTTCGATCCGGGCGATCACACGGTCCCCGTGGACCGCCGAGTCCATCGCCGAGGCCGGGATGAAAAGGTCCGCATCGCCGATCTCGGGGACGACGAATCCGGCGCCGCTCCGGATCGTCTGGAGCCGGCCGACGACGAGGTTGATCTTGTCCGGCGCCATGTAGCTCTGGCGCCGGCCGCGGTAGATCAGCCCCTCGTCGACCCACTCGGCGAGCCTGGCCTTGAACTCCGGGTAGTCTTCCGACCCGATCCCGAGGCCGCGGGCCAACTCCTTGGCCTTGAGAGGGCGGCCGGCGACCGACCGCAGGTATTCGACAACGGTTCCAGCATCGACTGGCATCATCACCTCATCGGCCAGGTGACCCGCACCATGGCGTTCCACGTCGGTCCGGCATCGGAGAGGTCCATCTCGCTATCGATTCGGATGGGAGCGGCGGCATGACGGGGGCCCAGGAGGCGAGCGGTCACGAGTGCGTCCACGGCGCTCAACACGTGATTTGCAAGGATCAGGCCGAGTGCGCGGGTGGCCGAGCGCCGTGCCTCATCGCTGGAATGCATGAGTTCGCGGTACCTCGCATGACTTTCGTCCGCCCCGGCCCAGGACCAGGCGAGTTCGGGGCCGACCGCGTTCCGAAGGTAGTACTCGAGTGCCTGCTGGTACGCGGCCGATCCCTCGTCCGGATCCTCACCGATGGAGTAGAGCCCACGGGCGAGCGCCCAGACCGCGCCGTTGAAGGTGCTCTCATCCCGCTCGGGCTGGACGCCGGGCCGGTGCGGGTCCGCGTCGTAGGAGCCGCTCGCGCGATACCGGCCGAGCGCCTCGTAGTAGGAAAAATCGCCGTCCCGCCGCGGGCCCGGCTCGCCCCCCCGCGCGACGGTCCATGCGAGGTCGCGATAGCGCTCGGTCAACGCGTGCCCCGTCCGCCGCCGATCCACGAACCAGATCCACCCCAGCGCCTCGACCGCGACGTACGGCGCCCAGCGCCGCAGCCCGAGCGCCCGTTGGCCGGCGCCCGGGAGCACGGCCGACCGCAGGGCCACGTGCACGGGTCCGTGGGGAGGGGCCGTCCCCTCAGCCGCGGCGGGGAGCATCGGCGGGAGGAGAGGAGCAGTCCGGGTGGGTGCGTACTGGGCGTCGGCCCCAGCCGCCCACACGGCCGTCAGGGCGAACGCCAACGCCGGGAGCCGGACGCGCACTCCGGAGCCCACGTCAGAAGCCCAGTTCGAAGGAGAGCTGCACCGGGTCGCCCGTCGCCTCGAGGAGCCCCGCGGCGAAGGACTTCGCGACCGAGATCATGAAACGCTCGAATCGTATCCCGATCCCGACGCCGACCCCCGTCCCGACGCCATCGCCGGGGACGTACCCTGCCCGGAGGTAGACGGCGTCGGCCACGGCCAGCTCGAGTCCCGACGAGAGAGACGGCGAGCCGGGCTCGCCCCACTCATCGATCAGCTCCACCGTCCACCAGAGCTCCAGATCGGAGCGCGGCGCCAGGGCACGGAGCACATCGTACGCGGCGCCGAGACGCAGCCGCGTCGGGAGAGGGTCGGCCTGCTCGGCGTTGATGACCTGGAGCGGGAACCCGATGTTGACCGCCGCGGCGCCGAGCCGGAGCCCCGGGACGATCGATGGCTCGAGATCGATGCCGACATCGATCGCGTGCGTCGTCGCGGTCAGGTCGTCCTCGAGACACGTGCCCCGGCACCCGACCCGGAACTGGTAGACCTTGTAGTTCAGGCCGGCGCCCAGCCCCTTCACGACCTGGGTCGCGAACGACGCGATCACGAGATGGTGCCGGATCGTGAGCCCGCCCGTCGTCTGACCATTCTCGTCCGTCTGTTCGATCTCGCCGAAATCGACCAGTTGATACGAGAGTCCGATCGTCCCGACTTCGCGAGGCGTCAGGAGGAGCGAAAACGCGCTCGCCTCGGCGGCGAGCGTGTTCCTGTGGATCACGAAGGAGCCCTTCGCGAGCGAGGCGAGCCCGGCCGGGTTCGCGAAGACCGCGTCCGCCGCGCCTGCCGCCGTCAACGCGCGTCCGAGCGCGACCGAACGGGCGCCGACCGGGAGGAGGAGGACCAGACAGCACTCCGCGGCGCCGGACTCGACCCGCGGAGCGAGGCCGCTCTGCCCGTGCAGGGGCGCCGGCCGGAACCCGGCCACGCTGAGCCCCAAACCGACGGACACGAGGACCGCCCGCGCCGGGCGCAAGGCCCAGGAGGACCCGATCGATGCCCTAGAACGGGCGCGCCTCATCCAGGAGCATGATCGGGATGTCGTCCCGGACCTCGAAAATGAGCCGACACGCATGGCACACCAGCTCGTTCTCCTCGGGTCGGTACTCGAGCTCGCCCTTGCACTTGGGGCAAACCAGGATCTCCAGCAACTCGGCATCCAGCATCGTTTACCTCAGGCTTCGGCAGCGGATCGTGGACCGCCGCCGCTCAACGCTTGCGACCCGGTCTGCGCTTCGCCTCCGGAGGGACCGGATACCCCAGCCGCTCCAGAGCCGCGCGGTTCCGCCGCCAGCGAGGCAGCGTCTTCACCCACAGGTCCAGATAGACTCTGGCACCGACGAAGGCCTCGACCTTCGCCCTCGCGTTCTTCCCCAACTCCCGGATGGCGGCGCCTTCCTTGCCGATCAGGATCGCCTTCTGACTGTCCCGCTCGACGTGGATGACGGCGCGGATGTAGATCGGATCCTCCGACTCCCGGAACTCCTCGATCGCGACCGCCGTGCTGTACGGGATCTCCTCGCGGTACGCCTCGAAGATCGTCTCCCGGATCAGCTCGGCGACGAAGAAGCGGACGGGCTGGACGGCGAGATCGTCCTCCGGGTAGAAGAACCGCGAGACCGGCAGCGCACCGATCAGTGCGGCCCGGAGCTCATCGACGCCTTCCCCAGTGAGCGCCGAGATCTCGAACGCGTCCAGATCGAGCTCCGAGCGCGCCCAAGCGCGCAGCGCTTCGATCCCGCCCGGAGCCGCTGCGTCGATCTTGTTGATCGCCACGAACGCCCGGCCCCGCCGTGACCGGAGCGCACCCAGCACATCGGCCGGGAGCGACGGCGGTTCCGCGGCCGTCGCATCCAGGAGCAGGACGACGAGGTCCGCATCCGACAGCGCGGCACGGGCCGCCTCCAGCATCGAATGGTGCAGGAGATAGCGAGGCTCGAGGAGTCCGGGCGTGTCGACGAAAATCATCTGCGCGCCGTCCGACGTGTAGATCCCGAGGACACGCTCGCGCGTCGTCTGCGCACGGGGCGTGACGATACTGAGCCGTTCCCCGATGAACGCGTTCAGCAGCGACGATTTCCCGACATTCGGGAGACCGATCAGAGCCACGTACCCGGCACGGGTCGCCACCGACGGGCCGCTCCCCGCCGGACTCTCCGCCTTCGACGCAGGACCGGCGCCCGCATCACCTCCGGAAACGCCGGACACGCCTGTGGATCCACCCTCGAGTCCGAATCCGCCCCTCATGATTCGAATGTAGGACCCTTCACGCGCTCCGGGCAAGCGGATCCCCCGCGCACATGGCGCCCCGCGGCACGCCGTCGCTTCCGGCCGAAATGACGGATCGCCACAAAGCACGAAGCGCCCCCATGCCTTGTGTGTGGCCTGGGGGCGCTTCTGTGTAGGTTTGCCGGCGGCGTCGTACTCTCCCACCCGGTCTCCCGGGCAGTACCATCCGCGCTGCGGGGCTTAACGGCCGT
>Ga0079224_100011473_pt1 | contig 12209 bp, 10 predicted proteins | sample Stecom2015_FD_80414 | JGI IMG/M metagenome (GOLD analysis project Ga0079224, IMG submission 80414) | Agricultural soil microbial communities from Utah to study Nitrogen management - Steer compost 2015 | ecosystem: Environmental > Terrestrial > Soil > Agricultural land | place: USA: Utah... | reverse complement strand
TCCCGCTCCGCGAGCGCCGTCACCCGCGCCGTCGACCCGGCCGACTCGGCGGCGCTCGTCTCCGAGGTGGACGCGGCGGGGACGAGCGCCTGACCGGTCAGCTGCCGCAGGATCCGGACCGCCCAGGTCATGCCCCCCACAACCACGACCGCCAGCACCGTCACCGTCGCCAATAGCGCCCACTCGACCGCGGTCATGGCGGTCTCCCTTCAGCCTGTCGCCCTCCGGCGTCCTCCGCCATCGCGCGATCCGACCACGGAAGCCGCCAGAACGCCCGACCGGCCACACGGGACTCGACACCGCACTCGAAGTGTTGCGTGACTGTTATTCGTCCGTGCTTGTGTAGTCAGCTCTGCTGTGGTCGGACCGGCCTGCCCGTACAGGGGAGGCTAAGCCGAGATAACGATTTGGTCAAGAGGGTGTTGATCAACTACTCGGGAGACCCGTCAACCCTCCAGATCGCGTACGTCCTCCTCCCACGCGTCCGGCTCGATCTGCTCGGCGAACGCGGCGGTCCGGTCGTCCGCCGCCAGCGCCTCTTTCACCACCCGGTAGGCCACGCCGGCCGGGTAGCCGCGCCGCGCCAGCATGCCCACGAGTCGGCGGGTCAGGGTGGCCGGATCACCGGTGGCGGTGCGGAGCTTGCGCGCCACCAACGCCCGGGCCGTCTCCACCTCGGTGTCCGAGTCCAGTTCGGCCAACGCCTCGGCCACCGTCTCCGGCGCCACCCCCCGTCGCCGCAGCTCCTGCCCGAGCGCCCGCCGGGCCAGCCCTCGACTGTGGTGTCGGCTGGTGACCCAGGCCCGGGCGAACGCCGCATCATCGATCATCCCGACCTCGTGGTAGCGGTCGAGCACCTCGGCGGCCACCTGGTCGGAGATCCCGGCCCGGCGCAGCGCCTGTGCCAGCTCCGCCCGGGTCCGGGGGCGGATCGCCAACTGACGCAGGCAGATCTCCCGCGCCCGCTGGGCCGGATCGACCGACTGGCCGGCCGCCCCCGGGGTGTCCCCATCCGTCGCCGGAGCCGGCGGCGCCACCGGGTCGGGGTCGGCGTGGGCGGGGGTGTTCCGAGGGGACCGGCGCGCCCGGGGTGGGGCCGCATCCCAGCCGCGGCCGGTACGGCCCCGCCGCCTACCGGCCACGGTTACCCCACCGCCGGATCGTCACCCTGCGCATGCCGAACGGGTCAGAAGTCCACCGGCGGTGCCGCCGTCTCATCGCCGGCTCCGGCGGGCTTCCCCACCCCCAGCTTCTCCAGGATCTTCTTCTCGATCTCCGCAGCGATGTCGGGGTTCTCCCGCAGGAAGTTCCGGACGTTCTCCTTGCCCTGACCGAGCTGGTCGCCGTCGTAGGTGTACCACGCGCCGGACTTGCGGATGATCCCCTGCTCGACCCCGACGTCGATCAGCGAACCCTCCCGGGAGATGCCCTGCCCGTACATCACGTCGAACTCGGCCTGCTTGAACGGCGCAGAGACCTTGTTCTTCACGACCTTCACCCTGGTCCGGTTACCGACGATCTCGGTGCCGTCCTTGAGGCTCTCGATCCGACGCACATCCAGCCGCACCGAGGCGTAGAACTTCAGCGCCCGGCCACCACTGGTGGTCTCCGGGCTGCCGAACATGACGCCCACCTTCTCCCGCAGCTGGTTGATGAAGATGGCGGTGGTGCCCGAATGGTTGAGCGCGCCGGTGATCTTTCGCAGCGCCTGGCTCATCAGCCGGGCCTGCAGACCGACGTGGCTGTCGCCCATCTCCCCTTCGATCTCGGCCCGCGGCACCAGCGCAGCCACCGAGTCGATCACGATGACGTCCAGGGCACCGGACCGGATCAGCATGTCCGCGATCTCAAGCGCCTGCTCACCGGTGTCCGGCTGGCTGACCAGCAACGCGTCGGTGTCGACCCCGAGCGCCCGCGCGTACTCCGGGTCCAGCGCGTGCTCCGCGTCGATGAACGCCGCGATCCCCCCGGCTCGCTGGGCGTTGGCCACCGCGTGCAGCGCGATCGTGGTCTTACCGGAAGCCTCCGGGCCGTAGATCTCGATGATCCGCCCCCGGGGCAGTCCCCCCACGCCCAGGGCGATGTCCAGCGCGATGGAGCCGGTCGGAATGACCTGCATCTCCATCACCGGCCGGTCGCCCAGCCGCATCACCGAGCCCTTGCCGTACTGCTTGTCGATCTGTGCGAGCGCCAGCTCGAGCGCCTTCTCCTTGTCCGGCACCGCTGCCATGGTCCCCGCTCCTGCCCCACTCTTTGGTTTCTTCGCCACGCGGACACGGTAGGCCGTCGGTCCGACAAACGACAGCCGGCCTGCCGACGGCTGTGGACAACCTCAGTCCACCCCCGCCCTGTGGACGATAACCGAACAAGCGTACGAGCGTGACCCCGCCCCGCCGAACGGGTGACCGATTCCTCCGGTTACCGCAATCGGGCCGGCACCCGCTCCGGGTAGGTGGCCACGACCGCCCGCCACACCGCCAGGACGGGCTCACCCGCCGCCAGCGCCTCGCTGATGGTCCGCCCGCCTAGCTGCGCCAGGACGTGGTCCTGAGCCACGCTGGTGGCGTACCCGGGCCCGAAGACCTCCTCCATCCGCTGCCAGAACTCGCTCTCCCTCACCCGTACAGCCTCTCACGGACCGGGCGCAACGCCAGGACCGTCAATGGCACGGTGGCGATCGCGGCCAGCAGCGTCAGGGTCGCGTAGCCGGCCCAGGCCAGTACGAGTCCGGCGAGCGCCCCGGCGGACGCCCCGGCCAGCCCCACCGTCAGGTCCCCCAAGCCTTGCGCGGACGGGCGAAGCCGCTCCGGTACGGACTCACTGAACAAGGTGGACCCCGCCACCATCGTGCCCGACCACCCCAGTCCGAGCAGGAACAGCCCGATGGTCAGCCGGACCGGATCGTGCCCCGCGGTGCCGGCGATCGCACAGGCGGCCAGCAGCAGCCCGATCCCGCCCAGGATGACCGGGCGTCGGCCGTACCGGTCGGCCAGCCACCCGGTCAGCGGGGAGAAGGCGAACATGCCCACCACATGGATACTGATCACCAACCCGACGATCCGCAGCGTGTCCGCGTCACTGTGGCCCGCCTCGAGGATGTGCACCGGGGTCATCGCCATCACCGCGATCATCACCAGATGCCCCACGGACATCGCGGCCAACCCCAACCGCGCGGCCGGCAGCGCCGTCAGCGCCGTAACCGCCGCCCAGATTCCCGCCGAGGCCGCCTCACCGGTAGCGGCCGGCGGGGCCGACGCGGCCGCGCGTGGCGTCGACGCCTCCGCGGTCGCCCGCAGCCGCTCCGCCAGCCGCAGCGGATCCGGGCGCAGCCGGACCAGCACCACCAGCCCCGCCAACCCGAACAGGACGACGGAGAGCAGGAACGGACTCGCCAAGGTCGGGACCCCCGTCGCGGCCAGCGCGCGCCCCACCAGCGGCGCGAGATTGGGGCCGACCACCACCCCCAGCGTGGTCGCCCACATGATCAGGGAGAGGTGGCGCGCCCGCCGGTCGGGCGGGGCAAGGTCGACCGCCACGAACCGGGCCTGATTGTTGGCGGTCGTGCCCCCGCCGAACAGAAACAGCCCGAGGAACAGCAACGGCACCGACGGAATCAGCGCCGCCGCCACCACCGTCACCCCGCCGATCAACGCGGCCAGGTACGCCGCCACCAGGCCGGGCCGGCGGCCGTACCGGCGCATCAACCGGACCACCGGTACCGCCAGCAGCGCCGCTCCCAACACCGCGGAGCTCTGGGCCAGCCCGGAGCTGCTCACCCCGACCATCTCGGCGGTCAGCAGCGCCCCCACCGACAACCCGATCGAGACCCCGACCCCACCGAGGATCTGGGAACTGAACAAGGTCCGCAGCACCCGTCGCTGAACCACCCCCTGGTCGAACTCTGGACGTACGACGGTGGCGGGGGGTGTGACGGTCACAGCGGCTCCTCAGTTCGGTGGATCCGATCCAGGTGGCGAACTCCATCATGCGCGGTGATGCGACGCCCCCCGCCGGCCGTCCCGGCTTCCGGACCATCTTTTGTCCTACCCAGCCGCCATAGTGACCCGCATGACCGAAATTGCCATGCGCTACCGTCGCCTGTCAGGCCAATTCGCCGACCGGCTCGCGGCCGTGCCTCACGACGGCTGGGAGCGACCGACCCCGTGCCAGGGCTGGCACGTCCGGCAGCTGGTGCAGCACGTGGTGGAGACCCAGTCGCTGTTTCGGGGGCTGGTGGGCTGGGATCCCATCCCCACCCCACCGGTGGCCGAAGATCCCACCGGCGCCTGGGACGCCGCCCGGGCGGTGATGCAGGCGGACCTGGATGATCCCGACCGGGCCGGCACCACCTTCGACGGGCTCCTGGGACGGTCCACCTTCGCCGAGGCGGTGGATCGGTTCCTCAACTTCGACCTGATCATTCACGGGTGGGACCTGGCCCGCGCCACCGGACAGGACGACCGGATCCCACCGGAGGACATCGCCCACGTACAGGCCCAGATGGCGGTCCTGGGGGATCGGCTCTACACCTCCGGCCAGTTCGCCCCGGCGTTGGAGCCGCCGGCGGGCGCCGACGCGCAGACTCAGCTGCTGGCGCGGCTGGGCCGACGCGCCTGGGAGGCCGCCCCGAGCCGCTGAGGGGAGTGGCCACGCCAGCCGACCAGCACCGTCCGATCACCTGGTCGGCTGAAGGGTGCTGCGCCGATCCGGCTCCCCTTCCATGCGATCATGAGAGATAGATGTAAATATTCCTATTAATAATAGTCATCAGCTATCCATGATTCGCCTACCGATACCGGACGGTGTGGACCAACTCCCATGGAGGCTCCCATGATCATGGCGCCTGTTCCGCTAGCCACCACTCGCCGAACTGCCCGATACCTGGCGGCCGCCGCCAGCACCGCGGTGTTGGCAGCCGCCGGACTGGCAGCCACCGCGCACGCCGGCCCCGCCCCCCAGCCGGCGGCGCTGGTCGACCCAGCGGTGTACGCCGAGCTGGCTGACGGTGGCACCACCGAATTCCTGGTCTACCTCACCGACACCGCCGACCTCAGCCCGGCGGCCACCCTCACCGACCGCGACCAGCGGTTGGCGTACGGGTATGAGCAGCTGACCAGCGTGGCCGAGACCAGCCAGGCCGACCTGCGGGCGATGCTCGACGCGCGGGGGGTGCCGTACACCCCGTACTGGATCACCAACGCCCTCCTGGTCACCGGTGACGCCACCCTGCTGGCCGAACTGACCCGCCGCCCCGACGTCGCCCGGATCGAACCCGACCGGGAATGGGAACTGCCGGACCCCACATCCAGTCCCGCCCTGTCCCCCACCATGGTCGAATGGAACATCGCCATGATCCGCGCCCCCCAGGTGTGGAATGAGCTGGGCGTCACCGGCGAAGGAATCACGGTCGCGACCATCGAGACCGGGGTGGAGTACGACCATCCCGCGCTGGTCAACCAGTACCGCGGCAACCTCGGTAACGGCACCTTCGACCACAACTACCACTGGTTCGATCCGGCCGGCGCCTGTCCGGCACCCGCGCCCTGCGACCTCCACGGCCACGGCACCCACCTCGCCGGCACCATGGTCGGTGACGACGGGGTGGACAATCAGATCGGGGTCGCGCCCGGAGCACAGTGGATCGCCACCAACGCCTGCGGTTACGGTAGTTGCTCTTCCAGCGCCCTCCTGGCCGCCGCCCAGTGGCTGATAGCTCCTACCGATCTCACCGGTGACAACCCTCGTCTGGACCTGACGCCGCACGTGGTGGTCAGCGGGAGCGCCTGGCCTCAGGGACCGTGGTTTGAGCAGGTCATCCAGGCCTGGGTGGCGGTCGGCATCTTCCCGGTCTTCGCGGCCGGCAATTACGGGCCGGGGTGTGGGACCGTCACGTGGCCGGCGAGCTCCCCGTGGGTGTACGCGGTGGGCGCCCACAACGCGCAAGGCGTGATCGCTCCGTCCTCCTCCCGCGGATCTTTCCTCGGCGACATCAAGCCGGACGTGGCCGCCCCCGGGGTGATGATTCGCAGCGCGGTGCCCGGTGGCGGCTACGCGAGCCTCGGCGGTACCGCGACGGCCGCTGCCCACGTGGCCGGCACGGTAGCGCTGATCTGGTCGGCTTCCCCCGCCACGGTCGGAGCCATCCCGCTCACGCACCAGTTGCTCGACCAGGGGGCGGTGGACGTCTCTGACCTGAGCTGCGGCGGGACTCCCGGCAACAACAACGTGTACGGGGAGGGTCGACTCGACGCGTACGCCTCGGTAGCGGCGGCGCCGTGACGCACCCCGGAGCACCGACCTCCCGACCGCACCCAACACCCAGGCCTCTGAAGCCCGGTGGCCGCCGATCATCCAGGTGCTGAATCGTTCGTTCAGCCCATGGATACATCTATCCATGAATGTAAATTCATAGATCTATGTGTGGCACCCGTCACACACCATCCCGATCCGGACCGGCACCGGTCCGAATCTCAATCCTGACGGGAGACAACATGTCCAGACGAATTCCCGCGCCGCCTTCGCCGCGCCGGGGCCGGCGGCTGCTGGTGACGGCCGCCGCCGCAGCCTTGACCGCCGGTCTCCTGGCCGCGCCCGGCGCCCCGGCCTCTGGTCACCCCTCCTCCGCCCACGTCGATCCCGCGGTATACGCCGACCTCTCCGGCGGCGGCACCGCCGAGTTCCTGGTCTACCTGACCGACACCGCTGACCTCAGCCGCGCCGCCACCATCACCGACCGCGGCCACCGGTTGGAGTACGTGTACGAGCAGCTGACCAGTGTGGCCGAGACCAGCCAGGCCGACCTCCGGGCCGACCTCGACGCCCGAGGCATCGAGTATCGCCCGTACTGGGTCGTCAACGCCCTGCTGGTCACCGGTGACGCCGAGCTGCTGGCGGAGCTGGCCCGCCGCCCCGACGTCGCCCGGATCGAACCCAACCGGGAGTGGGAGCTCCTGGACGCCGCGCTCAGCCCCGACCAGGCGATCAATGCGGTCGAGTGGAACGTCACGATGATCGGCGCGCCTCGGGTGTGGGACCAGTTCGGTCGGGCCGGCGACGGAATCGTGGTCGCCAGCATCGACACCGGCGTGCAGTTCGACCACCCGGCCCTGCGAAAGCAGTACCGGGGCTACACCGGCACCGGGTACAACCACAACTACAACTGGTTCGACCCGGCCGGTATCTGCGGCACCCCCGCGCCGTGCGACAACAACGGCCACGGCACCCACGTCACCGGCACCATGGTCGGTGACGACGGGGCGGGCAATCAGATCGGGGTGGCGCCCCGGGCCCGCTGGATCGCCGCCAAGGGCTGCGAGTACAGCAGCTGCTCCAGCGCGTCCCTGCTGGCCGCCGGCCAGTGGATGCTCGCCCCCACCGATCTGAGCGGTGCCAACCCTCAGCCTCGGCTGGCCCCGCACGTGGTGAACAACTCCTGGGGCGGTGGCGGTGGAAGCACCTGGTACCAGCCGGTCATCAACGCCTGCGTGGCCGCCGGCATCTTCCCGGTGTTCGCGGCCGGTAACTCCGGCTACCTGGGCTGCGGCAGCGCCAGCTCCCCCGGGGACAACCCTCCCGCCTACGCAGTGGGAGCGTACGACCGGCAAGGGGTGATCGCGCCCTTCTCCGGCCGGGGCCCGTCGGCCGTGGACGGATCGACCAAGCCGAACGTGAGCGCGCCCGGGGTGAACATCCGCAGCTCCGTACCGACCAACAGTTACGCGATGTACAGCGGCACCTCCATGGCGGCCCCGCACGTGGCCGGCACCGTGGCGCTGATCTGGTCGGTCTCCCCGCCGACGGTCCGGGACATCCCGCTGACCCGGAAGCTGATCGACGCCACCGCGACCGATGTCAGCGACCTGACCTGCGGCGGTGTGCCGGGCAACAACAACGTCTACGGCGAGGGACGGCTCAACGCGTACGCCGCGGTGGTGGCGGCGCCGTGACGCTGACCCGGTCGTAACCCCGAGTCGGTGCCGGGTGCGGTGCGCACCCGGCACCTTGCCGGGAACGGTCACCGCGTGATCCGGGCGGTCGCCGGCGGCCCCGCTGCCGCCGCGACCGCCTCCGCCAACTCCGGCAGGTCGGACTCGGACAGTCCACTGAGCGTGATCCGGATGGCCGGGCCACTGGCGATCCGGTAGAGCGCGCCGGGCGCGACCACGTACCCGGCCTCCTGGAGGCCGGCCACCGCCCGGGTCTCGTCCGGGACCGGCACCCACACGTTGATGCCGGTCCGCCCGGCCGCGGCCACCCCCCGGAGGGCCAGCTCCCGACGCAACCCCTCCCGCCGGCGGCGGTACGTCTCCGCCGCCTGGGCCACGGTGCGCGCCACCGCGGGGTCCCGCCACAAGGAGAGCACCACCCGCTGCAACATGGTGGACACCCATCCGGCCCCGATCCGCATCCGCCCCTCCACCCGCGCCAGGGTCTCCGGGTCCCCGGCCACCACCGCCAGCCGCAGATCCGGACCGTACGGTTTGGAGGCTGACCGGATGAACGCCCAGTGCCGAGTGGTCCCCACCAGTGGCGTCAGCGGCACCCCGGCGATCTCGGCCGCGTGGTCGTCCTCGATCAGCAGCACCTCCGGGTAGCGGCGCAGCAGTTCCCGCAGGGCGGCCGCCCGCTCCCGCCCCACGGCCGCCCCGGTGGGGTTCTGGGCTCGGCTCGTGACCACCACCGCCTGCACACCCGCCGTCAGCGCCGCGGCGAGTCCGGCTTCGGTAGGCCCTTCGTCGTCCACCGGCACCGGCACCGGCGACAAATCCAGAACCGCCAGGAGGTCCAGCAGATTGACCCAGCCGGGATCCTCCACCGCCACCCGGTCACCGGGGCGCAGGTGAACGGTGAGCACCCGTTCAATCCCGTCCAAGGCGCCGTGGGTCAACCAGATCCCGGGAGCGGCCGGGTCCGCACGGTCGATCACCGGCACCTGGTCGGCGCGCAACCGTCGGCCCGCCTCTTCCGCGAGCTCCGGCAACACCGGCGCATGGGGGTAGGGGGCGGGTAGCCCGCCCGCGGCGGAGTCGGCGACTCGGCGCAGGTGAGTGGTCAACTCCGGCAGCAGCCGCGGGTCCGGTTCTCCGGTGGACAGGTTCCGGAGCCCCGCGGTGGGCAGCGGCTGGCGGCTGGTCCGGAGCGACGCCACGGCCGGTCGGGGCCGCACCCGGGTGCCGCGCCGACCCGCGGTCTCGATCACTCCCCGTTGGCGGAGGGTCCGGTAGGCGGCGGCCACGGTCGCCGGGCTCACTCCCAGGGAGCTCGCTAACCCCCGCACCGACGGCAGCGGCGCCCCGCCCGGCAGCGCACCGGTACGGACTCCGGTCTCGACGCTGGCGGCGATGGCGGCTGCGCTCCGCCCGGTGATCTGATATTGTTCTGTCACAGTTTGATGATTGTACTAGTACATAATCCCCGGGAGTCGGTATGGCCGCAACACCCACCCCCACACCGGACACCTACCCGCCCACTCCCCGCACCACGGCCACCCGCCCCCGCGGGCGGATGAGTTATGCCCGCGCCGACATCCAGCACATACTGGACGAGACCTATCTGTCCCATGTGGGATTCGTCGCCGACGGTGAACCCCAGGTCCTGCCCACCCTGCACGTCCGCATCGACGAGACGGTCTACCTCCACGGCTCCACCGGCAGCCGCCTGCCCCTGGCCGCCCGGTCAGGTGGAGTTCCCCTCTGTCTAGCGGTGACCGTGCTGGATGGGCTGGTCCTGGCCCGGGCCCAGGCGGAGCACAGCGCCAACTACCGGTCCGTGGTGGTCCACGGCACCGCCACCCTGGTGACCGACCCGGAGCGCAAGCAGGCGGTGCTGGCGGCTCTGCTGGACAAGCTGGTGCCGGGCCGGGCCGCGACCACCCGCCCACCCACCCGCCGGGAGCTGGCCCAGACCGCGGTGCTCGCCCTCCCCCTGGTCGAGGCGTCGCTTCGGCGCCGCACCGGCGGCCCGACCGACGATCCCGCCGACCTCGCCTTGCCGACCTGGGCGGGAGTGATCCCGGTCCGCACCAGCTACGGACCTCCCGAACCCGCCCCCGGCGTCACCGTCCCCGCCCCGGACCTGGCCACCGACTGAGCGAGGCGCCCAGCCCTCACCCCCGGTAGCGGCGCCTTCTTCCGGGGGATGTCGCAGCTGGCGGGCACTATGAGGGGTGGTGCTCGACCGATTCAGCCCGCCGACCCGGGAATGGTTCTCCGCCGCGTTCGCCGCGCCGACCGCGGCCCAGACCGGGGCCTGGGAGGCGATCAGCGCCGGCCAGCACGCACTGGTGGTGGCGCCCACCGGCTCCGGCAAGACCTTGGCCGCGTTCCTGTGGTCGCTGGACCGGTTGGCCACGGAGTCGCCCCGACCGACCCGACCCGACGGCTGCGGGTGGTCTACGTCAGCCCGTTGAAGGCGCTGGCGGTGGACGTGGAGCGCAACCTGCGCGCCCCCCTGGCGGGGATCCGGCAGGCCGCCGCCCGCCTGGGCTGGCCGGAGCCGGACCTCCGGGTGGCGATGCGCACCGGCGACACCCCGGCCGACGAGCGCCGCCGCCTGCCCCGCCAACCCCCCGACATCTTGATCACCACCCCGGAGTCGCTGTACCTGCTGCTGACCTCCTCCGCCCGGGAGGCGCTCCGCAGGGTGGAGGCGGTGATCGTGGACGAGGTGCACGCGGTGGCCGGCAACAAACGGGGCGCCCACCTGGCGTTGTCGCTGGAGCGGCTGGATGCGCTGCTCCCCCGCCCGGCGCAGCGGATCGGGCTGTCCGCCACGGTCCGCCCGGTGTCGGAGATCGCCCGGTTCTTAGGCGGGGCGGCCCCGGTGACGGTGGTGCAGCCCCCGGCGGCCAAGACGCTCCGGATCAGCGTGCAGGTGCCGGTGCCGGACCTGACCGATCTGACCGCCACCGACAACGAGCTGGACCCCGTCGACCAGCCGCGCCGCCCGTCGATCTGGCCCGCGGTGGAGCAGCGGGTGTACGAGCTGATTCGCGCCCACCGGTCGACGATCGTGTTCACCAACTCCCGCCGGAGCGCCGAACGGCTGTGCGCCCGGTTGAACGAGTTGGCCACCGAGGCCGGCCCGCCGGACCGGATGCCGGCGGAGGTGATGGCCCAGTCCGGCGCCGCCAGCGGGGCCCCACCAGTGATCGCCCGCGCCCACCACGGCAGTGTCTCCAAACAGGAGCGGAAACAGATCGAGGAGGCGCTCAAGTCCGGCGCCTTGCCGGCGGTGGTGGCCACCAGCTCGCTGGAGCTGGGCATCGACATGGGCGCGGTCGACCTGGTGGTGCAGGTGGAGGCGCCCCCATCGGTGGCTTCCGGACTGCAACGGATCGGCCGGGCCGGGCACCAGGTGGGGGCGGTGTCCACCGGGGTGGTGCTCCCCAAGCATCGCGGGGATCTCCTGGCCTGCACCGTGGTGGCGCACCGGATGGCCGAGGGTCAGATCGAGCAGCTGCGCTACCCGCGTAACCCCCTGGACGTCCTGGCCCAGCAGATCGTGGCCATGGTGGCGATGGACCCGTGGCAGGTCGCGGACCTGGCCGCCCTGGTGCGCCGGGCCGCCCCGTTCGCGGAGCTGCCCGACTCGGCCCTGTTCGGGGTGCTGGACATGCTCTCCGGCCGCTACCCCTCCACCGCGTTCGCGGAGCTGCGCCCCCGGCTGGTGTGGGATCGCACCACTGACCTCCTCACCGCCCGCCGCGGCGCCCAACACCTGGCGGTGACCAGCGGCGGCACCATCCCCGACCGGGGCCTGTTCGGGGTGTTCCTGGCCGGGGCCGAGCGGCCGGTACGGGTGGGCGAGCTGGACGAGGAGATGGTGTACGAGTCCCGGGTGGGGGACGTGTTCCTGCTCGGCTCCAGCTCCTGGCGGATCGAGGAGATCACCCCGGACCGGGTGCTGGTCTCCCCCGCCCCGGGGCAGGCGGCCCGGATGCCGTTCTGGAAAGGCGACACCCTGGGCCGCCCCCTGGAGTTGGGGCGCGCCATCGGCCACCAGCTGCGGGAACTGTCCCGACTGGAGCCGCCGGACGCCGCCGCGCGGCTACGCGCCCACGGACTGGACGAGTGGGCGATCGACAACCTGCTGGCCTACCTGGCCGAGCAGCGGGAGGCGACCCGGACGGTGCCGGACGACCGGACTGTGGTGGTGGAGCGGTTCCGGGACGAGCTGGGTGACTGGCGGCTGGCTATCCATTGTGTTCT
>Ga0079224_100011472_pt1 | contig 12210 bp, 10 predicted proteins | sample Stecom2015_FD_80414 | JGI IMG/M metagenome (GOLD analysis project Ga0079224, IMG submission 80414) | Agricultural soil microbial communities from Utah to study Nitrogen management - Steer compost 2015 | ecosystem: Environmental > Terrestrial > Soil > Agricultural land | place: USA: Utah... | reverse complement strand
TCCGCCCAGCGGCGCTCCAGCGCCGCCAGCGACATGCGGACGAGGTAGCTGCCGTCGACGGTGTGCAGGCGCACGTAGTCGCCCTGCGCCTCGGCGAAGCGGACCGACTGCTGCGGCACGAACCGGGTGCGGCCGGCCAGCTCGACCGCGATCACGTCGTCCCGCCCGGGCTCCGGGGGCGTCGAGGAGGCGACCTCCAACCGGCGCACCGCCTCCGCCAGCCGCTCCGCCCTGACGGGCTTGAGCACGTAGTCGACGGCCTCCAGCTCGAACGCCTGCACCGCGCACTCGTCGTGGGCGGTGACGAACACCAGCTTCGGCGGGCTGGGGAATCCGCCGACCAGCCGGGCCAGGTCGAGGCCGTCGAGGCCGGGCATGCCGATGTCGAGGAAGACCGCATCCAGCCGCTCGCCGGCGGACACCATCTGGACCATGTCCTTGAGCGCCGCGACCCCGTCGGAGGCGGTCAGCACGTGTTCGATGCGGCCGTCCCGGCGCAGCAGGTAAGCCAGCTCCTCCAGCGCGGGCACCTCGTCGTCGACGACCAGAACACGAAGCATGTCACTACGCTGCACCAGAAACGCCGAGCTCACAAGGCCCAGGAACACATTGAGTCACAGTTGCATCACAGAGAGGTCAACTGAGCCTTGGGCACCCGCAGCCGCACCTTCGTGCCCGCGCCCAGCGCGGTCTCGACCACCAGCCCGTAGCCGTCGCCGTAGATCTGGCGCAGCCGCAGGTCCACGTTGGCCAGGCCGATGCCGGTGCCCTCGCGGCCCGGCTCGTCGTCGAGGAGGCGCCGGGCACGCTCCGGGTCCATCCCCGCGCCGTCGTCCTCGACCGTGATGTGCGCCTCGGGACCGGCGTCGCGGGCGACCACCCGGACCTCGCCGGCGCGGCCCCGCATGCCGTGCTTGATCGCGTTCTCGACCAGCGGCTGCAGGCACAGGAACGGGACGGGCACGGACATCACCTCGGGCGCCACCTGGAGGCTGAACCGCAGCTTGTCGCCGAACCTGGCACGTTCCAGCAGCAGGTAGCGGTCGACGCAGGTGAGCTCGTCGGCGAGGGTGGTGAAGTCGTGCTTGCGGCGCAGCGCGTACCGGGCGAAGTCCGCGAAGTCGAGCAGCAGCCCGCGGGCGCGCGCGGGGTCGGTACGGACGAACGAGGCGATGGTGGTCAGCGCGTTGTGCACGAAGTGCGGCGAGATCTGCGCGCGCAGCGCCCGCATGTCGGCCTCCAGCGCGCGCCGCCGGGACGAGTCCAGCTCGGCCAGCTCCAGCTGGCCCGACATCCAGCCCGCCACCTGGCCGACCATGCGGACCAGGCCCGCGCTGACCTCGTCGTCGAAGGCCGCCAGCGTGCCGACGACCCTGCCGTCGACGGTGAGCGGCGCCACCACCGCACCGTACGGCTCGGCCGCGAACACCTGCGCCCGCCCCGAGGCGAGCGCCGACCTGGCGTAGGTGAGGACCTCGTCGGTGCAGGGGCCGTCCCAGGCCAGCGCGGCCTCGGTGGAGGTGATCGCGACCGCGTACGTGCCGAGCAGGGCGTGCAGGTGGCGCACGGCCTTACGGGCGGAGTCCCGGTTGAGCCCGGCCCGCAGCGCGGGGGCCGCCAGGGCGGCGAGGTGCAGCGTGGTGAAGGCCGCCTCCCGGTCTCGCGGGCGTTCCGGCACGGCCCGGCGCCGGGCAAAGGCGTAGCCGAGGACGAAGGCCAGACAGGGGAGCACCACGCACGCGGTGGTCAGCATGCGGGCAAACTTAGCCAACATCCGCCCTCTGGCGTGCGGAAACCCGCACTCAGGGCGGGCCCTCGCCCGGCTCCTCCTGATAGGAGTAGCGCTGCTCGCGCCACGGGTCGGCCACGTTGTGGTAGCCGCGGTCCTCCCAGAAGCCGCGCCGGTCCTCCAGGAGGTATTCGATCGCGCGCACCCATTTGACGCTCTTCCACCCATACAGGTGGGGGACGACGAGCCGGACCGGGGCGCCGTGGTCCGGGGAGAGCGGCTCCCCGTCGAGGTGGGTGGCGAGCAGGGTGTCAGGGGCGGTGAAGTCGGACCAGCGCAGGTTGGCGCTGTAGCCGTACTCGGCCCAGACCATCACGTGCCGCACGCCGGGGCCGGGCGGCGCGGCGTCCACCAGGGCGGACGGCGGGACGCCGTCCCAGTGCAGGCCGGGGACGGAGAACTTGGTGACGCAGTGGAAGTCGGCGACGCGGGTCACCCGGGGCAGGCGGGTGAAGTCGTCCCAGCCGAAGGCGTGCTCCTCGCCCGAGGCGGTGGCGCCGAACACCTTCAGGTCCCAGGATCCGGGCTTGAACGGAGGCACCCGGCCGTAGTGGATCACAGGCAGGCCGCGAGGGACGTACTGGCCTGGCGGCAGGCGCGTCTCCTCCACGATTACTGCTCCCCTCGCCGAACGCGGTCTTGAGCCATCCTCCCACCGGCGGCCTCGTGGCCTGGCAGCGGGTCGGTGTGGGGTACTATGAGCGCACTATGCGCACCGCGTTCCTGTTTTGGTATGGCGACGGACCCATCGGTCGGACCGTTCGCCATCTGGCGCTGCGCTAGCAGGCACAGGCGAGCACGAAGGCCCCGGGTCCACTACAGGACCCGGGGCCTTCTGCATTTCCAAGGGAGTACAGATGGTCATCGTCATGGGCCCGGAGGCCACCTCCGACGAGGTCTCCGGCATCGTCGACGTCGTGCAGTCGGCCGGGGTGGAGGCGTTCGTGAGCAAGGGGGTGCAGCGCACGATCGTCGGCCTGGTGGGCGACGTGACCCAGCTCGACGCCGCCAGTCTGCGGGGCATGGCCGGAGTACGGGACGTGATGCGGATCTCGTCCCCGTACAAACTGGTCAGCCGGGAGAACCACGCCGAGCGGTCGACGGTGCACGTGGGCGGGGTGCCGATCGGGCCCGGCACGGTGACGCTGATCGCGGGGCCGTGCGCGGTGGAGACGCCGGAGCAGACGCTGGAGGCGGCCCGGATGGCGCAGGCCGCCGGGGCGACGCTGCTGCGCGGCGGCGCCTACAAGCCGCGCACCTCGCCCTACGCGTTCCAGGGGCTGGGTGAGCAGGGGCTGCGCATCCTGGCGGACGTGCGCGAGGAGACCGGGCTGCCGGTCGTGGCCGAGGTGGTGGAGGCCCACGACGTGCCGCTGGTGGCCTCGTACGTGGACATGCTGCAGGTCGGCACCCGCAACGCGCAGAACTTCGGGCTGCTGCAGGCGGTCGGCGCGGCCGGGAAGCCGGTGCTGCTCAAGCGCGGCATGAGCGCCACCATGGAGGAGTGGCTGATGGCGGCCGAGTACATCGCGCAGCGCGGCAACCTCGACGTGGTGCTCTGCGAGCGGGGCATCCGGACGTTCGAGACGGCCACCCGCAACACGCTCGACGTCTCGGCGGTGCCGGTGGCGCAGCGGCTGTCGCACCTGCCGGTGATCGTGGACCCGTCCCACTCGGGCGGCCGGCGCGACCTGGTGCTGCCGCTGAGCCGGGCGGCCATCGCGGCCGGCGCCGACGGGCTGATCGTCGACGTGCACCCGAAGCCGGAGCAGGCGCTGTGTGACGGGCCGCAGGCGCTGGTCGACGCCGACCTGGGCGAGCTGGCCCAGGTCATGCGCGACTTCCCGCCGCTGCTGGGCAAGACGGCGGCGGCCGCGCTGGCGGTCTGACGCGGGAGCGGCGGGGCCTGCGGGCCCCGCCGCCTCAGCCCGCCGCCTCAGATGGTGTACTCCTGGAGGGAGTCGGCGAGCTGCACTGCCAGCTCCTCGGCGTCGAGGCGCTTCTCGATCTGCTTCAGGTCCTCGATCTTGGCGCGGGTCTCGGCGCGGCGCGGGGCGAGGAGCGAGCAGCAGTCTTCGTCAGGCAGCTCGGAGATCTCCAGCGTGCCGATGCGCCGGGCCTCGGCCATGATCTCGGTCTTGTCCCAGCCCACCAGCGGGCGCAGGATGGGCAGGTCGACCGCGTGGTCCTGGGCGGTGATGTTGGCCAGCGTCTGGGAGGACACCTGGCCGAGCGCGTCACCGGTGATCAGCGCGCCCGCCTTGATGCGGTGGGCGACCTCCTCGGCCGTCTTGAGCATCAGCCGCCGCTGGGCGATCATGGCGAGCCGGTCCTGGCCGGAGTTGCGGATCGACTGCTGGGCCTTGCCGAACGGCACCACCCAGAGCCGCGAGCCGCCCTGGAACCGGTCGAGCCTGCGGACCAGCGCGTAGGCCTTGTAGATCGACTCGGACGTGGTGAACGGGATGCCCGAAAAGTGGAGGAAGTCGACGTGCAGGCCGCGCCGCATCATGCGGTAGGCGGCCACCGGCGAGTCGATGCCGCCCGACATGAGCACCAGGGCCCGGCCGCTGCTGCCGACCGGGAGCCCGCCCTGGCCGGGCAGCCCGTCGGTGAAGACGAACACCTCGTCCTTGTCGACCTCGATGAAGAGCGTCAGCTCCGGGTTCTTCAGGTCGACCGGCAGGCCGTACTCGTCGTTGATGGCGCCGCCGACGAGCCGCTCCAGCTCGTTGGAGCGCATCGGGAAGCGCTTGTCGCGGCGGCGGGCGCGGACCGCGAACCTGGCCTTGCGCTTGACCTCCTCGCGCTCGGCGAACAGCTCCAGGCCCGCCTTGAGCACGGTGTCGGCGTCCTTGGCCACCCGCCAGGCGGGGTGGATCCACGTCAGGCCGGGCACGTCGGCGACCCGCTCGGCGACGGCGTTCGCCTGCTCCGCGGTGGTGCCCTGGGGCAGGAAGATCGCGATGACGCCGTGACGCCTGCGGACGTCGACCTTGGGGCCGGTGTCCTTCAGCGCGTTGCGGATGTTGCCGATGAGGCGGCGTTCGAACAGCTCGCGGTTCTTGCCCTTGAGGACGATCTCGCCCAGCTTGAGCAGAACGCACGGCTCGCCCAGGGCCGACATCGTCATGGTGGAACCTCCGGGGAAACAGGGGACGCGCGGTAGGAAGAACGCCTCGGGGCATCGAGTTTAGTCCTGGCGAGCACCCCGGAATGCCGCGAACGCCCTCGTTCTCACGGTCGCGCGGCGCTTCCGCTGTAGACGAAATCGTTGTTCGTACGCCCGGCCCGCGCGGGAACGGGAGGCCGGCTCCGGAGCGGAGCTCCCCCAGACGCGGCGAGGGCGCGCCGGAGGTCGATCTCTCCGGCGCGCCCCGCGCTGAGCTATCTCCGGGGTACGGCTTGCGACGCGTGGTGGGCCGCCGACTCGCCGCGGCGCAAGCCGTACCCTGAAGGGGTTGTAGCAGGTGACCCCGCTACCTCCAGAAGCTACGGCGACCCGCTTGCAGGCCGCTTACAGCCCGGAAACAATCAGCCGAAGAAGACCTCGGCCTCCTCGTAGCGCTCGACCGGCACCGTCTTGAGCTCGGCCGTGGCCTCGTCGAGCCCGACCCGGACGATGTCGGTGCCGCGCAGCGCGACCATCTTGCCGTAGTCGCCGTCGTGCACCGCGTCGATCGCGTGCAGGCCGAACCGGGTGGCGAGCACCCGGTCGAACGCGGAGGGCGTGCCGCCGCGCTGGATGTGGCCGAGCACGGTCGTGCGGGCCTCCTTGCCGGTGCGCTTCTCGATCTCCTTGGCCAGCGTCTCGCCGATGCCGCCCAGCCGGACGTGGCCGAACGCGTCGAGCTCGCCGGTCTGGACCTGCATCTGCCCCTCGATCGGGTGGGCGCCTTCGGCGACGACGATTATCGGCGAGAAGCGGGTGCGGAACCGCGACTCGACGTACTCGCAGACGCGGTCGATGTCGAACGGCTTCTCCGGGATGAGGATCACGTTGGCGCCGCCGGCCATGCCGGCGTGCAGCGCGATCCACCCGGCGTGACGGCCCATGACCTCGCAGATGAGCGCCCGGTGGTGGGACTCTGCGGTGGTGTGGAGCCGGTCGATGGCCTCGGTGGCGATGTTGACGGCGGTGTCGAAGCCGAAGGTGTAGTCGGTGCCGGACAGGTCGTTGTCGATCGTCTTGGGCACGCCGACGACCTTGACGTCGCGGTCGAAGAGCTGCTTGGCGACGCCGAGCGTGTCCTCGCCGCCGATGGCGATCAGCGCGTCGACGCCGGACGCCGCCAGGTTCTCCTTGATACGGTCGACGCCACCGTCGATCTTGAGCGGGTTGGTCCTGGACGAGCCGAGGATCGTGCCGCCGCGCGGCAGGATGCCCCGCACGGCCTGGATGTCCAGCGGCATCGTCTCGCCCTCAAGCGGCCCGCGCCAGCCGGCCCGGAAGCCGACGAACTCGTGACCGTAGACGCTCACCCCCTTGCGGACGACAGCCCTGATCACGGCGTTCAGGCCGGGGCAGTCGCCGCCCCCGGTGAGCACTCCAATACGCATGGCGGGTTTCCTCCCGATGAGCTTCACAACCAGAATCGCATTGTGCCCGTCCTAGCGGGCATTGGTCTAGACCAAACAGAGCGTAGCGGCCGAAACCCGCTTCAGGAGGCGATTTCGTGAGTGTGTTGGCCATCGACGCGGGAACGACGGGAGTCACGGCGCTCGTGGTCACCGAGGACGGCCGGATCGAGTCCCGGGGCTACCAGGAGTTCGCCCAGCACTTCCCGCGGCCCGGCTGGGTGGAGCACAACCCGGAGGACATCTGGCAGGCCACCCTCAGCGCCTGCGCCGCCGCCCTGCGCGGCACGCGGGGGACGCCCGCCTGCGTCGGCATCACCAACCAGCGGGAGACGGCCGTGCTCTGGGACCGCCGGACGCTGGCCGCGCCGCGCCGGGCGATCGTGTGGCAGGACCGCCGCACCGCCGGCGTCTGCGAGCGGCTGCGCTCGGCCGGGCACGAACCTCGGGTGTCGGAGCTGACCGGGCTCCGGCTCGACCCGTACTTCACCGGATCCAAGCTCACCTGGCTGGCCGAGCACGACCCGCGGGCGTGGGAGGGCGTCACCTCGGGCCGGGTGGTCGTGGGCACGGTCGACTCCTACCTGATCGCCCGGCTCACGGCGGGCGCGCGCCACGTGACCGACCCGTCCAACGCCTCGCGCACGCTGCTGTACGGGCTGGAGTCCGGCACGTGGGAGCCGGAGCTGTGCGAGCTGTTCGGGGTGCCGGAGGCGGCGCTGCCGGAGGTGGTGCCCAACTTCGGGGAGCTCGGACGTACGGACCCGGAGGCCTTTCTCGGTCTCGACCTGCCGATCAGCGGGGTGGCGGGCGACCAGCAGGCGGCGCTGTTCGGGCAGACCTGTTACGCGGTGGGCGAGGTCAAGTGCACCTACGGGACGGGCTCGTTCATCCTCACCAACACCGGCGGGGAGATCGTCCGGTCGGAGTCGGGGCTGCTGACCACGGTGGCCTGGCAGGCGCCGTCGGGCGAGCGCACCTACGCGCTGGAGGGGTCGGTGTTCGTGACCGGCGCGGCGGTGCAGTGGCTGCGCGACGGGCTGGGGCTGATCGGCACGGCGGCGGAGTCGGAGGCGATCGCGCGCACGGTGCCCGACAGCGGCGGGGTGGTGTTCGTGCCCGCGCTGACCGGGCTGGGCGCGCCGCACTGGGATCCGGACGCGCGCGGGCTGATCACCGGCCTCACCCGCGGCACCACCCGGGCCCATCTGGTGCGGGCGACGCTGGAGGCGATCGCGTTCGAGGTGCGCGACGTGGTGGAGGCCTCCGCCGACGGGCGGCCGACGGCGCTGCGGGCCGACGGCGGGGCCAGCGGCAACGACCTGCTCATGCAGTTCCAGGCCGACCAGCTCGGCACGCCGGTGGAGCGGCCGGTGATCCAGGAGACGACGGCGCTGGGCGCGGCGTTCCTGGCCGGGCTGGGGGCCGGGGTGTGGGCCTCGCCGGACGAGCTGCGCAAGACCTGGCGGCTGGATCGGCGGTTCGAGCCGGGCGAGCGCGACGACGCGGCCTACGACCGCTGGCGCGAGGCGGTGGCGCTGGCCATGCGTGGATCGTCAACCGCCGGTTGACGAGCCTTGCACGTCAACCTATGGTTGACGCATGGAACACACCGTCCGTCTCGACGACCTCATCGAGGCCATCAAGAGCCGCCACCCCGACGGCGACCCGCTCGGCGAGCTGTCCGACGCGGTCACCCTGGGCGAGCACCTGGGCGAGGTGGCCGATCACCTGATCGGCCACCTCGTCGACAAGGCCCGCCGCTCCGGCGCGTCCTGGACCGAGATCGGCCGCAGCATGGGCGTCTCCAAGCAGGCCGCGCAGAAGCGGTTCGTGCCCAAGGAGGGCTCGCTCGCCGACGACCTGAGCACCTACACCCGCTACACCCCGCGCGCCCGGGTGGTCATCGTCAAATCACAGGAGGAGGCCCGCCGCCTCGGCCACGGCCTCATCGAACCCGGCCACCTCGTGCTCGGCCTGCTGCACGAGCCCGAGGCGCTGGCGGCCAAGGCCATGGTCGCGCTCGGGGCGCCGCTCGCCGAGGTGCGGCAGGCGGCCGAGAGCGCGCTCGGCCCCGGCGGCGACACCGCGCCGGCGACCACGCCGTTCTCCGCGCAGGCCAAGAAGGTGCTGGAGCTGACGCTCCGCGAGGCGCTGCGGCTCGGCCACAACTACGTCGGCACCGAGCACCTGCTGCTCGCCCTGCTCTCGCTGGAGGAGGACCCGGCCGCGCAGGCGCTGACCGGGCTCGGCCTCACCAAGGAGGTTACCGAGGAGCAGGTCAAGCGGATGCTGGTGGAGATCACCGGCGGGACCGCCTAGGCGGGCAGCACGCAGGCCGCGCTCTCGGCCTCGATCGTCTCGCCCGTCGGCTCGGGGACGCCGCCGGCGAGCGCGAACTCCGCCACGGTCCCCGAGTTCTGGTTCGCCACGTACAGATGGTCGCCGTCGATGGCGAAGTGGCGCGGCCAGGCGCCGCCCGAGGGCACCTCCGCCACCTGGGACAGGTCATCGGCCCGCAGCACCGCGATGGTGTCGGGGCCGCGGTTGGCCACGTAGACCAGCTCGCCGGCGAGCTCCAGGTGGGAGGGGAAGTTCTCCGTCACGGACGTCGAGGCGCGCACCCGGATCGGGGCCGCGCCGGGGGCGAAGCGGGTGACGGTGCCGTCGAGCTCGCCCGCAACGTAGAGGGCCGGGCCGGCGAAGGCGAAGTGGCGCGGGCCGGTGCCCGGCGGCAGCGCCATCGGCTCCAGCGCCTTCCCCTCCAGGGTGTAGCGGCGGATCTGGTCGGTGCCGAGGTCGGAGACGTACAGCAGGTCCTCGTGGAAGACGGCCTGGTGGGCGTGCGGGCCGCGCTGGCGCTCGGGGTGCGGCCCGGAGCCCCGGTGGCGGAGCACGATCGGGTCGCCGTCGAAGACGCCGCGCGCGTCGAGGCGGTGCAGGCTGGCGGTGCCGTCGCCGTAGTTGGCCACCGCGAGCAGCTCCCCGGACGGGTGGACCGCCACGTGGCAGGGGCTGTCGCCCCCGCTGGAGCGCTCGTCCCACGGCGACAGCCGGTCGCCCCCGGCGCCGAAGGCCGTGATCCAGCCCTGGGCCAGCTCCCCCACCGCGTAGATCACGGGCAGCGAGGGATGGCGCGCCAGGAAGGACGGGGCGGCGAGGCGGGTCAGCTCACCGCCGGGCTCGATGATGCCGGGGCCGTAGCCGCCTACGTAGAGGTGCCTCTTCACCCCGTCATCCTCTCATGGTTGACTGGGGCAATGAGTTCATTGACCGAAGCAACGATCTCGGAGGTCCGCGCCTTCAACCGCTTCTACACCAAGGTCATCGGGGTGCTGCAGGCGGGTGTGCACCAGTCCCCCTACTCGCTCACCGAAGGACGGGTGCTGTACGAGGTCGCGCACGCCGAGCCGATGGAGACGGGCGAGCTGCGGGCGCTGCTCGACCTGGACGCGGGCTACCTGAGCCGCGTCCTGGCCAAGCTCGAAGACGACGGGCTGATCGTCCGGGAACGCTCGGCCACCGACGCCCGCAAGCACGTCGTACGGCTCAGCCCCGCGGGCCGGGAGGCGTTCGGAGCGCTCGACCGCACCTCGTCCGAAGAGGTCGCGCGCCTGCTCGCCGGCCTGCCCGAGGAGGGCAGGGACCGGCTGGTCGCGGGCATGCGCGCGATCAGGGACGTGCTCGGCCCGCCCGCCGGTCCCCGGTCCTGCCTGATCAGGCCGCTCCGGGACGGCGACCTGAGCTGGGCGGTCTACCGGCACGGCGCGCTCTACTCCCAGGAGTACGGCTGGGGCAGGGAGTTCGAGCAGACCGTGGCGCGCATCGCCGCCGACTACGACCCGCCGCGCGACACCGGCTGGATCGCCGAGGTCGACGGGCGGCGCGCCGGCTGCGTCTTCTACGTGCGCAAGGACGACACCACGGGACAGCTCAGGATGCTGCTGGTGGAGCCGTTCGCGCGCGGCCTCGGTCTGGGCCGCCTGCTGGTCGACGAGTGCCTGCGGCACGCCAGGGCGGACGGGCGCGAGCGGGTCGTGCTGTGGACGCGCGACTGCCTGACCAGCGCGCGCCGCATCTACCAGGCCGCCGGGTTCCGGCTCGACTCCGAGGAGAAGGGCATGGAGAACGGGATCGAGGTCACCGAGCAGATGTGGTCGCTCGACCTCACAACCACCGGCTGACGCTTTACCCGCGGAACGGGCCGGCGACCTCGAACGTCTGGCCCGCGGCCGACCCCTGCCGGGCGGAGAAGTAGAGCCGGTCGCCGCACGGCGCGAAGGCCAGCCCGGTCAGCTCGGCTCCCGCATGGCCGCTCAGGCGGAGGAACGGGACCATCTCCCGATCAGGAGTGATCACGTCGATCCTCGTGGTGCGCCTGGCCACGTACAGATCGCCGGAGGGCGCGGCGGTGACCGCCCGCACGCCGTCGCAGAGCCGCTCCAGCGCCGAGGTCTGCGCGTCGTACGCCCACAGCGCGCCGTCGCCCCTCGTGGTGAAGAAGCAGACGCCGCCGGCGTAGTGACAGACGTCGGCGCGGTCGAACCTGCACGCCCCCCGCACCTGGTGACGGGTGCCCTTGAGCAGCGCCGCCGGCCACGGCACCGGCTCCCACCGGCCCCCGTCGCAGAGCACTTCGAGCGTGCCCTCGGTCAGGTCGCCCCAGTCGTGCGGGCGGAACCGGTAGAAGCAGCCGTCGTGCTCGCCCTCCGTCAGGTAGACGACCTGCCGGTCGGGGTCGCAGGCCGCCGCCTCGTGCCGGAACCGGCCCATCGCCAGCCGGGGCCGCGCCGCGCGGGCGCCGTACGGGTCGCACTCGAACACCTGGCCCCGGTGGCCGAGCTCGCACGACAGCCAGGTGTGCCACGGCGTGGCGCCGCCCGCCCGGTTGAGCTCGGTGCCGGACAGGATGCGGTAGGCGTCGGCGATCGAGCCGTCGGGCCGGAACCGGATCGCGGCCGCGCCGCCGAGCAGCGACAACTCCGAGTTGGACACGTAGATCCAGCCGTCGCCGTCGGGGAAACACGCTCCCCCGTCGGGCGCGGCGTGCCACGTCAGCCCGGCCACCCTGCTCCCGGAACGGGCCACCACCCTGCCACGGAACCCGGCGGGCAGGACCAGCCCGCCGTCGCCCGGCTCCTCGATCGGGCCGTACGGGCTCGGGCCGCCCTCACAGAGCGGGCCCGTACGGACAAGAGTCTTGCGGGACATCGTTGGGGCCTCCCTCTGGGTGCCACGCTAGTGGACCGCACCGACATGAATGGGGAGGACTCCCGAGATCAAACAGTGCGCAAATTGCTCTGGGCATGCGAAAGCCCGGGGCCGCCGGGCTCCCGGGCTCGTCGCCGCACCCATCAGCTCATGGCCTGGAACATCCAGTGCTGCTTCTCGATGTCCTGGATCACCGAGATGATGATGTCCTGAGTCGCCTGGTCGGACTTCTCCGTCAGGTCCATGCGCTCGCGCATCCTCGCGCTGATGCCGCCGAGGATGTCCGTCATCGTGGCGACCACCTTGCCCGACTCGATCCAGCCGGACTCCGGCTGCGTGAGCTTGGTGTTCTTGGAGACGGTCGCGGACCTGCCGTCGGCGTTCACCCCGAGGGCGGACAGGCGCTCGGCGATGGTGTCGGTGTACGTGCGGGCCAGCGTGACGACCTCGTCGAGCTGCAGGTGGACCGAGCGGAAGTTCGTCCCGATGACGTTCCAGTGCAGCTGCTTGGCGACCAGGGACAGGTCGATCAGGTCCACGAGGGCGCCTTGCAGGGCCGTCGCGGTCGTGTTCTTAGCATCACCCATAAGTGGGCCGGTAACTGTAGCCATGGTGTCCTCCTCCCCGTGAAT
>Ga0079224_100011471_pt1 | contig 12210 bp, 10 predicted proteins | sample Stecom2015_FD_80414 | JGI IMG/M metagenome (GOLD analysis project Ga0079224, IMG submission 80414) | Agricultural soil microbial communities from Utah to study Nitrogen management - Steer compost 2015 | ecosystem: Environmental > Terrestrial > Soil > Agricultural land | place: USA: Utah... | reverse complement strand
GCCCAGGAACGCTACGTGCTGGCAGTCAGTGCCCAGGACCTGCCGCAGTTCAAGTCCCTGTGCGCGCGTGAGCGTTGCCCGTTCTCGGTGGTGGGAGAGACGACGAAGGAAGACGTCATCCAGTTGCAGGACACGCACTTCAACAACATGCCCATCGATCTGCCCATGAGTGTACTGTTCGGCAAGCCGCCGCGCATGCATCGTGAGGCGCGCTCACTTTCCGTGCAGGGCGTGGACATCGACACCAACAGCATTGATCTGGCGGACGCCGTCACGCGGGTCCTCAACCTGCCTGCGGTGGCCAGCAAGAACTTCCTGATCACCATCGGTGACCGTTCGATCACCGGCCTGGTCAGTCGTGACCAGATGGTGGGTCCGTGGCAGGTGCCGGTGGCCAACGCCGCGGTGACTGCCGCATCCTTCACCAGCCATGTTGGCGAAGCCATGGCGATGGGCGAGCGCACCCCTCTGGCACTGCTGGACGCGCCTGCCTCTGCACGCATGGCCATTGCCGAAGCGGTGACCAACATCGCCAGCGCGGCCATCGCCGATATCGCCGACATCAAGCTGTCCGCGAACTGGATGGTGGCTGCCGGTCACCCTGGGGAGGACGCCAGGCTGTACGCCGCGGTGCAGGCGGTAGGGATGGAACTGTGTCCGGCACTCGGCATCTGTGTGCCGGTAGGCAAGGACTCGATGTCCATGCGCACGGTGTGGCAGCAGGAGGGCGAGCAGCGCAGCGTTACCGCACCGATGTCGCTGGTGATTTCTGCCTTTGCTCCGGTAACGGATGTGCGCCGCACCGTTACTCCGCAACTGCAGACCGGCAGGGGTGAGACAGATCTGCTGCTCATCGACCTGGGACACGGCCGCAACCGCCTGGGCGGCTCCGCGCTGGTGCAGGTCTACCGGGAGCTGGGAGCTGAGGCACCAGATCTCGAGAAGCCGCAGGACCTGAAGAATCTTTTCGCGCTGGTGCAGCAGCTCAACGCTGCGGGACTGTTGCTCGCCTATCACGATCGCTCCGATGGCGGATTGCTGGCAGCAGTGACCGAGATGGCCTTCGCGGGACACTGCGGTGTCGATCTGCAACTGGCCGAGCTGTGCTCCGCAGACAGCGATGTCATCCGTGTGCTCTTCAACGAAGAGATCGGTGTGGTACTGCAGGTGCCGCGCAACGAGCAGCATCGCGTGTTGCAGATGGTCGAGCAGTTGGGACTGTCGGACTGTGCCAGTTTCATCGGATCGGTGAATGGCACAGACGAGTTGCGCGTCCTCAATGCCGGCAGGCTGTTGTACGAGGCGCCACGTGTCTCCCTGCAGCGGGAATGGGCCGCGACCAGCTATCAGATCCAGTCGCTACGGGACAATCCGGAGTGCGCGCGCCAGGAGTTCGACACCATTCTGGAGCAGGACGATCCGGGGCTGCAAAGCAAACTCAGCTTCGATCAGGATGAGGACATCACGGCGCCGTTCATCAACATTGGTGCCAGGCCGAGGGTGGCGCTGCTTCGCGAGCAGGGAGTGAACGGCCAGGTGGAGATGGCAGCGGCCTTCGATCGCGCCCGCTTCGATGCGATTGATGTACACATGACCGATATGCTGTCCGGGAAGGTGTCACTCGATGAATTCAACGTGATCGTAGCCTGTGGCGGTTTCTCCTATGGCGACGTGCTGGGAGCCGGCGGTGGTTGGGCCAAGTCGATCCTGCACCACGATCGGCTGCGCAATGATTTCCAGCGCTTCTTTGAGCGCGAGACCACGCTGGCCCTGGGCGTATGCAATGGCTGCCAGATGATGTCTCTGCTGCACGACCTGATTCCGGGCGCCGGCAACTGGCCGCGCTTCGTGCGCAACCGTTCTGAACAGTTCGAGGGTCGCACCACGCTGGTCATGGCAGGAGAATCGAAGTCCGCGTTCTTCACCGGCATGGCAGGCTCGGTGTTCCCGATTGCTGTGGCACACGGTGAGGGCCGGGCGGAATTCCGCACGGTGGGCGACATGTCCTCGCTGGAGTCAGCCGATGGAATAACACTGCGCTATGTGGATAATCATGGCGTGATGACCGAACACTATCCGCAGAACCCTAACGGATCTCCGATGGGTGTCGCGGGAATTTGCAATGCCGACGGTCGTGTCACCTTGATGATGCCCCACCCGGAGCGGGTGTTCCGCGCGGTGCAGAACTCCTGGCGACCGGAAGGCTGGCAGGAGGATGCACCGACCATGAGATTGTTCCGCAACGCGCGAACGTGGTTGGGGTAACTACTGTGTATAAGCTCTGTTTTTATGTGCCGGAAAGTCATCTCGAGATTGTGAAGCAGGCAGTATTTGCAGCGGGAGCGGGGCGGATCGGGGATTATGATCAGTGCTGCTGGCAGGTGCTGGGGCAGGGGCAGTTCATGCCCCTGCCGGGCAGCGATCCGTTTATCGGCAAGCAGGGCGACATTGAAACAGTCGCTGAGTATCGGGTGGAGCTGGTCTGTGAGGACAGCATCATCCAGGCGGCGGTCGCTGCCCTACGCAGCGCACATCCCTATGAAGAACCCGCCTACGATGTCGTACAACTGGCGCCTTTCTGAGGTCGTTCAAGTGCCTGGGCTCAGGAATCCTTGAGCACCACCGATATTTCGCCCACTCCTACGTCCACATGCGCATCGCGCACGCCATCACCGTAACCGTACACTGACTCGGAAACGAAGGCGCGTCTGCTGACGATGTCGCGCACGCCGTCCATGCTGATGCTGCCTACGCCCACAGAGGCGTCGACTCTGCCTGTGTGCTGGCGTGGGATCTCAATTCGCACCTCCCCCACACCGAGCTCCACGCGCAGGTCCGTGTCGCCCATTTCTGCCACCAGCTGTCCTACGCCCAGATTGACGGTGGTGCGCGCCACCGCAGGTAGCTCGATGCGCCAGTTCAGCTCCAGGTTATCCAGGTCATTTTCGTTCACCTCTACGTGCAGGCGGTCCCCCCGTCTGCTGAAGACCACGTCGATGTCGTCGATATCACGATGGCGCCCCAGCCAGTTGCGCTCACTTTCGATCTCGAGCTCCACCACCAGTTCGTCTCCTGCCGAACGTACGATGGTCATCTCGCCAACGCCGCCGTCGAGGCTGATTTCCTCAATGTCACTGGCATCGAAGCGGTGATTTCGCACCTGTGTATCCGCGGCATGAATGGCATAGGTGGGTAGAAAAAGAGACAGGGCCAGTAGTGTAGCGGTCGTTGATTTCATCACTCGGTTCCTGGGTTTGATTATTTTGGAATACGTTGCAGGAAAACCAAAGCAAGCGGCGTGCCAGGAGAAAAAATATATTAATATCAGTTAGATAGATGGGTATCGCTGGCCAGCACTGGCGAGACCGTCCAGCAGTTGGCGGAATTGGTCAACCGTGGCTCTGACTGGTGAGGATCGTGCTCAGCTCACGGGTGGCGGAGTAGGTCAGGTCGAACATCCGCACGGGGAAGATGCCGCTTTGACGGTCAGTCAGGTACTGCTCCAGGGTGGTACGTACCACGGGAAAGGCGATCTCATCCCAGGGAATATCGGCCTCGTCGAACAACTCGACCTCCAGACTCTCCACGCCAGGATGGAAATCCGGGGTGCGCATTTCCGTTCTGAAGAACAGGTAAACCTGATTGATGTAGGGCAGGTTGAAGAGTGTGTAGAGCTCGCAGTCGGTCGGTTCGATGATGGCACCTGCCTCTTCCAGGGTCTCGCGGATAGCTCCCTGCAGTGTGGTTTCACCGTTTTCCATGAACCCGGCCGGCAGGGTCCACAGGCCTCTGCGTGGCTCGATGGCCCGTTTGCACAGCAGGATGCGATTGTCATACACGGGCAGTGTGCCGACCACATTATTGGGGTTCTGGTAGAACACCACGCCGCAGCTGGTACAGCAGTAGCGCAGTTTGTCGTCGCCAGGCGGAATCTGGTGGGCGATGGGGCCGGCGCAGTGGTGGCAATACTTCATTCTCTGATTCCCTTTTCTCCGCAGAATTATAACCGTATTAGGGGCATTTCACTGCACTGCATAAGTAATGCAGTTTTTCTTGGTTCTGTCACATTCAGCCAGTTGTTACCTTGGCGCCACTTTCAAATCTGAATGGACCAATCTGAATGGACCAAGGGGTACCGAAATGAATGACAGAACAATCGCCGGAGTATTCGGCAGAGCAATGCTGGCCGCTGCGGTGGCAAGCGCAATATCAACCTCGGCTCAGGCGCAGAATCCTGCGAGTGCCGCCGAAATTCAGGAATTACAGCGACAGTTACAGGCGCTTGAAGCCAGGCTGGAGGCGCTCAGTGCTGCTCCCGTTACAGCCCCTGCGGCCAATGCCACGCAGGTTACCAATAACGGTCGCGCTGTCACAACGCGTTCCGCCGATGGCAGCTTCAGCTTCCAACTGGGCGGCCGGCTGCAACTGGATGCCGCCACTTACAATGCCGACAACAACGACTTTGGCGACGGCACCAAGGTGCGTCGTCTTTTCCTGGATGCACGTGGCACCTTCTCAGAAGACTGGAGCTATCGCATCCAGTACGATCTGGCCCGCAACTCCGCCAGCGATCCGGCCAGCCGAGGTGTCCGCGACGCATGGATACAATACAGCGGTTTCGGCCCTCACCTGATCACCATCGGCAGCTTCAAGGAGCCCTTCGGCCTGGAGCGTATCACCGGCAACCTCGACACCACGTTTATTGAACGTGCGGTGACCGACCTGTTCAGCCCCGACCGTCATCTGGGCATCGGCTACAGCCGCAGCACGGATCGTTGGTCATTCTCGGCAGGCCTGTTCGGAGACACTCCGGAGGGCGATGCGCCGAACGAGGGCAACGAGGGGCGCGACATCACCGCCCGCTTCACCTATACACCGATACGCACCGCGGACTCCCTGGTCCATCTGGGCATTGCCGGTCGCCTGCATGAACCGAAGGGCTCCACGTCCAGCCTGCGCTTCCGCGAGCGGCCTGAATCCAACATCACCGACATCCGGTTGGTGGACACTGGCGCACACACCGATGTTGATGACTTTAACTCGATTGGCTTGGAGTTCGCCGCCATCTCAGGCCGCGGCTCGGTACAGAGCGAATACGTGACAACCCGAGTCAATCGGGGGGCAGGGCAGGGCAATCTGGATTTCGACTCCTGGTACGCCTATGCGAGCTGGTTCCTTACCAATGATTCCCGCGCCTACTCAGGCGCCAATGGGTCCTTCGGTCGCGTCAGCCCGAGCAACGGCAACGGCGCGTGGGAAGTGGCGCTACGGTACAGCAACCTGGATCTGACTGACGGCAATGTCATTGGCGGCGAGCAGGACAACGTCACTCTGGGCCTGAACTGGTACGCCACTTCCAACCTGCGTTTCTCGGCCAACTACACCCATCTGGTCAAACTTGATCGTCCGGGTAGCGCCTATGACGACGAAGAGTTGGATGCCTTAACCGTTCGCGCACAGTTCGACTTCTGACAACATTTTATTATCCAAAGGAGCAATACCACATGAAAAATTATCTTCAACGCACATTCGGCGGCGCCCTGCTGGGCCTGGCCGTCGCGGGAGCCGCCATTGGCAGTGCCTATGCCCAAGACCGTACCCTTTTGAATGTGTCATATGACCCCACCAGGGAACTCTATCAGGAGTTAAACCCGGAGTTCATCAAACACTGGAAGGCACAGACCGGCGAGGATATCGCTATCAACCTGTCTCACGGTGGCGCGGGATCGCAGGCGCGTGCGGTCATTGACGGGCTTGAGGCTGACGTCGTCACGCTCGCCCTTGCCTATGACATTGATGCCATCAGCGAGTTGACTGGCAATATTCCGGATGGTTGGCAGACGCGTCTGCCGGAGAACAGCTCGCCCTACACCTCCACCATCGTGTTTCTGGTGCGCAAGGGCAATCCGAAGGACATCACCGACTGGGGCGATCTGGTACAGCCAGGCATAGGCGTCATTACGCCGAATCCCAAGACCTCCGGTGGCGCCCGCTGGAACTACCTGGCCGCATGGGGCTACGCACTGGGCAAGGAGGGGGGCACCGAGGAGAGCGCCCGCAAGTTCGTCTCGGACCTGTACCAGAACGTCCTGGTGCTGGATTCCGGTGCGCGCGGATCGACCACGACCTTCGTTCAGCGCGGTGTGGGTGATGTGTTCATTTCGTGGGAGAACGAGGCCTTCCTGGCAGTAAACGAGCTGGGCCCGGAAAACTTCGAGATCATTGTGCCGTCGGTTTCCATCCTGGCTGAGCCTCCGGTGACGGTGGTCAACGGTGTAACGGATCGTCGCGGTACTACGGATGTCGCCACGGCCTATCTCGAGTATCTCTACTCCGATGTGGGGCAGCGCATTGCGGCGAAGAACTACTATCGTCCACGTCACCCCGAGCATGCAGCAGCAGAGGATGTTGTCCGCTTCCCCGACGTGAACCTGTTCACCATCGATGAGGTGTTTGGTGGCTGGCAGAAGGCGCAGAACACCCACTTCGCTGATGGTGGCGTGTTCGACCAGATCTACGACGGACTCTGATCCCGGGAAGGTGGTCGTCATGAACAAGCAGAGTGAGAGCGCATCAGTGCTGATCGTGCCTGGGTTTAAGGGCAACGGTGAGGCCCACTGGCAGAACTGGTTGCACAGGCAATTGCCGGGCAGCCGGGTACTGGCCGGGGTAAGTTGGAGCGAGCCGATACTGGCCGAATGGGCAGAGCGGATCAGGGAAGAGATTCACCGCGCCTCCCGGCCTCTGTGGATCATTGCGCACAGCTTCGGATGCCTGGCGTCGGTAGTGGCGGCGGCAGATCGCCCCGGCAATGTCGCCGGCGTCATCCTGGTGGCTCCTGCCGATCCAGGACGTTTCAACCTGCTGGGGCTGGGGCCGCTGGATGACCCCCGCCTGGCAGTGAAAAGTCTCGCCGAGATACTCCCGGGCAAGAGCCTGGGAGTTCCTGGCCTGTTGATCGCCAGTGAAACCGATCCCTGGATGCCTCTGTCCTGCGCCCAGCACTGGGCGTCGCAATGGGGCCTGGAGATCATGAACCTGCGGGATGCAGGGCACATCAACACCGACGCGGGTTTCGGTCCCTGGCCGCTGTTGCTGGAACTGTTCAGTGCCATGCGCAGGGAGTCGCAACTGCGGCCGGATAGTGATGATGGTTCGCCTCATCGAATGGCCCGCGGACGTGGCAGCCTCCTCGCTCAGGTGAGAAGGCATACCCGTACCCAGATGGGACTCCTGACCACCTTCATGTGAGCGTGGTCAGCCCCATCTCCTCACTCACGTTATGCAGGATTTAAGATAAGCAATGCGGTTTTAATTATTTTTATTTGCAAAAGCTGCTTTGTAGACTCTCCTGCGCTGCTTCCCTCAACTATCCAATCGTGTGTCTGCCGCTGCAAGACAGCGAAGAAAAAAAGATGCCTCCGGCTCTCCGGAGACAGGAGAACCGTTAATGGCCAACCCCCCCAAGGGTCAGAGTTTCAAGAGTTACAGCGTGCTGCCAGGGTTCAATTTGACCCTCGGTTACACGTTGGCGTATCTGACCATCATTGTCCTCATTCCGGTGATCGCCGTGGTCATCAAGACTACTGAGCTGTCGCTGGCCGAATTCTGGCAGGTGGTGACCGCGCCCCGCACGGTGGCGTCATACAAGTTGTCATTTGGCGCCTCGCTGCTGGCAGCCGCAGTGAACTCCGTGTTCGGGCTGATACTCGCCTGGGTACTGGTACGCTACTCATTTCCCGGCAAGAAGATCGTCGATGCGCTCATCGATCTTCCTTTCGCGCTGCCGACAGCCGTTGCCGGCATCTCGCTGACCGCGCTGTATGCCCGCAACGGCTGGATAGGTCAGTACCTGGAAGGCGTACTGGGCATCAAGGTGGCTTTTGCGCCTGCCGGCGTTCTGGTGGCCCTGATATTCATCGGCCTGCCCTTCGTAGTGAGGACGGTGCAGCCCATCCTGCAGGATATCGAAAGTGAGTTTGAAGAGGCTGCGGCCAGCCTGGGGGCGAGTCGTTGGCAGACCTTCCGTCACGTGCTGCTGCCCATCATCACACCCGCCTTGCTGACAGGCTTCGCGCTGTCGTTTGCACGGGCAGTCGGCGAATATGGCTCGGTGATCTTCATTGCCGGCAATATCCCGCGGGTTTCCGAAATCACCCCGTTGATCATCATCACCAAGCTGGAGCAGTTCGACTATGTCGGCGCTACGGCTGTCGCCCTGGTCATGCTGATTTTCTCCTTCATCCTGTTGCTGGTGATTAACGCCCTGCAGTCGTGGGCTGCACGCAGCACCGGGAGGACTCACTGATGAGTACCTCAACTGTTAGTCATGGCACCCGCTTTGAAAAGGGACACGCGACCCGTGAGGCCGCCTGGGTCAAATGGATTCTGATCTCACTTGGCCTGGCGTTCTTTGCGCTGTTTCTGGTTCTGCCCCTGGCCTCAGTTTTCTACGAGGCATTGCGGCGGGGCTGGGGAGTCTATCTGGCCTCGATCACCGAGCCGATGGCACTGCAGGCCATCAAGCTGACCCTGATCATTGCCTTCATCGCCGTGCCCCTGAATGTGGTCTTCGGCGTGATTGCCGCCTGGCTGATTGCCAAGCACGATTTCCGCGGCAAACAGATCCTGACGACGCTGATCGACCTGCCGTTCTCGGTGTCGCCGGTCATCGTGGGCCTGATGTATGTGCTGGTATTCGGTGTCAACGGCTGGTTCGGCAGTTGGCTGGTCGAGAACAACCTGAAGATCATCTTTGCCGTGCCAGGCATCGTGCTGGCGACCGTATTCGTCACCTTCCCCTTCGTGGCGCGGGAGCTGATTCCGTTGATGCAGGCCCAGGGCAGGGATGAAGAGGAGGCCGCTGTGGTGCTGGGGGCGAGCGGATGGCAGACCTTCTGGCATGTGACACTGCCGAACATCAAATGGGGACTGTTGTACGGCGTCATCCTGTGTAACGCACGGGCGATGGGCGAGTTCGGCGCGGTGTCAGTCGTCTCCGGCAAGATTCGCGGCCAGACCAATACCATGCCGCTGCATGTGGAAATTCTCTACAACGAATACAACTTTGCAGCGGCGTTCTCGGTGGCGTCACTGTTGGCGCTGCTGGCGATCACGACATTGATTATCAAGACCTGGGTTGAATATCGCGGCGCCCATGCCGCCAGACTTGCCACAGGCGGGAGACAGGAATGAGCATAGAAGTCCAGAATATCCACAAGCAGTTCGGCAGTTTCACTGCCATCGACAATATTTCCCTCAACTTTGAGGCGGGGAAACTGGTCGCACTGCTGGGACCATCCGGTTGCGGCAAGACCACTCTGTTGCGCATCATCGCCGGGCTGGAGCAGGCCGACAGCGGGATTGTCACCCTGGAGGGCGAGGTGGCATCGGACACCCATGTCCGGGAGCGCCAGGTGGGCTTCGTGTTTCAGCACTATGCGCTGTTCAAACACATGAGCGTGTTTGATAATGTTGCCTTCGGCATGCGCATGAAACCGCGATCCCGACGCGCCTCGAAGCAGGAGATCAAGACCAAGGTCAATGAGCTGCTGGAACTGGTGCAGTTGGACTGGCTGGCCGACCGCTTTCCGTCACAGCTGTCCGGTGGTCAGCGTCAGCGTATCGCTCTGGCCCGGGCGCTTGCAGTAGAGCCGCGGGTGCTGTTGCTGGACGAACCCTTCGGCGCGCTGGATGCCAAGGTGCGCAAGGAGCTTCGTCGATGGCTGCGCAAGCTGCATGACGAGCTGCACATCACGTCGATCTTCGTGACGCACGATCAGGAAGAAGCGCTGGAGGTGGCGGACAAGGTCGTCCTGATGAACCAGGGCAGGGTAGAGCAGGTGGGTACGCCGGAGGAAGTCTATAATTCACCGGCTACGCCTTTCGTCTACAGCTTCCTGGGCTCGGTGAACCTGTTCCACGGGCGGGTCGAGGACAACAATGTGCGCGTTGGCGTGGATGCGGTTCCCCACGACGACGGCAACTTTGCCCATGGCGCCGAGGTCTTCGCCTTTGCGCGTCCTCATGAGCTGGAGATCGTGATTGATCCGGCTTCCACCGTGGGGGTGGCAGCGAAGGTCATTCGCGTCCTCTCTTTCGGTGTGAGCTCGCGGGTGGAGCTGGACGGCGTCAATGGCTCGAGTGAGCAGCATTTTGAGGTAGAGTTGACCCAGGATCAGGTGCGTGCCCTGGATCTGTCTGCCGGTCAGCAGGTGCGTCTGGTGCCCTCACGCCTCAAGCTGTTCGACAAACAACCCATTCAGGATGATCAGGCAGTATGAATTTTCAGCAATTGCGAATTGTCCGGGAAACCGTGCGCCGGAATTTCAACCTGACTGAGGTTTCCAATGTCCTTTTTACCTCGCAGTCGGGTGTTTCCAAGCACATCAAGGATCTGGAGGACGAGCTCGGCGTGGAGCTATTCATCCGCAAGGGCAAGCGGCTGCTGGGGCTGACCGAGCCGGGCAAGGAAATGGTCCGGATTGTTGATCGCATGCTGCTGGATGCCCGCAATATCAAGACCATCGCGGAACAATACAGCCAGCAGGACAAGGGCACACTGACCATCGCCACGACCCATACCCAGGCACGCTATGCGCTGCCTGCGGTGGTCATGGAGTTCAAGAAGATTTATCCGCGGGTGCACCTGAAACTGCATCAGGGCAGTCCCATGGAGATTGCGCAGATGCTGCTCGAGGGCACCGCCGACATCGGCATCGCTACCGAGGCGCTGGGACAGATTCCGGAACTGGCGTCCTTTCCCTATTATGAATGGCACCACTCCATTATTGTGCCCCATGGCCATCCGCTGACCAGTGTGAAACCACTGACGCTGACGGCTATCGCAGAGTATCCGATCGTCACCTATCACGAAGGGTTTACCGGTCGTGCCATGATCGAGAAAGCGTTCTCGGCACAGCAGATCGTTGCCGACATTGTGCTGAGCGCTCTCGATGCGGATGTGATCAAGTCCTACGTAGAGCTTGGTCTCGGTGTGGGTATCATCGCCTCGGGTGCCTTCGTGCCGACCCGCGATGTCGGGCTTGAGCTGCTCGACTGCACTCACATTTTCGACATAAACACGACGCGCATCGCCGTGCGTCGCGGTCACTTCATGCGCCGTTTCGCGTATCGCTTTATCGAGCTTTGCTCTCCGGTGCTCACAGAAGCCGTAGTTGCGGGAGAGGCACTGGGTGACGTTGGCGGAATAGCAGATCACCTGTAACTCTGTTGCCTGCTCAACAGGAAGCGGTTGTTTCCAGCGCTACGGGCAGCGGATCTGAATCGGCATCGCAGCGCAGTGCCACCATGGTGGGGCTGACATCGAACGCGTCATCCGCCGCCGGGGGCAGGTTGAGTTGCAGGTGGGCGAACAGCGCTCGGCCATTGTCGGCGGGCGCGTACAGAAAGCCACTGTTCCCTGGCTGGGCGTGGAGCACCTTCATTCTGACCCAGCCGCGGACATTGCCGCCGATGACCTGAATCTGTTGTTGCTCCGTATCCACCTTCACCACGATGTCACAGTGGGTTCGGGCGCCGACCCCCATCTGGTTGCGGCGCTCGGCAATGGAACGATAGGCGGGGCGACTGCCGCGGCAAAGCAGGTCGCCGGGGGATACTCGTGCGGTGCCGGGTGTGCGGGCCACAAACAGGGAGTCAGGGTCGTCGTCATCGAGCGCCCGTATTGCCTGGTCAATATAGGTATGGTGGGCGATGGCGCGACGGAACTGGCCATTGCTCAGGCCGCTCTCGCACATGACCCAGGAGATGAACGCTGCAGACCAGGCATCGCGCCAGCGTGTTCCTATGCCCTCTGCCTGCCAGCGGCTGTTCTGTTGCCGTACGATCCAGTCGCTGTCGGGCGTGGCAGCCCAGTAGCCGGCAATGGAAGAGGCGACGCGGGCCGACTCCGCAGCACCCATGCGGGCAAAGCGCGAGCGCATGCGGGAGAATTCAGCGGCACTCGCCAACTGCTGGTCGACGCTGCGACCGAAATAGGCCCATTCCTGCACGGCGATGTCCACGATGCGCTGTCGCAGATCTGCCGTGGGCAATGCCGGGCAGCCGCGTTCGATGATGCGCATATTGCCCGGCTCGCCGGTCACGCGCGCTGATGGGGGAGTTACCGCAAACTGCTCCGTTGGCAGCCGTTCCAGCGGATGCAGGGTCTGGGTTTGAGTCTGGATCTGTGCGTGCGGCGCAGAACTC
>Ga0079224_100011470_pt1 | contig 12211 bp, 10 predicted proteins | sample Stecom2015_FD_80414 | JGI IMG/M metagenome (GOLD analysis project Ga0079224, IMG submission 80414) | Agricultural soil microbial communities from Utah to study Nitrogen management - Steer compost 2015 | ecosystem: Environmental > Terrestrial > Soil > Agricultural land | place: USA: Utah... | reverse complement strand
CAACGGCCCGGCTATGCGTAGTGCGGAATTTCATGGCACTGCACTTTCCGGTTACCGATATGTTTGTTAAAGTTCATTTACTTTCAATATAGCACCAAAGCCCGCATTACGTATAGCCATTGTTGTGCGTTCGTGCTTTATTTTTCTTTTCGTTTTAGTCTTCATTTTCCAAGTCCTCCTGTGCGGTGGGGCATTTTTTAAAATTTCTCTCTTTTCGGGAAAGGTGGAAGCTCTTTTGCAGGTTTTGGTTGAGCGTTGGAATTGAGCGACCTGCAAATGTGCTTCCTTATCATGTTTTTATCCCAAACTTCTTCAATTTGTCAATAGCTATTTGCGTTGCCTGAAGGCGTTTCAGGTCGATATTTTCCTGACGTTTCAACTTTTGAATGACAGTTTTCAAAACACTGATTTCGTTAAAATTTAGCGTGTTGGTCTGTTCACCCAGATCGAGAATTCGTTTCCAGTCATCATCTGTTAACCGACTTAAACGGTTATACAGTACTGATGGATCGATTAACTCCTTATCATCCAGCTTGCTTAACGCGGTGATCTTTTCAAAGTCAATTCCTTTTTCAGTAATGAGGTCAACAATCTCGGCCCCTTTGTGGATTAGTCTGTCCGTCATGGTTCCGGATTCCTTCAATGTTTTCCGGATCATGGATACGTTGGTCTCCTGGTATTTGGAAAGGATATCTGAATTGAGATTGTATGAATACAGGCCATCCCAGAAGCGGATACCCAGAGAAGTGATTTTTTGCAGATTGTTGTATTTCTGTACTTCTTCGGTATCTGTGCTGTCAGAATCATAACGGGCTTTAAATTCTGCATCCGTGATCAGGTATTTCCTGATCACTTCCATGTTCATTGGGTGGCCGGTTCGTCCGGTTAATGCCGTCCAGGTTTTTTCTGCTTTCGCAGCTTCACTGATTAGGGCAACATCCAGACTATTCAGAAAGTCATACACGTACTTTAGCCCTTTCTTCAATTCTACCTGGAGATCTTCGGGGATCACCTGTGTATCCCATATCATTTCCAGATTCAGACGGTTTCCGGTCAGGAAGTGCAGATAAGAAAGTGTGTAAGCAACTGTGTGTGATTTAATGTTGGTATCACCAATCGGGTCCTGATTTTTCCGACCGAATAGTTTATCTGTTGCCTGGAACAAAATTGCATTCGCTACGATATCCTGCCAGTAAACGCGACCCGGTTTTTTCTTTTTGAAGTCCTTCTCAACATCTTTCAGAAACTGATTGTAATTCTTCTGTGCACCTTTTGCAACATGGAAAGGCTGCTGATGCCATATATTCATGTACTTGGCAATCTCAGATTTGATGATAACCTGACTTCTCGGATACTTCAACTTAAAGGCATCCTGTTTTCCTTTAGTCGGCTCCTTATTAAGTGCTTCTTTGTATTGCCCCTTAACTCTTTCCAGAAACCAAATGGCCTGTTTGTTCGAATCTTCCGGGTCAATGGCATAAGTTGTTCTGGACAATTCTTCCAGCCTCTGCAGGAAGGGATTATTTGACGTAAGGTCGAGTTCGGATACTTTGTTCTGGCTATTGGCGTATCTGGAAATGAAAGGCACTGTCTCGTTTTTCTTGTCCTCATCTTTTATGACGGTAAGTTTCATCTGGACGAAGACTTGTGACAAATCGGCCTTGAACTTTTTCTCGGTATGAAATAAGGAAGCTGTAGTCTGACCTCCGTTTACGATCTGAAAGTCCTTCACTCCTGTAATTACCAGTTGGCCGTTCTCCCGTTTTTCCGTTTTGACTTCCTGTGCCGTGGTAGCAAGCCCATTGTTGTATGGAAGAAACATGTATGGTTCTTCCCTGATCGTATCCCGGATACCCCGGTTTATTTTCCCTGTCTGCTGCAGAAATGCCCTGACATTACTTTCAAGCAAACGAGTTCCGTAGTTCCTGTACAAAGTGGACAGAATGCTGCCAGGCACAATTGCCAGGTAGCATTCGTACAGGTCGTTTTCAGATGGCATTGCCAGGCATGGGATAACTGCTCCAAGTGTTTCCCTGAAATCGATCTCAATCGGTTCCCGGTTGTACCTGGATTGAGAGAGCCTGTGCAACCGTTCTGCATCCCACACATGATAAATAAAGGTAGTGTCGTCCAGTCCTTTAAGGCTGAAATTCTTTGGTGGATCGTGAGGAATGTTGCCATTAGAGAGGATAAAAACATTGACCCGGTCAATTTCCTTATAGTTATCTTTTATCAGCCTGGCAAGGCCATACGCTTCCGTGGAAGGTTCAATGTCTTCAAGGTGTCCTTTGAACGCTGCATTGAGGAAGCCGGCCGGCCATTTTACCAGCTTGTCAAAATCGGGTTTACTGACCCGGTAAAGTTGATTTGTGTCCTGAAAGTGGGTGATAAAAATGTGAAGTGTTTCATATCCTTCTTCAATGCCGTATCCATTGATTTTGTACTGGATATTCTCGAGCTTGTTTTCCTTTACATACGGGCATAATCTGATGCTTTCTGTTTCTCCGGCTTCTGCCAGTAATTCCATTACATATTCTGTAAACTTATTTTCCTTGGAGGTACCATCCTCATCTGCATACACCAATGAGTTTACCTCATGGTAGAGCTCCAGAAGATATTGTTCCAGTTCAAAGTCGGTATGTATGGCTCCACTTATCTGGCTCATATAATTGTTTTTAATACATCTTCTTCCGGAACTTCAAATGAGTTACAGGATGAAATGTCTATCTGATACTTAACATTGTATATTGCTTCATTATGCAGATTCCCTTTCAGAATCACAGGGAATCCGTCCTGAATAACAAAGAACCTCCGGCTGTTAACGGAATAACTGATCTCACCATAATTTTCGATCATATCAGTACTTATCCCGACACGTTCAAGTCTGGTTTCAAAGTCCCGGATCAATTCCGTATCATGGTTTACCAAATCTTTTACTTCTTCTATAATGCCTGCCAGTGAATTCTGATTACCTGTGGTTTCTGTAACTGAAATGAGACCAAGAAAAAGGTGATCCCATGCAGTAAAATCAAGCTGCTGTTCATTGGAGATGTGTAAGGACGGGTTATTTGCTTTGGATGTCTTAATCTCAACTGCATTTCGGTTTCTTGCAAAGTCCTGATTCGCACTCTCAGCACCCCTCCATGATTGCATAGCTTCTTTAAGGTTGGAGGTGTTGTGCAGAAGTAACCTTAAAAAGAACAGTTCTCCGAATAATCCCCTCTGTTTTTCAGCAGATAATAATTCTCCTGTTGCTCTTGAAAAGAGCTTTTTCCAATAGTTTACCCTTTGATTGATTAATGTGAGTGCCTGTCGTGATTCTGAAACTGTATTAAGTTTTTCAATGATGTCCTCTATGAACATTGTAAAAATGTCCGTCAGCTCTTTTTCAAGGAGAATTATCGTGTATTCAGTTTGTGATTGGCTAAAGGGGATTGCCTGTATTTCCACACCCCGGAATTTTCTCAGAAAGTTCTTATGTACAGGTGCTGCAGAATCGAGTTCCAGTTGAAACATTCTTGCTCCTGTTGCACCGATCAGCCCGATAAAACAATTCAGCCCCGGAATGGAATCAATCCTCTTTTTCACCACATTCTTTCCAGATGTAGATTCCTGATCAGTCCATATTTGTTTTATATCAGTCATCTTCCTCCGTATCATCATCTTCCTGCAGAATTTCTTCAAATTCGGTCTGCTGTGGACGTGCCGCATATTCATAGGTTTCCTCACCATCAAATTCCGGGAAGATCAAACCAAAACCTACAAGAGGAATGTTTTCATCAAGGTCAGGAGATACCCTGGGATCCAATGGCATAATTACCAGAAGTGGTTTCCCTTCACTGTTTCGCTTGTCCTTTATGTCCTGTTCGGTAGGTTCAGATTTGAATTCGAGATCGATCATTCTCGCTCGCTTATCCAGTATGGCATTTTTGTTCCCCTTAACGCTGAGTTCAGTAAGACCATTTTGAAGATTACGAGCAGGCAATCCACCTGTAATATTTCCATCACTCCAGGTAAACGAGTGTGATTTGACAGGTTTACCGCTCAGATCACCTTTGGTAGTGATTGTTTTACCCGTGTTCAGAATAACCGCAACAGACCATTCCGTCAGTTTGCCATTCTGATTTTGCTTTTCTATGTACGCTCTTAAAATATCACCGCGTATGTACCCGGAACGATAGGATGCGATAAAATCAGACACAATATTTGCGTTTACCTTATTCCAAAGTAGTGCGTTTATTCCGCGGTTCGATTTCTGCTCTTCAGGTCCGGATAGGCGACTCAGGAGATTCTCGAACACCTGATAATTGGATTCGACTACTGAGGGAGATTTCTCAAATGCATAGGTCTGAATCAGTTTACCCGAGAACCCTACCTGAATTCGCTCATGATCCCTCATTCTGGTTACGGATGTAATAAGCAGCATACCCGGATGTGTCCGTACCTTTAACTGAAAATCTTCAGGGCGAAGGTTCTTAGCTGCCATTTCATCAAAATCTGCCCGCATTTCCTCCGTGGCCATGGTAACATGCCGGTACCAGTTTACCAGTTGTTCAGTAGTATATAACCTACACAGATCAACATAACCGGGTCGGTAACCGAACCATCTACCCATCTGCATCAGAGAATCGTACATGCGTGTTGTTCGTAGATAATAACTGACCGACAAGCCTTCAAGGGTAATTCCACGGGCAAGCTTATTACCCCCGACAGCAATTACTGAGAGACTTGTTCCCGCATCCTCATACTTTTTGTAATTGATTTCTTCAATGTTGTGATATTCCAGATTCCTTGTATTCTTGGTTCCATGCACAGCACGGACTTCTATTTTGGTTACTGCATTGATTAATTCGGCTTTTACCTCATCCCAGGAAAATGATTTGATTTTCGGGTCGGTATAGGTCAGGTTTTCAAGGACTTCTTCTGTTGTCGGAATGAAATCGTTTTTATAGAGATCTTCAAGTTCGGTAAGAAGGCTTCCCTGACCGGATTTAATCTGCCTTTTGTAATCTCTCAGGACTTCATTCACCAGCCAGGCAATACGGTCGATCCAGGCTACCCTGAGGGCAACGTGAATTAACATGGAATTGTGTTTTTTGTCCTGGCCTCTTAAGCGTCTCACGGCACAGGTCAGAATAAAGGCCTGCATAGATTCTTTTAATGATCCGGGAACATCATCAGGAAGGACATCTCTGTTTTCCCTGTTTATTGTTCGTGGGAACCAGGGTTCCTGATCTTCTGCAGGACGTATGATGTCCAACCCTTCAAACGTTTCTCCGGTTTTTTCATTCTCAAACCCGAATACCTGTGCAGCACCTATGTAATTGGATGGTGGTGGAATATTGACGATAAAATCTCTGGGAAACAGGTCTTCTCCCACTTTCAATTTCACATCCTTTACCATTGTCTCGAGTTCTTCGCTCCATGTTGAGGGGATGAACAGGTTTGCGTATGGTGTCGCGGTATAGCCAATGAAAGTATTCTGATTGAACAGGTTCAGCAATGTCCGGATGAGGCGGTTTATCGTCCTTACATCTATTTCAGTACCTGAATTGACAGATGCATTGTCCGCTTCATCATCAATAACCAGCACCGGAACATTGTGTATTTTTCTGTTTCCGGCTGAGTCGTCAACAGCAAATTGGTTTAACCAAAGTATAAGGTTTTCCAGAACACTCTTGTTCTTTTTTATTACCAGGACCGTAGGGCTGTTTCCTCCAATGGGTACATTCAAACGAGTGGCAATACCTCTGTTAAAATCACCTTTATCATCAGATGAGGTGTAAGAATATATCTCGGTATCTACTTTGAATTCTCCAACTCCTATCTTGTTATTTTTCTTCCGCAGGATAAAATCTGCGCTGTTCCGGCCAATATAGCCTTCATCTATTCTCACCTGGGTCTGGGAACGGAGGGTGTTGTGTACTCCGGCAATGACAATAATGAGTTTATAACCTGCATCAGTAGCTTTGTTGATCAGGCCGGTGTAATTGGCTGTTTTACCTGACTGGACATTACCGACAACCATTCCCCTGCGATCCCAGCTACCTGGAGTTTTCGGATTAATACACTTATCGAGAATTTTTTTTGTCAGGTCATCCAGGCTATCTACTGGAAAGGAACCATCTTTTGCCTTCAACCAACCTTTATATCTATCCCAAAGCTGCCATGGATAATTGCCCGGAATATCATGTAACCAAGGTTTTACATTCTTATTGACTAATTGAGTTGCTTGACCTTGAAAGACCTCAAAGTCATATTCCAATTGTTCAATCAGGTCATTTAAATCAACATTAGGGTACTGTTGCTTTATTAAAGGATTTTCAGCTACTTCCTTAATATCTTCAGGTACGATATCACGGCTTCTTTTTATATCACCCAATAAAATGTGACAGACATTACGAGCGCTTTCTAATTCTTTCATTATTCAAAATATTCTATTAGTTGTGTGTACTGGTTGAAGGGTTCTATGTTGAAAATCTGCTTTATGGCCAGTTCACGATCCATTCCACTTGACTTCAATGAACTGTACATCATCCTGGCCAGTTCTATTGTACCGGAATCGGGTTCAGTCTGATTATCTCTGAGTTCGTGACTTTCCGGTTCCTCACTATGGTATTGGATAATGGCCTCTACAGGTGTGGTTTCACCAATCAGTTTAAGCGCTGATCTGAATTGAGAAGGTGATATAGATTCCTTTTCAAGCAGGCTTTTGATGACCGGATGGCCTTCATTCACATAATAATGTCGGACCTCATCCCGTCCCTTTTTTGCTTTCCATACCGGTTGAAAGTCAAAACTTGTGATGGAATCATCCAGCATGATCTGATTGCCCCTGAAACGGTGAACAGAACCAGCCGCTTTCCGTGTCATTTTCCCGAGACGAACCAGATCTTTGCGGACAGCAATGGAAGGGGTAGCTGTGGCTTTCTTGATGTCTATTTTCCAATCATGATCTAATCTGTTGGGGATATCGACAAGGATTCTGGCGTTCTTGAAATGTTCATTTTTCGGAAATAATCCAAGCCAGTCTCCGTAAAGCAACAAGCGGCTGTTGCGGTAAATGTAGAATCCCTGCAGACGGTACCATTCATCCGTTTTTGCTTTTTTACGCTCTTCCGGATTCAGTTTGGAAATGTGCGGCAGCACATAACATTTGACGATCACCTGATTATTATCAAGGTTCTCATGCGCTATCAACTGGCCTCCTTCTGATTCTTTCATAAACGGATCCCATGGTTCCAGTTTGTTCCCATTCATCCAGATGGTCAGTTTCTTCCTTTCCATGTAGCGGTGAAAGACCAGGCTCAGATGATCCTCCACCTTTTCAAATTCTTCCAGGAAAACACTTCTTGCAGCTTCATTGTGCACATTGGCATTACCTACCAATCTGTCCAGTTTTTCCCACAAGACTGTAGTGCCATGACCGAGCTGTTCCAATGGCTTCTGAAATTTACTATCAGATAAATAATCCAGCAGATTCCATTTCCCGGTTTCATTGACGAAATCTAAATCCCAGTGCCTTTTAATGATGCTGTGATTTTCTTTCCTGGTCAGTACCGTTAGTGCTTTACATTGCGAAAAGGATGAGGTTTTTAAACCGAGTCCGAATCTGCCCAGGTCATGTTCCTCACGATCGTCTTTCGGGTCTTTGCTGCCTGGAGTCATGGCCTCTATAAGACCGTCCCGATCCATACCGTCACCATCATCAGTTATAGTAACCCATGATTTTTCACCGTCCCACTCGTACTGTATCCAGACATTACTTGCCCGGGCAGAAATGCTGTTGTCGATTATATCGGCAATGGCAGTCTGCAGGTTGTACCCGAATGCCCTGAACGTATTGATCATGGCTCCTGCTTTGGGTGGAGTTTCTTCGGATGGTATGTTATGCAGGTGATCGGTCATTAATGTATTGCAATTCGTTATTAGATACACTCCACTGCACTTGGACAGTTTGAATTATATTCTTTCTTGGGTTCAATTTTGAAAATGGGTCATTAATGAAAGAAATTTCAGGAGAATCGTTAATGTTAGACACAAGACAAACTGTATATTTTGCTCCTTCTTTTTTGGCAGTTTCCCATTCCTTATTTGTAAAGAGAAGTCCGCCTATTTTACTAGCAAGTCCTTTAACTTCAATGAAATGTTGATTTGATCTAGATTTGATTTCAAAATCATATCCACATCCTAAATCTCTTGTATCAATTAAATCACCTGCAATGGGCGCATTATTAATTTTATGATATTCAATAAAAAGTTGTTCAGCCCTTTTTCCAGTTGGGCCTCTTAATATAAATGAGGGAGTTCTGTCCTTATCGGAATTTTTATCTGCTATGGACAACAAGTGATTTAGATTTTCCGTGTCAATTTGAATTTTCCCAGAAAGAATGTCTTCAACAATTGCTCTTAATTCTGGCTCCTCCAAGTTTTCAAGTGCTAAAGCAACATTAGTTCGACTTGGACTCATTGGTCTTTGATACCAGCCCGCACGATAACCAAATAAAGGGTCGAATTCATCACGCCAATTTCGGATAGAATGTTTCTTTACATTTAATTTGGCACTGATATCCAAAAAAGAAGATTCCCAATTTTTATAACCAAGATTTTTGAGAGCAATTTTGTCAAATCTTGCTAGGTAATAGGCTACATATAGTGTGAGCTTATGATTTATTTCCATTTGTCCAAAACATTTAAAACAACCTGGGCAATTTGCACAGCTAAATAAGGAGGAACCGCATTACCAACCTGATGATATTGTGCAGTGCGGGAGCCACAGAATAAATAGTTATCAGGAAATGTCTGTATTCTAGCTGCTTCCCTAACGGTAAGACTGCGACACTGATCCGGATCATAATGAATGAAGTAATGTCCGTCCTTGGAAATATGGCTTGTTACCGTTGTGGCCGGCTGATCCGGAACCTGTACCCTGAAACGGTCAGCAAACTTGCCTGAATTAACATTTTCATGATCAGGAAGTAATTCAACACTGTGCTTTTCAAATTCATGTAATCTCGGAAAACGCTTGTAAGTTTTCGTGAACATGCTTGAGAACATATAACGTTTCAGGTCCTCAACCAGGTGGGAACGTGATTCGTGATTCGCAGCACCTTTTAATGCCGGATCATGATACCAGGTAAATAGGGGATTCTTTTTTGACGGGGTTTTGCAGGGAACAAATTCCGCTCCGATTCCATTCCCCGGAGTTGTAATTCCAACCGAAGAATAGTCTTTGGCAAAACCATTCCAGGAAATGATCTCTTTTCTGAATGAGTTAATGAGTTTCAACCAGTTCTTATCTGAGTCATGCTCGTTTCGGTAGATGCGCTTTTTCTTTCCTTTTACAATCTCGCTACGCTCAAATGACCGGTTAATACCGCTGCGGATTTTTGGCAGATCACTGATAATTTCGGCAAGTGTAACTGGTTTTTCGGACTTGTTGAGTGTTCCTGGAATGACGGAAATATCTTCCCGGATTCCGAGCAGTATTACTCGGTGTCTTTTTTGTGGAACACCGTATTCTTCTGATCGGATCAGGTAATCGTTATCGTTATTGTACACAGGGTGACCATCCTCATAGGCATTTGTCTCGGTAGTGAGCGAGAAAATCTTGTATCCGGGTGATTTCTTTTCGGTAAATACAGAAGACGGATCCCGTAGGTCCCTTTTTATCAGGTCAAACATTTTCTCACCATCCAATACGGAAGAAAGAAGACCTTTGACGTTTTCCATAACGAAAACTGCGGGATGGTGTTCTGCAATAATTCTCAGGTATTCTTTATACAGATGCACCCTCTTGTCTTCATTATCAAGCTGATCACCCCACTGTCTGCGTGAACGCCCAACGAGTGAATATGCCTGGCAGGGAGGCCCTCCGATAAGTACCCAATTCGTTGCCCCATTCAATGCCTTCTTTATTCTGGAATCAATAAGTTCAGGAGGGAAATCCTTATGTCCGAGCTCAGCGCACCAGGCTTCTTCCTTTGCTTCCTGAGCCTGATCCGTATATTTCTCAAATAACTGTTCTCTCAGCTGTTCCCGCTTGTCGGCATCAGCCTCCATGATCATGTCATAGTATTCGGATGGCGCTTTGTTAACCGGAAATTTCCTGAAAAAGCTCCTTAATTCAAGAGTTTTATGCGCGTTTGCATCCATTTCAATGGAAAGTCTGACATCAAAAACTCTCTTATTCCATTTGATAACAGAAGAAAAACCTTCTCCAAGGCCACCCGGACCCGCGAATATGTCAATTACGGGTATGGGCATAACGTATTTCGCTTAATAAGTTAATCAGTGTTTCATCCCGTTTCTCCGGTTTGAGTTCACATTCAAATACAGTGAGTACATGCCATCCAAGCCCTTTCAGCTCACTTTCATTCTCTTTATCCTTACGCTTGTTAGTGTTGATTTTGTCTAACCACCATTGCGTTCGTGTTTTCGGAACTACATAGTATTTACAGCCTTCATGTCCATGCCAGAAACACCCATGTACCATAACTGCAGTATTGTATTTAGGCAGAACGATATCAGGTTTCCCAGGCAGTTTTTTGTCGTGGAGGCGGTACCGGAGCCCATGAGCATGCAGGAACTTCCGAACCAGCATTTCTGGTTTGGTGTCCTTGCCTTTGATCTGGCTCATGTTGTAGCTTCTTATTTCCGGTTCGTGTACGTCTGCCATAGCTATTTCTTAGTTGAAACAATTAAATCCTTAATATCTACATCTAATACAGCAGCAATTTCCGACAACACTTCCAATCTTGGTTGTTGCCTATTCTGCACGTAGGAGTTCACCATGTTGTAACTCTTTCCAAGCTTCTCTGCTAACCAAGTTTGTTTAATTCCATTTTCTTCAAGCACTTCTTTAATTCGATTCATTGCTCTCAAATTATTGGCTTCTAAATTACAACTATATCTCAAATTATAAGATATAAAACGAGAATTATTCTTGGTATCGGTGGATGGGAGATTTGGCTCTTTTGCAAAGCTTGGGTTGTGGGTCGGCTTGAGCGGCTTTGCAAATGTGCCAAATGCGGGTTGGCAGAGAAATTTTAAAAAATGCGAAGCGGGGGAAATAGAAATATTGTCATTCTCAGTCGAATGATAAAAGCACGGTTCAGTCGATTTGTCTGTCCAGTTGCTCCATATGTTTCTTATTTCAGTTTCACTTCTTGTCAAGGTTCAGTCTGTCCTTATTTGCATGACGCACAACGTTTATGTTTATGCAGTGCGGGGAATAAGAGGGCTTAAAAATGAAGCGCAGCGGAATGTTAAGCCCGACCTGCTCCAAACTGTCCCCCGTGACCGAAATGCATTATGAAACATAAACTTTAATCTAACACCAAACCCCCGCATTGCATAAACATTTTGTTGTGGGCTGCCGCGCTTACACCTCTCTTTTTAATTTCTTAAACACGTCCACTAAACAGTTGTCGTAAACGTCCGCGATGTCGATGCCATATGTGTCCTGAACCCTTTTAATTATTTTGTCTTTGAAGTCGTTTGGATTGTCGTCACCTTGAAGTGAGTCAAAGTTGCCCAAACTACTCTCGTCAGACACAAAGCAGTCGTAGTAATTCAATTTCAATATTTTGTTGAAAAAGTCAACCGCTATTTCTTCATGCCTCTCAATTTCTTGTGTCAGCGCGTACTGCAAAGGAACCTTTGTCCCAGGTCTCGGCAATTCATTATTGTCCTTAAATAGTTTGAAGCTTTCTTTCAGGTTCTCAAGAGCCTTTTGCTTAGTCTCTCCATGTCCAACCATTATGGGCCACTTAACTATTCTTGCTCCAAATTTTACTTTGTCCTCTCCAGCGTTCTCGTTACGATATAACTCAACTGGATAGTCGTCAAAGTCCCAGTCCTTTTTTGAATAAGATTTTAGTCGTTTAATTAATTTTTTCATTGGTCAAAATTGTCCAGCGCGGTTGCCCACAACGTTCGAATGTATGGGCAGCAGCCGGTATTAATACCCGTCGCTTTCCTTGGTAACCGAACGTCATAGCTAAGATAAAACTTTCAACCATAACTGCCCCAGGCTGTTGCGAATACATGTTGTTGTGCGCAGGCGCAGCAATCCCAGTGTGCTGGCGCCAGGCCCGGAAGTCCTGCCTCACTTTCTTGGCGGGTCGGCCGTACAAACCAGCATCTCTTACTGCTAATCCACATTTCGCTCGAGGATCCCGGTGCGGTGGGAAAGTCCGCGCGTCGGATT
>Ga0079224_100011469_pt1 | contig 12212 bp, 11 predicted proteins | sample Stecom2015_FD_80414 | JGI IMG/M metagenome (GOLD analysis project Ga0079224, IMG submission 80414) | Agricultural soil microbial communities from Utah to study Nitrogen management - Steer compost 2015 | ecosystem: Environmental > Terrestrial > Soil > Agricultural land | place: USA: Utah... | reverse complement strand
GGCGCCAGCTCGCGCCGACGCAAGCGATCGAGCAGGGTTTCGATGACATGCGTGAGTTCGGCCACGTCGGCGAAGCCGAAAGTAGCGGCGCCGCCCTTGATCGAGTGGGCACAACGAAAGATCGCGTTGAGCTGCTCGTCATCGGGGGCTTCGATGTCGACCTCGAGAAGCAGGTCCTCCATGTTCGCGATGTTCTCGCCGGCCTCCTCGAAGAAGACGGCGTAGAACTGCGACAGGTCGAGGCCCATCCCATCACTGCCGGACGGGCTCGATGGAGACTGGTTCATGCGGGGCTCCGGGAAGGTTGCCGGGGTCGCGTCAGCGCGACATCACGGTATCGATGACGTTGATCAGCCGTTCCGGGTCGAAGGGCTTGACCAGCCAGCCGGTGGCTCCGGCTTCCCGCCCCATCGCCTTCATCTCGTCGCTCGACTCCGTGGTGAGGATCAGGATCGGCACGTTCCGGCAATCTTCGCGGGCCCGCAGGATGCGCACGAGGGTGAGCCCGTCCATGCGCGGCATGTTCTGGTCGGTCAGGATGACGTCGACGGCGTTGTAGCGCAGCTTGTCGACGGCATCCTGCCCATCGATCGCCTCGATGACTTCATGACCGGCGCTGCGCAGGGTGAACGACACCATCTGCCGGATGGAGGCGGAATCGTCGACTGCAAGAATGGCTGCCATGTTGTGTTCGTCCGTGGAAGCGTTGTTCAGAAGAGATCGATCGATCCGGCCCCGATGCCGCTCTGGCTGACGGGACTGCGACGCACACGCGGCGCCTCGGACCTTCCCTGGGGCCCGGGCTCGTCACCGAGCCGTTGGGCGAGAGTCCTCAGTTCGGACAAGGCGTGCTCGACCAGCTGCGTCGACATGTCCTGGAACTGCATGGCCGTGGTCGCGCCCAGCAATTCGGCGCGCAAGGCTTCGGCATGCCGGGCAAGGGGGGTCTGCGCCGCATCTCGGGAAATCTCGCCAAGCAGCTGGTCGAACCCGGAGAAGCGGTCCATGAGATCCCCGCCGGCCTGGTCCAGCAGCTGCAGCAGGCGCTCGAGGTCTGCCACCGCGGCCAGGATTCCGGCCCGGACCGGGCGCTCGGCCCCGCTCGACAGTTCCCGGGCCGCGGTCGTTCCGCGCCCGGCCGCCGCAGGCTTGCCTGGCCGGTCGTCGCTATGCATCTACATCATCGTCCATGAGTTCGTTCCCGATTCTGTCCGCCAACGCCACGGCGGCATCCATGGATAAGGCGCCCAAACACCGTACAATTCCCAACCCATGGAACTGGCACGAACGTCAGCGCCGGTCGGCGACCGGGAACTGCGGATACTGATCGTCGAGGACTCGGCGATCGACTACGATTTCCTCGCCGAAACGCTTCGCCGCCAGGGGCTGAGGGTGCATACCCATCGCGTCGACAGCGCAGCCGACATGGCCCTGGCCCTGGCCGACTCGCCGTGGGATGCGGTCATCTCCGACCATCACCTGCCGGGGTTCTCGAGCAGCGGCGCGCTGGCGACCCTGCGCGCGAGCGGGCTCGACCTTCCCTTCCTGATCGTCTCCGGCACGATCGGCGAGGATGTTGCGGTCGAGGCGATGCACCGTGGCGCGGATGATTATCTCGTCAAGGGCAGGCTCGCCCGGCTCGGCGCCGCGCTCGAGCATGCGATAGCCGCTTGCGAGGCGCGCCGGGAACGCGCCCGGTCCCAGCTCGAACTCGAGCTTTCCGAGCGGCGCCTGCAATCCTTGTCCGCCCATCTCCTCACCCATCGGGAGGCCGAGCGAGCCGAGCTCGCACGCGAACTGCACGATGAAGTCGGCGGCACCCTCGCGGCGGTCCGCTTCGATCTCGCCTGGATCGAACGCCGAGCCGACCCCGAGGTTGCCGAGCGGGCGCGCCAGGCGATGACATCCCTCACCGAAGCGATGCAGGCGTCGCAGCGCTTGATGCGGGAATTGCGCCCCCCGGTCCTCGACGCCGGCCTGGTTGCCGCCCTGGAGTGGCTGGTCGGCCGGTTCCGGAGCCGCTCGGGCCTGCAGGTCCGGTTTGCGACCAATGTCGAATCCCTCGAACTCGATGAACTGCCCGCGATGGTCGTCTACCGCACCCTTCAGGAAGCGCTGACCAACATCCTCAAGCACGCGCAGGCAAGGTCGGTGCGCGTGGACCTCGTCGTCACCGACGGGCAGCTTTCGCTCGAGATCAGCGACGACGGCGTCGGTTTCACCGAGACCGATCGCGACAAGGAAGGCTCCTTCGGGCTTCGCGGGCTTGTCGAAAGGGCGCGGCGCGTCGGTGGATGGCTCGAAGTTGCCGGCGGCGGACCCGGCTGCACCATCCTGCTCACCCTTCCGCTGGGAGGAAGCGAAGCATGATCCGCGTCATCCTCGTCGACGATCACCAGCTCGTGCGCCGCGGCGTGCGCGAAACGCTCATCGAGGCCAGCGGCTTCGAAGTCGTGGGCGAAGCCGCCGACTACTCCGAATTGCGCGATCTGCTGCGCACCGTGAAAGCCGACGTGCTCGTGCTCGACATCAACCTGCCCGGGCGTAGCGGGCTCGAGGTTCTGAAGTCGCTCGACGAAGCAGGCAGCCGGATCCGGGTGGTGATGCTCTCGCAATATCCGGAGGACCAGTACGGCATCCGTGCACTGAAGGCCGGCGCCATGGCATACCTCAACAAGGCCAGCGCGCCGGAGACGATCGTCGAAGCCCTGCGGGCAGTTGCGGCCGGCCGCAAGTTCGTCACCCGCGAGATTGCGCATGCCCTGATGGAGAGCGTCACCGGACGCCACGAAGACGAGCCCCACCAGGCCTTGTCCGAGCGCGAGCGCCAGACCATGATGCTGATCGCATCAGGCAAGCGCCTTTCAGAGATCGCCGAGGCCTTGTCGCTGTCGCCCAAGACGGTCAGCGTGTATCGTGCCCGCGTACTCGAGAAACTCGGCCTGGCGACCAACGCCGAGCTGGCCGCCTATGCCGTCCGCCATCGCCTCATAGACTAGCGGGACCAGCTCAGGCGCGGCGGATGCAGTTCTTGCCGGCGCGCTTGGCACGATAGAGCGCTTCATCAACCCGCTCGATCATCGCTTCCAGGGTATCGGTCTCCGCGCGCACCGTGACCCCGGCCGAGAATCGGATGGCACGTGATTCCTTGCCGATCTCGAGTGGCGAGGTCGTCAATCGCGCCTGCAGTTCGGCAATCTCGCCAACCGCGGCATCCAGGCTACTGCCTGCGAGCAGCAGGACGAACTCTTCGCCGCCATAGCGAGCCAGGATGGCGCTGGCCCCCAGCCCCTCGCGAAGCTCCACGCAGAGGTGCCGCAGTGCGCGGTCGCCCGACTGGTGGCCAAGCTCGTCATTGAGGCGCTTGAAGTCGTCGATATCGATCATCGCGAGCGCCAGTGGACGTTCGCGCAGACGGCATTCGCGCTCGAGGCGCTCGAACTGGCGCTCGAGTCCGCGCCGGTTGAAGGCGCCGGTGAGCTCGTCGACCAGCATCTGGCGACTCGCATCGGCGAGGCGGGCCTCGAGTTGCCCGACCCGTTCCCGCAACGATTCGGCGCGGCTGCGCGCGCGCTCGAAGCGCTGGCGCGAAGTCGCGATCTCGCCGCGCATCGCTCCCGCTTCCCGAACGACCGCATCGACGATGCGCCGGGCATCCTCGACGCCGGTACACTGGCTGGCCCGCTTCGCATGGGTATCGAGCTTCCTGGCGAATCGGTCGGCGGTTCGGTCGAGGTCGGTGACCCATCCCTGCCACTGCCGCAAGGCCTTGTCGAGGGCGTCGGCGCTGGCCAGGCGCGAGTCCGCGAGTTCGGACTGCTCGGCATAGACATGGCGCAGCATCCGCGTCGCCACGTTGACCGCCTCGACCCGCACTGGTCGGGTCAGGGCCGAGCGCACTGTATCGACGAGGGCCTGGCTCCATTGCTGCGTGCGGGCGATTCCGGCGAGGCTCTCGCAGATCTGGATGGCGAGCGCGGCCAGCTCGTCACCGAGTTCGGCACCCGAAGCGACCGGTATCGACGTCGACGCCGCGACGGCGGCCTCGGTGTCGGCCGGCACCAGTTCGGTGAGCTCACCCCATGGGCGCGTCCAGCCTACGACCAGCTTGTCGATTCGCCCGGCCAGCGTGGACGGGTCAGGGCTGCTGGCCAACACTCGTCGCAAGCCCTCGCGCTTGCGACCCGGCGTCCATCCCGGCACCGTGGCGTCCAGGGCCTCGACGAGGCGACCGATCCGCTCCGACCAGCCTTCCTGACCGTCATCCGCGGGCCTGCTGGCGCCTGCGGCAGCCCTGCCCGGCGATGCCGGCCGCTCGGCTTCATCGGTTCCACCGACTTCCAGCCAGGCGAGTCGATAGTTGCCCGGCGTCGGCGCCAGTTGCCGGACAGCCATCAACCGGATCGTGCGTCGCGCGAGTTCGGCGGCGCCAGGCGGGCTCGCCACCTCGACGGCAGTCGGCATCTCCGGTCAGTCCCCGATCATCGACGTCATGCTGCGCGTCTTGCCGAGCGCGCCAGCCAGGCCGTTGCGAACCGAGGCTTCCATGGCCTCGATCTCGTTGCCGGGCCGGGGACGCGAGAAAAGGTAGCCCTGGAAGCGATGGCAACCAGCCGCCCGCAGGCGGGCGAACTGCTCGCCGGTCTCGACGCCCTCGGCGACCACGTCCATCGACAGGCCACGCGCCAGGCCGATGATCGCCTTGACCACCGCGGCCTCTTCGCGGGCCTTGCCCAACTGCTGGACGAAAGAACGATCGATCTTGAGGGTATCGATCGGCAGTCTCGTCAGTCGCGACAGCGACGAATAGCCCGTGCCGAAGTCGTCGATCGCGATCTGCACGCCCATCGAATCGAAACGCACGAGTTGCTCGACGCTACTATCGACATCGTGCATCAGTCCGCTTTCGGTCAGCTCGATGGCCAGGGCGTGCCCCGGCAATCCCGTCTCGGCAAGGGCATCGCGAATGGTCGCCTCCAGCGAGGCGCGCCCGAGATGCTGTGCCGGTATGTTGACCGCGACCGTGTCGACGCCGTGGCCCCATGCGCGCCATGCCGCGAGCTGGCTCATCGCATGGCGAATCGCCCATTCGCCCAGGGGAACGATGAGGCCCGACTCCTCGGCGATCGGGATGAACTCCGAAGGCGGCACCCACTGGCCGTCATGTCGCCAGCGCATCAGCGCCTCGACCGACCAGGACCCCGAACCGCGGATATCGATCACGGGCTGGTAGTACAGCGAAATCTGGCCGCGCTCGAGCGCCCGGTGCAACGCGTTGTTCAGGTCGAGCCGGCGGCGGCCGGAAGCCGCTTCGCGATGCACGAAGCGCACGACCTGGTTGCGGCCGCTCTCCTTCGCCTCGCCCAGCGCCGCCTCGGCATGGGTCAGCAGCAGCGCGGCATGGTCGCCATCCTCCGGGAAACTCGCCACCCCGATCGACACCGACAGGAAACATTCGTGGCCCTCGACGTCGAAGGGATCGGCGAAGGCGCCGCGCACCCTCGCCACGATGGCGCCGACTCCGGCTTCATCACCACAGCCGGCATAGGACAGCGCGAACTTGTCGCCAAGGAGGCGCGCGGCGGCGTTCGGTTCGGTGCGGGCGAGCCGCGCCGCGACCCGGGCCAGCAGCTCATCGGCGACCCGCAGGCCGAAGGATTCGTTGACCGCCCGGAAGCGATCCATGTCGAGGACCAGCACTGCGAAGCGCTCGGGTTGCGGGCTCGCATCCGGTCCGGTTCCGATCAGGCGCTCGAGTTCGGCCAGGAACGCCGGTCGATGCGGCAGGCCAGTGAGTTCGTCGAGCATGCCCGGGACCGCTGCCTGCGGCGCGCGCTCGCTTGCGCGGAGATTCGCCTGGCGCAAGACCTGGCGAATCCGCTCGGCGAGCAAGGTCCAGTGGGTCGACTTGATGAAGAAGTCGGTCGCACCGGCCTCGTAGGCCTGGGAGATCGACGAGTCGTCGTCGAGACTGGTCATCATGAGGACCGGCGCCTTCGACAGTTCGCTGTTGTCGCGCAGGTGTCGACACAGGTCGAAGCCGCTGACCCCGGGCATCATCGCATCGATGAGGAGCATGTCCGGGCGACCGTGCGCCGCCGGGTCGACGAGGGCGGCGAGTAAGGCTTCGGCGCTGTCGTATTCCTCCACGGCGAAACCGCGTTCGCGCAGGGCACTGGCGACCAGGTAACGCCACATCGCGTCGTCATCGACGACGAACAGGCGGGGTTCGCGCGGTTCGCGTTGGGCAGCAGTGGTCATCGAAAGGCCGGGTCCAGGGCGGGATCGGAAGTCCTTGCACACCGATCGTCGTATCGAGGGCAATAACGGCAGGCGATGAGGGGTTCTTTAGCCAACATCTGGCAAGATCGGGGCGGTATGCATCGAACGACCCTGCCAGCCAGCGCCGAACCAGCCGGGCCCGGGTCCGCCCGCGGCTCCTTTCCCCTGCGACCCGTCGTATTCACGATGCTGGCGCTCCTCGTTGTCGGCGCGCTCTTCGGCCTGTTCCTGCTCGACGCCAGGCCGGGCGACGAAGACATCGTGCTGGCCGAGAGCCCGCGTCCCGACTGGCTCTGGCTCGTCGGCCTGGTCGCGGCCGGCCTGTTCGCCACGGCCTGCGGCTGCTGGTGGCGGGCCGAGCGACGCGCGACGCGCAGCACCAACCGGAACCGGGAATTGGCCCAGGCCAACGCCGGCCTGCGGTCCCTGGTCGAATCCCGCGAGACGCAGCTTGCCGCCCATCGGCAGATCAACGGCTGGGTCTATTGGGAGCAGGATGCCCAGGGGGTCTATCGGGTCATCGAGGCCGGCACCGACCCCGCGCTCGCCCGCTTTCGCCAGCTCCTTGGCTTGACCCGGGAAACCGGCATCCGGGTCGACGAGCCGGCGCGCTGGCATCGCACGGCCAGCCTGATAGAACGCCGCCAGCCCTTCGCCGAGCTGTACAGCCGACGGGCGCTGGCCGATGGCAGCGAGATCGAGGTCGAGGAATGCGGCGGGCCGCGCTTCGACGCCAATGGTCATTTCCTCGGTTACGTCGGACTGATCCGCGAGCGTCGCGACATGCCCGGTTCAGTGTCGCAGTTCGACCTTGGCGCGCTTGCCGCGATCCCGTTGCCGGTGGCCATCCTCGAGACACGCCATGGACAGTGGCGGCTCGCCTGGGCAAATGCCGCGACATCGACCCTGACCGGCCTCAATGCGCTCGAACTCGGCTCGATCGATCCGGCGCGGTGGATCGTGCCCGGCAAGACCGCCGACGGCGCCGCGCGCCCGAGCCTGTCCGAGTCGCTCGATGCGGAAACCGGCTACCGCCTGTCCGCGATGATCCTCAATCGCTTCGGCGAATCGATGCCCGCGCAACTCGTCATCGAACCCCAGCCGGGCCCGGCCGGCCGACCCCTGCGGATCGTCCTGATCGACACCGCCACTCCCGAGTGCGCCCGCCTGCAGAGCCTCGCCGCAGGCAGCGAAGAGGCGCGCCGCGAACAGGCGGCGCGCGCGTTGGAGCTCGAGGTCACCGCCCGCGAGCTCGAGTCCTTCAGCCATACCGTCTCCCACGACCTGCGCGCACCGCTGCGGGTCGTCGACGGGTTCGCCCGAATCCTGCTCGAGGACTTCGCCGAATCGGTGCCCGACGATGCCCAGGCGCACCTGAAGCGCATCGTCTCCGCCGCGGGCCGGATGAACGAGATGATCGAGGCGCTTCTCGCGATGGCGAAGATCTCCACCCGGAGGGTCGCGCCCGAGCCGGTCGACCTGAGCGCGATCGCGCATAGCGTCTTCGACGAACTCCGCCAGCTCGACCCGAAGCGCCGTGTGCGCTTCGAGATCCTCGGCCGGATGCAGTGTCGCGGCGATCGGATCCTGCTGCGCATCGTTCTCGAGAATCTGCTTGGCAACGCGTGGAAATATTCGTCGCGGCGCGACGAGGCGCATATCGTGTTCGACAGCGAGCTGGTCGAAGGCGTGACGGTCTATCGTGTGTCCGACAATGGAACCGGCTTCGACATGAGCATGGCTGACGACCTGTTCCAGATATTCCGCCGCCTGCACAGTGCGAACGAGTTCGACGGCACCGGCATCGGCCTGGCCACCGTCCAGCGCATCATCCGTCGTCACGGCGGGCGGATCTGGGCCGAATCCGAGCGCGGCGCGGGAGCCCGCTTCCACTTCACCCTGTGGGACCAGCCGGCGCTGGAGCTCGAAAGCCGCCCGCCGAGCATTCCCGCCGACACAATGCGTTCGGTCATCATCAAGACCGGCTGAGCAAATGGAGATCCCAACTTGAAAGTCCTGGTTACCGGCGCCAACGGCTTCGTTGGTCGCGCGCTCGTGCGAGCAATGATCGCGGGTGGTCGCCTGGCCCGTCCGGACGGCAGCCCGGCGCGGATCGAAGAACTGGTTCTGGTCGACCGCAGCCCCGTCCCTGCGCCCGCTGCCCCCGGCATCCGCGTACGAACGCTCGATGGCGACCTGCGCGAGGAATCCTTGCTGGCGGAAGTGATGGCCACGAAGCCGGACAGCATCTTCCATCTCGCTGCGACCCTGACGATCGATGCCGAGAACGATCCGGCGAGCGGCTGGGCGATCAACATGCAACTGCCCTGGCGGCTGCTCGAAGCATGTCGCGGCGCCGACGTTCGCCCGCGCTTCGTCTATGCAAGCTCGATAGCGGCATTCGGGGGGCGCCTGCCCGAGCGGGTCGGCGACACCCAGTTTCGTACCCCCCGGACATCCTACGGCACCGCCAAGGTGATTACCGAACTGCTCATCGACGACTACAGCCGCAAGGGCATCGTCGATGGCCGGGCACTGCGCCTGCCGGTGGTGCTGCTTCGCCCGCCCGCCGCAACCCGGACCGTGTCGGACATCATCGCCGCGATCGCCCGCGATCCTTTGTGCGGCCAGTCGACCGTGTCGCCGATCGGACCCGGCCTGCGCTTTCCGGTGGTATCGGTGCAGCGCGTCGCCGCCAACCTGCTGCGCTTGCACGACCTCGACGCCGACACGCTGGGCGATTGCCGCTCGGTCAACCAGCCAGGCTTGTCGGTGAGTGTCGCCGACATCGTTGCTGCACTTGCGCGGGTCGCGGGACCGGATGTTGCCGGCCGCGTCTCGATCGAAGCCGACCCGAGCGTCGAAGCGGTGCTGCAGGGCTGGCCGACCGAGTTCGTGTCCGACTACCAGTTCGACCCGCCAATCGAGGCCGATCCCGACTTCGATGCCATCCTGCATGGCTGGCTGTCCGAGCGCGGCGACACCGGAGCGCCGGCCCGATGAGCGCTACCGACCCCGCGGCGACGCCCGCGGCCGCCGACACCTGCATCATCGGCGCAGGCATCGCCGGCCTCACGGCGGGCAAGGCGCTGGCCGAGGCCGGCGTCGACTACCACTGCTACGAGCGCGGCTCCGATATCGGCGGGCTCTGGCGCTACGACAACGACAGCGGCACCTCGTCGGCCTATCGCAGCCTGCATATCGACTCGAGCCGCCAGAGCATCGGCTATCCCGACTTTCCCGTGCCCGGGCACCTGCCCGACTACCTCTCGCACTTCCAGGTCGCCGAGCACTTCGACCGCTATGCGGAGCGTTTCGGCCTGCGTGCCCCGATCCGGCTGCGCAGCGACGTCACCAGCGTCACGCCGGCAGGCGGCGGCTGGGACGTCACTGTCGCACCGGTCGGCGATGGCGAGCCGACGACGCATCGCTACCGCAGGGTGATTCTCGCCAATGGCCATCTCACCCATCCGAAACTGCCCGCGTTCCCGGGCGGGTTCGACGGCGAGGCGATCCATTCGCACCACTACAAGGTCGCCGACCGCTTCGAGGGCAAGCGTGTGCTGGTCGTGGGCATCGGCAACTCGGCCGTCGACATCGCCGTCGACATCGCGCGGCAGGCGCGCGACGTGCTGTTGTCGACACGGCGCAGCGCCTGGATCATGCCGAAGTACATCTCCGGTATCCCGACCGATCGCTGGCTGCGCTTCATGACGGCGCGCCTCAAGCTGCCGGTACCGGCGGCGAGGGGCATGCTGCGCTACATCGCGCAACTCGCGATCGGCGACCAGCGCCGCTTCGGCGTGCCGCGCCCGGCCCATCCGGTCTGGCGCGAGCATGCCACGCTGAGCCAGGAACTCCTGCCCTACCTCGGGCATGGCTGGATCCGGATGAAGCCGAACATTGCGACGCTCGACGGCGATACCGTCGCCTTCGTCGACGGCAGCCGCGAGCCGGTCGACGCGATCATCTATGCCACCGGCTACGAAACCCGCTTCCCCTTCCTCGACCCGTCGGTGTTCCGGGTCGAGGACGGCCGGCCGCCGGCGCTCTACCGGCGCATCATCCACCTCGACCACCCCACCCTCTTCTTCTCCGGGCTGGTGCAGCCGGTCGGCGCCACCATCCCGCTGGTCGAGGTGCAGGGACGCTGGATCGCCAGTGTCATCGCGGGCAGGATCGAGTTGCCCGACCGTAGCGGGATGATGGCCGAGATCGACGGGCACCGCGCGCGCGTGGCGAGCCAGTACCTCGACGCGGCTCGCTACACGCTGGAAGTCGATGCACGCAGCTACACCGCCGCGATGAACACCGATCTCAGAGCCGGGCTTCGAAGACCAGGTTGAAGGGCGTCTCGGCGGCCCGCCGGAAATGACTGAACCCGGCCTTGCGGAATACCTCGGCGAGGCGGGCCTCGCCGGCCTGCGCTCCGAGCACCATGGCGCCGCCCTCGGAGATTGCGTGGGCGCAGCAGATCAGCGCCGAACCGGCATAGTAGAGCTGCCCGACCGGCGAGAGATTGCCTTCGATCCGGTCGGCGGCAAATGGCTCGACCAGCATCACGGTGCCATCCGGCGCGAGCGCCTCGGCCGCGTGCCTGGCGGCAGCCACCGGGTCACCGAGGTCGTGCAAGGTATCGAAGAAGCAGATCAGCCCATAGCCGCGACCGGGATAGTCCGATGCGCGGGCAATGCCGAACTCCGTCGGCCCGGCAGCATCGAGTTCGGCCGCGTGCTCTCGTGCCGCCATGATCGAGTCCGGATGGGTATCGAAACCGAAGAAGCGCGAGTTGGGGAACGACTCGGCCATCAACAAGGTCGAATGGCCGTGACCGCAGCCCACGTCGGCCACTGCGATGCCGGCCTCGAGGCGGGCCACCACACCGTCGAGCGCGGGCAGCCATTGCGACACCAGGTTCGCCCGGTAGCCATTGCGGAAGAACGCCGCCACGCCGCAGGCCATGCGCGGGTCATGTTCGCCCCAGGCCACGCCCCGGCCGGTACGAAACGCCTCGAGCGCCTTGTGCTCGTCGAACCACATTGCCGCGGGAACGTCCCAGGCCGGCGGAACGTAGAAGGGACTGTCCTCGTCGGCCAGCACCGCGGCATGCTCCGGAGATAGCTCGTAGGTATCGCTGGCAGCGTGGTAGGCAAGATAGCCGGCGGCGGCCTGCGCATTGAGCCACTCGCGGACATAGCGCTCCGCGCAGCCGGCACGGGTGGCGAGTTCCTTCGCGCTGACGGGACCCGACTCGGCCAGGGCCTTGTAGAGTCCCAGCTTGCTGCCGATGCTGACCATCACGCCGGTGTATCCGGCCGTCAGGTCGGCGATGCCTCGCATCGCAAAGGCTTCGAGTTTTTCCTGGTTGATGACGGACATGTCCATGTCATGACTCCTTGGTGGTGGATGGGGATCCGGGAACGGTCGAGAACGAATGCTCGTTCGCCCCGTCGCGCGCTGGCTCCAGCGGCTCATGGACGAGCGAGCGCCACAGCAGCATCGCAACCCCGGGCGGCAAGCCCGCGCCGGTGCGCAGCACCGCATCGGTTGCCACGAAGCCGAGCACCGTGGCCAGCGCGGCGATGCCCGGCATGGCGCAGACGAGGAACAGGCTGGCCAGGACCGGCCGCAGGCGGGGAAGATTGTTCATGCTCGGTGATCCTTGCTTTCGATCCGGGAGACGCTGGTGTGTGCAGCCATGGTCGTGGACCCACGACCTTCCCGATAGAGCTAGAATCGCGTCGGATCGGTCCGTTCGTGCCATCGAAGAGGATCCGCATGCCAGAGGCTTCCAGGCCCCAGCCGCCCGCGGGCCGGGCATCGCGCCACGTCTCGCTGGTCGCCCTGCCCGACGCCGTCATCTCCACGCTCGCCGGCCTCTACGACGTAATGAACGGGGCGGCGCTGATGAGCCGGTCGGGCGGCTCGGC
>Ga0079224_100011468_pt1 | contig 12212 bp, 7 predicted proteins | sample Stecom2015_FD_80414 | JGI IMG/M metagenome (GOLD analysis project Ga0079224, IMG submission 80414) | Agricultural soil microbial communities from Utah to study Nitrogen management - Steer compost 2015 | ecosystem: Environmental > Terrestrial > Soil > Agricultural land | place: USA: Utah... | reverse complement strand
CCTCCGCCCTACTGATCAAATTTCCTGAGAACGCTGCCTTTTCTGTGACATCTCAAAAATCCACTCTCATTGAGACACCATAAGTTACCGGTTCGCCGAGATGAGCAGCACCAAAATTGTACGCGTAATCCACATACCTCGTATCCAGTAGATTCCTTGCCCAAAGAGATAGGCTAAGGGGCCCTCTCTCCACCGCCAGGCGGGCATTTGCTAGATGGTAAGGATCCTGCTTTAATTGGTTTGCCAGGTCAAAATACGTGCTACCCAACCACATCCACTCGCCTCTCGCCAATAATCGAATGTTGCGGGCGGGATTAATGGGGACACTGTATTGCAGGATCACATTAGATGTAAAATTGGGTGTGAATAACTGTTTATTTCCCTTAAGGCTGATATTGTCTTGCTCTCCCGCTATGATCAGCTCCTTAAACCGGGCATCGGTGTAACCGGCATTCCAAACCAGCATCAAATTGTTTCCCAGCAAGGCAGTTAACTCTGACTCCATTCCTTTGCTGGTCAATTCCCCTTCATTGGTCGTGACCACAAAAGCTTCAGGTAAGATTAACTGGGGCACCTGTATGTCGTTGACAGTACTATAAAAAGCACTCAAGTTCCACCTAAGCCGATCATCTAAGAACTCATTTTTCCAGCCCAATTCAAAGTTGTTGCTGAACTCTGGATCAAAGGACCGTAATGCGGGCTCAGAGGGGTTGCCTGTTACTTGGGAAAGTCCTCCCGCGCGGAAGCCCCGGCTGTAAGACAGAAAAAGCAACTGGTCGTCCGAGATATCGTAAGATAGGGCTAGCTTGGGAGACAAAGCACTAAAGTCAGCTTTTCCTGTCGTATCCGCCCGGACCATCATAGGCTCCATACCCTCCATCATAAACTCTCCCCTACCCCTGAGCTCCCGACTTTCTTTGTCATAACGCAAACCGAGGGTTAGATCCAGCTGGTGAGAAAGCTGGTAGGTGCCCTGCCCAAACAAAGCTACTCCCTTACTTTGGCCAACATTTGTAGTCAACAAGGTGCTGCCGGGCACGCTGCCATACATATCTCCGTTTTCACCAAAATAGGTACCCTGCTTCACCGGATCTTCTTTTACAAAACCAAAAGCACCCGCCAACCAAGTAAAGCCTGTATCCGCATCTTCTCCAGAAGAAAGCCGAAACTCTTGGGTCCACACATTCACCTTATTCCAATCCCGGCCATAATTGTTTACAATCGAGACAATGTCCAAAGGGGAGAAGTCTCCATCAATGGGTTCTTCATAAATGCGATAATTGGATTGGAAAGAGGTCTGTGAACTGAAGTTGATCCCCCCAACATAATCTACCACCAGCGATGCGTTAGTAACATTGTCCACCATTCTGGTGAGGGTGTTTTGATTAAGCCGGAAGGGTTCATCCAAAGCCTGGTCCACGCTACCTGCCAACGGGAAGGCCCCGTTGTTTCTTGCGGCGCTATGCTTAAAGTTAGCGGTAAAAGACCAGCGAGAATTGGCAAGATACCTTAAATAATAATTGCCTAACAGGCTGTTTCTCTTGTCGTAATTGGCGCCATTAAATTCGTTAGTAAAGAAGCCGCTGTGTTTCTCATATAATCCCGATGCTCCCAAAAAGAGTTTGTTAGGCACCAAAGCTGTCTTCAGCCCGAGACTATACCTTGATAAACCATAGTTTCCAAAATTTACTTCGGCAAATCCCCTAGTTTGATTTGTAGGCTTTTTGGTGATGATATTGATCACCCCTCCCATGGCATTGCGACCGTATAAGGATCCTTGTGGACCCCGCAACACTTCGATCCTCTCCACGTCCAAAAGCCCGTTGGCATAAGTGTCAAGGCCAAACTGGATCACTCCATCTACATACACGGCAACGGCCGGATCGTAGGAAGTGGTTGCGATCCCCCTGATCCCAACAACATTCCTCCCGTCTCCGGAGTGGGAGGTATAAAAATTTGGGAAAATCCCGCCAATATCTCTTGTCTGCCATATTCTCCCATGAAAGATGCCCGCCTCCGAGATATGTGAGACGGCCACAGGAACCTTCTGTAGATTTTCTTCCTGTTTTTGAGCCGTAACGGTAACCTCCTCCAGCTGTCTGCTTAAGGGAATAGAGTCAACCGTTTGGCTAAGGGCGTTCAGAGGCAGGGTGAACAGGGCACCTACTACTACTAATCTGTCAATAGAAAGCATCAATTGGATCTTCAAGGATTGTTTGTCAATTCAAAGGGTAAAATTAAGAAAAATCGCGGCTTCATCATATTGCCTGCTATAGAAGTCTAACTTGATTATCGTGCTTTAACGGACATTAAAGGTTGCAATAGAGCCGCAAGCAGCATTACCGCCAAGCAGCCGATAACGTTATACCACAAATAGCCGATATTGATCGCGATACCGAACAGCTCACCACCGTTCTTCCAGTGGACCAATAAGACAAAAGCCTCAGCCAACAGTGCCGCAATAAACACCGCATTTCCTTTAACCCAATTCATGTAGAATCCTACTAGAAAGATCCCCAAGATAGTACCGTAGAACAAGGAACCGAGGAGATTGACTGCTTGAATAAGGTTTTCAAACAACATGGCATAGCTGGCAAACACGATCGCAAAAATCCCCCACAAAGCAGTAAACCATTTGGAAGACGCGAGGACATGCTTCTCAGAAGCATCTTTTTTAATGGACCTTTTGTACAGATCGATGGTGGAAGTAGATCCCAATGCGTTTAATTCTGAGGACGTTGACGACATTGCCGCACAGAAAATAGTGGCAAACAACAAGCCGATGACTCCTTGAGGCAGATAATCCATAACGAAGCGCATGAATACATAGTCGGTATCCCGCGTTTCAGCAAGGGGATCATTCTTCACCATCAGGCTTTTTACTTGGTCCCTGATCTTTTCTTGTTGCTCAGCTTGATGGGCAATTTCTTCTTTTAATTCAGCTACCCGAGCCTCATCTTCGTTTTCCACAGCCGATAATAAGGCCATTATCTCTCGGTTTTTCGCCTCGAAACCTTGGGAATAAGATTCCTGAAGGGTTTCAAATTCATCCCGGTATTCGCTGCGCTCCAGTTTTTCCGTTTGTACTTGGTTGAAAAAAATAGGCGGCTGGTAAAATTGGTAGAAAACAAAGACCATCACCCCTATGAAAAGGATGATAAACTGCATGGGTATTTTTAAAAACCCGTTCATCACCAACCCCATCCTGCTCTCCCTCAAAGACTTGCCGGTAAGATATCTTTGTACCTGGGATTGGTCGGTACCAAAATAGGAGAGGAAGAGAAACACCGCCGCGGTCATGCCCGACCAGAAGTTGTAGCGATCAGAAAGATCAAACTCAAAATTAACAATGTTCAGCTTGTCCATCTTACCGGCCACATGCAAGGCGTCGGTGAATTTCACCGGCAGCATTTGGATAATGAGTATGCCCGCCAGAACCATCCCGCCCATCATCACCGCCATCTGCTGCTTATGCGTGATGGAGACCGCCTTGGTTCCTCCTGACACCGTATAAATGATGACTCCCAACCCAATAAAGATATTCGTAAACACAAGGCTCCAACCCAACAGAGAAGACAAGATGATCGACGGTGCCAAAATCGTTATACCTGCCGCCAAGCCTCTTTGTATCAAAAACAGGATCGCGGCCAAGGTACGGGTTTTTAAGTCAAATCTTCCTTCCAGAAATTCATATGCGGTATAAATCTTTAGCTTGTAATAGATCGGAATGAACGTCACCGATAAGATGATCATGGCGATGGGCAAGCCAAAGTAAAATTGGATAAACCGCATTCCGTCCGCATAAGCCTGTCCCGGTGTGCTCAGGAAGGTGATAGCTGAAGCTTGCGTCGCCATAATAGACAAACCAATGGTCCACCAGTTATCAGTATTCCCTTTAAGGTATCCCTCCAGGTCCTGTTTACCACGGGACTTGTACACCCCATACATGACGATGAGGAGTATGGTGCCAAACAAAATGATCCAATCAATCGTGCTCAAGAGAAATATTGGGTTAATCCGTAGTAAAGTATGATTTGAATTACCAGTCCAAGAATCAACATTCCGTACACTTTTTTCCAGTTTGTTGTCCTATTCATGTCCCTGTTCTATTAAATTGACGAATAATTTAATGGCTCCAGGTACCCCTGCCGGCAGCAACCTGAACCAGGATATGCCTGAGTAGCTATAGGAGCCCTTTCCGTATTTTGCCAGCAGCAAAGAGCCTCTCTTTTCTGGTTCACCCGGGTCCTGCATCACCAACGGCGTGGCGTAATGACTATCCCACTGCCCGGGGAAGTACAATCCCCTCTCCTGCACCCAGCCGTCAAAATCGCCCGGATTTATTGGATTAGGAACCTTCAATACAGGATGATTGCCCTCCATGCTCACGGGGGAGTCTTCTACCGCCACCCTGTCCCTGGAAAGCTGAAAAGGATAAGGTCCCAGTTGCTTCGCCAAAAGCGGACCGCTGGTGTTGTACTGCACAATCAGATTGCCCCCAGCGGAAACATACTCCATCAAATCATCGACATAATTAGCCAGATGGGTGTTTGTGTTAAACGCCCGGATGCCAATGATGATGGTGTTGAATTGATTAAGTCTTAGGCCGTTCAAAGGTCCATTATCCAGCATCGTGACATCGTAGCCTAAATTAGTGAGCACACCGGGAATCTCATCTCCCGCCCCCGGGATATAGCCGATCCTTTGTGGGCTCATGTTTAAGGATAAGTTGATCAGGTTAAAGGAGGCCTGCGGAAAATAAGTGAGGTTCGGGATGTGCTTATAACTGATTCGCTTCATTCCCCTGTCAGATATACGACCATCTGCGGTGCGGTATTTCACGTTGATGACATGTTTCCCGGTTCCCGAGATTTCCTGTAGCTGCACCTTAAAGGTGATGTTGTTTTTAGCATCATCCACCCGCTTTTCCAATTGCTGGTATTCCTTCGCGGTGAGTCCGTCAAACATCAACTCGCCATCCACAACCCCATCTTCAAAACTTACCTGAACCTCTAGTATCTGGGGCTGGCTGTTGATGACAAACACATTATCCTTGTCAATAGAAATTTTAACCTCAGGTACTACCGTGAAAGGCTGATTAATTTCTCCGTCCACCGGATCATTGTATTTATACTTTAATGGAAGATCCTGACTGATTTCTAACCCCTCTATCTCCCATATCAACCTCCCCTCCACTGCAGGCGAATTGAACGGCTTCCCGATGGCTAACTGATCTTCGATTACAAAAAGGTTCTCCTCTGGTGCCTTTTCAATCCAATAGGGTTGGGAAATGGGAAAGTCAGCGGAAAGCTCGATCGGAAGATCCCTTTGCAGCGCTTCGTTGTCTTTTAAAACCCGGTTGATCGGTAAAGTTTGATCCAGATAGCTAAAAGAAGCTATACGGAGGGAAGTACCGGAAGGATTGTTGATAACAAGTGAAGCATTGCTCTTTTCAGAAGGAAAAGAGATTTCCTTACTTGCTAGAAATTCAGCTTTTGTTCCCAACGCTTGGAGGATAATCTTGTTTACCTGTTCCTGCTTTTCCTGAATCCAAGGCTGCCCGGCCCCCAGTTTGTCTATCATCTTCTTGATCTGAAGGAGTTGGGGAACATTTCTTTCTGGGTTTAAAAAATCAAATTGCGCTAGCAGCTGGGTTATAGCGGATTCAATTTTATCCCCGTTCGGTATAGAAGACCAGCGATTCGGCACACCCTCAAAAGGATCATTTTTAAATTTTTCCCCATCGATCAACTCGATATAGTCATCGCTCCTTCCTTCTTGGGCGGTGGCTCCAAACCCTTGGGATTTGTGCATGGTCCTGCTGTCCGCAGCAATTTGAGAATAGCTCGTCCCTAAAAGGGGGTTGTATTCTCCAACGGGAAAAGCGTGCGAAATTTTTCCTTCTTCCGGCTCATAAGGCATGCCCCAATTATAGCCGTTCCAAAAAACCCTTTTGGTGGCCCAAGCGTCCACCTGTTTCAGTTGTTCCGGAAAAGCCTTTGGATCCGCCGCTGCCCTGAAAGCTTCAACAGATAAAATCGCCGAGGTAGTGTGATGGCCGTGGGTTGTTCCGGGTATGGTATTGAAGCGGTTGATGATAATATCGGGTTGAAAATTCCTGATCACCCATACCACATCAGACAAGAGCTTTTCTTTGTCCCAATTATTCAAGGTTTCATCGGGGTTTTTGCTGAAACCAAAATCAATGGCCCGAGTAAAAAATTGATTGCCGCCGTCGGTTTCCCTTGCCCTGAGCAGTTCTTGTGTCCGAATCATACCCAATTCCAGGCCCAGTTCTTTACCAATCAGGTTCTGGCCACCATCGCCCCGGGTAAGGGACAGGTAGGCCACCTGTGCGTGTTCTTTATTGGCCAGATAGGCAATTAATCGGGTATTTTCATCATCTGGATGGGCAGCAATGTAGAGCACCCGCCTGGTTTCTCTTAGCTTCAGTACTTCATGATAGATTTCAGATGTGGATTGGGCCCACAAAAAATGGGGGAGATTAACGACTAAAAGGATAATTATCAAAAAGACGACACGTCCACTTTTCCCTAAAACCATAAATGATTTATTTAATCCAGAAGCTAAAATAAGGATTCACCTGTGTAAAACAATTGATATAAAAGTTAAAAGACGGAATTACTTGATGAACGGAAACTGGAATTTCGGATCAAAGCTGGCCATTAAAGACGAATTGAGATTTTAAGTGGGGATTGCTATTTCGGAGGGAAGGGCTATGATCAGGAGTGACAACTTATAGATTTAGAGTACCGTTTCAGACTCGGGGATTCTCCGGCTGTCTGCTAGCGTATAGCCCTTCCTGAAGGCTTGTTGGGCAAATCAATCAGGGCAATTACATCAAGACCTATTTCTTCGTCTTTCTTTTCAATTCCTCTTCATCAACCAACCGATGATTCGCATCCCTCGACGCTTAATCCACAACTACCATTACCCCACTTCTTCCTTGAACAGCCCTTCATAATGGGGCGATGGTGCAAAAATCCCTCCACTGTTTTTATAAAATGTTTCATCAGTAAGATAAACGCCTTTCTGAGTTTTGACCCAAGATCCTTTATTCATAGGATGGTAAGACATCATCTTTTCCCAGTTCTTGTAGTACTGATGGCCGTTGGTTTCCTGTAAGCCCACATTCATATCCGGAAAGGGTGCCAATCTCGCTGCTACGCTCTTGTTCCAGTCCACCAGGATGGGATTCACGGTCAAATCAGCGCAAAAACAGGGCACTTTTCGCTCGTAGGCCAGTTGGGCGATCTTCATGGTCATGGTGAGGGTTTTGGCGATGGCTTTCACGGCAATGGCGGTATATCCCTGTTCTATCCTTGCTGCAGCATCCTCTACGGTGTGCGCACTTTCATCCGCTGCTACCCTGACGCCCAAGTCTCCTACATACACTTCATTCCTTTCCCCAAAAGGCTCCTCAATCACCGCGATCTGATCAAAGGCACCGATCTTTTTAGCGTGATCCAAAAACCGCATCAAGGTTTCCTTTTCATCATACCTCTCATTGGCATCGAAGTAATACGGAATTTTCCCATTTTCGGTATAAGGCGTCTCGAAATGCCCAATGGCTTTATGAACCGCAGTCAAAAAGTCCATGTCTTTTTCCAACATTTCCTTTTGTGTCCCTGCCGCACCGGTCTTTAACTTCATGATAAAATACCCTTCTTCAGCAGCGGCTTTGATAGCCTCTACCTTAGCCCCCACACTGAAAGAAGGAATACTTGCCACCTTATCGTGTCGGTGGGATAGTCCAGCTCTATACGCCTCGGGCACCATATCGTCGAACTGTGTAAAGCCATTCTCGTGAGCATAAAGCAACCAAATGGCATTGTCTACCGGCACCAAAGCATTCAGCGCAAAGGTCTTTTTCAAATCTGGATTCCCGGTGATTTTTTTACCGTATTCATAAACTTCTGGCAGAATCTCGTCCAGCAAACTCACCGGATCTGTAAAGCTTGTTCCTTTAATCATCTGCAAAGCCCGCTCGGTCATGGCATACATCAACGCATTGCCTCCGATGGGAGAATGGTCAAAGAAAACTTTAGAATCTGACCAGAGGGTTCCCTGCGTGCCTAGGCCTACCTTTCCAATGCCTGATTCACTTTCCACATAAGCGACCGCTTGCCAACCTTCACTAATGGCACTGCCTTTGAACCGGTAAGGAATCAAGGGCTCCCGTTCAAAATTGGAATCCACCCTGCTGATCTTTATTTTCTTCACGTTTGTCATTTTTTCATTATAATTATAAGGAGAGGTAAAACCGGCCATTCCCATGGTCACTAATGCCCCTGTTCCCAACTGGACAAACTCCCGTCGGGTAATATCGGATCGATGCTCTTTATCTCGCTTCATGTTCTAGTTTTTTGGAATATGGTTTAAAGTGTACCAAGCTTCTGAAGACCAGAGCGGATTGCCACTATCCGCTTTTAATTGCTCCGGCAAGCGGAAGTAGACCACATGTCTTTCTTTTAAGTTCGGAATTTCCAAAAGCACCCGTTTCCGATCAGCCGATACCTCGGCATGACTGATAGTTAGGCGCTTCAAGTCCAATTTAGGGCCACCATATTTCTCTGTCGACACATAACGCCACTGCTGCACCAGCCAGTCCCCTATCTTCACCTCCTCGTTCACGGCCAGCGGCTCGGTAAATTCTATTTCAAAGCCATTGGGTTTGGCCTTGACGGACAGCATTTCGAAGGTGCTTTTCCCGTTGTAGACCATCCGTTGAAGGCCGTATCGCTTGTTCTGCCAGCTCCAGCCTCCTACCATGCCCACGCCTCCCACATATAGCGCCCCATCGGGGCCCCATGCGAGGCGGTTGACTCCTGCTTCAAAACCCTGGCTAAACCGGAACACCACTCCCTGGTACTCTCCGTTTACTTTCTCCAAGAAATCCCTCTTAATTCCACCATGCGTCACATCACCGTGTAACAACTGTCCGGCAAAGGGACCATCCTTTATTAAAACCGGTTCCGTGGGTGAATTGCCAATTTCCGCGTCCGGAAGCCAGATAGCGGGCGCCTCCTCCTCAGGCTTATCCACCAAAGGATCAAGAATCCCCCAAGCCATCCCCAAATACTCGTCCTTCTTCACGTGGATCAATTTGTTGCCGGGAAGCCACTGCCCTTGGTTGTCGGTCACAAAAAGCTCATCGTCCGGTCCCAGTCCGATACCGTTCGGCGTCCGCAAGCCGTAGTTCAGCCATTCATACGTGCCATCCTTTGCCACCTTAATGGTTCTTCCCCGGTCAGGATGCTGCTTTTCCCCTTCCATCAACCTCATCGCCATGGACAAAGTAAGGTAGAAATAGCCCTCCTTGTACACCAATCCAAAAGCAAATTCGTGGAAATCCCCGGTCACGCCCCAACTGTTGCAAACAACACGATATTCGTCGATGATTTCATCCCCGTCCAGATCCACCAGTTGGGTGAGCTCATGCTTCTGCAGAACATAAATTTCACCATCTACTACTTCGATCCCCAGCGGTTCCGCCAATCCCGAGGCGATTCTCTTTATCGTAATTTGAGTCGTATCGCCGGCTTCTATACCATCCAAAAGATAGACGCCACCTGCAGCATCCCAAGTCGTCACCAACAGCCTCCCATCGGGAAGGAAAGCCAACCCACCGACTTTTGGTTTGAAATCACTCTTATGAATAGTCTGCAGGTTATAGCTAGGATGTACTCCCGCCAGCGCCGCGCCGTGCCCAGGTTTGGATTTAGGAGCTTCTGGCCTAACTTGATTGGTTCGAGTGACTTGAAGAGCTTCCTGCTTTTCTATTTTTTTTAAAGAAAAAATATAGTCCAGCATGGTTTTAATCTCCTTGTCGCCAAGCTGGGGATGCGGATTCATCACACTGGTTCCCCAAGTGCCGGTGCTTCCCTGTTTTACTTTCTGGGCTAACTGGCTTTTAGTGGATTGATCATTGGGATACCGGTCCGCAATATGTTGGAAGGATGGGCCTACATTGTTATTGCCAATTTCGTGGCAGGTGAAACAATCGCTGTTTTCCATCCAGTACCTTCCCAAATGATCATAGTCCCCTTGAAGAGCGGGTGGAAACTGAGGTGGCAGCGCATCGAAATAAGTCTCCACCGTCGTCAGTCCGTCTTTCACGAGAACAATCGATGTGTCAGTGCCCATCAACCGAAGTTCTGCACCCTCCACTAATCCCTGTACCTTAAACACGCGCTCTAATCCGGGCCTTCCGGCCTGATCAGTAACAAATTCAGGGCTTTCCTCTAAGCTAAGGATCCCCGCTCCCGACAAGCTGGCCTCGTAAAGCAGCGTAATCCGGCCATCTTCGAACCTATAGCCTTTGTTGTTTAGTAGAAGGGACATTTTTTTACCCTGATGATGAAACTCCCAAAAGGATTGCCTCAGGCTATCGAGATAATAAGCCTTTCCCCAACTTGTGGGTTGTACATTCTTTTTATCCGTATAAACAGTTCCCTCCAGCGTTACCCCCCCTCTCCAAGCTTTGTATAGCTGGGAACGGCCAAGATCATAGGTAACGAAAAAGCTGGAGTCCAACGCAAGGGTCAACATCCTAGGATGTTTGTCCAACACGGAACGAAAAGCCCAAGGATCCATAGGACGATGAGGGGTGCCTGTGTCCGAATTTCCACATCCTGACAAAAAGCTTAGCGACACGACTAAAAGAAAAATAAACCGAATATTTCTCATAAAGGAAGAATGATCTCCTAGTTATTTGGGATTGTTGGATTTGACCATAAACCAAAACTACATAAAGAATGAATTCTACAATAATAATTCCGTCTATTTTACAACAAGAATAGCGTTAGGCTGACAGACGGTCTAAGCTTAGGCTTATTTATCCGGAGTGCCTATTTTTTGCGGATTCTTTTTAACTTCGACCTTGAGAACAAATCCCTTAATTATGAGCAGACATCGTCTAGTCACTTCGGTTTTATTATGTTGCTTGGTTATGAGCGCCCAAGCACAGGGCTCTTTTGACCTGATCAGCTTGGACACGAAGAAATCATTTGGGACCTTCCAGATCATCCCAGGCAGTGCGCAAAATATCACCAACTCCCCTGGCTACGATAATCAGCCGAGTTTTATAAACAAAGATCAACTAGTTTTTTCCTCCCAACCGGAAAATGGTGCCAACGAGATCATCATGTATAATTTTGTGACGGGCAACTTCACCAATATGACCCGAACGCCTGATAAGAGTGAGTTTTCCCCTGCACTTACCGATTGCGGTCAATATATCTCAGCGGTTACCGTAGAAGAGGATAGCAGCCAGCGCCTATGGCTGTACCCCATTAATATGGGTGAGCCTGAGTTACTTTATGATGACATCATGCCGGTGGGCTACTACGCCTGGCATGACAACATTGCCGCCATGTATATCCTGGGGAGTCCAAACCGCCTGATCTACCCATACAGCAAGGACGAAAAAGCAACCCTTGCTGAAAACATCGGTAGGAGCATACAGAAGCGCCCCAAGTCTAACGAGATTACCTACCTATATGCCGGCGGCAATGTGATCGTGGATGGGCAAAAGGCCATGGAGATTCGCTCGTATGATCTAAAAAAACAAACTTCCAATGATCTCGGCCTTTCACTGGGCGGGTCCGAAGACTTCGTCTGGCTTGACAAAAACACGCTGTTGATGGCTAGAGGAAAAGATTTATTTATCAGAAACGTAAAGAAAGGCATCTCTTGGGAAAAAATTGCTTCGGTATCCTTACCCGGATACAAAGACATCACCCGGCTGGCCGTTAGTCCAAAAAAGGACAAATTAGTGCTGGTGATGGAGAGAGAAAATTGACATAGTGCTCTTAAAATGAACCATACAGGCTCCGGTGTTTCCCATCAAAGGTAAAATAACTGGTGGACCGCCTTTATCCCTACAGCTGCAAATCCTATATTTGCAGCTTTATTTATATCAGCCAGAGAACATGAATAATTTTATAGAAGAACTGAGATGGAGGGGAATGCTCCAAGATATGACTCCGGACATCGAAGAGCACCTTAATAAAGGGATGGCTTCGGCTTATCTGGGCTTCGACCCAACCGGTGATTCCCTGCATATCGGCCACCTGGTAGGGGTAATGACCTTGCTCCATTTTCAAAGAGCAGGACATCAACCCATCGCCCTCCTGGGCGGAGCCACCGGGATGATCGGAGACCCTTCTTTCAAATCGGCTGAACGTAAT
>Ga0079224_100011467_pt1 | contig 12212 bp, 9 predicted proteins | sample Stecom2015_FD_80414 | JGI IMG/M metagenome (GOLD analysis project Ga0079224, IMG submission 80414) | Agricultural soil microbial communities from Utah to study Nitrogen management - Steer compost 2015 | ecosystem: Environmental > Terrestrial > Soil > Agricultural land | place: USA: Utah... | reverse complement strand
GCGCCGAAGCGGCTCCTGACGTTCGTCATCGTCCTCGCCGGCGTGCTTTCGAACACGGCGAGCGAGATCGGCTACGTGCTCCTCGTCCCGCTCGCGGCGACAATCTTCCTCGCCGCCGGCCGCCACCCCCTCGCCGGGCTCGCGGCCGCCTTCGCGGGCGTGTCGGGCGGCTACAGCGCGAACCTGATGCTCGGGACCGTGGACCCGCTCCTGGCCGGGCTCTCCGAGGAGGCGGCGAGGATCATCGACCCGTCGTACCAGGTCAACGCGACGGCGAACTACTACTTCATGTTCGTCTCGACCTTCTTCATTGCCGCGGCCGGGACCTGGGTCACGGAGCGCATCGTCGCGCCGCGGCTGGGCGACTACACCGGGAGCGAGAAGGCCGAGGAGCTCTCGGCGCTCACACCCGAGGAACGGCGCGGGCTCTGGTTCACGCTTGCCGCGCTCGTCGTCATGGCCGGGGTCCTCCTCCTCGCGACGGTTCCCGCGAACGGGTTCCTTCGCGATCCGGCGACCGGGAGCCTGCTCAGCTCGCCGTTCATGTCCGGGATCGTCGCGCTGATCTTCATTGTCTTCGCGGTCGCGGGGATCGCGTACGGCATCGGCGCCGGTACGTTCAGGAGCGATACCGATGTGATGAAGGGGATGGGCAAGGCGATGGAGACGCTGGGGCTCTACCTGGTCCTCGTCTTCTTCGCGGCCCAGTTCGTCGCGTACTTCAACTGGACGAACCTCGGGCTGATCGTCGCCGTCAAGGGCGCCGAGTTTCTCGAGGCGGCCGGGCTCGGGCCGATCCTCCTCATGGTCGCCTTCATCCTGATCTCCGCGTTCATCAATCTCTTCATGGGGAGCGCGTCCGCGAAGTGGGCGATCATGGCGCCGGTCTTCGTCCCGATGTTCATGCTCCTGGGCTACACGCCGGAGTTCACGCAGACCGCGTACCGGATCGGGGACAGCGTGACGAACATCGTCTCGCCGATGATGACGTACTTCGCGCTGATCGTCGCCTTCGTCGAACGCTACGAGCCGAAGGCGGGGATCGGGACGGTCATCGCGACGATGCTCCCGTACACCGTCGTGTTCCTCGTCGTCTGGTCCCTGCTCCTCGTGGTCTGGATGCTCCTCGGGCTTCCGGTCGGACCGGGTGCGGGGCTGTACCTCGCCCCCTGAGCGCTGGCACGATCATCGCGCCTCCCGTCGCGCGAATGGAGGGGGCGGGAGGCGCCTCGCCCTCGACGGAGGCGGGCGCCGCAAGCGGCCGGCAACGTTGGCGAAGCGGGAGGACGCGATGGCCGGGACGATGACGTGGCAGATCGATCCGACGCACAGCAGCGTCGAGTTCGCGGTCAAGCACATGATGTTCACGACCGTGCGCGGCCGGTTCAAGACATTGAGCGGCGAGATCCACATCGACGAGGAGCACCCGGACCGCTCGTCCGTCGAGGTCGAGATCGACGCGGCCAGTCTCGACACCGGCGTCGAGGACCGGGACACCCACCTCCGGAGCGCCGATTTCTTCGACGTCGAGACCCATCCGACGATCACCTTCCACAGCCGCCGGGTCGAGGGCGCGCACGCGGAGCAGGGCGACCGGTTTCGTGTGACCGGCGATCTGACGATCCGCGGCAAGACGATCGAGACGACGCTCGACGTGACCTTCGAGGGCCGCGGCAAGGGACCGGGCGGCGAGGAGCGCGCCGGGTTCAGCGCGACGACGGAGATCGACCGCCGCGACTTCGGCCTCATGTGGAACCAGGCGCTCGAGACCGGCGGCATCCTCGTCGGGAACACGGTCCGGATCGAGCTGGACATCCAGGCCGTCCGGCAGGAGGCGGCGGGCCGGAAGGCGGCCTGACCGGGCAGTGGGTCGCGGCCGCGCGGGCATGGCGCGGCGAAAGGGCCGGCGCGCCCCCCGCCGGCCGTGCCTGCCGGGACCGGACGGGCCTCAGCCCGCGCTGGCCCGCGCGAGAACGCCGGCTTCCAGCTCCAGGAGGAAGCGCTTCCGGTCGAGCCCGCCGCCGTAGCCGGTCAGCGAGCCGTCGGCCCCGATCACCCGGTGGCACGGCACGAGGATCGAGATCGGGTTGCGGCCGTTCGACGCGCCGACCGCCCGGACCGCGGTCGGCCGGCCGATCCTGCGGGCGAGCTCGCCGTAGCTGATCGTCTCGCCGTAGGGGATCCGGCGCAGCTCCTCCCAGACCCGGAGCTGGAACGCCGTGCCGCGCGGCGCGAGCGGGACGTCGAACCCGGTCCGCTCGCCCGCGAAATACTCGTCGAGCTGGTCCCGCACGGCCCGGAACGGGCCGTCGTCGCGTTTCCAGTCGGGCTCGAGTCGAGCGCCGCGCCCGTTCGGTCCCTCGTCGCCGAGCATGTAGAGCCCCGTGAGCGCGTCGCCCTCGGCGATGAGGAGCAGCTCGCCGATCGGGCTCGGGTGGAGCGTGTAGACCACCGGCGTCATCATCGTTCTTCTCCCTTCCCGTTCGGTCCGGTCCAGAGGTACTGTGCCGCGTAGCCCCGCCAGGGGCGCCACCGCTCGGCCGCGGCGAGGAGCCGGGCGGGCGTCGTGTCGCCGAGCGCGCGCCGCAGCCCGAGATCCGTGTGCGGGAACGCATCCGGCCAGCGCAGCGCCCTGAGCGCTATATACTGCGCCGTCCACTCGCCGATCCCCGGGATCGTCTTCAGCCGCTCGACGGTCCCGGCGACGTCGCCGCCCGGCTCGAGCCTCAGCTCTCCGCTCGCGACGGCCTGGGCGAGGGCGATGGCCGACGCGGCCCGGGCGCGCGTCAGCCCGAGCGCGATGAGTTCGGCCGGCTCCGCCTCGGCCAGCCGTTCGGCCTGGACCGGGTAGCGCGTGAGGCCGAGGTGCCCGGTCTCGGCCGGCTCGCCGAACGCGGCCGCGAGTCGGCCGGCCAGCGTCGTCGCCGCCCGGACGCTGACCTGCTGGCCGAGGATCGTGCGGAGCGCGACCTCGAAGCCGTCGAATCCGCCCGGCACCCGGAGCCCGGGCCTCGCCGAGACCAGGTCGCCGAGCACGTCGTCGCCCGCGAGGTGGGCCACGATCGCGTCGGGCTCGGCGTCCAGGTCGAACGCCGCCTTCAGCCTCGCGAGGAGCGGCATGAGGACGGGGACGAGGGAGAGCGAGACCTCGGCCCGGAGCGCGTGCGTCGTCCCGTCCGGGCGATCGACCGCGACCTGGCCGCGGTGGCCGTCGAGCACGACGGTGCGGAGGTAGCGCTCGCCGTCGACGACCTCGACGCCCGGCGTCGCACGGCCGCGGAAGTAGTCGAGGAGCGCGGCCCAGTCGAATGGCGGGCGGTACGCGAGCGTGAGCGAGAGCGGAGCGTCCGGCTCGCCGGCCGAGGGCGACGAGCGGCGGAGCGCGACCGGGCTCATCCGGTACCGCTCGGCGAAGACCGCGTTGAAGCGGCGCACGCTCCCGAACCCGCTCGCGTACGCGACCTTCGTCACCGGGAGCGCCGTGTCCGTCAGGAGCCGCTTCGCGAGGAGCAGCCGGTGCGTCTGGGCCAGCTCGATGGGGCTGACCCCGTATTCCCGCGCGAGCGCGCGGCGGAGCTGGCGCTCACCGACGCACAGCTCGGACGCGAGCTCGGAGACTCGCCGGCCGTTCAGCCCGCCGGCCGCGATCCGGGCCGCGGCCAGGGCGGCGAGACGGCCCGTCGCATCGACCAGCGCCCGGCCCGGCGCGAGCTCCGGCCGGCACCGCAGGCACGGCCTGAACCCGGCTTGCTCCGCCGCGGCCGCGCTCTCGAAGTACCGGCAGTTCTCCTGCCTCGGCAGGCGCGCCCGACAGACCGGGCGACAGTAGATCCCCGTCGACGTGATCCCGATGAAGAAGACGCCGTCGAAGCGTGGGTCGCGCGCCGCGTGCGCACGGCGGCAGACGACGGGATCGAGCGGCGCCGAACGCCGCGCAGCGGACGGGTTCGGCCGCGTCGAGGCGGCGCGCGCCACCGGGTTGTGGCGAAGGTTCCGGGACAAACGGGCCTCCATTCACCGGGGCGCAGCTCGACGGCGCGGAGCAGCGCCCGCGGATACCGGTCCGTACGGCCGGGGGACGCGCCGCCGAACACACCCGGCTCCGGCGGTGGAACGGCGGCGCGCACCCGGATCACACGTCGAGAATAACGCCTCCGCCGCCGATTGTCTCGCCGTTTTCGGACCTGGTATGGCGTGGGCACCCGATCACTGCGCGACAATCGTCAACGTGGACGTCGAGCGGCGTGAACTCGACCACGCGGTCCGCGATCTCGACCTCCTGGCTGGCTGGCAGGTGCTCGCGACGGCCACGTCCCGCTCGCCGCGCCACCGTCCCGCCCGCCCCACAGCGCTTCGCCGGTCGGGCGCCGCACACGAACTTTCCTGCGCGGGCCCCGGGACCACGCCCGGCCGCCCGATCCACGCACCGCCGACCCGCAGCCGGAGTACGACGATGACGACCCCGAGCACAAGCCTGGCCGCCGATCCGCTCCGCCGCACGGATGTCAGGCCACCCACAGGACCAGGGGGGCCCGCCCGGCCGAGGCGCGAGCGCCGCCACGACCTCGACTGGCTCCGCGTCCTCGCGGTCCTGCTCCTCCTCTACTTCCACACCGCCATGCTCTTCGTGGCCGAGTGGGGGTGGCACATCAAAAACCCGGAGACGAGCCCGCTCCTCCTCGAGTTCAACCACTTCCTCTCGGGTTTCCGGATGGCGCTCCTCTTCCTGATCTCCGGGATCGGGACCGGCTTCGCGCTCGGCTACCGCTCGCCCGGCGAGTACCTCCGCGAGCGCGGGAAGCGGCTCCTCGTCCCGCTCGTCTTCGGCGTCTTCGTCGTCGTACCGCCCCAGATCTACGTCGAGCGGCTGGTCCAGGGCGAGACGTTCGCTTCCTACCTCGATTTCTACGCGAGCGTCTTCGCACTCCGCCCGTACCCGGCCGGGAACACGAGCTGGCATCACCTCTGGTTCGTCTTCTATCTCTTCGGCTACTCGCTCGTCGCGCTCCCCCTCTTCCTCCGGCTCCGCGGCGAGGCCGGCGACCGGGTCCGGGCCGCGCTCGGCCGAGCGTTCCGCGGCCCCGGGATCCTGCTCCCCGCGGTCCCCCTCGGGCTGACCCTCGCGCTCCTCCGGCCGGTCGCGCCGGGCCCGCAGAACGTCATCGATGACGCCGCATACCTCCTCTACTACTTCCTGTTCTTCGTCTTCGGCTTCCTGATCGGCGACGACGGCGCGGCGTGGGACCGGATCGTGGACCGGCGCCGGACCATACTCGGACTCGCGCTCCTCGCGACGACCGCGATCAATGCGCTGCGCTGGAACGGCGCCGCGCCGCCGGCGGCGTACACGCCCGAGAGCGCGCTCTACCTCTCGCTCCGCGCGCTTAACGCCTGGTGCTGGGTCCTCGCGATCCTCGGCTACGGACGGCGGCACCTCTCCTTCCGGAACCGGCTCCTCGCCTACGCGAACGAAGGGGTCTACCCCTTCTACATCCTGCACCAAACCGTCATCGTCGTGCTCGGCTACTACGTGATCCAGGTCGAGGGCGACGTCCTCCTCAAGTTCCTCTTCACCAGCACGCTCTCGCTCGTGGCGACCGTCGCGCTCTACGAGTTCGCCGTCCGGCCGTACCGGGTCACGAGGTTCCTCTTCGGGATGAAGACGAGGCGAGTCGCTCCGACCCCGCCCGCCGCCATGGTGCGGCACGAGAACGGGGGTTATACTGGCGAAGAGGCGCGGCCCGCCGTCGCGGGGAAGGTTCCGTAACCCTCACCGAGCCACGGGATGGACACGAGCAGGGAGCCGTCGAGCCGAGGCCGGGTCCGGGCGCGCATCGCGGGGTACGTCTTCCTCGCGACGACGGCGGCCGGGCTCCTCGCCTTCTCGTACCGCTACCTCGACGGCATCGCGGTGAACCGCGCGCGGCCGTTCACGCAGCCGCTCGTCGAGGAGCTGACGAGCCACTACGGCGGCGCGCTCTTCTTCGTCCTGATCCTGCTCCTGTCGCGCAGGATCGGACTCGCCGGGAAATGCTGGCCGGCGAAGCTCGCCTTCCACGCCACCGCGATCCCCGTCTTCTCGCTCTGCCACACGACGTGGAACTGGCTGAGCCGCAGCGCGATCTTCCCCCTCGTCGGGCTCGGCGAGTACGACTACGGGATCCTACACGTGCGCTACGCGATGGAGCTGCCGATGGACATCACCATCTACGTCCTGGGCTTCTCCTTCGTCGCACTCTTCGACCGCTACCGCGCGGCCCGGCGACGCGAGCTCGACGCGGCCCGGCTCGAGGCGCGACTCGCCCGCGCACAGCTCCAGAACCTCCAGGCCCAGATCCAGCCGCACTTCCTCTTCAACGCGCTGAACACGATCTCGTCCGTCATGTACGACGACGTCGCCGCGGCCGACCGGATGCTGACCCGCCTCGCCGACCTCCTCCGCCGCGCGCTCCACGCGTCCCGCGCACAGGAGGTCCCGCTGGGCGACGAACTCGAACTCACCGAGGCGTACCTGGACCTCATGCGCGCACGCTTCGGCGACCGCCTCGAGGTCACGGTCGACGTGGACGACGAGGCCCGACTCGCCCGCGTCCCCGCGCTCGTCCTCCAACCGCTCGTCGAGAACGCGCTCCGACACGGCGCGCCGCCGCCGCCGGAGCCCGCGCGCATCGCCGTGCGCGGACGCCGCGAAGGCGACACCGTCGTCCTCGAGGTCCAGGACAACGGGCCCGGGCTCGAACATCCGGACGTACCCGTCATCGGCGCCGGCGTCGGGATCACGAACACCGTCGAACGGCTGCGAGGGCTCTACGGCGAAGAGGGTCGGCTGGAATGGCGGAGCGCGCCGGGGGCCGGCCTCGTCGTCCGGGTGCAGCTCCCCTGGACCACGGCGCCGAACACCGAGGCGGCGTCGGGAACGGTCATGGCCGGGGGCCCGGCCCTCGATGCGGTGACCGCCGGCCCGGCTCGGGCCTCAGCTCGAGACGCGGCTCAGGATCCGGTCCTGGACCCGGCTCGGGACGCGGCCACAAACCCGGACCCGGCGCGACTGGCTAGAGGGTGAATTCATGACCGGCGACGAGCGCGCGAAACCCACGCGTTTCTCCCCAGCGGCGCCTCGTCCGATCCGCATCGTGATCGCGGACGACGAGCCGCCCGCCCGTGCGAAGGTCCGCCGCTTCCTCGCGCGCTGCCCCGACGTGTGCGTGGTGGGCGAGGCCGGGAGCGGGCCGGAAGCCGTCGAGCTCGTGGAACGCGCTCGCCCGGACCTCCTCTTCCTCGACGTGCAGATGCCCGAGCCGGATGGGTTCGGCGTCCTCGCCGCGCTCGGCGACGGCGCGCCTCACGTCGTCTTCACGACCGCGTACGACGAGTACGCCGTCCGCGCCTTCGAGGTGCACGCCGTCGACTACCTCCTCAAGCCGTTCGACGAGGAGCGCTTCCGGACCGCGCTCGAGCGCGCGAGACAGCGGATCCGAGAGGGGCGGCGGGTGGACGACGAGGCGCGGCTGGCCCGCTGGATCGATACCGCCCGACCTGGGCCGGCCCACCTCCAGCGTATCCTCGTCCGCCGCGGCGACACCGCGGTCCTGCTCCGCGTGGACGAGATCGACTGGATCGAGGCCGCGGACAACTACGTCCGGATCCACGCCGGCGGCGAGGCCCACCTCGTGCGCGGCACGCTCACAGGGTACGAGGCACGCCTCGACCCTGCCCGCTTCGCGCGCATCCACCGCTCACACATCGTCAACCTGGACCGCGTCCGGACGTTGCACCCGTGGTCCCACGGCGACTGGCTCGTCGTCCTCCACGACGGAACCGAGCTCATGCTCAGCCGCCGCTACCGCGACCGACTGCCGATCGACTCGCCCTGAACGGTGCGGCGGACGGCGAAGCGCGGGCCCGCCACGTCCGGGGCCTCAGCCGATCACCGCCGGCGCGCCCGCCGCCTCCGAATCCGCCGCCCGCGAAGCAGCCGACTCCGCACCCGCCGCCCGTGAGGCTGCCACCTCGGAGTCCGGCGCCTCCGACCCCCGCGCGGTCGACCCCGGCGTTGCCGTCGACCGCGCCGCGCCGTTCCCCCACGGCAGCGCTCCCGGCGCCGTGACGGGCTCGACCTCGCCGAGGACCCGCGCCGCCGCGGTCTGCCGGATCCGGATCCGGACCGGCGTCCCGGGGTCCATCCGCCAGCAGGCGTCGAGGTAGACGAGGACATCGACCGGGTCGCCATCCTCACGCGCGATTCGGACCGTGAGCTGCTGGTACGCGCCGCGGAAGATCGAACGGACGACGGTCGCCGGGACACCGTCGTCGCCGGTGTCGATCAGCTCCAGCTCCTCGGGGTAGAGCGCGATCGTGACCGGGCCCGTCCGGTTCAACGCGACGGGCGACGGCTGGAACCCGAGCGGCGTCTCGTACCCCCGCGCCGCGCACATCGCGGGGAGCAGGTTCGTTTCGCCGAAGAAGCGGGCGACGTACCCATCCCTCGGGCAGGCGTAGACGGTCTGCGGCGTGCCCGACTGCCAGACGACACCGTCCCGCAGGATCGCGATCCGATCGCCGAGCGCGAGGGCGTCCTCGCTGTCGTGGACGACGAAGACCGCCGTCGTTCCGGTCCGGCGGATCAGCTCGCCGACCTCGTCCCGGACCCGGGCCTTGAGCGCGACATCGAGGTTGCTGAACGGCTCGTCGAGGAGGAGCACCGCCGGCTCCGGCGCGAGCGCGCGCGCGAGTGCGACCCGCTGCTGCTGGCCGCCCGACAGCTCGTGCGGGTAGCGATCACCCAACGCGCCGAGCCCGACCATCTCGAGGACCTCGCGGGCCCGGTCCCGGCGCTCACGGCGGGGCCACTTCCCGAGCCCGTACTCCACGTTCTTCGCAACCGTGAGGTGCGAGAAGAGCGCGTAGTCCTGGAAGACGAGCCCGACGCCCCGACGCTCGGGCGGGACCCACGTCCGGTCGTCGTAGACCCGTCGGCCGTCGACGTGGATCTCGCCGGCTGTCGGGACCTCGAGCCCGGCGATCATCCGCAGCAGCGTCGTCTTCCCGCTCCCGCTCTCGCCGACCAGCGCCAGGATCTCGCCCTTCTCGACCCGGAGCGAGACGCCCGAGACCGCGTCCTGCTTCGCACCCGGGAAGCGCTTGGTCAGCCCACGAACCACCAGAACACTCATCGCTCTACCTTCGAGAGGAGCCGGTTCAGCCAAACGATCGGCACGATCCCGGTCGCGATCACGACCAGCGCCGCGTTCGCCGATTCGGCGACCTGCTCGTCCATCGCCATCTGGAACGCCTTCGTCGCGAGCGTGTCGAAGTTGAACGGCCGCAACACCAGCGTCAACGGGATCTCCTTGAGCACGTCCACGAAGACGAGGATCACCGCGCCGAGCAGCGTCCCCCTCATCAGCGGGAGCGCGACCCGCCGGAGCGTCGCCAGCGGCGGGACGCCGAGCGAACGCGACGCCTCATCCAGGTTCCGGCACTGACGCTCGAAGCCCGCCTCGACCGGCAACAGCCCGACCGCCAGGAACCGGACCGCGTACGCGAAGAGGAGCGCGACGACGCTCCCGCTGAGGAGCAGGCCCGTCGAGATCCCGAACGCACCGCGCATGAGCCCGTCCACGCTCCGGTCGAGCCACCCCAGGCTCATGAGGACGCCCACCGCGATCACCGCGCCCGGGATCGAGTACCCTAGCACCGCGACCCGGGAGATCAGGCTCATGTAGAGCGTCCGGCTCAACCGGGCCGCGTACGCGAGGAGGAGCGCGAGGAACACGCAGAGGACCGCCGCGCCGACCGCGAGGAGGAAGCTGTTCACCACGAGGTGCACGAACCCCGCGTTCACGACTCGCGGCGCCGTCTGCGCGGCCCAGTACCCGAGCTGGGCGACCGGGACCAGGAACCCCAGGAGGAGCGGGACGAAGCAGACCGCGAACGCGGCCCACGCGCCCGCGCCCCGGAGTTCGTAGCGCGGGAGCGGACGGTGCACGCGCCCCCCCTCGTCGACCCTCGCCCCCCCGCGCCCGAGGCGCTCCAGCGCGAGGACGACGAAGACGAACGCCATCAGCATCCCCGAGAGCCGGACCGCGGCGTCCAGATCGCCGAGGGCGAGCCACGAGCGGAAGATCCCCGTCGTGAACGTCGAGACGCCGTAGTACGTGACGGCGCCGTAGTCGTTCAGCACCTCCATGACGACGAGGCTCAGCCCGGCCACGAGCGCGGGCCGCGACAGCGGGAGCGCGACCCGGAAGAACGAGCTCCAGCCGCCGCGCCCGAGCACGCGCGACGCCTCCAGCGCCGTCCGCGACTGCGTCAGGAAACTCGTCCGCGCAATGAGGTAGACGTACGGGTAGAGGACCAGCCCGAAGATCAGGACCACGGTCTCGAACCGCATGACGTCCACGAAGAGGAACCGGTCCGACCACGCCGGGACCAGGAAACGGAGCAGCCGCTGGACCGGGCCCGTCACGTCCAGCATCCCGGCGTAGGTGTACGCCGCGATGTACGCCGGGACCGAGAGCGGGAGGATCAGCGCCCACTCGAAGACCCGGCGGCCGGGGAACTCACACGTCACGACGAGCCACGCCGTGGCCACGCCGATCACGAGCGTCAGCACGCCGACGCCCAGGACCAGCAGCGCGGAGTTCCGCAGATACTCCGGAAGGACCGTCGAAGCGAGATGCGACCACGTGTCGCCCGCCGGCGCGAACGTGCCGACCGCCACGACCAGCGCCGGGATCGAGAGGATCGCCGCGATCAGCGTCGCGACCACCGTCCACGGACTCCACGCCCGCGGCAGCACGAGACGAGGTACACGAACACGAACGGCCCGCGAGGGGCGACGGACCGAAACCGCACCACGCGGGCGCGAGCCGGGAGCCCGATCCGGCTCCCGGCCGACTCCTCCCGGCACGACCGCCGGGATCACCTCATCGCCAGCCAACCCGGTCAAAGATCTTCACCGCCGGTGCATTCAGCTCGCCCAGACGGGCGAGATTCAACGTGTCCGCGCGGAATTCGCCCCACGCACGCAGGATCTCCGCCGGCTCGACACGCGGGTTCGCCGGGTACTCGAAGTTCGCCTCGCTGAAGAGACGCTGAGCCTCCTCGCTCGCAAGGAACTCCAGCAGCCGGACCGCGTTGTCCACGTTCTTCGAACTCGCCGTCACGCCCGCGCCGCTCACGTTGATGTGCGCGCCACGGCCGTCCTGGTTCGGGAAGAACACGCCGAGACGCTCGCCGACCCGGCGATCCTCGGGGTCCGACGAGTTCTTCAGCCGCGCCACATAGTACGTGTTCACCACCGCGACATCGCCGACGCCCGCGGCGACCGCCTTCGCCTGGTCCGTGTCACTCCCGCTCGGCTGACGCGCCATGTTCGCCACGATCCCCGACGCCCACCGCTCCGTCGCCTCCTCACCCGACGACGCGATCAGCGACGCCAGGAGCGACTGGTTGTACACATTCCCAGACGAACGGACCAGTACACGGCCGCGCCAGCGCGGATCCGCGAGATCCTCGTACGTCGACAACTCGCTCGGATCCACACGGCTCGTGTCGTACACGATCACCCGCGCGCGGACCGTCAGCCCGAACCAGTGCCCCTCCGGATCACGGAGCGACGCCGGGATCGATTCCTCTAGGACTTCCGAACGGATCGGACGGAGCAGCCCCTTCTCCTTCGCACGATGCAACCGGCCCGCGTCCACCGTGATCAGAATGTCCGCCGGAGAGTTCGCCCCCTCGTTCTCCAGACGGGTGATCAACTCGTCCGCCGACGCCGTGACCACGTTCACACGGATCCCCGTCTTCTCCGTGAAACGACGGAACAACGCCTCGTCCGTGTCGTAGTGGCGATGCGAATAGACGTTCACCACGCCCGCATCGGCACCGCCGCCCGTCGCCCCCCCACCCCCCGCCAGCACCACCGGCCCGACGAGGAACGGCAATACAAAGCGCATGCGACCCATGCGACCCCAACCCTCGATGAGGTGACCCTGTCGACCGACTCGAACCGGCCGGCCGCACCCGGCCCCGGCAGACCCGCCACCGGCGGCCGCGAACTGAGACTGATTCTCAATCCCATGACCAAGGTACACTCACGGCCGCACGGGAGCAAGAGGGAGCGAGGGAGCAAGAGGGAGGGAGAGAGCGGGCGAGGGGCGGGAGTGTGCGAGGGGCGGGAGTGTGCGAGGGGCGGGAGTGTGCGAGGG
>Ga0079224_100011466_pt1 | contig 12213 bp, 8 predicted proteins | sample Stecom2015_FD_80414 | JGI IMG/M metagenome (GOLD analysis project Ga0079224, IMG submission 80414) | Agricultural soil microbial communities from Utah to study Nitrogen management - Steer compost 2015 | ecosystem: Environmental > Terrestrial > Soil > Agricultural land | place: USA: Utah... | reverse complement strand
GTGAGGCCGCCGGCGCCACGGCGGGCGTCCTCACCCCCGACGCGCGGGGAGTGAGGTCTCGTCCCGGCCGCGCCCCGTACCCTGTGCGGGAAGCTCGGCGTTCGACCCGCAGGACCACCACAGGAGGGTGCATGGCCAAGGCCCAGGACGGCGTCCGCGTCGTCGTGGCGACGCGGATCTTCGCCCCGGAGCCGGCGGCGGCCTCCTTCCGTCTCGCCGCCCTCACCCGGGGGCTGGCGGCCCTCGGAGCGCGGGTCCGCGTGCTCACGACGACGCCGCCCCCCGACATGGCCGCCTCGTCCGACGTCCCCGCCCGGGTGGAGCGCTGGCCCGTGCTCCGCGACGCCGAGGGGTACGTCCGTGGTTATGTCCAGTACCTGAGCTTCGACCTGCCGCTGCTGCTCCGTCTGCTGCGCACCCCGCGCCCCGACGTCGTCGTGTGCGAGCCGCCGCCGACGACCGGAGCCGTCGTCCGGGCGGTGAGCGCGCTGCGCCGCGTCCCGTACGTCTACTACGCGCCGGACCTGTGGGCCGACGCGGCGGAGTCGGCGGGGATGCCGGGGCCGGTCGTCCGCGGTCTGCGCGCCGTGGAGAGCTGGGCGATGGCCGGCGCGGCCCGGGTCCTGGCGGTCTCGGCCCCGGTCGCCGCGCGCCTCGCGGAGCTCGGGGTCGAGCGGGTGGAGGTCGTGCCCAACGGCGTCGACACCGACGTCTTCACCCCAGACGGCCCGGGCCAGGACGGCGACGGGCGCCCGTACCTCCTCTACGCCGGGACGGCCTCGGAGTGGCAGGGGGCCGACATCTTCCTCCGGGCGCTCCCCCGTGTCCTCGCCGAGGTGCCCGAGGCCCGGCTCGTCTACCTCGGCCAGGGCAGTGACTGGCACCGGCTCCGGTCGCTGGCCGGTGAGCTCCCGCCGGGCTCGGTGGAGTTCCACCCGCGCGGCCCGGCGGAGACCGCCGCCCGCTGGCAGCGGGGGGCGGCGGCCTGCCTGGCGAGCATCGTCCCCGGCCGGGGCTACGACCTCGCGTACCCGACGAAGATCCACGCGTCCCTCGCGTGCGGGACCCCGGTCGTCTTCGCCGGCGTCGGTGCCGCCGTCGAGGAGATCCGGCGGGAGCGGCTCGGCTGGGCCGTCGACTACGACGTCGACGCGACGGCGAGCGCGATGATCGGCGCCCTGCGCGCCCCCCGCTCGCCCGCGGCGAGCGGCCGGCTGGCGCAGTGGGTGCGCGACCACCGGTCCGCGACGGCCACCGGGCGCCTGGCCGCGACCGTCGTCACGGCAGCCGCGGGGGCCGCGCGGAGCTGAGCCGGCGACGGCCGAGGCCGGCCCGGCCGCCGCCGGTCGCGGTCAGGAGCAGCCGCGGACGAACCGCTGCGTGTTGTACGCCCGGTCCCCATACTTCACGGTCCCGACCGCCACGTGGGTGTTGTTCGGGTTGAGGATGCCGCTGCGGTGGACCTCGGAGCCCATGTACCAGTCCATCGCGTCCTGCGGGTCGGGCCGGGTGTCGCGCTGCCAGGTGCGCACGATGTGCTCGCCGCCCATGGTGCACCCGACCGCCCGCGCGTCGGCTGCGATGGTCTCGCGCGGGGCGTGCTGGATGACGCCCTCCTTGGCCATCCAGGTGGAGTGGCGCAGGGCCGCCGGACGCAGCGCCGGCCGCGCCGTGACCGGCGGGACGCCCGCCGCGCGGCGCTCCTCGTTGATGAGCTCGATCATCCGGGCGTCGTAGGCGGCCGCCGCGGCGACCGACGGGTCGACGGGCTCGGCGTGGCTGCTGCGCACGCCCGGCGTGTCGACGCCGTCGCCGTCCCAGTCCCCGGCGAGGGCGGTCTCGGTGTCGCGGCCGAAGGGCAGCTCGACGTCGGCCGCGCCGCCGGCGATGGTGTTCTTCGCGTAGAAGACGTTGCCGCGGTGCACGCCGAGGGTGTCGCGGCCGTCGCCGTCCCAGTCGCCGACGAGGACGTCGTCCCCGGCCCGCCCGTAGGTCACCACCTGGTCGGCGACGCCGCCGCTGATGGAGTTCTTCAGGTGGTAGGTGCTTCCCCGGCGCACACCGAGGGTGTCCTTGCCGTCGCCGTCCCAGTCCCCGACGATGACGACGTCGCCCGGTCGGCCGTAGGTGATCACGCGGTCCGCGGGGCCGCCGGCGAGGTTGTCCTTGAAGTGGAACGTCGCGCCGCGCCGGACCACAGGGGTGTCGACGCCGTCGCCGTTCCAGTCGCCCATGTAGACGGTGTCGCCGGGCCGCCCGTAGACGATGACCCGGTCCGCCACGCCGCCCGCGAGGTCGTTCTTGAAGTGGTAGGTCGACTCCCGGCGCACCGCCAGGGTGTCCGTGCCGTCGCCGTCCCAGTCGCCGACGTAGAGCCGGTCCCCCGCGCGCCCGTACGGGAAGGAGGCGTGGGCGACCCCGCTCTCCCAGCTGTCGGTGAGGTGGAAGACCTGGCCCGAACCGCCCACCTCCCCACCGGACGCGGCCGCCGGAGCGGCGGCGGCGAGGAGGGCCGCGGTGATCCCGGCGGCGAGCAGAGCGCAGCGTCGTGTCGTCATGGAGGTTCCCCTGGCCGGCGGCGACCTCTCGGCTGGGTCACGCCCGGCGTGTCGTCGTCGAATACTTCCGCAACTACTGTAGATGGCCGGGACGGGCATGCAACGGGGCAGCGACGCACGCCACAGCGGCGCGGCACGTGATCCGCACCGCACCGGGCACCGTGGGTCCCCTCGCCGGGCGCCCACGGGCCGAGCGGTACCGGGCGCCCGAACGCCGACAGCACGGCCGGCCCGGGTCAGGGGCAGACCGTGCTGTCGGCGCGCGTGGGGTGCGGCTGCACCCCGAGGCTCAGCGGGTGCTGAAGGCGGCGTCGAAGGCGGCCTCCGACGGCTTGAAGGAGAGCTTGCGGACGAACTCCAGCGCCTCCGGGGCACCGACGAGCCGGTCCATCCCGGCGTCCTCCCACTCGACCGACAGCGGACCGTCGTAGCCGATGTGGTTGAGCATCCGGATGGCGTCCTCCCACGGCACGTCCCCGTGGCCGGTGCTGATGAAGTCCCAGCCACGCCGCGGGTCGGCCCACGGCAGGTGCGAGCCCAGGCGGCCGTTGCGGCCGTTGAGCCGGCGCTTGGAGTCCTTGCAGTGGACGTGGAAGATCTTGTCCTTGAAGTCGAGCAGGAAGGCGACCGGGTCGAGGTCCTGCCACATGAAGTGGCTCGGGTCCCAGTTGATCCCGAACGACTCGCGGTGACCGATCGCCTCGAGGGTGCGCTGGGCGGTCCAGTAGTCGTAGGCGATCTCCGAGGGGTGGACCTCGAGCGCGAAGCGCACCCCGACCTCGTCGAACACGTCGAGGATCGGGTTCCAACGGTCGGCGAAGTCCTGGTAGCCCGCCTCGACGAGCTCGTCGGAGGCCGGCGGGAACATCGCCACGTACTTCCAGATCGACGAGCCGGTGAAGCCGGTGACCGTCCTGACCCCGAGACGGGCCGCGGCCCGCGCCGTCATCTTCATCTCCTCGGCGGCCCGCCGGCGCACCCCCTCGGCGTCGCCGTCGCCCCAGATCCGGTCGGGCAGGATGTCCCGGTGCCGCTGGTCGATCGGGTCGTCGCAGACGGCCTGGCCCTTGAGGTGGTTGGCGATCGTGAAGACCTTGAGGCCGTTCCTCTCGAGGATGTCGAGGCGGTTCTGCACGTAGGCGTCGTCCTCGGCGGCCTGCCACGGGTCGAGGTGGTCGCCCCAGCAGGCGATCTCCAGGCCGTCGTAGCCCCACTCGCCCGCGAGTCGGGCCACCTCCTCGAAGGGCAGGTCCGCCCACTGTCCGGTGAAGAGCGTGATCGGTCGGGCCATGTCAGTCTCCAATCTCGGTGTACGTGCTGTGCTGTGCGCTGGACCGCTCGACCGCGTCGAGCACGCGCTGGACGTGCAGGCCGTCCTCGAACGACGGCGTCGGGTCCTCCCCGGCCGCGACGGCGCGGACGAGGTCGACGGCCTGGTGGACGAAGCCGTGCTCGTAGCCGAGGCCGTGGCCGGCGGGCCACCACGCCTCGATGTACGGGTGGTCCGGCTCGGTGACGAGGATCCGCCGGAAGCCGGCGGTGGTCGACGGCTCGGTCGCGTCGTAGTAGTCGAGGACGTTCATGTCCTCGAAGTCGAAGGCGAGCGAACCGGTCTCGCCGTTGACCTCGATCCGCATGGCGTTCTTCCGGCCCCAGGCGAAGCGGGTCGCCTCGAGGACCGCCGGCGCACCGTTCGCGAGGCGCGCCGTGAACAGGGCCGCGTCGTCGACCGTCACGGGGCCACGCTCGGTGCCTCCGGTGCCGTGCAGGCCGCTGAAGCTCTCGGCGACGGGCCGCTCGTGGACGAAGGTCTCGAGCGTCCCGGAGACGCCGGCGAAGCGCTCGCCGGTGATGAACTGGGTGAGGTCGACGATGTGGGCGCCGATGTCCCCCAGCGCCCCCGAGCCGGCCTTCTCCTTGTCGAGCCGCCAGGACAGCGGCGCGTCCGCGTCGGCGAGCCAGTCCTGGAGGTACTGCGCGCGCACCTGGCGCACCTTCCCGATCCGGCCCTCGGCGACGAGCTGGCGCGCGAGCTGGACGGCGGGCACCCGACGGTAGGTGAAGCCGACCATCGACCGCGCCCCGCGCTGCCGCGCCGCGGCCGCCGCGGCGGTCATCCCCTCGGCCTCGGCGACGCTGTTCGCCATCGGCTTCTCGACGAGGACGTGCTTGCCCGCCTCGAGCGCGGCCACCGCGATCTCGGCGTGGGTGTCCCCCGGCGTGCAGATGTCGACGACGTCGACGTCGTCCCGCTCGAGCACCCGGCGCCAGTCCGTCTCGACGGCGTCCCACCCGAGCTGGTGGGCGGCGGCGGACGCGCGCTGCTCGTCACGTCCGACGAGGACCGCCATGTGGGGCTGCATCGGGAGGTCGAAGAAGCGGTGCGCGTTGCGCCACGCCTGGGAGTGGGCGCGCCCCATGAAGGCGTACCCGATCAACGCCACGCCGAGCCGTGGCTTGTCATCACTCATCGAAAAACTCCTCGTGTGGTGCGCGAGCCCGGGGGCGCCGGCTCTCACCGGCACCCCCGGGCATCGGATAGGTCAGGACTCGAAGGCGGAGTCGATGTACTGGTCGACGTTGTCCGCGGTCACGACCGGCGCGAACAGCTGGACGAGGCGCGGGACCTCGACCTCGACGAGGTCGGACATCGCCTTGCCCTGTGCGAGCAGGCGAGCGAGGCGGATACCGTCGGCGGCCTGCGTCGACGGGTAGACGACGGTGGCCTCGACGAGGCCCTCACCGGCCTGGATGTCGCGCATGACGTTGGCCGAGCCGGCGCCGCCGACGACGAAGAACTCGTCGCGGCCGGCGTTCTCGATCGCCTGCATGACGCCGACGCCCTGGTCGTCGTCGTGGTTCCAGATGGCGTCGATCTGCGGGGCGGCCTGGAGGAGGTTCGCGGTCACGGCCTCACCGCTCTGGACGGTGAACTCGGCGGCGACGCGGTTGGAGACCTCGAGCCCGCACTCGGACAGCGCGTCGGCGAAGCCCTGGCTGCGGTCCTGGGTCAGCGGCAGGTTGTCGATACCGGCGACCTCGGCGATGACGGCGTCGGGCTGGTCGCCGAGCCGCTCGCACATGTACTGGCCGGCGCTCACGCCCATGCCGTAGTTGTCGCCGAGGACGGTGACGCGGGCGGCGTTCGGGTCGGAGAACTCGCGGTCGACGTTGATGACCGGGATGCCGGCGGCCATGGCCTCGAGCGCGACGCCGGTGAGGGCGGCGCCGTCGAAGGGCAGGATGACGATGGCGTCGACGCCGTCGTTGATGAACGTCTCCACCTGGCTGATCTGGAGGTTGACGTCGTTGGTGCCCTCGGCGACGCGGAGGTCGATGTCGTCGTACTTCTCGGCCTCGTCCTGGGCGGCCGTGGTGATGGCCGCCATCCAGCCGTGGTCGGCGGCCGGGGCCGAGAAGCCGATGGTCACGGTCTCGCCGGTCTCGTCGTTGCTCGAGCCGGCGGCCGGCTGGGCGGTCGACCCGGTGTCGTTGCCGGTGTCGTCCCCCTCGACCTCCTCGGGGGTGTTACCGGTGCAGGCCGCGAGAAGCAGCGCCGCGCTGGCGAGTCCGGCGACCGCGAAGCGGCGGTGGGTGGTGCGTGCGGACATGGGGTTCCTCCTTGAACGGGATGAGCTGTGCTGACAGGGATAGAGGGGACAGGGACGGGGCTAGCTTGATCCGCGTGACGCGAACCGCTGCTGGAGCAGCACGGCGAGGACGATGATCGCGCCCTGCGCCACCGCCTGCACCGAGATCGAGAGGTTGTTGAGGACGAAGATGTTCTTCAGGGTGGCGAAGATGAGGACGCCGAGGACGGTGCCGATGATCGTGCCGCGGCCGCCGATGAGCAGCGTGCCACCGACGACGACGGCGGCGATCGCGTCGAGCTCGTAGAGCGAGCCGTTGGTCGACGTGCCCGCGCCGGTCCGGCCCATGAGCGCGACCGCGGCGATGCCCGCAGTGAAGCCGGAGAGCCCGAAGAGGTACATCGTGTGCCGCTGGACCTTGATGCCGGCGAGCCGGGCGGCCTCCGGGTTCCCACCGACGGCGATCGTGCGTCGGCCGAAGGTCGTGCGGTTGAGGAGCACCCAGCCGAGCGCGGCGACGACGAGGAAGAGCCACACGATCGTCGGCAGACCGAGGAAGTCGGCCCCGAAGAAGCTCTTGAACTCGTTGACGTTGACGATCTGCGTCCGGCGGTTGGAGATGATCTCCGCCAGGCCTCGGGCGGCGACGAGCATCGCGAGGGTCGCGATGAAGGACACGACCCGCCCGTAGGCGACGATGATCCCGTTGACGAGCCCGGCGACGGTCCCGACGGCGACCGCCGCGAAGACCATGACGATCCAGTGCATGTCGGCGGCCATGGTCTGCGTCGCGAGGGTCGTCGCCCACACGGTGGCGAGGCCGAGGACCGAGCCGACGGACAGGTCGATGCCGCCACCGGTGATGACGAACGTCATCCCGACGCTGACGATGCCGATGACCGCCGCGAAGGCGACGATCGTCGTGATGTTGTTCGCGCTGAGGAAGCGGTCGCCGGCGGTGACGAACCCGCCGATGCACAGCAGGACGAGGGCGATGACGAGGCCGAGGTTCCGGGCCACGCCCGACCCCCCGAACTGGCGGCGGCCGGACTTCTTCGCCGGCGCCGGCGCGAGGTCGCGGTTCGTGGGCGGCAGGGCCGGGGAGCTGGCCCCGGCCGCGGAGGTGTCTGCCGCTGCGTTCTCACTCATGCGTGAGTTCCTTCCATGACGAGGTCGAGCACGCCGTGCTCGTCGATCTGGTCTGCCGGTCCGTGGTGGACCACGCGGCCTTCCGCGACGACGAGGACGTCGTCGGCCAGGCCGAGGACCTCCTCGATCTCGCTCGAGACCATGAGCACCGCAGCCCCGGAGGCGGCGAGGCGTCGGATGAGGGAGTAGATCTCGGCGCGGGCGCCGACGTCCACGCCACGGGTGGGCTCGTCGAGCAGGAGGACGTCGCAGCCGTGGACGAGCCAGCGCGCGAGCATGGCCTTCTGCTGGTTGCCGCCGGAGAGCGTCCGGATCCGCCGGCCGGCGTCCGGGGGCGCCACCTGGAGGGAGGTGATCTGCTGGTCGGCGACCCGCCGCTCCGCCCGCTCGTCGAGGAAGCCGCTCTTGGCGAAGCGGCCGAAGGTCGACAGGGTGATGTTGCGGTAGACCGGCTCGTCGAGGAGGAGCCCCTGGCTCTTGCGCTCCTCGGGTGCCAGCCCGACCCCGGCGTCGACGGCGGAGGGGACCGACCCGGCACGCAGTGCCTTGCCCTTGACCTTGACCGTGCCGCCGGTGGCCTTGCGCGCGCCGTAGACGGTCTCGAGGATCTCCGAGCGTCCTGCCCCGACGAGGCCCGCGAGCCCGACGATCTCACCGGCGCGGACGGTGAACGTCACGTCCTCGAACACGCCGGCGAGGGAGAGGTTCTCCACCTCGAGCAGCGGCTCGCCGCGCTCGTGGGTGCCGGGGCCGCCGCCGAAGTCGGTCTCCACGGTGCGGCCGGTCATGAGCCGGATGAGGTCCGGGGTGGGCGTGTTCGCGACGGCCAGGTTCTCCCCGACCGTGCGGCCGTCCTTGAGGACGGTGATCCGGTCGCCGATCTGCCGGATCTCCTCGAGGCGGTGGGAGATGTAGATGATCGCGACGCCCTCGGAGGAGAGGGAGCGCACGACGCGGAAGAGGTTGTCCACCTCCTCCGGGTCGAGCACGGCGGACGGCTCGTCCATGACGATGACGCGGGCGTCGCGGGACAGGGCGCGAGCCATCTGGACGACCTGCTTGCCGGCGGCGGAGAGCCGTCCGACCTCCCGGCCCGGCGGGATCTCGCCGTGCCCGAGGCGGTGAAGGATCTCCCGCGTGCGGGTGTGCGCCTCGGAGCGGCGCAGGAGGCCGCCCCGGGAGAGCTCGTGACCGAGGAAGACGTTCTCGGCGACCGACAGGCCGTCGACGACGTCGAGCTCCTGGTACATCGTCGCGACACCGAGCTCGAGGGCGGCGGTCGGCGAGTCGATGGTGACGACCTCGCCGTTCCACCGGATCTCCCCGGAGTTCGGCTGGTGCGCACCGGCCAGGACCTTGATGAGGGTGGACTTGCCGGCGCCGTTCTGCCCGAGCAGGCAGTGCACCTCGCCGGCACGGACCTCGAGGTCCACGCCGTCGAGGGCCTTGGCGCCGGGGAAGTGCTTGACGATGCCGGAGAGCTGAAGGAGGGGGACGGGGTCCGCTGTGACCATGGCGACACTGTATGGGGGCATTTTGATGTCCGTCAATCAAAAGTCGGGAAGGAGGAAGATAGTTACGTGAGCGTGACCTGTGGAAGCAACGGTGGTTTACTCACTCCATGAGCACACTTTCGCCAGGCCTCGAGGAGCGAGGTGACACCCGGCGGGACGCCGACCCGCGTTCCGCGGGCACGCTGTTCCAGCTCGTGCGCGACGGGCGCCCGCGGACGCGCGCCGACCTCGCGGCCGTCACCGGCTTCGCGCGGCCCACCGTGGCGGCCCGCATCGACGAGCTCCTCGGCTCGGGCCTCATCGTGCCCGCGGGCGAGGCCTCCTCGACCGGCGGCCGCCCCCCGGCGACCTTCGCCTTCAACCCCGGGGCCCGCATCATCCTCGCCGCGGACCTCGGCGTGAGCCACGGGCGGCTGGCGATCACGGACCTCGCCTCCACCGTCCTCAGCGAGCGGTCGCTCGAGATCGTCATCGCCGACGGTCCGGAGATCGTCCTCGACGCGGTGACCGCGGCGCTGTGCGAGATGGTCGAGGAGCTCGGCCGTCCGCTCACCGACGTCGCCGGCGTGGGGATCGGCCTGCCCGGCCCCGTCGAGCACCGGCTCGGCCGGGCGATCAGCCCGCCGATCATGCCCGGCTGGGACGGCTTCGACGTGCCGGGGCACGTCGGCCGCACCCTGCCGACCCCCGTCCTGGTCGACAACGACGTGAACATCATGGCGCTCGGCGAGCACGCCGCGCGGTGGAAGGACGTCAAGGACCTCGTCTTCATCAAGATCGCCACCGGGATCGGCGCGGGCATCATCTCCGACGGCGAGCTGCGCCGCGGCGCCCTCGGCGCCGCCGGGGACCTCGGCCACATCGCGGTGCCGCGCGGCCGGCAGATCCCCTGCCGCTGCGGCAACGTCGGCTGCCTCGAGGCGCTGGCCGGCGGCCAGGCGATCGTCGAGTCGCTCCGCGCCCAGGGCATCGAGATCCAGCGCACCGCGCAGATCGTCGACCTCGTGCGGTCCGGGAACGTCACCGCGAGCCAGACCGTGCGGCAGGCGGGCCGCGACATCGGCGACGTCGTCGCCGGGTGCGTCAACCTGCTCAACCCCTCGGTCATCGTCATCGGCGGGATCGTCGCGGAGGTGGGCGAGCACCTGCTCGCCGGGATCCGCGAGGTGGTCTACAGCCGCTCGCTGCCGCTGGCCACCCAGCATCTGCGGATCGCGGCCTCGCAGACCGAGGGCCGGGCCGGGGTGCTGGGCGCCTCGCAGATGGTGTCCCAGCAGGTGCTGTCGGCACCGGCGATCGACAAGCTGCTCACGCGCAGCTGACCGGTCCGCGTCCGGCGCCGGGCTTCCCGCCCGCGTCGGGCGCGGCGGTGTCAGTACGAGGCTCATCCCACCTCCTGGGCTGTCAGTCGTCGGGTCGGGTCGCCGGACCTGTCGGTCCGGCCGGGTGACCAGGGGCCCGGGGCGTCCCCGGGCCCCTGGTCACCGGCTGTGGGTCAGACGGCGATCACCTGCCCGGGCGCAGCCAGCGCCGTCGGAACCGCGGCCGGCGGGAGCCGGCGCAGACCCAGGGTGTCGGTGCCGTTGCCGTCCCAGTCGCCGATGAACGCCTGGTCCGTGACCCCGCCGTAGGTGACGGTGAGGTCGGCCTCGCCGCCGCGGAGGGAGTTCTTCGCGAAGTACGTCGCGCCACGGCGCACCGCGAGGGTGTCCGTGCCGTCGCCGTCCCAGTCACCGGCGAGGGTGAGGTCGCCGGCCCGGCCGTAGGCGAAGACCACGTCGGCCTCGCCGCCCCGCAGGGAGTTCTTCACGAAGTACTGGTTGGCCCGACGGACCGCGAGGGTGTCGCGCCCGTCGCCGTCCCAGTCGCCGACGAGGACGACGTCGCCGGTGCGGCCGTAGGCGACCACCGTGTCGGCCACGCCTCCCGAGAGGGAGTTCTTCACGTGGTAGACGTTCCCGCGGCGCACGGCGAAGGTGTCCTTGCCGTCCCCGTTCCAGTCGCCGACGAGCACGGTGTCACCCGGCCGCCCGTAGACGAACACGGCGTCGGCCTCACCCGCACGCAGCGAGTTGGCCACGTAGAACACGTTGCCGCGGCGGACCGCGATCGTGTCCTTGCCGTCCCCGTCCCAGTCACCGATGAAGACCTCGTCGGTGAACCGGCCGTAGTGGAACGCGTGGGCCGTGCCTCCCTGCCAGTCGTTCGACAGGAAGAACCCGTGCTCCTGGGTCACCGGCGGCTGCGGCTGCGGCTGCGGCTGCTGGCCACCGGCGGTGGAGAACGTGTAGGACCACTGGGCGGTGGCGCCGTCGGCCAGCACGTAGCCGTCCGTCGCACGCACCGTCACCGTGACCGTCCCGGACCCGGGGTAGGTCCCGGCCGCGACGACCTCACCGCCGACGAGGTACTCCACACCCTCGACCGCGGGGACCGTGTACGTGTCGTCCGCCGTCCCCGGCCGCTCGGTGAACGTCACCGCGGCGGGCGTCACCTCGACCGGCTCCGGGTCGGGGTCGCCCCCGTCCGTGGAGAACGTGAAGCTCCACTCGGCGTCCGCACCCTCGGCGAGCACGTAGCCCTCGAGCGCGCGGGCGGTGACCGTCACGGTCCCGGAACCCGGGTGGGTCCCGGCCGCCACGACCTCACCGCCGACGAGGTACTCCACACCCTCGACCGCGGGGACCGTGTACGTGTCGTCCGCCGTCCCCGGCCGCTCGGTGAACGTCACCGCGGCGGGCGTCACCTCGACCGGCTCCGGCTGCTCGTCGCCGAGCACCCGGAAGTAGTCGAAGGTCACGGTCCGGTTGTCCGTCGAGGCCGTGCCGAGGGCGAAGAGACCGACCTTGCCGCCGGCTGCGGCAGGGGCGTTCGGGACCGACGCAAAGGTCGTCCACTCCTCGCCGTCGGCGGAGTACGAGCCGGTGAAGTCGTTGCCCGACTTCTCCAGCCGCAGGTGCCACACGGCCTGCTGGACGGTGGCCGCCGGCTGCGGGTTCTGGATCGCCCCGTCGACCTCGCTCAGCACCTCGAGACCGAGCTGCAGCGCGCTCCCCGGCGAGTTGCGTGCCGAGATGTCGAACTTCACGTAGTTGTCGTCGTCGACGTAGACGATGAGACCACCCTGCTCGTACTGCCGGGTGAGCGTGGACGCGTCGACCAGGGTCTCCACCGTCCAGTCACCGTCGAGCTGCTGGAGCACGAAGTTCCCGGGCGTGCCGTTGTCCGTGCCGTAGATGTCACCGGTGGTGGCATCGAGCTCGAGCTTCCCGTCGCGGACCCGCAGGTGGTCCGCGTCGGGACGGACGATCTCCCAGCGGCAGCCGTCAAGAGCGCTGCCGTCGAACTCGTCACCGGGCTCGACCGGCTCGACGGAGTCGTCCGGCGTGATGGTGAAGTAGT